>Ga0209079_10000053_pt1 | contig 55182 bp, 82 predicted proteins | sample PPLLaktember2015_2_FD_187259 | JGI IMG/M metagenome (GOLD analysis project Ga0209079, IMG submission 187259) | Freshwater sediment microbial communities from Prairie Pothole Lake near Jamestown, North Dakota, USA - PPLs Lake P7 Core (6) Depth... | ecosystem: Environmental > Aquatic > Freshwater... | reverse complement strand
GCATTTCGAGCCGCACACGTTAATGATGGGTGATTATAATTTCAAGAAACTGGAATAGGAGATAATAATGTTAGTTAATAAACGTGTTGCAGGTTGGATAGTTGATCAGTATTTCGGCCTGCCCCCGGATAATGTGTTTATCCACGAAGCTGTTACCGTAGAGGATACGGCGACCGAGGCGGAAATTGCAAAAGAAGCATTGATACACTGCGACCGGTTTTTGCATTTTGTAGAGTGGGCAAACGGGCCGTTTATTGAGGAGATTACGGAATGAAATATACTTTGAATATTTTACTACCAAAAACAAAAACTATTGGCGTTGGGGCGTTGGCAATTGATAGTGGTGACGGGTTCTTTTTTTACAGTTTACAAACATATCTACTGCGTAAGGTGGAAGTCATAAGTATTACCCCTGATGGTATTCGACTCCGAGGTTTTGAATCGGTGGGGTTTGAAAAGAACGGTCAAGAAAAATTCAAATATCAAGAATGGTGGTGCAGTTATGAGCAATCCTAAACCTGTATGGTGTTTTAATTTATGGGCTTCCGGCTGCGGTGATGACATTTGCGCTCACGACCAGAACTTGCCGTTAACAAATTTGAAGCGGTTTTGGTGGCGTGTTCGTGGTTGGGTGCTGATGACACTATTTGGGTGGTGGTGGTGGGTGACAGAATGACAACACGTATCCAACTCAGTCGCAAGAGGGGCTCAAAGTTGCCGCCGGGAACGGTGGTGGTAAGTAGACCAAGCAAGTGGGGAAACCCGTTTGACTGGCGAGATATGATGGGTGCAACGCCGGAACTAAAAAAGGAGTATGCTAGCTCGAAATATGAGCATTGGCTATCAAAAGGCGAATACGGGCGCGCCGACAAACGCAGGTGGATACTCGACCACCTGTACCTGATAAGAGATGCTGAATTTATTGCCTGTTGGTGCGGAGAATCTGATAATTGTCACGGCGATGTATTGATAGAATTAGCGAGGACAGACCAATGACAACTAAATACTGCGCGTCCGCTCACAAGCATTATTTTTGTCCAACCGGTACGTGTCGTACTTGTGACCGTCACCGGGGAATGCTGATACCGGTTAGCCGGGAAACGGCGGCGAAGAACGTTCATTTTTACGCCATTTATTATGTTGATATGTTTGGCGTGTTACGCTGGACTGTTCCGCCCTGGGTTGACGATGATAAATACCGTTGGCGTTGCCACAGCGTAAAGCTTCCAGATAGCGACAAGTTATTTATGGCGCAGGCAGCGGTAGCAGCGGGGTTGCCGAAATATAAGCGACCGGTGGCGCAAGAGTTGCCGGGAGTGGAATGATGTATAGAAAACATATTGACCTTCGCAACCAACAACGCGACAAAAATGAGGCTGATATTGTTCGCCGATTACGGCAAAACGGCGTGACGGTATTGCTACAAGATAAGAGCGCGGGCTATGACTTACTCTTGCTATATCTTGGCTTCGTGTATTTTGTCGAGGTAAAGAACGTTGACAGGCGGCATTGTTCCAGGGAGCAACTTGAGGCAATGTTAACGCCAAACGAAGTAGCAACAATGATGCTAGTGCAAGCCGCAGGTTGCCGATACAACATTATTACCGACGCGGCGGCGGCGCTGGCGGTAGTAGGCATTGACACCTCCGCCAAAACAGAGTAAAATGAAAGTCTAAACCTCGCTTTTTATCCTCAGTTAAGGAGTTCTTTTTATGACAGAAACCAAGACCACCTACACCGCCGGGAAGGTGACATTTGTCGCAGACCAGACGCCGGAAGAAATTTTAGCCAAATATTTTACCTTTACCGATACCGGGTTGACCATCATCGGCGCGCCGACACAACAGCATTTTGACTTGTGTGCTTTGCAACTGGCAACGAACCTTGATAAGTTGCGTTGGCAAATTGGGGCGTGGGCTAATGAGTACCGGAAGCGATTCGGCGGCAATGCCTACGAGAAAGCAGTAGCAGTGAGCGGGTTTAGTGTCAAGCCTGAAACAATCGAGCAATGGTCTTATGTAGAGCGCAATGTTCCCTCTGAGAACCGCCGTTCAGAATTGTCATTATGGTTTCATAGGATAGTTGCCAAATTACCACCTGAGACGCAACCAGAGGCACTAGGAGCGTGTTTTGACGGCAATATGACTTATACTACATTTAATAGTTATGTGGCGGAGAACTACCGAGAGTTAAAAACGACTCCACCTCCGCCGCCAGGCAATAGTAGTGACAGGAAGTATGACCTCACCAAAGAATTGTACAACCTGGAAATTAAGCATCAGGAGCGGGGAGTAGAATTGAAACAAATGGCGGTTGAGACATCTCAACTGGCGCGGCAACTGAGCAAGGCGGAGCGGGGTTTGTGGGGGGTGCTGAAAATATTGGCAACTTTACAATAAAAAACTCGTTAAAAACTCGTGGCAAAACCTATTGACAATTCTTAGGTTATGGTATATACTGTAACTATAAGCTAATCAATAGCTTATGGGTTACACCGGCCCAATCGGTGAGGGCGAAAGCCCGAAAGGAGGCCAAATGGCCGCTCAACTTCAAACCCTTACCACCCTCACCGGGGACGCGGAATTTACCGCCCCTTTAAGCCCGGCAATCATCCTGGATGTAGTAACCGGCTACGATGCCGAAGGTTGGGCTAAATGGCTGACCGTCAATATCGGGATGCGTTTAGTATCCCGGTCTGGCCGGATGTATAAGGTGATTGGTTTCACTACCGCCAGCACTATCATCTGTACCCAGTCTGGCTTGGACATTGACCCGGCTATCAAGTTTGTTGAGTTTACTGGCGAAGGTCTGGAATGGGCAGACAAACCAGTTTATGATTATGTTTACGCCTCCGGCCTCGTGAGTATGGGGGCGTAAATGGAAAAATCAAAGCGCGGCGGCCTCCGCAATCCACCAGGAGGCCGCCCACCAAAACCGGCAGCAGAAAAGTACGTCAGCATCACCCTTAAACTCCCGCCAGATGCGCTAGAATGGCTGGCGGCAAACATTGATAACCGCAATGGGTTTATTGTCGAGGCTGTGCGCGTTGCTATAGCAAAACACAACTAATAAGCCTAAGTAAATTATAAAAAAGCCGGGTGAGCGTCTAAACTCACCCGGCTTTTTTTGTTTTAGGCTATTGTGGTTATTCCTCTATTTGTTGTTGCATCACCTCCTTTTGTTTGGCGTATTCAACGCCGTAACCGTAGAGCCACGCCCATTCACTCGCCGGCGCATCAGGCTTGGGCCACGTCCAGGACGGGTTGTAATGTTTGCGCATTGTCCGGTAGAAGTGCATCGGGCAACGGAAACGAGCGGTTGGTGTGGACACTTGGGTATTGATGTCATCAATTAGCTCTTGCGGTGTCATTGGGTTATCCTAAAAAGGAAATTCTTCATCGGTTATAATTGTTTCTTCATTTGGCAGAAATGGCGGCGGTTGCACATCGCCGGTATCAGGTAAAGTTTCATCGGGGATTACTGTTGTTTCTTCCCGCTGTCCCAATGGTTGTTTTGACCATTTTTTGGCGAGAGGATAGATACCGGCGGCCATTTCGACTATATCTTTGCCGGTGAATAATTCTTTTAGTTTATTTTCTGATACCGGCGGGGTCAAGAATAATTTGGGAGGTGTGGCATAAGTGCCCTGTTCCTTAAATTCCTTTGGCTTGTCCGGGCCGATAGGACACCAAAAGGAATAGAGCGGGAAATTTTTCTTGACTTTTTGGCTAACCGGGCCAATAACAACATTGCGAAATTGCTTGATAGTTTCCTCAATCCCCATTGCGTTCGAGCGGGAAAAAGTAAGAATAAATTGGGCATTATCCAGTTGTTTTACTATTGCCCATACTTGGATACGACTCCAAGCTTTGGCGTTGGGGTCAAAGGAAACCTGTGGGCGGCTTTCCTTACCGCGCCCGGTAAACCAATCTTTGCGGTAAGCCAGGATAGCAATATGCAATCCCTTGAATAGATAGGAGGGGATGACAACCGTGCCGTGCAGCACATCAACTGGCTCTTGGTTGTCCAGGCTATACCGCTCTACCGGCAACTGGAAACAACCTACTTTGAGCATCTCGTTGACGTTCTGCAAGTCTCCGCGATGCCACTGGATAAGCGGGGGCAGAACCGCCTCGGCCTGAGTCTCATCAATAAAATCAAAATCTTGTTCATAGAAATTTTGGTCAGACATTTTATAACCTTTCTTTGACTGGCATAAATATATTGAATAGATACCTTCATTATAACCCAACTTGTCCTAAATGTCAATAATCAATATTGGGTGTATATTATGTAATATAGTTATTGACAAATGGAATAAAGTGCGATATAATAGACACATAGGATTGAATTAGACAGGAGACACGACAATGAACGCATCAATGTTATGGTTTTTAACAGCGCAAGAACGCGGTAAGGGTAATGTTAGCCAAAAAGCATTTCGAAAAATAACCGACCCCGGTCAGGGCGACCCGGCTATAACCCGACTTGGCTTCGATATTCGTCAAAGTATTAGCGGGTGGGATACTTACACCTACACGGCTTTCGACAATGACCGTGTGGTTGAATTAGCCTGGCTGAATGTATCATCGGATAAAATGACTATTACATTCAGGCGCGATGTTAAACGTCACGAAATTGACGCCTCGGAATTGCCGGGAATTGTGGCTGAATTGATTGCAGAATATCCCAACTTTGGACATCCACGTAGGGCAGTTGAGGCAATTGATGCCATAGGTAATGACATCTCGTTTGACGGCAAACCTGGCGACGGGGTTGACGATGACAGCTACGGGTTACAACCAGAGAATTGAGGAATAATGTGTAATCATCCCGAATATAATCATAGATATACCCCCTGGCTTGAAACCGTATTACGTGGCGGTATTGTGGCGTTGGTACGTGATGTAATTTGTGGAATATGTGGTATTATTATCAGGCGGGAAATTAGATAATTGCAAATGTAAAGTATACGTGACCGCCCCTGAAATGCGGCGTTGGGCGTCACGTCACCAGGAGAAAATATTATGAAGTGTTATAGGTGCAAAAAATCTAATCTGGAAAGTGCGGTGCGGGTAATGATGCCCGCTAAAAATTCCAGGGAAAAAGACGCTTTTCGTAACATCTGTGACGATTGCTACCCTATCATTATGCAAGAAAATGGGTATAAATATGTCAATGGAATTTGGCGCAGCGCAAACAGCCACCCAACAACGGTTTGCGCCGGACTGGTGGAAGCCGGGCAAATGAAAATGAGTTTAGAAATCAAGTAGTTTTATTACGCGCCAGCCGGCGAAACCGGGGGCGTTAGGTTTACTAAGACAATGCTATCTACTAACCAAAAAACCAGGTTGCGAAAAGTCAACACAGACAGAATATTTTTATGGCACACAAAGATGGTGAGGGCATGTGCGGATATACTCCCTGGCCGCCATCCATCAGACGTGATTCAATATTTACGCATCGGCGAAGGGTTGACCGTAGAACAGGTAGCTAATAAGTTGGGTGTGCATATTATGACCGTCAACCGGTGGACGCCGCCGGAGATTGTTGAGGTTAAACATAAAACAGATGCGGCTCACAAGGCTGCGCTCAAGAAAGTGCCCATAATGAACGAAGCAAGAAAAAAATATAGAGGGGGGGGCAAACGCCATCCCTGGGAAAATTACAACGATATGGATTTTAGAAAGGACTAAAAATGAAACTTACGACCGATACCGTTGGAAAGACCCTCGCCGCATTGGGCGAGATTATGAATAACGCATCTGTAAAAAGTGGCTCAACCGGCAAATATGATTTCTTTGCCGGGAGGCTTCGTGTTGCTTGCACGTCCGGTAAGTTACTATCTACTATTAATCGGTTTGGCGAGCTATTGGGAAGTCCCGTACTACGCGGTACTACAACGCAGGGGCTTATGAGCGCAGCTGCTGCAGAAGATGCCGATTCGTGTTATATTTGGCTCCGAGAGCAACCGTCAATTTCCATATCAATGGCGACGGCCAGCATGGACAATAGGCCAAAAATGATTACCGACTTTTGCGCGGCTTACGAACCACGAATAGTTAAAAATGTGCAAATGCACCGCCGTCGCCCGTTTGATATTGGCATTATAGCCACGCTAGAAAACGCTTTTACTCACGGCGATGACAAAAAGGCCGGTAACAATACTTTGTTTCGCCGTGGTAGCGTGCGAGGCGGCCAAGAATTACCGTACTATTCAGCCAACGCCTGGGCGGGACAGATGCGTGACCTGTTTGCAAAGCATTTTGTCACCGCGCTTGGTTACGATACTAAAAGCCGAGAGCGGTTATTTGCGCCTTGGTTTTTGCACTTACTGACATCTGGCGGCATTATGGCCGATGGAGCGATCCCTAAATTATTCGAGGCAGCCTTAACTGGCAACGTAGCCGGGGCAATAAAAGTAAACGGGGCGATCCAATTGCGAAATATGATTCCTTATTTTTCGTTGTTGGGTGGTGTGGGCAAAAGCCCGCTTGAGGGTCGTGTGTACATCAACGATCTACGCCCGCAATGCGTCGAATGGGGGAATGGCGATGAATCAGTGGAAATGTTAATGGACTGGCGATACATCGTCAATCGTGATGACCTTGAGAATAAAATCAGCAAGTTGCAAGCTAAAGAAACTGGCAATGGCGATATGGCTAACAAGTCAATGATTGCCAATTATGAATGTCTTATAGAGGGGGCAGTGCTAGAGGGCGGTATTGACGTTGACCTACACATCACCGACGTAGAAATATCTGCGCTGGCTAAGGGATTAGAAATGATGCAGCAGTTTGGTTATCTTGGTGGCAAGGTTCACCGGGGTTTTGGCCGGGCGACTATTGAGTATCAGTCCAAATTAACACTTAATGGATCATTGTATAATCGCTACCTGGCCGATAATAAGCAGGCGATTATAGACTACCTCCGGCAAATTGGCGGATTCGCCTCGCAAAAGCAGTCAGATAACTAAAAAACACCGATGTTTAAGGAGGCGTAATGCACACTGTAGACCTATTAGCACAAGCTATACCTATAACAAATCGTGAGCCGCCGCCAATCGAACCGCAATTTGGTATGTGCTGTATCACAGGTAGAGCGGGGGATACTATCCCTCGCTCTAGATTACTCAGTAGTAATTTTAGTGATACGTCACTGCTGGCTGCTCCTGATAGTGACAGGGTAGGACTTAACGCCTGGTACGCCTGGCAATATGGAGAGTATGGCACTAACGAGGACGATACCCCAAAAAAGCGTAAGAAAAAGCCAGAAATGATGGCTTGTTGGTGGTGTGATGGAGAGCAATTTATCGAGGTCGGCAAGCCAAAGATTAGAGATTTGGTGCTTAACGGCACAACCGCAAAACATTGGGCTGGGTGGGTGACGACCACCTACAAAAAACACGGTTCTCTACGTTCTCCGGTCAACGGGCGGCCCTACGGCGTGTGGGGATTTAACGATCTGCTGGTTAATGCAAATATCGACACTGTCACTGAGTATTGGCGCATAATGCGTGAGGTTCAGGACGCTGGCGTTTGGCGTACAGCTATCAAAACACTTGATGCCCCGGTGGGTATGATCTATAAAATCGGCGCGGTGTGGCAGCCGTTTTATCGTTGGGCACGTGCGCATTATCAAGCGCCGTTGTATCAGTTTATGGAGTACCTGTTGCCGAGCCAGGAGGAATTGAGTGGGGGCGTAAAATGAATTTTTGTATAATAGAGCCTGCCGGTGATGAAGAAGTGGGGTCAATCGGCGCGTTTTTTGTCGCAGAACAATTACGCCGGATGGGGCATGTAGTTGATGTGATTGCGCCTCATACTTCAAGGTATCATTACGATGTGGAGTTGATTAGTGTCCACCACCCGGAGGATTACGAGCGGCTAAAAACAACCCCTAAACACGGCAAAATCAGAATTGGGGGAGGGCACGTCACTTACAACAATCCACGTCCGATGATTCCATTAATGGATGTTATCTGCCTCGGTGACGGGGAGACGTGGATTAAAAACGCGGCAAGGTTACTTGACAAAGAGCGGGTAATAATAGCGCTCAAGGATTTACCCGGGACGATTATTACAGAATTATGGAAAGGTGGTGAAATTCCACCACGTAATTATGAAAAACCACTGCCGGACAACCCACCATACCTTAACCGCCCCAATACGTTATCTGCCGCCTGGTATATAGAGGTTGCTCGCGGTTGCCCATTCCGTTGTCACTATTGCGAGTTAGGGCATTCGATGCCATTCCGCTACCGTAAAGCGGAGGATGTTTTAGCGATGATGGAATCGCTTGATACATTGCAAGCCAAAAAGATAGTTTTTTTTGCGCCGGATGAAGCCAGTACACCCTGGTATAACTTATATCTGGCTAAAGCGCGCGAACTTGGACTACGACAGGCGTTTGGCTCATACCGGCTTGATAAAATTATCAAAAAAGGGGGTGTTCCGGTAGATAATAACCAACTTGTTAGAGTAGGGATTGATGGACTAACCGAAGAAACTCGCTTTCTGGTTAATAAAAAAATCACCGATAAACAAATAGTTGATTATTTTCGGATAATGATTACTCAAGGACACGTCAACTTTAAAATATTTCAGATGTTTGCCCATCCCTGGGAGCGTCCAAAAGAGGATTTTAAACAATGGGAGAGGGTTATGGGAGCCGTATTTGCGATACCTCTCAAAAAGTCCGTATCATTGCGTATTAAATGGACGCCGCTTATCCCGCAACCCGTAACGCCGCTTGGAGGGGCAAAGGCGGTATACCATCAGGAAATAGCGAATTTAATAAAGGCGTGGCACGATAACGTTCGACGCCCCAAAACAAATCCAGGGTGGAGCGTTGAGTGTGATGGCATCATGTCAGCAAAAAGCCACGCCCGACAAATTGCTCTTACTCAGGGGGACGAAACAATACTACTGGACGGGGCAAGATATATTAACCCCGCGTGGAGATAATTATGAGCGCTATAACTCCGTTAAAGGTAACTTTTTGGATAGACCCGTTTGGGATAATTTATGACCCATTTGTGCCGCCCACACTTGACGGTATCATTGACTGGGCTTTAAGCCCAATGGTGCGTCAAAGTGAAATCGCGCCTACCCGCGATGGTGAGCCAGAGGAAATTCGCCTACCGCTTGGCACGTGGCATATTGGCGATTATTGGGGCTGGTGCGCGTCGGCCTTGCACCCAGAATCGGATGACGGCGAGATCGAGGAATCTATTGTCCATTTTCGTAAGCGATTCCGGGAGTCGTTTTTATACCTGACCGTCGGCACGATTAACACCAAAACCGGTCCAACTCGTAGTTGGGACATCCCTTATAATAAACAGATGCCGGTGCGAATGGTTGGCTACTGTGTTGGTAATCGCAAGCGTATCAATGACCTACTACAGCGTAATGTGCGATATTTGGCGACCAAGCGGCGACGGGGGATGGGGCGTATTGAGGAGATTGCCGTTGAAATAATTGATAATGACTACTCACTGGTACGAGACGGTCTTGCAATGCGCTATTTACCCGACAAAAACGGCTTGCGCGAAGTACGTCTTCGGCCTCCGTATTGGAACAATAACGGACGGGTGGCGTGCTGTGAGATTGGTGATAAATACGGGTATACTATTATGCAGCCTTGATTTTACGTAAACCTAACAAGCGCATCACCGGACTGCCTATAGCGCGTTATCGGGCAGTGTGCGCTAACAAAATCACATTATCGCGGGGGTCGCATCGCCCACACCGGCAGCCGGTGATGCGCCGTCCGTTAGCTGAACTGATTGTAGCTCCTGAGTGTACCAAAATTGGTACAAAAACTCATTGCAAAAACCCTTGACATTGTATAGCATATATGCTATACTATATACAATCAAGTCAATCAATTGCACGCAATAAAGGAGCTAAAAAATGAAACACATACACAAAGCAAAAGAAACAAGAACCTTACCGTTTGGTGACATCAAATTAAGTATATGCGCTTGTGGTGCAAGAATGAGTTCAGACGGAAAGCCAATTAGCGGAATGGTTGAGGATGGAAGCGGCTGGCTAATCTCAGAATCGCAAATTAACCGGGAAGAAAAAGAGCGACAACGAGCGATGATGATGTTGCAGACCGAGGGATATGGAGAGGAATTTGACGCACGCGACTTTTTGGACTCTCATCATCCAGATTTCCAAGATTGAACTTTTAGCCCAGCCGGGGGGCCAAGCCCGGCAAAGCGCATAAAGATGACTATCCAACTAAACGTCAGATTACCGAAACCAACAATCAAACAAATAAACGAATTGGCTAAAACTTACGGATCGCAGGCTAAGGCGATAATCGCTATGGCGGAGCATCTACATACTAAGGAGATTAAGATGAGTAAAAAAACATATACCATTAATTACCACACCGGAGCAGGAAACAGAGAATTTTCCGGCGACTTGCAAGACGCAATGACGGAAGCCGACTCTGGCGCGGCTTACACGCAACAGCCAATCACTATTGATGATGAGGTTGGCGATGAAGTGGCCCGTCGTCTGTGGTACGGAGTATTGACTGGCATCAAAGATTGTAAAAATCCTATCCAATTTTGTGATTTTGGTTATTATGCGGACTGGCACGAGGTAGATTTTACGTCCAGCTAACAAGTTATTATTGTAGTTGGACGAAACATCAGGATAAAAATATGATGGAATGGTTGTACTGCCGATGTGGGTCTGGTGCGATAAAGAATAAATGTAAATGTGGTAGAAAATATGAATTTAAGTCTTACGGCAGGGCATCGGCAATATGGATAGTCGAAGTATCCGCCCAACAAGCCAATGGAGCGGGCGCTGAACAGGCGTCTCGGTTAGCTAAAATGACGAGTTGGGTCAAGCGATACTAAAAACGCCAGCTAACAAGCATTTGCAGCGGACGGGCGAACACTCATTGCAAAAAAAAGTAAAATAGTGTAAAATAACAGTATCAAACGATACTGTATAGCCGCAAGTGTCGCTTGCGGCATTTTATTTTAAGGAGAAAAAACTATGGAATTAACAGCAATGCAGGTTTTGATATTGGCAATATGGGGTATGGCCGTCTCGTTCATTGAGGAGCGTATCGGTAAATTTGCCGACATCGGAAGCGCCGGGTTGAAGCAGGTTATTAATGCTACATTTGCCTGGGGGCTACCGGCAGTCCTGACCTGGGTCGGTGGCTGGTGGAAGCCGGAATTTGGAGACGCGCAGCAAGTAGTCACGTCGCTATTTTACCTGTTTGTGCCCGTCGTGGCCTGGCTTGTCAGCCAAATAGCCCACTACGCCGACAAGTGGCTAAAGAAAGTGTCAGCCACAAAAAAGTTATAGATTTACAGCAAGCGCATAAAGCCGGGTTAAATGCCCGGCTTTATGCTATCTGATAAAAGTTAGAATTGTTAAGGAAAACATGCCTCCTGTTAAACAGTCTGATATAACGGTACCGATACGGGATTATTTCGACGAGCGCCTTAAAGCACATGAGAAAAAGTTACAGGATGTAGCCGACGGTCTCACTCAATTGGCAAAGGACATTATCAGGCGTGATAAATTTGACGATTTATGTAACGACCTGGCGTCTATCAAGACCGATTTGATAAAACGTATAGACGAAATAGAAAAGCGTGTCAGTATAATTGAGGCCGAAAGAAAAATAGAACAAGGACAAAAACGGGTTGCTTTTTTATTATCTGATAAAATCTGGATAATAATATCTGCTGTTATTATTTCGCTCATTATTAAATATCTATAGGTTAATTTTGAACACAATCCGCAAGGATTTTTACGGCGTCAGTCGCTCCGATGAGTTTTACCTCTATATCCTGACTGACATCCATAGTGGTATCAAGCCGTGCCGGGAAGACAAACTGGCGCGGGTGGTATCCGAAATAGCTTCATCCCCTCTCAATTACTGGCTTGACCTGGGCGACCGTTGCGACTTTATCAATCGTTCCGACCCCCGTTTCTCACCTGAAATTCTGGCTGACTGGCTAACCATAAATGACCTGTCAGACCTGGCAAAAGCACAAAGCAATCATTACCTCAACTTGATAAAACCCATAGCCCGGCAGTGTTTGGGATTAGTCGAAGGTAATCACGAGGCTATGATTCGTAAATATTTCGAGAGGGATATATATCGGGAAACAATTTGCGGTGTCAAAGAATTGGGTAAATTTCCATCAGAACACAAACTTGAATTTGGTTATTCAGGTTGGCTAATCCTGAATTTTTATCAGGATAAAGAGAGAAGGAACGCTGTCTCCAAAATAAAAATCTTTGTTCATCACGGACACGGAGGGGGGCAATTGGCTGGTGGCCCGGCGTTGGTTTTAGAGCGGGTGCTGCTGCGCCATGACTGCGACCTGGCTCTATTGGGACATAACCATCGCACTTTTCCATTGGCTCTAACCGTTGAGGAGGTTGACAACGGCTACAATATGCGCGGCAAAATTCGGCAGGGCGCTTTTTGTGGTACGTTTTTTGACGGTATAGGTTATGACACCTATGCCACGACAAAGGGTTATCCGGCATTGCCGGTAGGGTATATCAAGATAATTTTACGACCTCATAGTGAGGCTCACCAAAGAATTGAGGTTATTCCTCAATTTCCATAAAGGTGTTATAATAATGGATAGCAATGAAAAAAAACTGGAATTTTTAGACGAACTAAAATCTTTACTTGAAAAATATGGAGTAATAATAAAGGTTGATAATTGTACCGGCGATAATACTCCTCCTTATTACTATTTAGATAGCAGGGAATTTTATATTCCGCTTTCTGAAATAGCTGAAGGATGAGGTTATACCCCACCAATTTCCATAATAGTGAATTGAGATGTCTCAACTTTCGGTCTATGATATTTGCAAGAAAATAAGCGGGCAACACCAATTTTGGAAATGCTACGTCCTGGGTTTTTTCAAGAATACTGTTATTGTCAACGGTAGAGAACCTGATATTTTGGTGCGGTATCACGAAAAAGACAAATGGAGTATCAACCGTGAATTGGTTTCGGATTTGCAACCGATGGGGAGTAAATACCCTGGCCCTGAACCAGGATTGCAACCGGAGCGGCTAACGTGGTTTAGAACACCCCAACCTCCTCCGGTAGACCCACCGCCCATTATACCGCCCATAGACCTACCGCCCATAGACCCACCGCCTGTTGTTATCCCCCCAGTTGACCCACCAGAGGAGCAAGAAATGACCATAAAAATGAATATTGAGCGCAAAAACGGTTTGCCATATATCGTTATGAGTTGGTTTGAAGCGGGCGTCCAGGTTGAGCTTGTAGCTCCAGATAGCAGTATCATAAATCGTACCGTAACCGGCGCGAAGGGTACGGAGTTTGGCCCAAATAGCTGCGAAGTGGGTTACACGCGGGGCGATGGTGAGTATCGTGTCAGAGTTGGCGAGTATCAATTCGTCGTACCCGTATATGGCGACAAGCGGTTTATAAAGTTATCTTTTGAGACAACCGGCTTACCGATTGAGATTATGACGCGGTTAGCGTCAAAGCCAATGGCGCGTGAGGCGGCAGAGCTAATGTTGCAACGCCTGGACGCCATAGCGCCGGGTATGTTTAAAATTGAGGTATTGCAATGAAAAAAACACTTAAAATACACATTATTGATGCAAATAGCCAAACAAAAATTGATAATTTAATATCTCGTTGTGTGATGCACAACATAGATGAGATTATTTTATATATTGGCTGTTGCCCGGTATATTGCCACAATACGCTAATTGGTGAGCCCGCATCTTTAAGTTCATTCGATACCCTCGCCGCCTTGCTTGATACGGCTATACGTAGAAATATTAGAGTATATGCCTGGTGGAATGCGGGCAAAATTCCACGCTATTGGTCTGGTTATCAAATAGAGAAGGATTTTCCAAATTGGGATACGGCGACATTGGGCGACAAATTCACCGACTTCCATTTTTTAGATTGGCGCGTTCCTACCGTTGCTCCATTTATCAATGATTTTATCAAGGAAATACTTAAAAATTATCCAACATTGGCGGGAGTGACTTTGGATAATTTTATCTACGGAGTTCCTCCCGGCAGTGGGCTTGAGGCGCGTGATTTGTATGGGAATGATGCGCCGGAATATCTGGCAAATGCGGCGCAGGCGGGCAAAGAAGCCTGTGCGGGAAATTACAAATTTGGTATTCACGCGATGTTGGATTATTACGGATATTATTTATGTCAATGTTGGGATAAATTACTGGATAGTCATACTATTGATTTTGTTATTACATCTGCATATTATGATTCCGCTCACACGTTCGGAAAAGATATAAAAAAAACCTTCGAGTGGGCTATTAATTCGTGGGATATAAAATACCGACCATACATTATACCGTGCATCGCTGCTATGGAAACCACTATAGGGGGGGAACCATTAAGGACAGTACAAAACTTTGTTGACCAGTACAATCTATGTCTTGATTTCGAGCGTGTTGGTATCTTTGACAATCGCGTAACTGACGAAATGATGAACGCGATTGACGAAAAATCAATCATCGTTGAAATGAAAGAAACTGTTCAAAAATTAGATGAAAACGCAGTTATTGCTATGGATTTGGCTGATAGTCTCCTGGTTTTATCTGAGCGAGTAAAAAATCATATTACTGACTTACGAGATATTGACAAAAAACTAGAATCAGCCGGTGATATAATAGAATGAACGAAAAACATCCACCTCCGCTCGTTATCACGCTATTGCAACAATATCTGGCCGCTTCCGACCGGCCCGCGTTTTTGTGCACCTTAACTGATGACCAACTTATAGAACTGACCGGCGACGTGGGGCGGATAATGTGCGACATCGCATTTACGGCGCGGGATATAGCGGCTGGCAATAAGCCGCCACAGGAAGGGACACAATGAAAATTCGCATATTGCTTCCATCAGGAAAAGTCAAGATAATGGAATTGGAGGATTACCTGCTCCGTGTGGTGCCTGCTGAAATGCCCGCATCGTGGCCTGTTGACGCGCTCAAAGCGCAGGCGGTGGCGGCGAGAACTTATGCCGTTCAAAAGATTATGCGCGGCGGGAAGCACAAGCTGGAAGGCGCGGACGTGTGCACCCGTTCTCATTGCCAAAATTACTTGGAACGTCCACCGAAAGAACAGCACTCCATAGACGCCATTAGCCGGGCGGTTACGGAAACAGCCGGTATCATCTTGACTTACAACGACCAGGTTATTGACGCCGTTTATCACTCCTCTTGTGGCGGTTATACAGCATCAGCCCTGGAAGTGTGGCGCAACGAAGTGCCTTACCTGATTAGTGTGGATTGTCCCTGCGGTAAGCGGCGCAATGGACACGGCGTCGGGCTATGCCAATACGGAGCGAAGGCAATGGCTACGCCTGACTGCGTTGGCAATAGCTGCGACTGGCAGGCGATTCTGGCGTACTATTACAGGGGCGCGAAATTAGCCGGTACAAATGAAATTGGTGTGCGAAATAATACCGTTTAATGGTATAATGTTATTAGCGCCCGGCAACACCGGGGCGGCGCGTCGAAAGTGGCGTAATTATCCGGGGCTATGGCGTTGGCCTGCCAATTGGAAAAGGCGGCGGCATCGGAACGCCGAGCGACCAGGGCCGGGCGCTAGAATGGCGTAGAGATGAGATACATTTTACCTGCTTTACCCGCTGTAATCTTTTTTATCCTGATATTGGTTATGGCTTACAACGTTGGCGCTGCGCCTGCTCCAAAAGCAGAACTTGACGTGTGGTGCAACGATAAGATTGGCGTGCTATGTTTCATTTCGGCTACGGAGGATATTTCCTGTTTACCGCTAAAGGATACCAAAGTTAAAACGTGCAAGGAAACAAAATGAAGTTTTTTGACCATAACCCGCGCAAAATATCCAAGAAACAATTCGAGCAGTTGTCAACCGACCTGGAATATTTTGGCGACCTGGGCGGCATTGTCCACGACCTGAATAGCGACCAGGTGATAAGCGGCAACCAACGCTGTCGGGTGCTAGACTTGGACAAAATTCAACCCGTTATTACCGAACAGTTTGACACACCAACGCGAACCGGCACGGTTGCGCGGGGCTACATAGAATGGCGTGGGGAGCAATTCAGTTACCGGGCGGTGCGCTGGACGCCGGAGCAATGCCTTGCAGCTAATATCAAGGCGAACCTTGACGGCGGTTCGTGGGACTTTAGCGAGTTGGCGAATTGGGGGCTGGACGCCGACACATTAACCGGCTTTGGCTTCGATGAGGATTTGCTCAAAGAATGGCAGCAGGACACCTTCGCCCTGGGGGATATGCTGGCGGCGGAGGGGGGAGACGCGGGCAAGGATACAGAGCCGCAAATATCACGCGCTGAGGAATTGCAAGAGGTTTGGAAAGTGCATTTAGGTGACTTATGGGGCTGTGGCGAGCACCGGATTATCTGCGGCGATTGCACGGATAGGGCAACGGTTGAAAGGGTGATGGCGGGGGAGAAGGCGGCGATAGTTACAGACCCGCCTTATGGAATTGACGTTGACACAAGCTGGCTTTCCACGTTGAATGTGCAACGTGGAAAGCCAGCTTGCTTGAGTGATGATAAACTTGCTAACGATAGCGGGGATTTAGATTTATCTTGGGTGTATGAATATAACGAGTGGATTGTGTTTGGTTTTCCGTATATCGCTAGAGATGAAAAATATACCGGCTTATTAGTTTGGGATAAACGCGGTGACGGTGGAGAGAATGGACTAGGAAACCCTGTAGAGGTTGCTGCTTCAAATTCCTTTAACGGTTACAGATTAAGTAGGCACGTTTGGGCCGGATACATAAAAGAGGCTGGCGAAAAAAGACAACCACACCCAACGCAAAAGCCTATAGGTATTATTGAGGATGCAATAAATTTGGTTAAAAATAATGTTATTTTTGACCCATTTCTAGGCAGTGGCACAACCCTTATCGCTTGCCACAACCTTAACCGCCGTTGTCGCGGCATAGAAATACATCCACCCTACGTTAGCGTGTGCTTGCAACGTTTCCTTGACCACACTCAAATTCAGCCCGTCCTCTTGGAGCGTCCCAATGCCTGACCCAACCGCAAGCCAAACCATTTTACAGCAGTACCTCGCCGCGACCGACCCGGCGGCGTTTCTGCGTTCGCTCACCGACGCGCAGCGAGACGCGCTATCGGAAATAGCCTGCGCATTAAGGGCTGTCGTAGCGCAGGCGATAGAGGCAGCGGAGACAGTTACGCAACCGGGTAGGAATGTGGTATAATAGTACATACTGAGTACATAACATAATGGCAGAAACAAGACAGGCGGCTCAAAGAGACCGCGATAGAAAAATAATAGCAGAATTATACCTAAAGGGACTGGCGCAATGGGACATAGCCGACCAGGTTAAGGTTGACCAGTCAACGGTTAGCCGTGACCTGACCTTTATTCGCGCCCAGTGGCGCAAGGATACCCTATTTGATTTTAACGAAGCCAAGAATAGAGAATTAGCCCGTATTGACTTGCTTGAATTGACGAATTGGGAAGCGTGGGAACGTAGCCTGGAAGAGTTCAGGAGCAAATCAATTAAACAACGAGCCGCAAAAATAGAACGTCAGGGGCAAGAGGATGAAACCAGGATAACGCCTATTGAGTCCATTTCAAAAGCAGAGGGCAGAAATGGCGACCCTCGTTTTTTGCAAGGTGTACAGTGGTGTATCGAGCGGCGGTGTAAGATACTTGGTATAGATGCGCCTGCAAAATTGGAGCATACCGGCGCAGGCGGCGGGCCAATTGAACAAACCCTGATTATTCTACCGGCAAAAGATGACAAATGAGATACGACCTATTCCAGGCTCACCACAAGAGAAACTATGCCGCTCAACCATTCGTGAGGTTGGCTTTGGTGGGCAAGCAGGCGGAGCTAAATCTTTTGGCCTGGTCTTGGATGCGGTTTACCAATTGCCCAAACCTGGCTACAATGCAATTCTATTTCGGCGAACCTACAAACAACTTATGGCTGCCGACGGCCTGGTTAACCTGTCACATAGGATATACCCGCACCTGGGCGGCGTCTACCATCAGGGTAATTACACCTGGACATTTCCAAATTATCACGGTAATACTATCCGTTTTAGTTATCTTGAGGATGAGAAGTCAATCGAGAACATCAGCGGCCCGCAATATGCCTGGATTGGATTCGACGAGTTGGGGAATTTTTCAGAGAGACCTTATTTGTTTATGTTCTCTCGTAACCGGTGCAGTAACCCGGATGTTAACCTGTACATTCGTTCAACGTTTAACCCCGGTGGCATTGGACACTTTTGGATTAAGAAGCGTTTCCTGGATACCGGCATTACAGACAAGCCGAAATGGTTTAAGCGGGTCAATGGATTGGATACAGAGACAACGCCGGGTGACTCTCTTGGCACGGCCAGGTTATTCATTCAATCAAGGTTGGAAGATAATCCGTACCTGTGGCTTGATGGCAATAGCGAATACGAGCGCGGCCTGTCGCAACTGGACAGCGTGGACTTCCAACGGTTACGACACGGTGACTGGAATATTCGCCGCGCCGGGTTGGTTTACCACGCCTTTAATGACAAGTGTCTGGCGGTTGCATCCGGCGACCTCGACTTGACCAACGCCTCGTTTTATCACGCTCACGATTTTGGAGCAGTTAACGAGGCTTTTGGACTATTCGCAAAGATAGGCGACGTGTTCTATCTCGTTTACGAAGAGATACTTCCGGAGGGTACAACGCCGGCCAGGGCTGCGATGATGAAGAAGCATTTCGTCAATCGCAAGGTGGTTGGCGGGTGGGGTGGCGCTCCAAGCGAGAAGCAACAGCGGCTCGACTACTCAAAAGAGGGTGTTATCATTCGCCAACCACCAACCGACGATGTCGAGGCGCAAGTAGATTTGACAAACAGAATGTTTGAGAATGGTATTCTAAAAGTTTGCAGTGATATGACCTTGACGATTGACCAGTTGGAGAACTGCGTCCGTGACACTAAAGAAGGTATTGCCGACAAGAGTATGTGGCATCACTTGGACGTATTGCGCTATTTTGCCGCAGGGGGCGGGCGGCGAGGGAGTTTTGTGGGATGAATGAGCGAGACTCTTTAATAAAAGAAATAGAACAAGAACAAGAACAAATACAGATGCAAATTGTGAAAGAAAAATCAGTTATGGATATTGCCCTCTTTAACATGTTACTTGCATCTTTTGTACTCGGTTTTATTGTCGGGGCGGTGGTAATTCATTACTATCCTGGCGTTTTTATATGGCTACAATAAGGAGGAATAATGAAAAAACCATCGTTATTTAACCGGCTCAAATACACCTTTCAATTCTACCGGCACGGGTTCGGCGCGTTGCAAACCAAACAAGCGGGCGGCCTGCCCTTCTACTGGCCGGTGTGGAAAAGTAATACCCCGATGTGGCACATCAGCGACTACCAGTCACTTATCAATGATGGTTTCAATCGCAACTCAATCCTCTACTCCGCCGCAATGTATAAGTATTATGCCTTCAAGTCCGTACCCCTTCGCGCCTATAAAGGCTCATTCGATAAGCCGGAACTGTTACCGGCTGACCATCCCCTCCAAAAGTTATGCTTACGTCCTAACCGCTTTCAGTCCGGCCCGACCTTCCAGGGGTTGGCTGATATTTTTGCCAACGTTGCCGGAACTTGTTACATTTACATAAAGAAGGTGGGCGGGCAGCCGGATAGTATGTACCTCTTGCGACCCGACCGGGTTTATATCACGCCACTAACACGCGGGCCTGACCCTATTGGCTACTACTATGTGCCGGAGGGCAGGGGTTGGCATGACGGCATACCCTACAAGGCCAGCGAGATAATGTGTATTCGTATGCCCAACCCTGGCGACGATATTGACGGACTGGGCGAAGGTCTTGCCCCCGGCTCTGTTGCGGCAAAGTCAATAAACGTTGACAATATGATAACAGACTTCTTGCAACTGTTCTTTCAAAACGGGGCAATGCCGCCCGGCTATTTTAGCTATGATACGCCAATGACTGATGATGAGATTAAGACCGCTCGTACCCGGCTGATGGAAATATACGGCGGCTATGAGGAATGGGCGAAGTTAGCCGTGCTAGACCAGGGCGGCAAGTACACCCGCGTTGGTTTGACGTTTGCGGAAATGGATATGAGCAAGCTGGATGGGCGCAACCAGTCGCTTATAGTTGCGCCTTTTGGTGTGCCGTTATCACTCATTACCAGCCGCCCGGAATTGGTAGCCTCGACATACAATAACCGCAGTGAAGACCGCAAGATGTTTTGGCAAGATAGAATGTGGTCTGAGACAAAGGAATTTGAGGCAGAGTATCAGTATTACCTGCAAGGCGAGCGCGGCGAGTTCGTGATGTTTGACTTCACCAAAGTGCCCGCCCTGTCAATGACCCCGCAAGAGGCAGGAGAACAGGCGAGACAGGCGTTTATCAGCGGTGGTATTTTACGCAACGAGTACCGGGCTGCTATTGGGCAAGACCCGGCAGATGATGGTAACGTGTACCTATTGCCAACGTCAGTTGTCGAACAACCGGCGCGAAGCAAAAAAGAACTACAAGCCGTAACCGCAGGTAGTACCCCAACGGGAGGCGGCGACGAAGGCCCGGTAAATCTTGCCAGTACGGTAGGATTAAACGGGGCGCAAGTCACCTCCGTGTTAGATGTTTTGGCGCAATTAGCAGCCGGTACAATGGCTGAATTAGTGGCCGTCGAATTGTTAACCTCCGTTGGTATTGCTCAGGACAGGGCGGTAAGAATAGTAGCTGCTTCATTAGGTATGCCGGCCAAACCAATAGTGACAACACCTATCCCTAAGCCACAACCCGCGCAAGATGAAACCCAGGCAGGTATGCCGGAGGTAGAAGAAGAAGAAGAGGAAAAAGAAGCAGGTGCAAAGTCAATAAAAATGTCGGTAATGAGTCAGGAACAAAAAGCGGCCTTCTGGCATAAGGCTGACCAACTGGCCCGTGACTATGAGGGCGAATTTGGCGATGCGGCTGTCAATGCTTTAGAAATGGACAAGCGGGCTATACTGGCCCTGCTTGGCAAGAGCAAAGCGGGGGCATTGCGGCAAAAGGCCACTATTGACTGGGCGGTGTTTGGAGCGTCCGTTGCCAAATACCTGACCGACAATGTAACTTGGAAGGATGCGTTCCTCGCTCCAATGACCTCGCTAATGACTGCCAAAGTTAAAGACCTTAATAGCGAATTTAACCAAACTTACCCGGCGGCAAAGTTACTCAAGCAGCAATGGTTCAATGAGTATACTATCCGCTTCGCGCAGCCTATCAATGATACAACCAATGAGACTATCAAGCGGATGGTAGAGCAAGCTACCGATGAGGGCTGGACAATTGATAATATGCGCAGCCGGTTAGAGGTAATGTTCAAGCAGTGGATGGACGGCGACGTGCCGCTTGATGAGTTGGCGTGGTATACTGAAAGAATGCCGCAGTATCGGCGCGAAAACATTGCACGAACAGAAACCATAAAATCTATGAATGTGGTTTCGACCAATCTTTACGATGCGTGGGGTGCTCCTGAAAAAGAATGGCTGGCTACTATGGATAGCAGGGTACGAGACACGCACGCAACGGCTAATGGGCAAGTGGTTAAAACGGGGAAACCGTTTAACGTAGGTGGTTATGATATGCAATTTCCGGGCGATATGAATGCACCCGCTGGAGAAATTTGTAATTGTCGCTGCACCGTGATTCCGAAGGGGATATAATTATGACAAAATCATTTAACCACGTTATCTCACATCTCAATGCCGGTGTAACGATTCACTACATCTGCCCGACTTGTAAGCAAATTGTTACCATCCCGCAGTCGGGGGAGTTGCCCGGGGACGTTTCACGTTGTAAATGTGGAGCATTATGGACACTAGAATTCTTAGTGAAGCCGGTACAGGAGCAACGCAAACCCGGCCCGACAGAAACGAAGAGTTGAATAATACCGAAAAATATGGTACAATAGAGGCTAAGGCCGAATTGTGGTGTCAGATAATTCGGCAAGTTGTGGCACTGATGTACCTGTTAGCCAAGTTGAATCTTGGCTACTTACCGCCCGAGGCAAAGATAGGAAAACGGGAATAGTAACTTAATAATATCGCCCACTGACTAGCAGTCACACGGCTCTTGAGCAAACCGAAAGGAACGGCTCAAGGGCCGTTTTTTATTTCTGGATATTTAGATGAGCAACGATTTTTTCAACACAAACCGATGGGGAAGCGTGAATTTCATCCTCAGTAAAATGAAGGATAGTCCAACCATTCTCTATCAACTTTTTATCTTTACGCTTATCTTTTTCTTTGACATTATCAAGGCTATGCCAATATGTACCATCGGCCTCGACTGCCAATTTGTGGGCCGGAAAAGCGAAATCAAGAACACAATTAATAAATGGGTACTGAAATTCGTAGTTAATATTTTTGGCGTCAAGAGAATCTATAAGAAGTTGTTCGATAGAGGACGGTTTCCTACGAAAAGCGGTCATACAAGTATATTTTTGGCGACAAGATATAGAGCAAAATTGACCATATCCTTCTGTGGCAACTTGGCATGGCAACCGATAGAATTTCTTGCCACAAAGTTTACAAATGTATTCTTCTCTTGGAAGTCTACGGCAAGCCATAGAGCAATATTTTCCATATCCGGCTGCAAATTCGCATTGACTAATAACAAATATTTTACCGCATTTTTGACATATACATTCAACCCCTTTGAAACTTGGGTTATATTTCGTATTTTCCACTTCGCGTCTATATTGAGCATAGCATTCAAAAGAACAATATTTTTTAGGATTGCTTTTTATAGTAAAGAATTGTTTACCACATCTGATACAAGTTCTATTTGGTATATGATTTTTGGACATAGAAAAATCCTCCCGATAAAGGATAGCGACCGACATTATTTTTTAGTGAAATTGGGAAGGCCCATTATCGGTGACGGACTTTTCGGGTTGACTAGCTAGGTCAATCCTATCCCTGAGTAATTATAACACAAATTGGCAGGCTCGCCAAATTGGGGGAGAAGATGGAACACAAAGTTTTTAGAGCATTTGAAACAAAGATACTTGATACTGACCAGGGTATCGTTGAGTCTATCGTGGCTGTTATGGGCAACTTAGATGAGGGTGATGATATTATCCACCCATCGGCTTTTCGTAAAACGTTAAGCGAACGTGGTCTTAAAATTAGAGTACTTGATTCACATAATACGGATAGTATTTTACGGGTTATTGGCAAGCCCCTATCTATCCGCGAACTTGAGAAAGTAGAGTTACCACAATCCTTATTGAATGAATACCCGGAGGCAACCGGCGCTCTTTGGGCAAAGACCCAATTTTTGCTTGATACGCCAGAGGGTAAGGGCGCTTTTGAACGTATCAAGCAAGGGGCAGTGGGTGATTGGTCAATCGGTTACGATACAATGGATTCCGATAATTCGATAGCGCAAAGAGACGGCAAAGAAGTAACTGCTAGAAACCTCAGAACACTAAAATTATATGAGTACTCGCCCACAATTTTTGGGATGAATCAGGCGGCTACTACGTTAAGTGCCAAATCTGCCGAGCCAACCGAAGGCAAGCCATACCGCGCTATCCGTGAAGACGGCAAATGGCGCGTCTACAAGCTTGACGCCGACGGCAAACCAACCGGCAAGCCATTAGGCGAACACGACACGGAGGATGAAGCCATAGCGCAAGTTGAGGCGTTGTATGCAAACACCGACGAAGGCAAACCTACACCAGGTAAAGCTGATGAGCCGGTAACAGAAGCAAAGGCTGGCCGTGTCCTGGCTCGCCGTAATGCTGACCGTATCAAGCGAGCTTATGATGCGCTCAAAGAAGCTCTTGACGATGCCGGTATCCTGGCAATGCTGGCTGATGATGACGAAGAAGAAACCGAAGAAACAACCGGGCCGCAAAAGAATGTCCCTGCACCCATCTTACCAGAGACCGGGCCGCAAGAGGGAAAGAATGCACCCGTTGACTATTTAACCTTAATCAAAATTGAACGGCTAAAAGCCGATGTATGGAGGTAAACAATTATGAGTGACCGAATTTTAGAATTGAAGGAGCAACACACTAAGTTGCTCAAAGACGCCGAAGCCATTTTAACCAAAGCCGGTGTGACCGACGACGAGAAAGTTCCGGCTTATAAAATGGTCGAGGATGCCAAAAGCTTGACCAAAGACATCGAAGCCCTGTTGCAAATCAAAGAGGCCGGCGAGGCAATGGCAGCCAAAGCTATCGCAGCCGGAGGCTCGTCAAAACCAGAACCTCAGGCGACGGGCTTCAAAAGCCTGGGTGACTTCCTGGCTGAAATACACGCGGTGAAATACGGGGGCAAACCTAACCGCTTCCTGAAATCATTCCGAGATAACAGCGAACCTGCCGAACCAAAGACAGGCGAAAGCGGCTGGCCTGAAACCAAGACTGCTGTTGAAAATGTCGGCACGTCTGGCGGTTTCCTTGTTCCTACCGAGTCCGGTACTTCACTGCTGCAATGGGAGGATACCGGCGATAATATGGTCTGCGAAAGCCGGGCCACCAAAATCCCGATGAAACGGCGCAGTATCACCTTCCCGGTGTTGCACCAGACGACCACGACCGCAGGCGTCCCGCACTGGTGGGGCGGCGTGCAGGCTAACTGGACAGAGGAAGCGACTTACAAAACCGAAAACGACCCGACCTTTGACCAGATTGAACTTGTAGCGCATAAGCTGGTATGTTACACCGAAGCCAGCGACGAACTCCTGGAAGATAGCATTGTTTCTTTGGAGGCTATCTTGCGGGCTGCATTCGCCGGGGCGACCTCCTGGGAACGGCAGAACGCCTTTATCAATGGTACTGGCGCGGGTATGCCGCTTGGAGTTATCGGGGCAGGGGCGACTATCTCAGTTGCTCCGCAGGCAGTCAACGCTTTGGCGGTGCAGGACTTCACCACGATGTTGATGAGCTTCCAGGGGAGAAACCCAATCTGGATGCTCAACCGCCGTTGGATGGATCAACTGTTACGGCTCAATGGCCCGGTAGGTAATCCGTCCTATGTGTTCATTCCCAACGCTCGCGAAGGCGCACCGGCGACGCTGTTCGGTTTCCCGGTCTTTTACGTGGAGCAAATGCCGTTACCTGGGCAAGACGGCAGCGTGCTTTTGGTGGACTGGTCAAAGTATCTGATTGGAGACCGCACCAGCATCACCATTGACAGCACGAAGGCGTACCGTTTCCGGTATGACCTGACCTCGTGGCGGTGTGTCAGCCGTGTGGATGGTCAGCCCTGGTTACGAGCGCCGTTGACTTACAGTGACGGGACCACGACCGTCTCGCCGTTCGTTAAACTTGGCCCAACGCCTTCGAGCTAAATTGTTAAACAAATATTAAGGAGGTAACACAATATGTATACTGCACGTTTTACTGAATTAGCCTATCCGTTACTCACCGAATTTGCCGACCAGCAAGTACCGGGGACAATTGATAGCGCCTGGGTGTCGTTGTCTACTTATCACCGGGCGGCTTTGGTTTTTAACCTGGGCGATACTGGCCCTGGGGCCACCTGTACCGTATCATTGCGCCAGGCACAGGATACCAATGGCACAGGAGCAAAAGCTATTACCGGGAAGCAATTGACGCAATTCACCCAACCGGGTGATATGGATGACCTGTGTTGTATCGAATTACGCACCGAAGAGCTTGATGTCAACAATGACTTTGATTGTGTCCAGGTGCGAATGGTCATCACGGTTTCAGGTGTCGAACTGGCTTATACCCTGTTTGGCCTTGAGCCTCGCTTCGCTGCTGTTCCCACCACGAACTGGACTGAAATTGTAGACTGAGCCAAATTCAAACACGAAAGGATGGGGGGGGCAAGTCGCTCCCCCCATAAACTATATGAGTAAGGTTTGGGTCAAACTGCTATCATCTCAGATAGTCGAAGAGAACGGCAAGACGATAATGCGTTATGCCGGTGACTTTATCGAAGTTGGCAAACACGACGCCCGCAATTGGTTGGCAACCGGCCAATGCGAAATATTGAATATCGTCGCCAGGCGAGATATTATCCCCCCCGATGCTGGAATTGTCCTACGCAAGAATGTTAAATTTGAATATGATGGGTTGGAAGTAATTGAGGGCGGGCTAGAAGTCAAGTTTGAAAAGACCGTTATATGGTCTCCTGACTTTCCGCTAAATAAGAACCTGATACCGATAGGATTACACCTGCTCGACCGTTGGGAAATTGCCGTCCCGATTACCGACTACAACCTACTGGCGCGTGACATCGGCACAGAGAAAGAACGACAGTATACCCAGGCTATCATTCACGAAATGAGAGTGCCTGTCTATGATACAAGGCTGGTCTTTGCTCGCCAGTGTACGGCAACAGAGGAATTATTTAGGTTATGGCGAGAAGAAAAGGGCGACGAACGGCTGGCATTTTTGAGAGTGCTTTATCAAGTTAAGCCTTATGTTCTGGCGTTGCCGTCAATATGGAAAGCGTAGGGGTTGTCTATGTGGCTTATGGAGACAATGCCAGAGACGAGGCAACTGCCAGCATTGCTTCGCTGAAAAAGTATAATGATTTGCCGGTCTGTACAGTTGGGGAGAAGCCGATAGGCGACGCGCAACTTATCAAATTTGATGAGCCGGGCGCGGGGGCGAGGTGGGCAAAGCTGAACATAGACCGGATAGTGGATTGGGACAAGGTTATTTATTTGGATGCTGATACCCGTATCAATACCGACCTTAACCCGCTCGTTAAAATGCTTAATACATTCGACCTGGTATTAACTTATAGTGTCAACCAGGGGCGTGACCTGATGAGCCACGTAGGGAATGAGGAACGCGGGGAAACTTTGATAGAACTGGGAAACCCTTATCCATTACAGTTACAAGCCGGGGTGATGGCATTTAACCGGTTGAGATGTCTCAACCTATTTGTTGCCTGGCGCGAAGAATGGCAACGCTGGCACGGACAAGACCAGGCAGCATTGCTCAGGGCGTTACATAGAGAACCTGTCAGGATTGGCTTATTAGGCCGCTGTTGGAATGGCGGAGAATTGATAGAACACCTTTTTGGAAGGGCTAAATAGTGAATATACACATCGTTTGTGGTCGTCTTAACGCCGACCGTGTTTTGCCTAGATTGGCTCGTACCCTAGCCGAAGAAACTAAGTGGACTATTGACGAAGTGCCAAGCGTAACGGCTAAACTCAACTATTTCTTCCCTTACCTGGAATTACAAAAACGAACCTGGAAAGATACGCTAACAGCGGCGTGGTTTACGCACCGTGATACCAACGACAAAAACAAAACAAACCTTTGGGATGGTGTAGCCCAAAGGGTGGGCTTGCGTACCTTAACAGCGCAAATATACAAGCCTCACCTGACCCCATTTGGCCCGGTAGAGATGGTCAGACCGGCGGTTGAGCGTAGTGTATTCACGCCGGTTAAAAAGAAACGCGGGCGTGTGGTTGGTCTAAGTGGTTATTCTTACAGCGATAACCGCAAGGGCGAAGACCTGATAACGCAATTGGTTCAATCTGTTGCAGGGCGTACCTGTGACTGGCGGGCGAGCGGGCGCGATTGGCCTGTACCTACAAAAGGATATGCCTGGAAGGACTTACCAAACTTTTACCAATCACTCGACCTGTTCATCTGCGCCAGCCGTATTGAAGGCGTACCAATGCCCCCGTTGGAGGTGCTCAGTTGTGGCATACCTGTTATTATCCCGCGCAACGTGGGGATGCTGGACGACCTACCGGATATACACGGTATCTACCGCTTTAAGGCGGGCGACTATCAGGACTTACTTAAAGTATTTGAATATGCCTTGAATGATAAACCGGCTAACCTGGAACAGTTGAGGGCAGCAGTAGAGGGGTATAGTCGCGAGAACTGGAAACTAGACCACATCAGAGCATTTGAGAAGTTTTTATGGGGGACACAACCGGCAGTCAAGGAAAACTTACCTGGCTGGCGCGGCAATAGCGGCGCATATTGTGTGGCTTTTGGTACTCCATCCAGAGATTGCGCCAGGCGTCTTATACCGGCTTTTAAGCAATTCAACCCAGATGTTCCTATTGCCTTCGTGGGCGCAGAACCTATTAACGCCGGTGAGGATATTTTTATCAAGCAATCAGACCGTGACATTGGGGGACGGTTGGCAAAGTTGGCAGTAGACGAACTCGCTCCTAAAGAATGGCGTTATGTTCTCTATCTGGATGCTGATACCGAACCAACCGAACCGCTTGATAGTGTTTTTCAATTCTTGGCTGATGGGTGGGAATTTATTATTTGCAAAGACCAAGATGAACGGCACTATTTAGCCAAAATGCGCCGGGGTGACAATGACCGTGAATGTGACCAGACCGAGGACATGGTCGGCACTAACCAGGTGATGCAATACGGCGGCGGGGTGTTTGCTTTTCGCCGTTGCGATGCGACCGCCAGATTTTTTGCAGGTTGGAATGAGGAATACCAGAAATGGGCCAAGCGCGACCAGGGTGCTTTGATACGCTCGTTTTACACTAACCAGATGAGGACTTTTGTCCTGATGAACCAATTCAATGCCAGCGACCGTTACCCATTGCCGCCTGGCCCGTTGGCTATCATTCACCATAATATGACAGCGCGGCGGTGGGACAAACACGCCTTACCTGGCCCGGCGCGGTTGGATAGTAAAGAGGCGTGGGCGGCGGTGCAGAAATGGGAGGCAGCCAATGCACATCCTTAACCTGGGGTGTGGTGATAGGGTGATGACAGGCGACGTGATTAACCACGACCTGACCAAGCACCGCCCAGAAATAGACGTAACCCACGACCTGAATATTTTACCCTGGCCCTGGCCTGATAATTCTTTTGATGAGGTACAGTTAATTAGCGTTGCCGAACACCTGAAACTAAACCTCATAGAAACACTAAACGAGTGCTGGCGAATAATCAAGCCAGGGGGGTCTCTGGTACTAAAGTATCCGGTATTTACCAGTATCAATATTCACGATGACCCTACTCATAGATGGTACTGGTCAGAAAAAGCGATTGACTTTGTAGACCCGGCAACCAGATATGGACAAACTAACGGGTACTACACGAAGTATAAATGGACAATAGTCAGCAGTGGTGTTATTAAAGAGCGTAACCTGAAAGCGGTATTGAGGCCGATAAAATGATAGAAGAACAAACCAGGGCAATTCTTAATTTAGGCGCCGGCACTCATTGCGCGGCCAATGCAGTCAATCACGACTTGTATTATCATAGTCCAACTATTGATATTGCCTGGGACTTGAATGTATTACCCTGGCCCTGGGAGAATGAGAGTTTTGAGACAATCAGCGCCAGGGCGGTTTTAGAACATCTTGACTTGACTTTACTAGAAGCACTTAATGAGTGCTGGCGTATCCTCAAGCCGGGTGGTTATTTGGGAATTAAGTTGCCATTCTGGGACAGCGAAACGTCATACAATGACCCTACCCATCGTTATGTGGTTGGGCGTGGGGTATTTGATATTTTAGACCCCGCTTTAGAGAAAGAAAATAAGCACTTTTTTTATACCGATAAAAAATGGAGCATTATCAGGTGTGACCTGAATAATTGTAAGTCATCGGTAGTGGCAACACTAAAAAAATTATCAAATTTAGAAGTGGAGCAAATTCGTGAACGAGCAAAACAAGAGCGGGAACGAGATAGCCAAAGAGCTAGAGACGACGTTCCCCCAGGTGGCAGTAGCCCTGAACAACAGCCGGGAAATCAAGGCGCAAATTCTGCCTTACCAGGCGATGTCCCTATTTGTTCTGGCGCAACAGTACAACCGGTCTGATGCTAATATTTTGGAAATAGGCACAGCGTTGGGCTTTTCGGCCTCTATTATGGCTCAGGCTGCGCCGTTGGCTAAAATAGTCACACTTGAACCCAAGCCTGCCGAGTTCGATTTATCATGCCGAAATTTGGCACAGTATAAAAATGTGAAAGTGTTTAAGGTTTATTCCTGGAAATATTTAGCGGAATATACTGGCCCGGAACTTGATATGATTTTTGTAGACGGAGACCACAAGCGAGTAGGGCGCGACCTGCCCTGGTTTAATTGGCTTAAAATTGGCGGTCTAATCCTTTTCCACGATTACAGTTCAATCGCCTGCCCGCCGGTTTATAATACGATAAACAAAATTTCTGCCTTAATAAATAGGCCATTAGATATACAGATAATAGATACCAACTTGATAGGTATGGCCGGTATTTATCGCCAAAGAGATGAGGTATTATGATAGCTATTTCTTGCGCCTGCGGCCCGCTTCATAAGTGGGGTTATCAGTGGACTGCTTACGAGTGTATCGCCAGTCAAGCCGAATTTGCCGACCGGGTTTATCTTATCCAGTCAACCGCCGACTCAACCGGCATTGATAAGTTGCTAAATAAATATAGCAACATTACCCTTATCTCTGACCCGTCAACGTGGCATCATAAACCAGGCGAGGGCGATGAAGCCTTGACAATAATGGACGGCAATACAATGTCCGGGTTCACCAAATTCCACATGCGTAACCTGGCTATTGGCAGGTGGGCGGCAACCAAAGACGGTCATAAAGTTATTATGAGCACGCATAGCAATTGGTATGTGCCACGTCGAAATATAGAAACATTGCGTGAGTATTGTTTAGAATTTAAGCAAAACGGGGCGACAACCGGCTATGGCTGGGCAATGGGACAGGTACACGACAGGTTACACGGCCCACCTGTCAGGCGCGAGGCATTGTATAACCCAACCGGGTTAAGTGAAGCCGTTATCCTGGCCTCTTATCCCGATATGAAAGCGCGGCATATTGCCCAGGCAGAAATTCCGCCAAATGTTAATAACCTTTGTTTAGTTGACGCCTCGTATAACCTGTTACCAGAGGAATTTGAGGGGATGCAAAAGCGTTTCCATTATCCTGGTAATGAAACCTGGAATTGGCCGAACTACAAAGCGGCTCTGATTGACCGGATGAAGCGGCGGTATACTCTTGGCAATGAACCGCTCGACTATTGGGGACAAGAGATTGCCAAAAAATCAACGCCTGATTTTATGGGGTATCAGTTATTACAAGGGGTAACAGATGGATGGTAGGGATAAAGCGGTAAGAGCAGGCATAGAGGCCAATTCTATGCTCTATGACCATAAAACTAAAACCGCCACTCAATTGTATTATCTTTTCGACCTGGCAAGACTTGCCCCAAATGGCGCTGCGGTAGAATGTGGCGTATATGAAGGCGGCTCGGTTGTGACCTGGGTGCAGGCTCGTTGGGGGCGCGGGGTATTCTACGCCGTAGACAATTGGGCTTCAAAAAACCGCGCTCGATTTTGGGCGACGATGAATAAATTTGGTATAGAAATTCTATCCCTGGAAATGAATAGTTGGGAAGCGCCGACCTATATCCCAAACAAAGTAGCATTTTGTTTTCTTGACAGTGACCATAGCAAAGCAGCAATAACAAAAGATATGGCGGTATGGCCTGATAAAATAATGCCGGGTGGAATTTTAGCCATTCACGATTATGGCATAATTAAAACCGGCATTGATGTTAAAAAAGTAGTAGACAAATGGCAGGCCAAAAACCAATGGATTGAATTGGAAACCGTAGGAGCATTAAAGGCATACAGGAAACCATTATGATAATTCACGATACGATAGCAAATATCACCCAACAGCTTGACGCCTCGTTTCCAGGAGCAAAGACGGCTCTTGATAAAAGCCAATCAATCAAAAGCGGACAGAAACATTACCAGGCAATGGCTCTGTATGGACTGGCAAGCAAATACAATAGGCCAGATGCTAATATTTTGGAGTTAGGGACTGCGGTAGGCTACTCGGCCTCGATGATTGCTCAAGGCGCTCCATTGGCGCGGATAACAACGCTCAACCCGCGCAAGGGTGAGTATGAATTAGCTCAACAGAATCTCGCGCCCTGGCCTAATGTTTCTGTTATCGCAATGTGCTCTTGGGATTACCATGATATATACTACGGTCAGAACTTCGACTTCATTTTTGTAGACGGCAATCACGGGCTGATAGTCCGTGACTTGCCCTGGTTTAACCGGCTCAAAGATGGCGGGCTAATTCTATTTCACGACTACGGCCCGATTTACTACATCCCCATTTATGAGGCAGTTAACAAACTGGCTGCCTCGTTGGGTCGTGAACTTGACGTGATGATAATGGACACCGATACAAGTTCCGGTATAGCCGGGTTGGTACGGCGTGCAGGTGAAATAGCAAAATGACCAATGCTATGAATTTGGGGGTTATCCTGAATGAGCAATGGGCTGATACTATCAAACAGGATAAAGGCTTTTTTATCCGGCGTGGTTGTTTTATGGACAATCGGGGTGAGGTAGAAATTGCCGCCAATGTTATTTGGGGCTACGGGGTAAGAGTGTTGACGGCCTCACACGACATAAGCGAGGGCAAGGTTGGGGATACTGTCCTTAAAAAAGTAATTATTAAAGAGAGGGCCTGGATTGGGTCTTTCGCGCTACTCTATAATTGTATCATTGGTGAAGATGCAATTGTCGCAGCCGGGGCAGTGGTAAAATCATGTGAGGTTGCGCCGGGAACTATGGTCGAAGGAAACCCGGCGCAAGTTGTAGCCCGGTTGGTAGACGGAAAATGGCAATATGTAGATAAGCATAGATGGTTAATATTGAGGTGAAATTATGGCTGATTTGATTCTAGCATCAGGGGAACAGATACCGCTCGAAACCCAAACCAGATATAAGGATATGGGGGACACTACCCACGCTGAGGTAGTTGCTATCGGTGGTGCGGTTGTGGTGGGTAGTGCGGTAACGATTAATCAAACAATAGTAGACGTGGGGTTACTTAGTATCAATGTCCTACCGCCCAATACATCCCGCAAATATTGCAATTTTATCAATGATAGCGGTACGGTGATTTACTTATCACTGGGCGGAGCGGCGGGGTTGAATAGGGGTGTTCGCCTGAATGCCAACGGCGGCAGTTATGAAATGTACCTCAGTGTAAATAACCTTTACACCGGCGCAATTTATGCCATTAGTACCGTTGCCAATTGCAGATTACTCATTAACGAGGGGGTGTAAAATGCCTCTTGATAATCCGATTGATGATAGCTCTACCCTGGCAACGATTTTGCGCTACACGGCGGCAATTGACCACGAGGCTATTGACGGTCTGGCGGGCGCTACTGACAGTTTAAGTTATGATGTCAACGAAATAGAAGTCCATTTGCATAGTGTGGGGCGTTGGTACGGCAAAGACCAGGATACCTTTATGATTGAAAATGGTCTTAATGCCTGGCAACTAACGGCAGGCAATGCCGGGGCTTACGGAAATTGGTTGCAGTTAGACGATGGGGCGGGTGTGGTTTATGGGGCATACTATGACCCGCATCAAATTTTGGTAACGCAAGCCAGTGTAGCCGGTGGGCTTTATTATATTCAGTTTGGGAAAGGCGAAAGCGGGGCGCAGGTTTTAACCGGGATGACAGCAGCGATAATACCTGCGAACCTGCGACAAGCGCCGCACCTGGTACAATCCGAGCGCGTCGCCTCTACAGCCAAATATTGGGCGCGGTGTTGTTGCACTACCAATGCCGGGACAATTAGCTTTGTCATAGGTATTCATTGCTATTCTGGGTAGGTGACTTATGAGCTACGCTACAATTTCTGAACTCAAGGCAAGGCTAAACAAAACAGGAGCGGGACAGGACGCGGTTTTAACCGCGCTTATTGCCGCCTCTGAGATTGCCATTAACAATTATTGTAACCGGCCTGATGGTTTTGAGGCGTTGGCAGTGGGTACGGCGCGGGAATATTCTGGGAGTGGCTTGTCATATCTATGGATTGATGAATGCGTATCGGTATCAGCAGTGGCGGTTAAAGAAAGCGTAACCGATACAACTTACACGGCGTGGGTTGCGGGTGATTTTATCACGGCGCGGGGAGACCCAAGAAACCCGAACTTTAACAGCCCGCCCAAGACGATGCTCATTGTTAATCCTACGGGGAATTATAGCATTTTCACCGGCGGGCAGTATAGTAATCTGCAAGGATTCCCGCCCGACATTGACGCCAAAGTGACTTCGCGGGGAGTACCAACGGTGCAAGTTACGGCGAAGTGGGGGTATTCGGTAACAGCACCGTTGCCGGTAAAAGAGGCGACTCTAATTCAGGCAGTAAGACTTTACAAGCGTTTCGAAAGTGGGATGTCTGACACTTTGGCAAGTTCAGATACCGGTCAACTTATGTATACAAAAGAGATTGACCCAGATGCGGTTTTTTTGCTGAAATTGGGACGATATATTCGCCCGCCTATCGGATAGTCAATTGTCGTCAAATATGGTATAATATTCTCAACAACTGAATTTAACTAAGGCCCACTGGGGAAACTCACACGGCCCGGAATGCGTAAATCGCTAACCGGACCGTTTTTTGTTTTACAAACTATGACAACTGTAACCGTTCACGGTATTGACGAACAAAAAGCGAAGTTAAAGCAGGTTGACCAGGACTTATCAGGACAACCAATGGTCGAGGCAATGCATAAGGCAACGTTGCTGGTAACGGGTTCGGCCAAACGAGCCGCGCCGGTAGATAGGGGAACACTCAGGGCTAGCATTATGCCCGAAGTGGTTTTAATGAGTAAACGGGTTGAGGGCGTAGTCGGTAGTAACCTGAGATACGCGCCCGCTCAGGAATTGGGTACTCGCCCGTTCTGGCCGCCTTATGCTCCTATCGCTGAATGGGTACGGCGCAAGCGAATGGCAAGCGGTGCAGCAATTTACGCGGTGGCGCGGGGTGTACAAAAGGCTATCGCCCGGCGCGGTATCAAGGCCAAGTTATTCCTGCAAAAAGGTCTCGACGAAAACCGGGAACGGATACTGCAAATTTTTGATGATACTGTAACAAGGATTATAGGCAAATAATGGCAATCACAACGGCGCAAATTAACACAGCGATAAAGACGACATTAGAGGCGGCGGCGGGTCTGACCCGGTCGCAGGATTTTAACGAATTGACAGAGGGGATGGCTGACACCCCAACTTTGCAAGTGTATTTTGAAAGTTGGGAAGCAGTAGAGACTACTACCGAGCGGTCTACTATGCGCGGTGGGGTTGAACAGGTTAGCATTGTTTTTCACGCCGATGTGTTAGGAGCTCCGCGTGGCCCAGACCTGGGCGAAGAAATGGCAAGACTACAGCCGGTCGTAGACCAAATTATAGACATTTTGCAAGCGCAAAAAACAAAACCATATTTTGGCCTGGTTGGTATTCGCGCAATGCACTGGTCGGCTAACCGTGTCCTTATTGATTACAACGGTGAGTTATTTATTGCTTGCCGCTTTATTATCACTATAAGGGTATTTTGATGACATTCTATCGAGTGCATAGGAACTTACAAAAGGGCAACAAAGTTATCCCAACAGGTCAGATAACCGACCTGGCCGGGATACCGATTCAAAACATAGATAAACTTATTACAGGTGGTGCAATCTCAGAGGTTGCCCCACCTCCGCTCCGCGAATTACCCGGCTGGACTGCCAGAGCAACAAAACTTGAAACGTTGGGCATAGTCACGGCTACGCAACTATTGGCCATTACAGACTACGAACCTATCAGGAAACTATTCCGGGTCAAAGATGAGACTATCGAAGCCTGGAAAGGGCAAATTGTCAATATATGGTTAGCTCCACCACCTGCCAGACGCGGCGGGTGAGGGGGTTGTAAATAATTTCAGTTAGAAATTTGGAGGAATATTATGGCTGCAACAACTACCGCAGTAAATGCTTGTGATGTTGTTATCAAATTGGACAATAGCGCAGGCGTTCTAACCGACATTTCTGGGTCGAGTAACAATGTCAAGTTTGAACTGACCAATGATACCGGGTCGGCAACTGTCTTTGGGAGCGACTGGAAAATCACCCTATGCTGCAAGGGCGAGGTCGCCATTACCCTGGAAGTGCTTTACACAACCGACCACCTGGAAGCGCGGGCGTTATTGACCGACTGGTGGTTTAACCACAAGTGCGAGGCGCGGACATTACAGGTATTTGTGCCTGATGCAAGCGCCGGGTCGGATATTTACACCGTTGAAGTTATCCAGGAGAAGATGTCACTGCCGTTCAGTAGCAGCGACGCCGCGCCTATTTTAATTTCAACCTCGATGAAAAACACCGGGGCCATGGTGCCGACGACCGTAGCGTCGTAGAAAGAGAAGTGAATTGTGGCACAAAGAAAAAGCACAACCCGCTTTAATTCCGAAGTAGTGCAGGGTGAGGGGTCGTTTGTTGTTGTCCGTAAATTGACAATGGGTGACGTGAAGCAACTCCGCAAACAAACTGGCAAAGATATTACCGATGATGTATCGCTCGAAATCGGGGTTGATACTATTGCCGCTCATATCATCGAATGGAACTGGGTAGACGATAACGATAAACCGTTGCCCATTCCCAATGATGACCCCGCAATCATTGATAAGCTTACGACAGATGAATTTAAGTTCCTGGCTGAAAGTCTAACTGGCGGGGAAGCAATAAAAAACTTGGACGGCGGCTCAAAACCTATTTAGAGGCCAGGAATAAATATCCTGCCTGGGCATGGAAGAAAGTATCAAAAGAATTTGAGCCGCCGCCAGGTGAATATACCGAATTGGTACTATGCCGGGACGTGTATCACTGTCTACCCTCAGAATTAGAAGATGAGGATTGGCGGGTAATTTCAGCGCATATCGAGATGATACAAGCTGAAAATGAAGCCGAAGAAGAAAAGACACGTAAACAATAGTGAGCTTGCCTGACTATGTCTGACCGGACTATTGAAATCCGTATAACCGGAAAAAATGAAGCCTCTGGCGCACTGAACGATGTAACCAATTCCTTGTCTCATCTTGGTAATGTTGGTGGAGGGTTGGTCGGGCAATTATCATCTCTTGGCGGTTCTCTCGGTAACATTGGCCTGGTTGCCGGTGGGGTGGCGCTCGCCGGAGTAACCGCCCTGGCAGGCGGTTTTTTGTATGCCGCCAAATCCGCGTTGGAGCAAATCGCCTCACACGAAAGGCTTGGCTTGGCTATTCAAAATCTTTACGCCCGCGAGTTGGTGCGAACCAGCGGTGTAGAGGAAATGGTCAAAGTTGGTACGGCTCAGGTCGAATTAAGCAAAAAAGAACAAAAAGAACTTGATAATCTATCTGGTAAAATTGACAATGAGACTCATAGCCGTGACCAACTGGCTATAAAAATACAATTGACCCAGGCCGAGCTAACCAAAATGGAAGGGGCAGACAAGCGCAACGAGGAAGCCATAAACCGTAAACGCGCAGCTTTGGATGAATTGAATTACAAATTCAATGAAGCTAGCGAGAAAGTAACGGAGCACACTGCCCGAATAAGCGAACTGACAAATAAGTCTGCCGGATATGTTGATGTGCTTCAATCAGTCCGAACCGGTCAGATTAGTATGAAAGAAGCTATGGGGCTGGCAGCTGAAAAATCAAAGGAACTTTTGGGCTGGATAGAGAACCTGGCCGCCGAATCTCCGTTCGATTCTACGGACATCGGGCAGGCATTCAAGACGGCACAGGTATATGGTTTTACGGCTGAGGAAGCCAAACGTCTTACTCAGGCAGAAGTTGACTTTGCTGCCGCAACTGGGGCAGGGTCAGAGGTAACAAAACAAATTTCTCTGGCATTAGGCCAGATGCAGGCAAAGGGCAAGGTGTCCGGGCAGGAACTTATTCAATTATCCAATGCCGGTATTGGCACAACTGAAATTCTAAAGGGAATGGGTTTTAGTCTAGATGACGTATCAAAAGGGCTAGTTAATGCCGATGATTTTATCGAAGCCACAATGAAAGATATGGAAATCTTTACCGGAGCGGCAAAGGAACAGGCCACAAGTTTCGCCGGTATTACCTCGACTTTGGAGGAATATAAAAACATTGCTCTGCGTGAATTTTTTACCGGCACTTTTGAGGCAATACGACCTTATGTAGTTGATTTTTTGGATATGATAAAAGAGGGCCTACCTTCCATAAAATCTTGGGGTGAAAGTTTGGGGCAATTTGTAGGCGGAGCATTAAAAGATATTGTTGGCTTTATCAGTAATGTCAAAAAAGATGGTCTGGTGGGGGCATTGGGCTTGACACCGGCTACATCGGAATTGATAAAAAAAATAACCGGCACGTTGTCCGGTTTTGCAGGAATGATAATGGGGGTGCTGATACCATCGCTTGATAAATTATCAAAAGGAGGGGCAATAGATTTACTCAACAAAGCAATTATTTGGCTAAATGATAACTTTGAATCTGTCAAGGGTGCTATTGCCGGGGTATTGACAGTCCTGGCTGGGTCTGTGGTTATATCGGTAGTTATCGGCCTGATTACAGCCCTATCATCGCCTATTGTCGCCGTAATTGCCGCTGCCGCCTTACTTGGTGCAGCCTGGGCCGGGAACTGGTTTGGGATACGTGATACATTGACTGAGGTGTGGGCGTCGGTCTACCCTATCCTGGTCGAGGTTTGGAATTGGTTGGCGGTCAATGTGCCTATAGCCATTCAAACATTAACCGACTTTTTCAATAATGTTTTATACCCCATATTCTTGCAGGTATTTACTCAAATTCAGGAAGTGGTCAATACGGTATTGACTACCATCACCGCCTGGTGGACGGCACACGGGGCTAATGTGATGGTAATCGTCAATGGGTTTTTGACGGTTATCGGGGGGCTTATTGTTGGTGCATTGTCATTTATTCGGCAATTCTGGGCTACGTGGGGAGACACGATTTTAGCCGTAACCAAAGTAGCTTGGGACTTGATTTATGGTTATGTAAAGTTCGTAATGGGTATTATTGGCGGGGTCATTGATATGGTCGCTGCTCTCATCAAGGGTGACTGGACGGCTTTCGGTAAAGCCCTGCAAAGTAACTGGCAATTGACCTGGGACTTTATTATGACTATCCTGGGGGCAGCAAGGGACTTGTTATTTATCGCCATTGATGCTTTGATAATTTACATCAGTGGGCAATGGGAAGCATTCAAGTCTACGTTAATATCTATCTGGTCGGTATTGTGGGATGCAATTGTAGCATATTTTACCACCAGGAAAGAAGCTATAATCGTATTGGTTACGGAGTTAATTTTAGCAATAAAAACAGCGTGGTCGGCATTTAAGGAAAGCTTGGTAACTTTATGGAATGCTGCCTGGGATAGTATCGTTGAATCATTTACAACGATTAAAGAAGATATTATGTCAAAAACAGATAGTATTATTGAAAGTATCAAAAGCGCATTCTCGGGAAGTTCATTTTCTGGAATTATTGATGGTATAGTTGAAGCATTCTCCGTGGAAAGTTTTGTCAAAATTGGTGACAATATTATCGAAGGAATTAAAAAGGGAATTCAAGGTGGATGGGACACTATTACCGGACTGGCGGCAGAGTTGGGTGATGCTCTGGTTGCAAAAATCAAGGAAACTTTAGGTATAGCTTCTCCGTCGGCAGTGTTTAATGAAATTGGACAAAATTTAATGAGCGGTCTGGCGATGGGCATTACCAATGGAGAAGGAAAAGTATCAAACGCGATGAATAGTGTCACGACCAACATCATAAACAATTACAATTTTAGCCAGGTTATTCTTGGCGGAGTGCCGTCGGCGCGGCAAGAATTTGAACTGATGAAGTCGAGCGCGTTGGCGTTCGGCTAGAAAGCGGGAGAAATGTACAAAAGAATAGCATCTCTATTTCTGGCTCTGATTATTTTCTCCTATTACCCCAACGTATTCCAACCCCCTCCCCCGCTTTCTTGCGGGACGCCAACGCACGAAATACCAACGCAAAATAATTACCTGCCTATTGTGCAGGCTAGAGAGGAAACAAAACCAATGGCAGAAAATACCGACCTTTGGTGGATAGTTGTACCTGAAACTACTACCAACCTCGTAACAAATCCAAGTGTAGAAAATGCCACGACGGGTTACAGCGCGGTTGGCGCTGCGGCAATTGCCCGCTCTGCGATTTACCAGTGGCGCGGTAATTATTCGCTTCGCGTCACCCCGTCGGCGGCTCTAAGCGACGGAGCTAAATACTCGCTAACATTGACTGCGGCAACGTGGTACACTTTTTCATTTGACATCAAGGGCGTGGACGGTGTCTCTTACAACTTCGACATATATGATAGCGTGGCCGCAACTATTTTAGGAGCGCCGGTAACATTTACCTCTGATGGTGGTTGGGCGAGATATGCAGTCACGGCTCAGACCGGGGCGAATACGGCTATCCAGGTTAGAGTATACAAATATAGTAATGCCAGCGTTGCAGCTTTTTATCTTGACGGCTTCCAGGTTGAAGCCAAACAATATGCAACAGACTACTGCGACGGAGACCTTGATGGGTGTTTGTGGACGGCTGGAAAGCATACCTCGACCAGTTCACGCCAGGCGCAATTTAGTGGAGCAGGTCGTCCGGTAAGCCTGTACGATTATGGCTATCAGGTCGGGCCGGTAGCCGGGGCGGGAATGAGCGCGGTTGAGATTACCTCACTTCGCCCGGCAGTTCAGGACGGCGCGGTGTTCCGCAAGCAGGCTATCCGTGAACGCACAATGCAAGTGGACGGGGTAATAGACGAACCAGACTTGATAGACTACCATGCTACCAGGTCGGCTATTTTGCGACTACTTAATCCTAATCGTTTTGCCACACAACAGCCTGTCCATATTCGCTATAGTGGCAGCGGCAAGATGCTTGACGCGGCTTTTTATTATCAGGCCGGTTTTGAAGGAAATTGCCTGGGCTGTCCCAACGAGGTGGTGCAATTGCGGCTGTTGGCAACTGACCCGTATTGGCGTGAGTTTTTGCGTATATTTACGGCGACGAATATAGCCAATGGTATAGGGACGGGTGCGAGTGGCACAGCCGGTTCAGCAGGGGAGAACGGAGGAGGAGGAGGAAACGCGGCATTGGCAGCGACGGCTACATTAAGTATTGCCGGGGTTAATTACATTATCCAGAAAGACAGTGAGGGTAACTGGTCAAAGGCGGAAGATGGGTTAACGATTACTGTGCCAGATTTACCAGACAATAATTTCTCTGGATGTATTTCTATGGATTTAGTTGGGAATGTATGGATAGGAGGAAGTTTTACAAGCATTGGTGGTAATGTCGCAATGAAAGAAATAGCCTATTGGACAGGAGCCGATTGGGTAGATGTTACTAATTTAGCCGCAGCTCCTACTTCTATGGTTATGGATATGAATACGGGTTACATCTATGCCGGTGGAGGTTGGGGGGTTAGTTATTGGGATGGAGTAAATTGGACACAAATAACCACAACAGTAGTAACAATTGTAGATGATATGCTTATTTATAATGGTTATTTGTATATTGTGGGAACTTTTACAAATCTGGAGGGCAATGCAAATTCTGATAATATCGCCCGGTATCATATAGCTACAACTACTTGGAGTGCGCTTTCTACCGGGGCAAATTCAAGAACATCGTCTATAGATATTGACCCAATTAATAATATTTTATATGTTGGTGGAATGTTTACAACGATTGGTGGAAGTGCTATAGATAGAGTAGCAAAATATAATATTGGCACGGCTACATTTTCTGCTGTTGGTTCTGGGGCAGATGCAACGGTATGGGCTACCAGATATTATAATGGAAAAGTATATTTTGGGGGAGAATTTACTACAGTTAACGGAGTGGCCCATAATTATATAGTTGAGTATGATATTACATTGAACTCATTTAACACAATAGGAACTGGAACAGATGATGATGTTTATGACATTGTTATTTACGGGGATAAATTATACTTGTGTGGTAAATTTACAACGGCAGGCGGATTGGCAAATACTGGATATGTAGCCGGATATGATTTTAGTAGTGGTTTTTTTGCAATGGGTACTGGCGGCGCAGGTGGTAATATCTATCAATTTTTAGTAGCTCCAAATGGATATTTGTATATCGTCGGGAATCATACATCCGTGGGGGGAGTGGCAAATACGGCCCGATTTGCGCGTTGGAATGGATACGGATGGCAAACGATAGCGATAACATCTAAAGATATTATTCAATCTATTGATAGCAAAATTTATGTAGGAGGTGGATTTTCTGATACCGACTCCGTTGCCGATACCGATAAAATATCCTACTGGGATACAACACTTTTAACCTGGAATGCTCTCGGAACTGGCGCGGATGACGGCGTGGTTTATGCCCTGGCCGAACTTGCCAACGGGGACATTGTAGCCGGGGGCAATTTCACCGGGATGGGCGGCGTGGCGGCTACGCAAGGAATGGCCGTTTGGGACATATCAGGAAGCGTGTGGACTTCCATCGGCGACATTAACGGGACGGTGCTGGCGACAGCGATTGCGCCTAACGGAGACCTTTATATCGGAGGTCTATTCTTAGATACCAACTCCGTTGCCAATACTCAAAACCTGGCCTACTACGACATTTCGGCGGCAACCTGGAAAGCGGTATCAGCGGAGCCGGACGGCGCGGTAAATACGCTCAAATTTGACGCCAGCGGAAAACTCTACATTGGCGGCTCATTCCGGCACATCGGCGCAACTGACTATGACTATGTCGCCCTATACGACCCGGCGACAGACACCTTTTCCGCTTTGGAGAACGGCACAAACGGTTACGTGAACAGCATTGATATAACGCCTAATGGCTGCGTCTATCTGACCGGCACATTTACCACCGCCGGGACGGTAACTGGCGTTAACTACGTAGCGGCCTGGAACGGGACACAATTTCAACCTCTTTCGACCGGCCTCAATAACCAGGGCTACGTTATAAAAACCGACGCCGCCGGGCTGGTCTACATTGGAGGCGCGTTCACGACGGCGGGCGGGGTAACATTGCCGGACAAGGTAGCAGTTTGGAACGGTACCAATTTTAAGCCGATAGACGTAGACTTGCCGGGGACGGCGGCGGTTGAGGCGATGCTATTCGCGCCAACGATAACCGTTATAGGTTTTGATACCAGTGGTACGGCTGTAACGGCGTATGTCAATTAAGGGTGACTTATGGCAGTAACAAATAATGGTTCGGCGATAGCATTCCCTGTTGTAAAATTTACCTGTTCCGGTGGCACGGCGGTTTTGACACATCTCAAGAACACCTCAACTGATGATGAGATATATTTCAATTATGCAATGCAGGACGGCGAGGTAGCTACATTGGATTTTCGCACCGGACAAAAGACATTTGTTTCTACGTTTGCCGGAAATCTTCTCTCGCAGGCGGCTATCCAAGAGGGCAGTGATGTAGCAACATTTAGGTTATTGCCCGGAGATAATAGTATCAGTATTTTTGTTGGCGTAAATTGTACAGTGACGATGCAATGGGATAATCAATATTTAAGTTTTGATGGATGATAAATGACATCAGTTTTTTTCTCTCCTGACAATCAGGCTCAATATTCTCTCTGGCTCAAAAACCCACAGGGGCAACTCCTAAAAATCATTGACGATTTTACATTCCTGGAATTGGTACGCGCAACGAATGAAGTTGGCTCGCTCAAAGTTGTAGCCGAAAAGAGTACCATCCCGACTGAATTTATTCAACCAGATAGTATTATTGAGGTATGGCGAAAAATAACCGGGACAAAGCGGGCTTACCTGGAAGGAGAAACACAATTCAGGATACGCAAAATCAGAGAAATATCCAGTCAGGGGGGTATTAGTTTGGAAATTGTTGCCCTGGATACTATCGAGTTAATGAACAGAGCAATTGTAGCTTATCCTGCCGGGTCGGCACACACATCAAAATCAGACGTGGCCGGTACGGTAATTTATGAATTTATCTACGAGAATATGGACATCGTCGGGGCAGCCGACGCCGACCGTTGGGAAGCGGGTGGATATGCGGCTACAGTTTTTCGTCTTGCGCCGGATATGGGTTTTGGAGAGGCAATCAATTCGCGTGATGCTATTGGTAAATCTGTCCTGGCGGTATGTCAAGACGCAGCCAGGCAATCAAAAGAACTTGGCACTTATATCTATTTTGATATTGTAGTAATTGCCGGGAATTTGTTAGAGTTTAGGATTTATAATGGACAGCGAGGGATAGATAGAGGAAGCGGGAGCGGGCAAGAAATTGTCTTATCCGAGGCGGCGGGAACATTGAAAAATACAGAAAAGACAAATGATTATACCAATCAAATTAGCGTGGCTTATGCTCTTGGCGCAGGTCAGCAGGATGTAAGACTTATCGGCATAGCTGACGATGCGGCATTAATTGCTTTATATCCGTTCGGGCGTATAGAAAAAAGTTACGATGCCCGCCAAACAATAATACAGGCGTCGCTAAATAATATCGCCCAGGAAACTCTCGACAAATACCAACGAAAGACAATTATCAATGGAAATTTGGCAGACAGCGGGTTACGTTATGGCGTGGATTATGGCTTCGGCGATAGGATACAGATAGGTTTTCAGAGTGAAACATACACGGCGCGAATAAACGGCATCAAGATAACTCTAAATGAAGGCAGAGAGGAAATTAGAACAGCTCTTGAGGTTGAACAATGAGCGATGAAATTATCAGACTGATAGAGGATTTAAAGCGACGGGTTGAGGCTCTCGAAACCGGTGAGGTTACTGGTTTGGATTGGGATAAAACCTGGACGGATGCTGTCCATGCTCATTCAAGTGATGCAGAGGGAGGGCAATTAGATTGGGATAATATATGGACTGATGCCGTTCATTCACACGCCAGCGCCGCCGAAGGAGGAACACTGGCGCAAGATGCTGTTGAGGTATCAAAACTCGTCGCCTCTGACGGTGCGCCAGACCCGGCTCTATCCGCCGACGCCAGCGGCTATTTAAGTGCAGCGGTGCAACCGCTATTTATGGCTCACGTTTCCAGTACGATTACAAATGTTACCGGCGCTGGAACTACATATCCTGTAGTTTTCGGCACAGAAATATACGATAGAAATGGAAATTTTAATACAGCAAACGGCACATTTACCGCTCCTGTTACTGCAAAATATTTATTTGAGTTGACGATATTATGTAGCGGAATAACTGCGGCAGCTACGCTAGGCTGGTGCAGAGTAATGACATCAAACCGGCCTCACTATGGCTCATATCGCGCAGTTGGAGCGGTACAAAGTGCGGGGTATTGCGGTTTTCACTGTTCGACTATTGCAGATATGGACATATTAGACACGGCGACCGGAGACATAGATATAGCAGGTGAGGCCGGAGATACGATAGATGTCTATGGTGCAGCTACCTCGTTTCACTCATATTTTTGCGCTTATCTATTATCATAGAGGTTATTATGAAAATTACAAAAAACAAAAAAACATTTTTAATTGAGTTTACCGACCAAGATATAGCTATCCTGGGCGACAGCCTGATTGAACCGTTTGACTGGTTTGAGACTGCTTTTAGCGAGAAACTGGCAAATTGCAAGAGCCGGTTAATTGAACGTGAAACAAAAAAAATACTGGCTAACAAATCTGTAGCCAGTATTCCGACCGATGAGGCTGTTTTATTGGAATTGATATTTGGACAGGCGGATTATAAGAACAGAAAGAAACGTGATGAGGAAGAATTAAAAATTAAGTAATGATTAGCCTTTCTTGGCTCTGCTGCGAGCCGTTGCTGTCAATTCTATTTTTGCGGCTCGTTCTAATTCCGGCCCGTTGCCGTTGGCAAACGCTTTGACAATCTCATATACACGCGCTTTGTCAATGGCGCTCATCACTTGCCACATCTGACTGTATTTATTATCAAGGCGCAACGTCTCATTACTTGCCTGCAAGTCGGCGCAATGTTGACGCAAAGCTTCGGTGTCTTTTATTGCTTCCTCATTGACAACCACTTGCCCCGCGCTAACCGGTTGAATACGGAACGCAATACCTGACCCCGCCATCATTAGCGGAGCATAAGCCCCCATTGCAAATGCCCACGCGAAATAATACTGACCGGATAACTCGGCAAGCATTGTATAAATTGTTTTGCTACTACCTACAGCGGCGGTCATTATACCGACGGTAAACGCAATTTCCAGCAATATCACGGTCTCAAACAGTGACAGAGAGAGTTTGTCCTGCCAACGTGTGGCAATGGTCATAAAAATGTAGCCAACGCATATTGATTCAACCAGGGCGCGAACCCCCCATAGGCAAAACTCAACTACCCAAAACCACCAGGAGAATGTCTGTGGGTCGTGGTTGTACCCGGTAACGCCCATCAGCACGTATTGAGCCACGCCGGTCACGGCAGAGGCTATCATAATTATCCACATCAGTTTTACACGGTTCATAATTCCTCCAAAAGCATTTGTGTGTGGGCGCACACACACCCACAGACCCGGTAATTTTAGCTAAATATCAATGATACTTGTATTTTCTTGATAGGGGGTAGGGTGGTTGTTAATCAGTATCGGGGCAAGGTATTTACCATTAAGATACCGTTGGGCTGTGTTCCAGGATGGGAAACGAGTCACGTTAATTTGGTTGTCAAAGGTAAGCAAATCCTCATCCTTCATCCATTCACCCAGGCGTCCGGCCAGTTTCTCAGTTAGCCCTTGCACTTTGTACCCCAAAGCTTTATTGCGTGACCAGGGCCGCCCGACGCCGGTATACGGGCCGTGTGCTTTGGTGTACTCGTAGGCTTTTGCCAGGGCGCATAGAGCCGCGCCAACCATAATATTGTCCTCGTCATTGCTACGTGGGCCGGTTGCGTTGGTTTGCGCGGAGAGTAATTTTACCTGCTCGACTCTTGCGCGTCCTTCCCAGGTGACGCGCTGCAATTCGGTGACACTACCGAGTAGTTTGTCGATAATTGCGACCAGTCCAAGACCGGCAATGTAGAGCAATCCCCCACCGATAACAACAAATACAATACCGGTGGAGACCACGCGAGTGGGTTCTTCTATACCCATTGCCGCAACCAGACCGCAAAGCGCAAGCCACAACAGGACAATACCTATTGTGACGGTTATCGCTTTAGCAAAAAACAACCCCGCAGGGTTTGCTTCGTGATGGTGTATTGTTGCAGGTTGAGTAGGGAACTGCATCCCTACCGTTGCCGCATTTTGCTTCTTTCGCATAATGCCTCAATATAGGCAATGCCTACGCAAACAAAAACAACAGACATCAGCGCAACAAACATCCCATTGGCAAGAACTTCACCAATTCTGTCAATTGCCCATTCACCGGTTATCCCTGTTGCTATGAGCCAGATAAAAACAGCTTGTAAAAATTGCCTGGAGTAATTGCGCTGCAATTGAAATGGTACAATAAATTCCTGCGCGTCATTGGTGCGTGTCCATATCATAATTGCGGTTGAGGATAGAGTCATCGTACCACCTCGATACACCTCGCCGGTTGAGACATCTCAACCGAGATAGCATCACCACCCGCGCCAAGTTGCGCCACATTAGACACCCCGGCCCACACCTGCGCCCTGGACTGACCGGGAGCGGGCAAGTATATAACCTGCCGCTCGATGATATGTTTGTTGCGCATCAGCGTGGAATGAACAATACTCCCCGCCAGGGCCGTAACCGCCAACCCCAACACCCCTACAATTCCCAACACTCCCCAGGGTAACAATGCCACCGATGTAATCGCCCCGGCTGTTGCCGTCGTCAACCGGCTTTCAGCCTGGGCGCGAACAATGGCTGCCTCACTATAGTTGCGCTCCGTAGCCCGGCTATTGGCATAGCCAACAGCAAAAAACAAGAGTCCAAGTAACGCCAGGATGATAACAATGTATTTCATTTCACCTTCGCCAGCGCCTCATCTTTTATCTGTTGCACCCCGGCAAGGTATGCCTTGATTGAGGCAACGGATACGAGACAATAACTACCCGGCTTACAGCCAATCAGTTTTCCACTTTTCTCCAGTTTGGCAACGGTAGACCGAGTTGTGCCAAGATACCTGGCTGCTTCTGCGCGTGACATCCATACCCCGTCATTATCTGGGTTTCGTTTCAATGCCTTACTCCTTTGATATTGCCCGCGCCGCCGTCAAGTTGCCTGTACGGCAGCCCGCGAATTTTAGTATAATTCACTGTCACGAACGGCGCAGGCTTTTGATGGTAGCCCGTCGTAAATTTCCGCAATGTTGCTGAGCTACAATTAAGAGTGTACCACAACTCGCTAAACTATGCAATATGTTCAGTATAATTTTAAGGTAAATTCGGCAAAACTCGCGCTAAATAGTTAGAAAAAGTATTGACAAATGGTAATTAAGTATGATATAATAGACCTCAAGATACGAAATAAATGAGCGACACGGAGACACGAAAATGAACGAAAAATTATCAGAAATGCAACAGCTTTTATACGAACTAAAACAAGCTCAAATGAAACTCCAAAAAATGTCACCCACTGACTGGGAAGACGAAGCAACTTTGCGAAGTTCGAATGGACTACTAAAATCTGCTTTAACTTTACTAAAGCAAACATACCCTGATACTTTAGCGGCTTAACCGCCGCTCGAAGCCCCGCCGGGTGAGGCGCAAGCCGTCCGGGTAAGGTCGCGGGCTTCGAGGAGCGGTTAAACCAAAAAAGGAGAATGACAATGACACTTAAAGAAAAGTTACAAGCCGAATTAAAAAACCTCGATACTATTCTCGAAGATAGAAAGCTACGAGCGAATAAGTATCGCAACACGGGCAATGATTTACGCGCCATCTATCTCGAAGGAGAATATGAAGGATTAAGCAGGGCTTATCGTTATATCCAAAATATCCTGGACGGAGAAGAATAGTTATCCAGGCGAGACGGCGCAATGCCTTATCAGCCGCCACGCCCGGCGCGCCAGACCAAACCAGACCGGGCGGCGGCTACAGGAGAAACCAATGGAAAAATGCACTATTTGCGGCAGGGTGGATGCAAACCACCTGCAAGACCTGAGACACGTTTACCGTAATGTAGCCCGCGAGGCCCGCGCAACTCACTGCGATTACCTTTCCCCGTTTCTTTTCTACAAACACGAACACAACAGCGTGGAATGTTTCTACGCCGACATTGACCTGGAGACGGGGCAACTGGGCGAGTGGAAATACTGGGGGTGTTATCCCCCGGAAAGAGCAATAGTCCTTTAATAGCCACGCCCGGCGGCTCGTAGCCGGGCAAAGAGGAATGATGTATGATAGAAAATGTGCAATTTGTGAAAAGACAAGAGGCTTGTTCCCCCTGGAAATGGATTATGAGGGAGAGAAATGTACCAAATATGTATGCGGTAATTGCTGGGAAGTTATAGCCGCTATCGCCTTAAAATCCGTTTATGGTAAAATTTCAAAACTCCAAGAACAAATTGACGAACTAAAAAACCACGAAGAGAGAATGTAAAAATAATAGCCACGCCCGGCGGCTCATAGCCGGGCAAAGAGGAATGATGTCATATAGAGACTATCAATTGTCAATTAAAATAGCAGCCCACTCCGCGAAGTTGGATAGTGACCCGTTTTATGCCCTCATTATGGCTGCTGCTCGTTTCGCAGACAATACCAATCAAGAACGACTTTTAATGGCTTTCCCGAACCAATGTCGAGAGCTTGGAGAAAGGTATCACTCCGGCGGAGGTATCTTACCAGAGGATAGAGATGACCCGGAATTTAGGTTCGGCGAATTTGACAACGGCGGGCATTGGCAAGGTGAGGAATAAAACAATAGCTCCCCCGGTGTGACCCAGGGGAGCTATACAAAATATGAAAATACTATGAGCAAAATTATAGCATTTTTCAATCAAAAACACAAGCCGGTATCGCAACTGCAAATCAACCGGCGAATTCAATGGACGCTGGCGACCAACCTGGCCGCCGGTCAATTAATAACAGGATGGTAACTATGACCAAAAGAGGACGTAAGTTTTTAAGCAAAGAGAAAAGTATCCGCGTTTCGGCGGTGTTGCCCGAAAGCTTGCGCGACCTGGCGCGGGTAATCGGTGATGGTGAAGTCAGCCGGGGCATACGGCTGGCATTGCAATATTGGCAGAATAACCGACCATTACTTAGACCGTCGCAATGGTCGCAGGCAATAGAAACTGACGGGTTTTTAGCAAACCTTGAAAAAGAAAAGGCGGGTTGAGATGTCTCAACTAATGTTAGCATTCTCATTTGGCGCAAAAGACGACTTGGCCGCCCTGGTTGCCACCGGCTTAAAACGGTACGCCGTCAAGTTTGGCAAACCTGCGACGGTGGTATTGTTCCGTCCTGGTGAAGCGCAAGGTATCACATTGGCGGGTATCGAGTTGCGCCTTGACTCGTCAGTAACTGATAAACATTTTTTTGTGACAGGAGAATGATATGTTTAGCAAATTATTGGAGCAAATACCCGGTTGGTTGGTAATTGTTATCACCTCGCTCATCTTTGGCTGCGGTGCAGTTACGGCTTGTATCTGGTTAGGAAACGAGATAGCCCGTATTTGGGGGTGGTGAATGTTAAATAGAGTTTGGCTTTGGCGGCAAGGATAGCTATGGTGGATAGTATTTTGACAACGGAGGTTACAATGTATTTCATAATTGATTTGTGGGTAGATGGGTGCAATGAAAATAAAGAGGATAAGGAGCAATTTAGAAAATTACTCAAAGAGTATATTGATTTCGGTGCGTCGTCTGTTAGTGTTAAAATAATAGACGATACCGACACGGAATTTATAAATAAATATTTTCCAACACAGGATACCGGGGACAGCAACATAGCGGGTATTGGGAGCGGGTAAACTAGCCCCACGCCTGAAGGCGGGGGCTTCCTTGCGCCAATTTCGGTGAGGTGATTGGTTATTGACACGGGCGCAGGATGTGGTATAATATCTTAACAACTTAATGCTCGTCTAGCAGCCGGGCAAAGTAATACAACAGGACGCATAACAACAGGGAAACCCGTTTCTCTCGTTGGCTTTGGCTAACCCGCTCTATGTGTCCGGCGGACTGCTAGAGCCGAAGCTAACGAGAGAGCCGGGTTTTTTATTTCCCCACAAAGCAGGATACAATGGACAATGAAGCCAAAAAACTCAGTAACGAATTAGACGAAGCATTGCAACAAGAAGAGTACCACCGTGACCAACTTCTATTTTGGAAGTCACGGCGGTTGGCATTAGAGCGACAATTGCCACGCTCCAAAACGTGGCTTGATATTTTGGACGTGCTGGAGGAGGCTGCCGGAAATGACTACAACCGCAATTAGCCTGACAAAAGCAGATATTGAGTTACTTCCCAACCGTCAACAAAAGTCAAAAACAAGCCACGAATATTCGTCAACATGCCCTGGGTGTGGGGGAACAAAGAGGTTTTTGTATTGGGATGATACCGGTAATTATTGGTGTAGGGAGTGTGGGCTAAAAGGTTTTGTCAAAGACAGTTTAATTTTGACGTTACCCCCGGCTGAATATGCCAGGTGGAAACAGGAGCAGGAAGAACGCGAAGCAGAAGCCTACCGGCCAGCTTTGGAGCGAATAGCCAACTCGCCCAACGCGGAACGGTATCACAAACAAATGTCCGACCGGGGCTACTGGTACAGGCAAGGGTTAAATGATGAGACGATAGACAAATATCAACTTGGCTACTCTGAGATATGCCCGACTTGCCCCGGCAGCGCATCCTGGACAATTCCCATAAAATACCAAAACAGGCTTTTTAACATCAGACATCGGCTTGTGTCTCCCAATGGCTGCGGTAAGTATCGGCCGGAAATGGCAGGGCTTCCCAATGCCTTATTCGATGCTGATGTGCTGGCTAACTCTGACTGGCAAGTGATAATTGTTGAGGGCGAGGTTAAGGCAATGGTACTTAACCAATGTGGCTTTTGCACGGTTGGCGTACCGGGCGCATCCTCATTCAAGGCCAAGTGGCTGAAATTGTTCCCGGTTGGCGTAACGGTTTATATCGCCTTTGACCCAGGCGCGGAGGAGCAGGCCATCAAGACCGGCGCGTTGTTTGGCGCGGCTGGTTTTGATACGAGGGTGTGCCACCTACCGGCAAAGCCTGATGATATGCTTGTTTTGTACGGGGCGTCGGTCAGGGATATGGCGAAGTATTTGGAGCAGGGATATAGGATAAAATGAACGTATATCAGATGCATGCAAAGTTGAATTTACAAACCGCCTTAATTCTGGCGTGCGACTTACAAGCATTTCGTGCCGGTGACGTAGCCAGATTTACACGGATGGTGAACGCCAGAGGTAAGCAGATAATGAAGCCGGACGATGCGGTTTTTGTTATCAAGAATATCACGGAGCAAGACAGGGTTAAAAAGTTTTACCCGGTAACGTGCCGGGCGTTGGTGAATTGGTTATTGACATTTTGAGCGAAGTGGCTTATAATGAATTTGACGGTTGTTAGCGGCAATCGTTGAAACAAATTAACCAAAGTATCATAGCCGAAGTAAATATGATAAGTTAAAAGACCCATTTCCGGGAGTATCCCCCTTTTTAATTAAGGGGGCCGCTACCTCCAAAGGCTATGATATTGGGGGGGATACTACCGAAAGTGGGTTTTTTTATTGTAAAATATTTAATAAATAGAAAGGATTTTATAAAATGGGTTGCGATATTCATCCGTATATCGAAGTAAAAAAGAATGGACAATGGGAGTATTTTGATTGGCAAAAAGAGTTTCAACGTGGAACTTATGACGACGGCGAGCCAGAATATAATTGGGACAAAATGATTGACAGCAAGCTTTATATTCACCGAAACTATAATCTTTTTGCAGTCCTGGCGAATGTCCGTAACGGGCGCGGATTTGCCGGGTGTCCAACCGGCGTTAGTTTTAAGCCAATATCAATGCCAAGAGGTCTGCCGGATGATGTCACGGAATATGTAAAACTTGATAGTGACAAATGGGACGGGGACGGACACGGTCATTCGTGGCTGTTATTGTCTGAGGTACTAAATTACGATTATGAGCAAAAGACAACTCTATTTGGTGTGTTTAGTGAAGAAGAATATATTGCTCAGAAAGACGGGATAAAAACAGGCTATTGCGGTGATGTGGCGGGTAGAAATGTAGAAGAAATATGTCAAACCTTAATGGATAAAATTATCTCTGGCGAGTTTAAGCGTGACGAAAATACATCATACTATGTTCAACTCGCCTGGGAAGAAACATACCGCGATGCTATTGGTAAACAGTGGTTTGATACGTTGGAGAATATGAAATCGCTTGGCAATCCAGATGATGTTAGACTGGTATTTTGGTTTGATAATTAAGGAGGGTTATATGAATGGCTACTTTTTAGGATATTGGTTAGTGAGCAAAGGAGTTTAATATGAGCATCGTTAGAGTTACCAAAGATAAGAATTATTTTCACGCCAGTAACGAACCATTTAACGACCCGGCTATGTCCTGGGGAGCGCGTGGTATTATGGGTTATCTTCTCAGTAAGCCCGACGGGTGGGAGGTTCGTAACTATGACCTTTACCGCAAGTCGCCTGATGGTAGGCGCAAGGTTAACGGATACTTGGGAGAGCTAAAAAAGGCAGGTTATTTGCGCCGGTACAAGGTTTATAAACCGGCTATGGTTGGACGTGGTAGAATTGAATGGGTCACAGAGATTTACGAACGCAAAGAAATGAACCCGGACAATGTTCGATGTATACAGAATGTGACCGTCGAAGATGTGAACGTCAAAAGTGTGAACGTCGAAGAAAGTGGTGATATAGATATTACTGAATCAGCAATTACTAATCCAATAATAACTAAAGAGAGTAAGCCTTCTCCCCCTGGTAAAACCAACGGAACAAAACCAACCAAAGAGCCGTTAGCTGACATACTGGAATATGCCAATAAGGGAGTGAGCGAGGACACCGCGCCCAACCCGCAAGACGTTTATTGGCAGCACCGCGACCCGGCTCTGCGGGTGGCGCAAGTCAACCTGGGACAATTTAACCAGGTAGAGAAGAGTGATATTTTAGCCCTGGTTGCCCTGCCCGACTTTGAACCGCCTCGTTGGGAACTGGCGGTAATGGATACCGCCCGCCATTACAAGGGGCAGGGCAAGGTGGCGCGGGCAATAGAAATGTATCACGCCGGAGGCAGTTATGAAGCCTGGAGGCGAAAAACTTACGAGCAAGAGACACCAATTAAGCCTACAGAGAAACTTTCCTTTGGTGCTGTATGAACAAACCGACAACAGACTTTGCCGACATATTCTTGCATAGCCCTGCCAAAACCGCAACCAATTACGTTAAGTGGGCTGAATTTCTACAAACCGCTCCACGTATCAATTATGGCTGCATAATGGACAAATACGTTATTCCTCTAATGCCTGGGGATGTGATGAGCGTTATTGGGCGGCCTGGTCACGACAAAACTAGCTTTATGGCCTATATGACCAAACGGACGGCGCAGGGCATTGTCGAGCGCGGCGAGACAAACAAGTGCGCTATATACGTATCTTGGGAGCAGCCGGTAGAGCAAATTGAGGCATTTTTCCAGGCGGGTGAGGAGTATAATTCTACCGATTTAGCCTGGGGACGTGTTGACCTGGATATTGTACGGCGCAAGGCTATTCAGCGCGTTCATCTTCCTATTTGGCTCATTGGTTATTCTGCGACTGACAAACGCAAAAAGCCTATAATGACCATTGACGCCATTTATGAATGTATCCGCGTTTTGCGCTATGAGCATAATATTGAACCGGTGCTATTATGCCTGGACTATCTACAAAAGATACCGATAAGGGGCAAGCGCAGCCGGACGGAGGAAGTGACCGAGGCCAGTCACGAAACCAAGATGCTGGCTATGGAATTGCCTGTACCAATTATCGCCGGGGTGCAGGCCAGCCGCCAGACTGAACAGCACAAGATAGCCATACCGACTATGGCGGACTGCCAATGGGCCAGTGCGATAGAGCAAGATGCTGATAAGCAAATATCGTTATTCAGACCGGCGAAAGTTATTCGGGTTGGAGAAATGATAGACGTGGCCGGTCACGATATACCGGTAGAAAAGTTTTTGTTACTCATAAAATTACTCAAACAGCGTGGCGATGAGGGGAGCGGTATTTGGCCGGTGCATTTCGAGCCGCACACGTTAATGATGGGTGATTATAATTTCAAGAAACTGGAATAGGAGATAATAATGTTAGTTAATAAACGTGTTGCAGGTTGGATAGTTGATCAGTATTTCGGCCTGCCCCCAGATAATGTGTTTATCCACGAA
>Ga0209079_10000052_pt1 | contig 55766 bp, 53 predicted proteins | sample PPLLaktember2015_2_FD_187259 | JGI IMG/M metagenome (GOLD analysis project Ga0209079, IMG submission 187259) | Freshwater sediment microbial communities from Prairie Pothole Lake near Jamestown, North Dakota, USA - PPLs Lake P7 Core (6) Depth... | ecosystem: Environmental > Aquatic > Freshwater... | reverse complement strand
CTACGGCCCGGACTGGGACGATGCGGAGGTGCACGAGATCCGCTTCGACACGGGTGTCCAGTCGCCCGGCGAGATCGTCGAGATCGTGCGCGGGCTGCTGGCCGCCAAGGATCATCTCAAGACGCCTCAAGCCCTGGAATCCCTCCGGAGGCAGTTTGTGGCTTCCCGGATCAAGGCAGCCGTGCTGGCCCACCCGGAGGTGATCCTGCCGAGCCTGGAGATCCGGACGGGAAAAGAGGGCATCGGACTTTCGGGGATTGTGCGCAGCCGCGCGGCGCTCCGCAAGATCGAGCAGGAGGTCCGACCCCTGGCGGGCGATGTGCCGCTGCACTTCGAGCTGGGCTGCCAGACGATCAAACCCAAACCGGTCGTGTCGACAGAAGATTAGGGGGCCCATCCACCCCCTTCCTCCGGCCGTCCGTTCCCGCACCCCGAAATTGCTTGAAAAAGAAGTTTGGATAGGCTAGTTGGTTTGCGGCCCGCCCCTGCTGCTGGGTCGGCCCGGAGAGAGAAGCAGTCGGAGGGAATCCATGGCGATCCTGGCGATCTCCTATGAGTTCGGGAGCGGCGCGGAAGAGATCGGCCGTGCCGTCGAGAGACAGCTCGGCTACGAGTACGTTGCCCTGGGCCGGGTGCTCGACGAGGCCAAGAAGACCGGCAGGAAATGGGAGCGCTTCAGCATCGAGTACGGCGAAGGATCCCCCAACATCTGGGAGCGCTATGACTGGTCCTTCATGGGCTTCATGGCCCTCGTGCAAAGTATCATCCTCAGCCATGCCCTGCGGGACAACGTGGTTATCATGACCCGGGGCGCCAATTACCTGCTCCGGGGCATTCCCCATGCCCTGCGGATCCGTGTCGTCGCCCCCATCGAAAAGAGGATCGAGCGGGTGATGTCCAAGGAAGACATCAGCCACGACACGGCGAAGCTGCTCGTCCGCCAGGCCGACTGGGAGATCGCCTCCGTGATCCGCCAGCTCTACGGAAAGAAGTGGGACGACCCGGAGGCGTATGAAATCAAATTCGACACCAGCGCCCGGCCGATGGAGGAAATCCTCGAGATCGTCCGCAATCTCCTGGCCGCCAGGGGCAATCTCAAATCGCCGGAGGCGCAGCGGCAGTTGGAGATGAGGGCGCTGGCCGCCAGGATCAAGGCCGCCGTGGCGACGAACCCCGAGTTCCTCATCCCGACCCTGGAGGTGGAGCCCCGGGGCGAGGGGATCCTGCTGCGCGGGGTGGCCCGGAGCATCCGGGAGCACAAGGCGATCGACGAGGTAGTCCGCTCCGTGTCGGGGGCCGTTCCCGTGACCTGCGAAATCCACTACCGGGGCATCAAATCGGTCAAGCCGCACCGGATCAGCTGACGGCCGCGGCCCCCCAGGCCTTCGTTTCCTGAAGGACCTTCTACCGCAATCATGCCGTGAGCGTGAAGATCACCCGCTCGGTGCCTCGGCCAGCGGAGGTGCTTTACGCGGCGGCAGCACCGTGGCCTGCAGGAAGGGGAAGGTTCCCATTGACAGAAAACGGCGATCATTCTATATCATTTCATCAGGCAGATCGCTTCCGGCAGCCGTTGCGGAAGTGACCCTCTCTGCGTCAAAGAGTATCCATGGCATGCCGGAGCAACTCCGGCATGCGGTTTTTTTAGGATGACGCATTCGGCCGGCTGTGCCGGCCCGATCAAAAGGAGCACCATGAAAGTCAGAACAAGGTTTGCGCCCAGCCCCACGGGCTACATGCACGTGGGCAATCTCCGGACGGCGCTTTACGCCTACCTCTGGGCAAGGAAGAACAAGGGCGCCTTTATCCTCCGGATTGAGGACACGGACCAGGAACGCATCGTGGAAGGCTCCGTCGAGCTGATCTACCACACCCTCGAAGAGACGGGGCTCACCTGGGACGAGGGGCCGGACAAGGGAGGGGCTTACGGGCCCTACATCCAGCACGAACGCAAGCCGATCTACAAGAAATATGCCGAGGAATTGATCGAAAAGGGGGTTGCCTACTACTGCTTCTGCGACAAGGAGCGCCTCGAGGAGCTTCGCACGAGCCTTCAGCTCCGCAAGCTGCCCTTCCGCTACGACGGGCGCTGCAAGAAGCTCTCGAAGGAAGAAGTACAGCAGAAGCTTGCCGCGGGCGTTCCCCACGTGGTCCGTCAGAACATCCCCACTATGGGCGCAACGGCCTTCTCCGACGAGGTCTTCGGGACGATCACCGTGGACAACTCGACGCTCGACGACCAGGTGCTGGTCAAGTCCGACGGCCTGCCGACGTACAACTTCGCCAACGTGGTCGATGACCACCTGATGGAGATCACCCACGTGATCCGGGGCAGCGAGTACCTGAGCTCGACGCCCAAATACAACCTGCTCTACCAGGCCTTCGGTTGGGAGATCCCCCATTACGTCCACTGCTCCCAGGTGATGCGCGACGCCCAGCACAAGCTCTCCAAGCGCGACGGTGACGCCTCCTACGCCGACTTCGTCGAGAAGGGCTACCTCAAGGAGGCCATCATCAACTACATCGCCCTGCTCGGCTGGAACCCGGGCACGGAGCGGGAGAAGTTCACCCTCGAGGAGCTCGTAGAGGCCTTTGATCTCGGCGGGATCAGCCGCTCGCCCGCCATCTTCGACGTCCACAAGCTCACCTGGCTCAACGGCCAGTTCATCCGGGAGATGCCGCCGGAGAAATTCCACGCCGCCGCACTGTCCTGGATCCGCAAGGCCGTGAAGCGCGAGGACATCGATCTTGCGAAGATCAGCCGGGTCCTGCACGAGCGCACGGAGAAGCTCTCCGACATCCCCGGACAACTCGATTTCATCGACGCGCTGCCCGACTATTCGCCGGCGCTCTATGTCAGCAAGAAGATGAAAACCGACGAGAAGATTTCGCTGGAAAGCCTGCAGGCGATCCTTCCCGTGCTGGAGTCCATCACGCAGTGGGATCACGGGACGCTGCACCGGGAGATCTTCGCGCTCATCGAGAAGCGGGGGGTGAAGAGCGGGGTGATCCTGTGGCCGCTCCGCACCGCCCTGTCCGGCAAGCAGTTCACACCCGGCGGCGGCGTCGAACTGGCCGCCATTTTCGGCCGCGAAGAGTCGCTTCGCCGCATCCGCAAAGGCATCGAGCTGCTCGAGAAGACGGCCTGACACGTAAAAAATTCCCCTCTTGCCCCCTTTGCCGCAATTTCCCTCTCCCTTGACGGGAGAGCTTTTCCCCATCGGCTCCCTCTCCCTTTGACGGGGTCGGGGAGGGTGAAAAACAGTGCGGGGATTATTCCCCCTCACCTCAAGCTCTCCCGCGAGGGGAGAGGAAGTGAGGATAGGAACTGAAAAGGTGGGATTTGATTTCGCCGGAAACAGAAACCCCCGACTCCTGTGAGCCGGGGGTTTTTCATTCACGCCCTGCTTCTTAACACGTCTTCCTCAGAACTTCACGAACTCCACGCGGCGGTTGTTGGCCCGGCCTTCCGGCGTCGCGTTGGAGTCGATCGGCCTGCTGTCGCCGAATCCGGCGGTCCTCAGTCTCGTCGCCGCTATCCCTTTGTCGACAAACCATGCCCTGACCGCGGCCGCCCGCTTCTCCGACAGGGGCTGGTTGACGGCCCTGTTTCCCTGGTTGTCCGTGTGGCCCTCGATGACGAAATTCACTCCCGGGTTGTCGTTGAGGACGGCGAGAATCGCCTTCAGGGTGGGCAGGGATTCGGGCTTGATGACGTCGCTGCCCGTGTCGAAGAGAATCCCGTGGGTCACGATCCGCCCGTCCGTGCTCAGGGCCGACTGGATGCTCTTGCCCCCCTCGGCCAGCCTGAAGTTGGTGAACATCACCTTGTCCGACGGGAGGTTCCCGCCGGAGTGGATGCTCAGTCCCACCAGGGTTATGGGGCGTTTCGCCCCGTCGGGGTCGTTGATCACGCGGACGTTGTCGATGTAGGCCTTGAGGAAGGTCCCGTTGACGCTGACGGCCACGTGGTGGACCCGGCCGTCGACGAGCCCCACGTTGGTCCGCGTGTTCTTCGAGGCGTTCACGTCTCCCGAGAGCTGAATCACCCCGAGGTTGTGGGGGCTGTTGCCCAGCCACCCGTCCCTGCTGTTCATCAGCAGGAGAAAGTACTGGTTCGGGTAGCCGCCGGGGATGGCGTTTGCGAAGACGGCATCGAACTCCACGGTGAACCGCTCCGACAGATCGCCCTTCACGTTGAGTCGCAGGTACTGGGTCGACTCGTACTGGTTCTTGCCCTTGGCGGCCGGGTTGTTCCTGAGAAACCGCTTCCACTGGTATTCGACCACCTCGACCGCATTGTTGCCTCCCCCCTTGGGGCCGTTGAGCGTCCACTTGCGGGGGAACTCGCCCAAGTCGGTGTCGCTGAAATCGTCGAAGAAGATGACCCTGTCGCCGGGGATGAAGTCGTATTTCGAGTAGACGGCCTCGGCGTTCTCGATCGTCACGTTGCCGCCCGCCGGGGCCGGCTGCGCTCCCTGCTGCTGGCCGGAGGGCCAGGACACGGTGCCCGGCTTGCCCTTGTCGGCGGGCTGCTGCCCCTTCACGGCGTCCTTGGCCTCTTTCTTCGTTCCCTGGTAGGCGCCGTCCGCGGCCTCGTTGACCGCCCGGCGCCCCATCCCCTCTGCGGCGCTCTTCACGGCATCATCGAACCAACTTGCGTAGGAGAGACTGACGGTGAACAGGACCCACAGAGCCGCAAAAAGAATCCGTAACATAGGAATCCCCCTCGGTTCGCCGCGGATGACCTTCATCCCCGGCAATACTGTTTTTATGTGCGCTTCCTCCCGGAAGCAACAGGTCGTCGTCTGATTTCAGCGTGCTCGGGACAGATGAGTCAGTACCAAGGTTTGTGCGATAAATCCAGCGTAAACCCGCATTTTTGCCACATTCGACCAGTCCAAAATGGAGTGTCCTCCAACCCGCCGTTCTCTGCCGGAACTTATGTTCCTTCCTCTCTCGCAGGGGCTGAAGCTCCTGCAGAGCCCTGAGGTTAATTGATCAATTGCCCCGCGAGATTTGCGGCAATGGAACATATTGCGGGCAAATGACATCGGCAAACAAAGGGGTCGGCTGTGGGGCGCCAACCCCTCGATTTTCCTGGCGCCGATGTCCTGGATCCTGCTGCTCACTCAGGGCGGGCTCGCCACTCGCACGACTGATGGCTCATCCTGCGGGAAAATCGTTATTCTTGCTTCGTAAGGGATTATCCATTATAAAATTCGATAATGCCTTTTACCGGCTTCGCCTGACGGTCATCGGCTGAAATCCGGACCGTCATTGCCCGGTTCAACCTGCAGGATATGGATGGACAGACGAACCTCGGGTGCAACGGAGAAAGCAGCCAGGAACGACACACCGACGGAAGGAGTAGGCTCATGAAACGAAATGCCTTAACCGCGGCGATCGGCGTCGCCCTGCTGGCGCTCTGCGCGACAACGGCCGCGGCGCAGACGGTGATCGACCGCACGGCGCTCCCGCTTCTGGAGCCGAAGTACCCGCACAGCACCGTGCTCGACGTCCGGAAGGCCACACCTCCGCCTCGATTCGAGGTCAAAGCGCCGGAGGGGGCCCCGAACGTGCTCATCGTGCTGATCGATGACATGGGATTCGGACAGTCCAGCACCTTCGGCGGGCCCATCAACATGCCCACGGTGGACCGCCTGGCCAACGGCGGGCTTCGTTTCAACCAATTCCATACCACGGCACTCTGTTCGCCCACCCGTATGGCACTGCTCACGGGCCGCAACCACCACACGGGAAACACGGGCTCCATCATGGAGACTTCTACCGTTTTCCCGGGCAATACCGGTCAGCGTCCCGAGAGCGTGGCACCGCTTGCCATGATGCTGCGGTACAACGGTTACTCGACCGCTCATTTCGGCAAGAACCACGAGACAGCCGCCTGGGAGGTCAGTCCTTCCGGTCCGACGGACCGCTGGCCGACCCGTTCCGGCTTCGATAAGTTCTACGGGTTCATGGGAGGGGAGACGAACCAGTGGGCGCCGGCGATCTATGACGGCATGACCAAAATCGAGGTGCCCCAAGACCCCGGCTACCACTTCATGACCGACATGACCAACCAGGCAATCAACTGGATGCGGTACCAGAAATCGCTCACGCCTGACAAGCCATTCTTCATCTACTTCGCTCCCGGCGCCACCCATGCGCCGCACCACGTGCCGAAGGAATGGATCGCCAAATACAAGGGCAAGTTCGACCAGGGATGGGACAAACTTCGCGAAGAAACCCTGGCCCGTCAGAAGAGGCTGGGCGTAGTCCCTGCCGGCACGAAGCTGGCAGCCAAGCCCGGGGCTATCAAGGACTGGGACAAGCTGACTGCAGAAGAGAAGAAACTCTTTGCCCGGCAGATGGAGGTATTTGCCGGATTCGGGGAGTATACCGACACGGAGATCGGGAGGCTGGTCAAGGCCATCGAGGATATGGGCCAACTGGACAATACGCTGATCTTCTACATCGTCGGCGACAACGGGGCGAGTGCCGAGGGCGGGATGAACGGCATGTTCAACGAGATGACCTACTTCAATGGCGTGAACGAAACGGTCCAGGACGTCCTGAAGCATTACGACGAATTGGGCGGTCCGAAGACCTTCGGTCACTACGCCGCTGGATGGGCCGTTGCGGGAGATACGCCCTTCACCTGGACGAAGCAGGTTGCCTCAAACTATGGCGGTACGAGGAACGGAATGGTCGTCCACTGGCCAAAGGGAGTCAAGGGCAAAGGCGAACTCCGTTCGCAGTGGCACCATGTCATCGATATCGCGCCGACAATCCTGGAGGCTGCCGGGCTGCCGGAGCCCAAGGTGGTGAACGGCATTCCCCAGACCCCGATCGAGGGCGTGAGCATGCTCTACAGCTTCAATGAGTCCCAGGCAAAGGACCGCCACCTGACCCAATACTTCGAGATCTTCGGCAACCGCGCCATTTATCACGACGGCTGGCTCGCCGGTACGGTTCACAAGGCGCCGTGGGACCTCAAACCACGGGCAACCCTGGAAAACGACAAGTGGGAGCTGTACGATACGCGGGCAGACTTCAGCCTGTCAAACGACCTGGCCGGGAAAAACCCCGAGAAGCTCAAGGAGATGCAGGAACTGTTCATGAAGGAAGCCGTCAAGTACAGCGTGCTGCCCATCGATGACCGTTTTCTTGAGCGCATTAACGCTTCCCTTGTCGGCCGGCCCGACCTGATGTCCGGTCGGAATTCGCTCACCGTCTATGAGGGAATGACCGGCATGACCGAGAATGTGATGATCAATACGAAAAACCGGTCCCACACGGTAACCGCCGAGGTCACCATTCCCAAGGGCGGCGCCAAGGGCGTGATCATCGCCCAGGCGGGGCGTTTCGGCGGCTGGAGCCTGTATCTGAAGAACGGGAAACCGACCTATACCTACAACTACCTGGGACTGAAGCGCTTCACCATTGCCGCCAGGAATGCTGTGCCCTCCGGTAAGGCAGCGATCCGCTTCGAATTTGCCTATGACGGAGGCGGCTTGGGCAAGGGCGGTACGGGCACGATCTTTGTCAATGGGAAACAGGCGGCCCAGGGACGGATCGAACATACCCAGGCCATGATTTTTTCGGCTGACGAAGGAACCGATGTGGGCGAAGACGGGGAGACCCCGGTTGCCGACTATGGCATTCCGGCTCCCTATAGATTCACCGGCAAGATCGACAAGGTCACCATTGACGTGAAGGAGATGAAAAAGGCCGACAACGCGGAGGAGAACAGGCTCCGCGCACAGGCTGCTCATAAGAAGGTGCTGTCGGACTAAAGATCACGCATGTATCGGGAAGGGCTGATTGCTCTTCTTTCACGAGAAGCGGTAACGTCATGTGCCATGATAAGTGAACAGAGAAAGGAGCAGACACCGTGAGAAGAACGTGGATGCTGAACGCGGCTCTTGTGGCCATGATGAGCCTCGGAATTGCGCTGACGGGGTGGGCCGCACCGCCCAGAATGAAAATGACCACGACCCCGGCGCCGGGAATTGCGATGCCGGACAAGGTTGAATCGCGTCTTGGAACGCTCAGGTTCTTTGACGGCTTCCCGGACAAGGCCTCTGCCGAGAAGATCTACGACAATCTCGATTTTCAACGGGCCGTTCAGGCCTACCTGCTGGCCATCCCCGCGGTGAGCCAGGCGTACAACCGCATTGAGATCCTCAAGCTGGGACCGGCCAACACGACGGTCCCGATCTTCGAGAACCGGATGGACTCGAAGTCGGTCTTCCTGACCCCGAATACGGAAACCCCTTACAGCTGGATGTGGATCGACCTCCGCGGCGGGCCGGTGGTGCTCGAGGTCCCGCCGAAGGTGTTGGGCGCCTTGAATGACATGTGGTATCGATGGGTCGTTGACATCGGGTTCACGGGCCCCGACAAGGGCGCCGGCGGCAAGTTTCTGATCCTCCCCCCGGGCTACAAGGGAGACATTCCGGAAGGCTATTTCGTGGTGAAGTCGCCGACCTTCAGCCTCTGGGCCCCCTGGCGCAGCTTTGTCGTGAATGGGGATCCGAAGCCGGGCGTGGATCTCGTGAAAAAGCACACGCGGGTCTATCGCCTCTCCGAAGCCAAAAATCCCCCGGCCATGAAATTCGTCAACGTATCCGGCCGGGACTTCGGCACGGTGGCCCCGGCGGACTACGCCTTCTGGGAATTGTTGAACCAGGTGGTTCAGGAGGAACCCAGCGAGTCCCTCGATCCAATCCGGCTGGGCTTTTACGCTTCGATCGGCATCGAGAAGGGAAAGCCCTTCGCGCCGGATGCCCGGATGAAGAAGATCCTTACCGACGCGGCTCTGGTGGGCGACGCAACGGCCCGGGCGATTGCCTTCCACACGCGCCAGAAGGAGGCATTCTATTACCCGAACAGCAACTGGCAGCTTCCTTTCATCGGCGGCTACCGGTTCCAGACACAGCCCGATGTCCTCAACATGGACGCCTACATCTTCTATTATTTCATGGCTACCGGCGTGACGCCGGCCATGGAGGAGAAGATGGTTGGACAGGGTTCGCAGTACGCGTGGACGGCCAAGGACGCGAACGGCGCGCCTCTCGACGGAAGTAAAAACTACAAGCTTCGTCTGCCGACCAACATCCCGGTCAAAAACTTCTGGTCGGTGATCATTTACGACAACCAGGCTCGTTCGATGGTGCAGACGGACCAGCAGTTCCCGAGCGTGAGCAGTCAGCAGAAGGATCTCGTGGTCAATGCGGATGGTTCGGTGGACATCTATTTCGGCCCAAAGGCACCGAAGCAGAAGGCCAACTGGATCCAGACCGTGCCCGGCAAAGGGTGGAACACGATCCTGCGCCTCTACGGCCCGACGGAGCTGTGGTTCGACAAGACCTGGCGGCCGGGTGAGATCGAACGGCTGCAGTAAAGTGGGCAAGCAATCCCGATGATGCAGGCTGCACGCAACGGAAGCGCTCTTCCGTGCTGAAGCGGGCCGCAAGGACGGCAGGATGCCCTTTTTGTCGAGCTGCGCGACGTCAAACTACCCCGGGTCGACCTACACCCTGCAGTACGATCCGGCGTCGGATAGGCTGAAGGGGACCTACTTCCAGGCGGTGCAGAGGCAGACCTTCGACATCGAGTTTATGAGGGCTCGATAGACAGATCGGATCGGATAGATCCATCCAATAAAATACATGCCGGAGGAGGAAATGAAATGAAGAAGGTATTGTCCGTTGTCGTCGTGTTTTGTGCTCTTATCCTGTTTATCGTTCCCGTCTGCGCCCAGGACAAGCCCGCGGACACCAACCAGCTGGTGAGGGAGAAAATCCAGGCCGACAAGAAGCTCTTCGTCGCGGAGAACATGCAGCTCACCGAGGCGGAGGCGAAGGCGTTCTGGCCTGTTTACGAAGGCTACCAGAAGGACCTCGGCAAGATTGTAGATCGCGCCAAAAAGCTCATCGAGGACTATGCGAACAACTATCAGTCCATGACCGATGCGACGGCGAAGAAACTGCTCGACGACGGGATCTCGATCGAAAACGACCGGCTCAAGCTGAAGAAGGACTATCTGCCGAAGTTCCGCAAGGTCCTGTCGGACAAGAAGGTGGCCCGCTACTACCAGCTGGAAAACAAGATTTTCGCGGTGGTGAGCTATGAGATGGCGAAGGTGATCCCCCTGGTGAAGTAGATCCCAAGCGGGAGATTATTCTCGGGATGCCGTGACTGCAGGGGAAACGTCTCCCCTGCAGGGCAGACGTTGAGTTGCTTTGATTTGGCATACCCATGTCGAATTCCGCAACTGAGGAAAAGCTTTGACCGCCAGCTCATTGCACTATGGGCCGGCAGGTCTTTATCTGTGAATCTTGAACCCGACGATGAAGGGGGGGGCCGATGAAGCGCTCAGGATTGCTCGGTTTACTTTGCTCCCTGGTTCTTGCGGCCGTCTTCACCGGCGGGTCCGCCTGGGCCGGCGGGATTTCGCTCTACGAGTTCGGCTCGCCCGACGTGGGGCTCGCGGCGGCCGGGTATGCCGCGCGCGCTCAGGATGCCTCGACGGTGTTCACGAACCCTGCCGGGATGAGCCGTCTCGAGAAGTCCCAGGTCCTGGGCGGCCTGCAGGCCCTGTACGGCAACGTGGAGTTCAGCCCGAACTCGGCAACGACCACGTCCGGGGGCGACGGCGGCGTTGCCGTGGGCTGGATACCCGGAGGGAGCGCCTTCATCGTCCAGAAGCTGAACCAGGACTGGAGCGTGGGCTTCGGCGTCCTTTCCTACTTCGGCCTGGCCGAGAGCTACGACGACAACTGGGTGGGCCGGTACTACGTCCAGAAGTCGACGCTCATCGGGCTCACGCTTACGCCGGCCGTGAGCTACCGGGTGAACAACTGGCTCTCCGTCGGCGCGGGTCTCAACATCATGTACGGGTATATCGACAGCGAGATCGCCATCAACAACATCGGCGAGGCGCGGCCCGACGGGCAGCTCAAGTACGATGACAGCCAGTGGGGGTATGGGGCGAATCTCGGGGTCCTGGTGGAGCCGAAGCCGGGGACGCGCTTCGGGCTCACCTACCTCTCGGAGGTCAAGCTCGATTTCAGCGCCGTGCCCGAATTCAGCGGCCTGGGCCCCGTGCTTCAGGCCCTGCTGGTCAGCCGGGGCCTCACCACGAACGACCTGGACCTGAGTATGACCGTTCCCCAGATGGTCATGTTCAGCGCCTATCATGAAATCAATCCAAAATGGGCCGTCATGGGAAACGTGGGCTGGCAGAACTGGTCGAGGTTCGGCCAGGTCGATGTGGGGATCAACTCGAGCAACCCCACAACCCTGACGGCGGACAATGACTACAACGACACGTGGCACGTGGCCCTGGGGGCGCAGTACCGGCACTCGCCGGCATGGATGTTCACCGCCGGCGTTGCCTACGACAGCTCCGCCGTCGACGACGACAAGCGAAGCGTCGTCCTCCCCATGGGGGAAGCCTGGCGCTTTGCCCTGGGCGCCCAGTATGCCTTCACCCCGAGCCTCACGCTGGGGGCGGCCTACGAATTCCTCTGGAGCGGCGACATGTCCGTCGACCAGCAGCGCGGTCCCCTGGCCGGGAGGGTGGCAGGCGACTACGGCAGCACGAGCTTCAGCTTCTTCGCGCTCAATCTGAAATGGACCTATTAAGCAATCCGGCCCAGTCCCGCTCCTGGATGAGGAGTTGCCATGAAGAGAAGACTTGAAAGGGTCTCGACGGCATTGCAGCTGCTGTTGCTGATCCTGACCCTGGCGACCGGCTGCAGCCACTTCGGGCACTACCCGGTGAATGCCCAGTTGGAGAAGTATGAACCGGGTTACGGGTACATCGCCCAGAACATGGGGCCCGTGGGCAACGCAGAGGAGCTGCTCCTGATCCTGACGTTCTCCGGCGGCGGGACCCGGGCGGCCGCCTTTTCCTACGGCGTTCTCGAGGAGCTCCGGGCGACGAAGGTCGTCCTGGAAGGCAAAAAGCGCCGGCTCTCGGACGAGGCCGACATCATTTCGGGTGTTTCCGGGGGAAGCTTCACGGCCGGGTATTTCGGACTTTTCGGGGACCGCATCTTCGAGGATTTCGAGCAGCGTTTTCTAAAAAAAGACATCCAGTGGGCAATCACCTCCCGCGTTCTCTTCAACCCCGTCAACTGGTTTCGGTTGTCCTCGCCTCTCTTCGACCGGAGCGACCTTGCCGCCGAGTACTACGACGAAAACGTTTTCGACGGAAAAACCTTCGGAGACATGCTCAAACGCAAGGGGCCCATGGTCATGATCAATGCCACCGATATGTCCCTCGGACAGCGGTTCACATTCCATCAGGCCGTGTTCAATGCCATCTGCTCCGATCTGTTGAAATACCCCGTGGCGCGGGCCTGTGCCGCGTCCTCGGCCGTGCCGGGTCTGCTCACGCCGCTCACGCTGAAAAATTACGCAGGTCGCTGCGGGTACCATTTGCCGCCTTTTATGCAGGAGCCCGCCCCAAGCTATCGGATTCGCGAAATGAGAGAAACCCTGTCGAACACGATGGATTCTGAGAAGAAGAAGTACTTCCACCTGATAGACGGTGGCGTGGCCGACAACCTCGGCTTGAGGGCCATCGAGGAGTCCATTGAACAGGCGGGCAACGTCTGGACGGCCCTGAAGTTCGGAGGCAGGGAGAAGGTCCGGAAGGTGGCCTTCATCGTTGTCAATGCCGAGACGAAAGTCGAATCCACGTGGGACACGATCGAGTATATGCCCCCGTTTGCGGCGATGCTATCCAGCTACACCACCATCGCCGTCGTCCGATACAACCTCGAGACCATGGCCGTTTTGCAGGAGAGTTTCGGCCGGTGGGCCCAGCAGATCCGGACGGGCCGCTGCCCCCCGGGGCAGATTTCGAGGGAGCCGGGCTCCTGCGGGGACATCGAATTTTACCTGGTGGACGTACGCTTCGGCAATCACAGGGACACGGCGGAGGCGGGTTACCTGGCCGGATTGCCCACAGCATTTCGGCTCTCTCCCGAGGAGGTCGACAGGCTTAAGGCCGCGGCCCGAAAAATCCTGGTCGAGTCCGATGAATTCCAGAAGCTTCTCCGGGACCTCGACGCGGAAGGCCTACCGAAGGAGTCGCCTTGATGAGGCTGTGGAGCGAACATACGTCAGGAAGGTGAACAGAAGAGACGAGAAGGTGATTTTTCCGGTTTCGGTTTTCGGTTACATTTTTGGGCACGGCACGATAGGACGTGGCTCAGTAGCAAGACTGCAAATTACCCGTCACGGATCGGAGGTCGACCGAACTGGTTCCAGACATTTGCCCATGCTGCGGCTGGGCCAAAGAGCAGCGGATTCCGGACACGGGGAAGAAGATGTGCCCCCTGATCGCGATCGCCGAAGGAATTGCCATGAACCTCAGAGGGATCCTGATCATCATCGCCATCGCGCTCGCCATGTCGATGGGCGTTCCGGGGGCTCTCGCCGCCGAAGCCGAGCCTGATGAGGAAAACCTCGGCGATGTCGACCCGACGAAGCCCGTCGTCTTCAACGTCCGGGAGGAGTTCTCCAAGCTTCAGGGGGACAACTGGAGAAACGCCCTCATCCTGAGAACGGATGTCATCAAGCTGGGGGGGCTGCGGAACTTTCTGCTGCGCTTTGACGTCCCCTTCGTGTCGTCTGACCTGGGACGGGGCACAGACCATGGTCTGGGCGATCTCTATGGCCAGGCTCTCCTGATCCCTTACGGGTCTGAGAGCTTCTTCTTTGCCGTCGGCTCCGGCCTCACGGCGCCCTCCGCCACGGAGAACAGCCTGGGGACAGGAAAGTGGCAGGTCGCCCCGCTGGCCATACCCGGCTGGTGGTTCAAGGACCCGAAGACGCTTTTCTTCGTCAAGGTCCAGGATTATATCTCTTTTGCGGGCCAGTCGGACCGCGCCGATATCCATTACATGACGGTGCAGCCCTTTGTGGCGGTGAAGCTCAGCGACAGGTGGTGGGTGGGGGCCGACACGGAGGTCAAGGTCAACTGGGAGCGGGACAACGAGAGGAGCTGCAAGTCAGGCGTAATCCTCTTGAGAATGTGGACGAAAAGCTTCGGCACGTGGGTCAAGCCCGAGATTCCCTGGGGCGCGAACCGCGAGGGGGATTGGAACCTGAAGGCTTCCTTCTTCTGGAATTACTGAAGAGCGTGATGTCGTTTTTCCCTGCCGTCGGGCGCAACGGGAGCGGCTCAATCGACGGCCGCCCGCGCATCCTGCGGCGCATGGCACGGGATCAGCCCGTGCCCACCCCGGCATCCTTGCCCATGAACGGCCGTCGATCAAAATACCGTTCCCGCATTACAGCCCAAACCCCGTCGACTGGAAATCGAACAGGAAAAGCATCGCGGCCATCAAAAATCCCAGCAGAGTCACCGCCTCTGCCGTGACCATGATCGTCCTGTCCTGTCCTTCCAGCGGTTTTTCGAACTGGGCGATCCGGTAGAGGAATCGCATGACGGCCTTGTGCACCGACAGGACGCCGATTACGGCAATGACCCCCAAAAAGTAGAGGAGCCACTGCTCCGCCGTTCCCGAGTAATTGTATTGGAACAACAACAGCCAGGCCGACAGGAGGAACAGGGGGCCAAGCTTAAATTCGTAAAGGAACGGCCTCACGGCCTGGAGCCCGGAGAGGGTTTTTATGATCTCGTAGTCGCTGAATTTCGGGTGGATCAGGCGATCCAGCAACCGCTTGAGTTTGCCTTTCATTTTTCAAGCCCTCCAGTTGAAACGTGACAGCACGCCGCTTTCTTCTTTTCTTTATACGCGACTTCAACATGGGTTCAATCAGATGGGGTCTGACTCTGTTATAAGACTCTGTCTGATGATCACGACTTCCAGGATGAGGGAGATTGCTTTATGTTTCATGGAATCACCTCCTGGGATTTGGCCATCGAAACTAAATGAAGGCAGGAAGAGATGGACTCAGGCTGAGTAGAGTTCGCAATCGGTAATATTAGAAAAATGCAGGATTTATGCGCAGGGGTCAGGCCGTAATCCAGAAAGGATGAAAGGGACGTTCAATCGCGTTCTGCGGGGATCAGGAATTACCGGGGCCTGCTGCCTTCCGAATGGCTTTGTACAGTACCTCGGGCTCACTGTCCTTTGCAATGTATCCCCGAGCACCTGCATGCATCATACCCTTGATAAAGCCGTTGTCTGTAGACATGGAAAGAGCCAGGATCTTAATGCCGGGCATTTCGGAGAGGATCTGGTAGGTGGCTTCGATCCCGTCCATGACCGGCATTTTCACATCCATGAGAATGACATCGGGCTGAAGCTCACGGGCCAATTCGATGGCCTGCTGGCCGTTTTCTGCCTTCCCGACCACCTCCATGTCGGCCTGGCGGTTGATCAGTGCGTTGAGTCCGTCGCGGATCATCGCATGGTCATCTGCGATCAGGATTCTTGTTCTCATTATTTCATCATTTCTATCTAAAATAGGGTCTAAGTTAATGACGATTTCCGGCCTGTGTCCCCGGAGGGCGAGGCGGCCCGGTCAGACAATACGCTCTTGGCCACAGTATGTCGCAGCGCCTCGAGCCCGGCAATCAGACAGAATAGTAACGGGGCTGTGGTAATACCTGAGAATCCATGAGGGGTTGGATGATGATGAGACACCCGGTCAAGTGCATTCCGTGCGGGAGCATAACCCGTGCCTGTCTGAGCTTCCATTTTCCTGCGCCATTTGTATCTCGCCATGACGTTGCCCGGCTACTGGATGACGATCCGCTTATCCATGAGATACACGATCAAAATGATGATGAGAATGATGAGAAGCACTGCAACAACGGCTTCGCCGCCATTCCCGCCGGCCAATATCCGGTCTGATGCCTGGGCCAGCATATGCACTTGCTCATCGGACAGTCCTTCCATCCGTTGATTGATCTCATCCGGGGTCAGCCCGTAAGCTCCGAGTTTTTCCTTTACGATCTGCGTTTCAAGGGCCCGCTGAATCCGGGCCAACTCTTCCGCTCTCGCTTTGCCGGCATCAGGATCGGACGCAACGGTTCCCATCATTCCTGCCAGGGCGGGAGAGGTCATGATGCAGCACAGATAAAAGGCTATCGAAAGGGCGATCATGGGCCTTCTCAGGTTCGTAATCATCGGTTTTCCCTCCTTTCGAAAAGGGCTATGGAGCCGACCTTTGAGTGATTCCGTTGCTGTCGCTCATTTTGGACAAGCCCTGACAGTCCACTTACAATCTACGGATGAAAAATAGTGATTCCTATGCGTTCGTGCCTGAATCGCAAGGTCTAAATCTCTTAGGAGGTCTCTGCGCAGGCGGGGTTGATACTGCCGGGCAGCGATCCTCCCCATGGGGCTTAACGTGAATACGAGCGAGCCCTTACCATCGATATCGGGCCGATCGTGATCATCATCGACGACGACTACTTCAACATCTGTATCGTGTTGGATTTTCCGGATCAGGACATGGTGTGCATGATCTGCCTCTTCAGCAGTCGTCCTGTTTGCGGTGGACCCATGGGAGCGCCGTAATTGAGGCTCAGGCTTGCGCAAAAGTTGACCCGGATCGGCACAAGCCCATCTGCCTCAGCCGGGATGGACTGAGGACATTTTCGCCTGCTTGCCCGTCACTGCATTGTCAGGAGGATGGGATCAGTTTCTTGTCGCGAAGGGCCTTCACCACCAGGCCGACGAACCGGGAGATCTGGTCGTCGCTCCCGGAAGGGTTGACGGCATCGACGGTGGATCGCCAGACGATGCCCGTCGTTTTCCCGTCATAGAGCCTCGACTCTATGGTTACCGCTTCGCGCTGCCTCGTTATCTGCGGCCCGGGGCCGAACCATGGCAGGTACGACATCGAATCCACGGTGGTGTCTGCCGGCCCGTAGGTTTGGACATCGGTTCCCGCCCCCAGGACCCGCCCGATCAGGTAGGCCTCGATTCCCATCCCCTGGCTCACCCTGACCAGCTCCTCACGTGTTGCCTTGTCGGGGTCGGGGAAGTATTCATGGCAAGTGGCCACCTCGACGCCCCGCGACCGGAGCTGTTTGGCGAACTCTTTTTCGATAGGCTGCCGCAAGTCTTCCTGCTTCGTCAGGGCGACGACCATGATCTTCTTGTAGGCCGGTCCCGTATAGGTCGAGTTCCTCCAGTTGTCCGTCATGCGCATGGGGGAGGAACAGGACAGGGTCATCAGTGCCGCTGCAAAAAGCAGCGTCCCCGTCAACGCGATTTTCGTCTTGTTCATGGTGCTCATCCTTTCGTTGTGCAGACCGGTAATGAGTCAGGATTTGTCCTCAGGCGAGGCAGCCTTTTCCGAGCATCAGGCCGCAACCCCGCTCCATCCTCTCACAACTTCTATTTTTTGTATCCCTGAAAAAAACCTGTCGCATTGTAATGCGTCGGGCAGTGGCCAATTCGACACGTGCCGGAGATGATGTGGCTACTGCAGCAAGTACTCAATTTTTTAGTGCCTGAGTGTCTGCGAGGGTGTTAATGTCTATGTGGTACCTGCTATGTGCAGGCGGGGGAGGCGGGAGTCCGTGCGGGTGTTCGGTGCAAGAGCTGGGACACGGCAGCAGACAGGGCTCTTGCCGTCTATCATGCCTGAACCCTCCAACCGAATGAAAGGGGAGTGGATATGTCTTCGGTCTTCCATCTGCTGGGCCTGCACATGCACCAGCCCCCTGACAACCTGAGGCTCCTGATTGACTCGAACGACTGGGAAGCCCGCCAGATCATGCTCTGCTACGACAGGCCTCTCAAGTACGCCTGGCAGTACCGGGATGTGGCCCACTTCTGCGTGGGGTTCTCGGGGATCCTCCTTGAGCAGCTTCAGGACCCCCGCATCGTATCACGCTATTCAGGCATCGTCGACATCCCCAAGATGCTGGACGCCTACCGCAACACACCGAATATCGAAATCGTCGGCATGGGATACTACCACCCGGTCTTTCCCCTGATCCCCGTGGAGGACTGGGACGAGCAGATCGAACGGGGGAAGAAAAAGGTCATGGAGGTCTTCGGCCGCGAACCCACCGTGTTCTGGCCCTCCGAGATGGCCTTCAGCCGGGAGATGATTCCGCACCTCGTGCAAAACGGATACCGGCAGGTGGTCATCGATCACGTGCATGTCAAGCCCATCGGTCCCGAAAGCGTCGAGGAGATCGCCTACCAGACCCACATCGCCGAATACGGGGGAAAGAGCATCACCGTAATCCCGAGGGACCGCGACCTGAGCAATGCCCAGGAGAGCGGACTGGACTTCGGTTGGTTTGAAAACCAGGTCCGGCACAAGATCATCCAGCCGGATCAACCCCGCCTGGTCACGACGTGGACGGACGGGGAGAACGGCGGCTGGTTCCGACAGACCGATGAAGGCTCCGGTTTCTGGGGGTATTTCTTCGCCCCCTACATGGAACGGGTGAGATCCGGTCAGTCCTCCATCCGGCCCATTCCGATCTCGGATTTCGTCAGGAAATATCCCCCGAAAGACAGGGTGGACGTACAGACCGGCGCCTGGAATGTCGCTTCCACATCGGGTTTTGATTTATCGCAGTGGGCCGGAACGCCCGCGCAGAAGAAAGCCCTCGACGAGATCTGGCAGCTGAGCCGCTCCTACCAGGAAATCCTGCGCTTCCTCGATCCTGCCCGGAGACGTTCCCTCGAGGGACAACTCCGGACCGCTCGGGAGTCGATCCTGAAGTCCGAGACCAGTTGCTACCTCTTCTGGGGGGATTCCTGGATCCCGAAGCTCTACGAGCAGACGGGCATCGCTCACAGGCTACTCGAGGAAATCCGGAAATAAAGAGGGAGGATCCCCATGAAATGCTGGATGTTCCAGGGAGGATGAGATGTCAAGTATGTTTATGGATTGGTTTTGCCGGATGTCTTGTAGACGTATATGAGGTCGGCTTCCTTGTCGTAGTTCTCCAGGTCGCCGATCATGCCCCGGTAAAGCAGAAATCTCACGACGTTTCGTGCACGCGCCGGTGAGTTCGCCTTCACGAGGAGATGCGGAACACTGCCGTCGACGCCGTGATCGGCCAGGTTCTGTTTCTCGACCGTCGTGACGCCGGCCCGCCAGGCATCGAAAGTGCCGCCCATCCGCTGGACGTAGGGCTCGATCTCGTCCAGGATCTCATGCATGTCTTTCACAGGTCCCTCCTTCCTTGAGCTATCGGCCGGTGCAAATTGATCTCTAATAGCTCCGCGGTCACCTGGGAAACACAAAAATATCGAACCATTCCAGGCCAGGCTTTGATTGGGTCTGGACAACACCTCCTTCGTATCGCTTCAGTTGTCGGGAAATCAGTTGGGGAGATACGGATATGTAACCTGTCGATATTCTTTACATGGGCCGATTAAAAGTCAATACATAAATTCGACTTTTATATTACCGCAAAAATACTCGTATTTCGCGGGAAGCAGATCGTCAATATCTTTATTGACTAATAATCGAGTATCGCTTATGTTTATAATGTTTCATCAAGGGGCTAGTTTCTCAAACACATCTGAACTGTCGTTGCCTCCCGTCTTGTTTATCTGATTGACCAACCCGTTGGGTATCCCCGTATCCGTTAAGCGGATATTTCCTTTTTTGTGCCACGGCAAAACCATGCTTTCTGATTGAAGGGCTTAACCCCCGGCAGGGTATTCCATGACGAAAGGAGGGACCATATGAAGAGATCCGACGAGGCAGCCGGCAGGAAGACGATCTTTTCCTTCCATGCCCCGCATGCCGCAGAAGTCTGTGTCGCCGGCACGTTTAATGGCTGGGACGGACACCGGGACCCGCTGAAGAAGGACAGCAAGGGGCTATGGAAGCTTGCTAAAGATCTCCCCCCCGGGTTCTATGAATACCGATTTATCGTCGATGGGGTCTGGCGGGACGATACCTCTTGTGCAAGCCGCCGTTCCAATCCCTACGGGGGCGAGAACTGTATCCTTGAAGTTTGATGTCCTTGCACTGAAACACGGGCCGGCTTCCCGGCCTGAAAAATCAATAAGGAGGAAGCAAATCATGACTACGGCATCCAAGGAGCTCATACGGTATTAAAAAAATCCATATCTGTAAGACATTCCTTCAATGCCCCTCTTACACGATCGCGCCGTTCCTGATTTCATTGATCCTTCTTGTGTTACCCCTCTTCCCGGATGAATGTATTTCGAATCCAAGAAAGGAGATGGACCATGGCAAAGTACTGTACAGACCCGGTCTGCAAGTGCGAAATTGATGAGGAAAAAGCGCAACAGGAAAGCGAGTACAAGGGCGAAAAATACAAGTTCTGTTCCGTGAAATGCAAGGCTGAGTTCGATCAGCGACCGGAGGACTACGTCAGTCTGGGGAAGGGCCCCGGCGGATAGAGCAACGTATTGAGAAAGGAGGGATGAAAATGATGCAACCCAAGAACATGATGAAGCAGATGATCGAATTCAACAAGTCCGCTTACGAGAACGCTTTCAAGAACATGAACATGCTCCAGGAGCAGATGGAGAAAATGCTTAACCAGTACATCGACCAGGCGGTCGGAATCCCCGAAGAGGGCAGGAAGGCGGCCAAGGAGTGGGCTAAGATGTACAAAAAGGGCTTCGATGATTTCAGGAAGCTCATGGAGGATAATTACAAGAGAGTCGATACATCATTCCAGGAGAAAGAGCCGAAAGCGCCCAAGTAATTCCGGCCGGTCAATTTATGAGATCGTTAATTATCTTGTTTGTTTCTTGGCCTGTTCTTTCTTCGCTGATGGGGTACCCGCCGGAGTGAATCAAGACTGAGCAATATCGATTTTCCCCCTTTGGGGGGTTTTCTGCCTATCGGTTGGTTTATCTGTAATCCTTTGAACCTGAAAGCTCTTGGAACGGGTACCTTTGTATCGAAAGGGGGAATGCCGTTCTCAGGGAAGAATTTGCCATGGGAAATCGTTCCCGCGTTTCCTTTTTGTAGCCATAACAAATACCGCATGAATGGAAGGAGTAACCGATGAAAGCACGAAACAGAGTTGTGTGCGTCCTGGCAGGGATTCTTCTGATCCTCGGTATTACGCTCGCGGGATGCGGCGGAAATGCCGCTGTGCCGACCGAGAAGATCGCAAACGCGGAGCGGGCCATCGCCGGCGCGCGGGACAGCAACGCCATCGTGAACGCGCCGCTCGATCTGAGGCTCGCTGAGGACAAGCTGAGCGAGGCGAAGGCGGCCGTCGCCAAGGAGGAGAACGATCGGGCCGGCCGTCTTGCCGATCAGGCGATCATCGACGCCGATGTCGCACGGGCGAAGACCAGGACCGCAAAGGCCAAGCAGATCAAAGGGGAGATGACAAAAAGCATCGACGACCTGCGTAAGGAAATCGAGCGAAACCAGAAATAGCCATCAGACGCATATTACGGAGGACGAAACGATGACGCGAACAATGACGAATCACAGACTTGTGAGAATCGGGATCTTGATGATGACGGCCCTCGCCCTGCTGGTTGCAGGATGCGCTTCCGTGAGCACTCAGGAGAAGGAAAGGGCCATGAGCGCCGTGGAGCGGGCCAGGGTGGGTCTCGAAAAGGCCAAGGCCGATCCAAACGTCGCATCCGCTTCAGCCGTCCCTCTCTACGAGGCGGAACAGATCCTGCGGCAGGCCGAGCAGGCGGATGACATCGCGGTGAAGGAACACTTGGCCTACATGGCGGACCGCAAGACGCAGCTCGCCGTTCTCTCCGCCGAGCGCAACATGGCAGAAGAAGACACGCTGAAGCTCGGCAAGGAAAAGGATCAGCTGCTTCTTAAAGTGAAAGAGCGCGAGGCGATGAAGGCCCGCGCCGATGTCAAGATGACGCAGGCCGAACTTGACAGGGCGAGAATGGAGTCAGAGAAGAAAACCGCCGAGCTCTCGAAAGCCAAGGAAGAGCTGGAGGCGCTCAAGGCGAAGCCGACCGACCGAGGCATGGTCCTGACCCTGGGAGACGTGCTCTTCCAGACGAACCGCGCCACCCTTTCCCCGGGTGCCGTGAGGACCATCGATCAGCTCGCCTCGTTCATGAACAAATACCCCGAGCGCAACATCGTGATCGAGGGGCACACGGACAGCAGGGGGGAATCGGAATACAACCTGACCCTGTCCCAGCGTCGCGCCGATTCGGTCAAGATGGCGCTTGTCGAAAAGGGCATCGCGGCAAGCCGGATCACGACTGCGGGGTACGGCGAGACCTATCCCATGGCCAACAATGAGACGGCCGCCGGGCGCCAGCAGAACCGGCGAGTCGAGGTAGTCATCCTCGAAGATGGTGCAAGCCCGGAGTCAATCAAGAGGTGATGACGGAGATACATCTGACGGAAGGCAGGTCGGCCGATTTCGCCTCCCTGCGAAGAAAAGGGCGGATACTGGCGCCATTTTCCATTTCCGATCGGCGATCCCTCTTTTTCTTGTTATTCCGATGGCGAAACTCGGTTTTTCCCTTGTCGCCTCTATGAATATACGATCTTGTCGGTCCGGCAAATGAAGCGTTTGATGTTCCTCCCCTTGCTGATTGAGGGCGGCTTCGATGCTTACCATGTTGCATATTCTCTGAGGGACTACCCCAGGACCAACAAGTTCTAATCCCGACAAAAAAGGGGGTCACAAACCCCCGTTGAGGCTTGCAACCCCCTGAAAAGTCTGGTGCCGGAGGTCGGAATCGAACCGACACTTCCCTAGGGGAAGGGGGATTTTGAGTCCCCTGCGTCTACCAGTTTCACCACTCCGGCTTGTGGATTTCGATTATAGTTTCGGTGCCTTCAAAGTCAAGAAAATTGTATTGACAACGCCAAGATGCGTATGCTAAACGGAGTTCTCTTTTTTAACAGAAGGGGCTGTAGCTCAGTTGGGAGAGCGCTTGAATGGCATTCAAGAGGCCAGGGGTTCGACCCCCCTCAGCTCCACCAGGATAACAACCGTATTTACCGATACGTTGGCCGCCTCGGCGGCCTTTTTTTTTGGGGGGGTTGCCCCAGTACGGTGATCCCCTTGCCCGAGGCCGCGCGGCGCCGGCGTACCTGTCCCTTGCATCGACAGGAGTTATACCATGAGCCCGGCCAAGAGGCAGAAGCAAACCCTTCCGGAAACCTTTCCCCCCACCCCTGAACAGCTTAAATCCCTGGAGGCGATCCAGCGCCGTGTCGTGTGGCTCGCCAGCCGGATGATCGACCACGCCAACCACGTCAGACCCAACCCCGAGGGGACGAAGATCGGTGGCCACCAGGCATCCTCCACCTCCATCGCCTCGATCCTGACGGCGCTGTACTTCCACTTCCTGCGGCCGGGAGACCGGGTTGCCGTCAAACCCCAGTCTTCGCCGTCCTTCCACGCCGTGCAGTATCTCCTGGGGCGGCTGCCCCGCGGGTTCATGACGAGGCTTCGCTCCTACGGGGGGCTCCAGCCCTATCCGAGCCGGACGAAAGATCCCGACGGGGTTGATTTTTCGACGGGGTCGGTGGGGCTCGGGGCCGTGGCGCCCGCCTTCGCTGCTGCCGTCTACCGTTACGCCCAGGCCCATTTCGGGCCCCTGCCCGAGCGCCGCTTCGTCGCCCTGATGGGGGATGCCGAGATGGACGAGGGCAACGTCTGGGAGGCCCTCCTGGACGACTCCCTGCAGGAGCTTCACAACCTGCTATGGATCGTGGATCTCAACCGCCAGAGCCTGGACCGGGTCGTGCCCGGCATCCGGGCCGCCCGCCTCAAGAGGCTCTTCGACGACATGGGCTGGCAGGTGATCGAGGCCAAATACGGCCGCAAGCTCCAGGCCCTCTTCGGCCGGCCGGGAGGGGAGGCACTGCGGCGCCGCATAGACCACATGCTCAACGAGGAATACCAGGCCCTGATCCGGCAGGGCGGCGCGGAGATCCGCAGCCATCTGCTCGATGAGAAAGGCCAGGGCAGGGCCGAAATGGCGCGCCTGCTGGAGGCGATCCCCGACGGGGAACTGCCGTCACTTATGTCCAACCTCGGCGGGCACGACATGCAGGAACTCCTCTCGAGGCTCGCGGAGGTCGACAACCGGCGGCCGACCATCCTCTTCGCCTACACCATCAAGGGATGGGGACTTCCCCTGGCGGGCCATCCCCTCAATCATGCCCAGCTGATGAGCCCCGAGCAGATCGGGGGACTGCGGGCCTCTTACGGAATCCCCTCCGACGACGACTGGCCCCTTTTCGATCAGGCATCCCTCGAGGGCAGGCTCTGTGCCGAGCGGGCCGGGAAGCTGTTCGGCGGCGGGGAGAAGCCCCCCTTCGTGCTTTCGCCGGATGCCGTCCCGGAGGACATCCCGGCGCCGTCTCCGCAGATGACGAGCACCCAGGACGCCTTCGGGCGCCTGCTCATACAGTTGGCCGACCTGCCCGAGCTGGCCCGGCGCATCGTGACGACATCTCCCGATGTGTCCATCTCGACGAACCTGGCGGGCTGGATCAACAAGACGGGTGTCTTCTCCGCCCGGGAGCAGAAGGACTACGAGGATGCCGAGGTCTACCGGCTGCTCAAGTGGCACCGCTCGCCCCGGGGGCAGCACATCGAACTGGGCATCTCGGAGATGAATCTCTTCATGATGCTTTCGATGATGGGTCTTTCGACGGAGTTGTGCGGCGTGCACCTCATCCCGGTCGGGACGGTCTACGACCCCTTCGTCTGCCGGGGGCTCGACGCCCTGATCTACGGCCTGTACTCGGGCTCGAAATTCATCTTTGCGGGGACCCCCTCAGGGGTGACCCTGTCGCCGGAAGGCGGCTCCCACCAGTCGACGGTGACCCCGTCGCTGGGTACGGAGCTTCCCAACCTCGACTACTGGGAACCCTGTTTCGCCCAGGAGCTGAAGTGGATCCTCCTGGAGTCGATCCGGCAGTGCTGCGACCGGGCGGAAGGCCGCTCGACCTACCTGCGGCTCTCCACGCGGCCCGTCGACCAGGGGTTGATGAAAGCGGCCCTGGGGCGACTGGGGGAAGAGACCCTGCGAAGGCAGGTGCTGGCCGGAGCCTGTCGTCTGCGCGACTGGCGCGACGGTGGCGCCGCCGACGAGTCTGCACCCCTGGTGATTCTGGCTGCTGCGGGGACGATGGTCCCGGAGGCCATGGCGGCGGCGGACATTCTCGAACGGGAGGGGGCAAGGGTCAACGTCATCGGCATCACGAGCCCCCGCCGGCTCTACGACCGGTGGCAGCGGGGCCGCAGGGAGATCCTCGAGGGCGCCGGCCTGGGAAGGGAAGGGTTTCTCGGGGAGCTGATCCTGCCGCCGGAGCGCAGGGCCCCGATTGTAACCGTCCAGGACGGGGCCTCCCACTCGCTTGCCTGGCTGGGGAGCGTCTTCGGCACTCGCGCCATCAGCCTGGGGGTCGACCGGTTCGGCCAGACGGGAAGCCGGGCCGACCTTTACGGGCATTTCGGGATCGATGCGTCAGGCATCGCCGAGGCAGCCTACTCGGTACTGGAGATCTGTGATTCGGGACAGGGTTGATCACGAAAAAAGAAACCCCCGTGGAGGGAGCCGCGGGGGTTTCTTTGTACTACTGAGGACTCGTTGCTGAACGGGAGAGAAATCAAGGCACCTGGTTCTCGAGGATGCCCTCAAGAATATCCTTCTCGATCTCCTGCATGAGCTTTAAAGAATCATACTTCTCCGCTTTCTTGCCGGCCTTGCCGGTCGTTTCTGTCGTTCTCGTCATGGTCTTGCTCCTTTTACTTCCTTTGTTCCTCGGGGTGTGTTCCCTCACGCCTCCGCACGTCTTCCCGGCGGAGCGCATCTACATATCGGTTCCAGTCTTCCTCGCTGATTCTGGTCTTCCTGTGCTTTTTTTTTGTCTGAGCCACCGATTCCTCCCTGTACGAACGCCACAGTCTGGGTCAACCGGTCTGCCGCCGATTGCGCCTCCCGTCTCCATCCGCCCGCGGGCGGGGGCGATCCCCGCCCGCAAACGAATGTCAAGGAGATAGTCAGTGACGTGTTGCAGAGACGACATGACTGACTAGGAATCGACGGTCTTCTCTCCGTCAGGGCCGGATCGGTCCGCACATCGGGTCGTACCAGTACTTCCCGCTGAGCATCTTCTCCTTGCCCTTCTTGAGGTTCTTTGTTTCTTCTTTCTTTTTCATGGGGTTTTTCCTTTGCCGTGTCCCTTTCTATCGGAAGATGGCCGGTCCCTTGTCCTTGTAGTAGGAGCGGCTCGAAGGATCACCGGGGATTCTGGAGGTGCGCTCCCCGCCCGGTATGCCCTGGGGGTTCATGTCCGTTTTCGCTCTCATCGCCACTCTTCCCGTCATGATCGTTGCCTTCCTTGGGTGTCGGTCTTTTTCCCCTTGTTTCGAGGCCACCCTAACCGAATCGCGCCCTGAAAAAAATCGGCCGCTGTCTGAAACTGGGATCAGACAATACTTGAGCAGTAGCTCAGATTTTGGCGCAACCCTCCATCAGACAATGTCTGATGGCGCCCGGGAGCGCCTCGGGATGCGGTTGTGAGGCTGACGCGGCAAAGGGGCGCCGGGGGCCCCGCCAACCTTGAGACGCAGCGTTCCGAAACGGTTACAGGCACGGAATGATTTGACAATCGGGCCGGATCGTATTAAACCTGCGAACAGAAATGTTCATGGGTCCCTTCCATGTTCACCCATGGAACGAAGGAGCAGGCGTGGGCCGGGTAAAATCGCGGGAACAACTCATCACGGAACTGGGGGATCTGCGAAAGCAGATCGACGAGCTGAAGCGCTCGGAGACGGACTGCCTCTTCGAGGAGGGCCTCTACCGGAGCCTGGAACGATCGTCCCGTGCGGGCATTTACGTGCTCCAGAACGGGAAATTCCGCTTCGTGAACGAACATGCGGCCCGCTACTGGGGCTACAACCGCAACGAGCTCCTCGGGGTGGCCTCCATGAGCCTCGTTCACCCCGATCACCGCGAGAGGGTCCGGAAAAACGCGATCGCCATGCTGAAAGGGAAGCGCTCTCACCCCTATGAGTTCATGACGATCGGCAAGAACGGCGATCTGCGCTGGATCGCCGAGACGGTAACCCCGATCCACTACCGCCGGCAACGGGCCGTGCTCGGCAACTCCATGGACGTCACCCGGCAGGTCAAGGCCCGGACCAAGCTGGCGGAGCTCGAGGCCCTCGAGGCATCGATCCTGGATGCGATCCCGCACGCCGTGATCGGGCTGAAAAACCGCCGGGTCATCTTCGCCAACAATGGCGTCGAGAGCGTCTTCGGCCGGAAGGCCTCCGAGCTCATCGGCCGCTCCACCCGCCTGCTCTACCCCACCGAGGAGGGGTTCAAGGAGATCGCCAAGGTTCTCTACTCGAACCTGGAACGCCAGCGCACCTTCAGCCTGGAGTTCACCTGCCGGCGACGGGACGGAAGCCCCTTCGAGGCCCTGATCGGTGCCTCCCGGATCGGCGATACCCTCCAGGACAAGCGGATCGTCATCACCTACGAGGACATCACGGACCGCAGGCGCGCCGAGGAGTCGTACAAGCTCTTCGCCTCGAGCGCCCAGGCCGGCGTCTATGTCGTCCAGGACGGCAAATTCCAGTACGTCAACCATCATGCCGCCGCCTACGCGGGTTACAGCCCCGAGGAACTGGCGGGCATGAGCTCCATGGGCCTGGTGCACCCCGAGGATCGGGTCAAGGTGCGCAAGCATGCCCGGGAGTTGCTGCGCGGCAAGCGCACCGCGCCCCATGAATTCCGCATCGTCACCAAGGACGGGCGCATCCGGTGGATCATGGAGACGGTGGCCTTCATCCCCTACAAGGGGTCCCGGGCCGTCCTCGGAAACTCCATGGACATCACCGAGCAGACCGAGGCACGCAACCGCCTCGAGGCCCTGGAGGCCCTGGAGGCATCCATCCTGGAGGCCATCCCGCACGCCGTCATCGGCCTGCAGGACCGCCGGATCATCTTCGCCAACGACGGGGTCCAATCCGTGTTCGGCTGGGACGCCCTGGATCTGATCGGCAAGAGCGTCCGCGTATTCTACCGTTCCGATGAAGACTACGAGGAGATCGCACGGATCCTCTACACGGCCCTCGAGAAGCATCGGACCTTCCAGATGGAGTTTTTGTGCCGCCGCAAGGACGGCACCGACGTGGACTGCATGATCACCGCCTCCCGGATCGGCGAGAGCCTCAAGGAGGGGAACATCGTCATCACCTACCAGGACATCACGGACCTCAAGCGAGCCAAGACGGAGGTGGAGCAGTCGCGGGAGCGGCTCCGCAACCTCTCGGCCCACCTCGAGTCGGCACGGGAGAAGGAGCGCACCCGCATTGCCCGGGACCTGCACGACGAGCTGGGGCAGCTGCTGACGGCCCTCAACACAGATCTTGTCCTGCTGGGGAACAGCATCCCGCCCGGGCAGGCCGACCTTGCGAAGAAGGCCGAGGACTCGATCCACCTCGTCGAGATGACGATGGAGACGGTCAAGCGCATCTACATGGCCCTCCGTCCGGGGATGCTCGATCACCTGGGGCTTGCCGTGGCCATCGACTGGCTCGCCAAGGATTTTCAGAAGCGTACCGGCATCAAGTGCGCCGTTTCCATATCCCCCGAGGAGCTGCGACTCGATGCGGACATGTCTTTTTCCATCTATCGCATCGTCCAGGAGACGCTCACGAACATCTCGCGCCACGCCGAGGCGAGCCGGGTGACCATCAGCCTGAAGCAGAGCGCAGAACGGGTGGAACTGGTCGTCCGGGACAACGGCAAGGGGATCACGCAGGAACAGCTTGCAAAACCGAACTCCTATGGACTGCTGGGGATCCGGGAGCGCGCATACCACTGGGGAGGCGAGGCCGTGATCTCCGGAAAGAAGGGCCAGGGGACAACCGTCAAGGTCAGCATACCACTCATCGAGAAAGGGAAGGGCCATGAAAAAGATTCGAATCCTGATCGCCGATGACCACCCCATCGTCCGGGAGGGTTACAAGAAGATCCTCATGAGCCAGCCCGACATGGATGTGACCGGCGAAGCCGGCAACGGGCAGGAAGTCCTGGACCTGATCCAGAAGAAGGATTTCGAGCTCATCCTGCTGGACATCTCCATGCCCGGCCGCAGCGGGCTCGAGATCCTCAAGGAACTCAAGAGCCAGAAGCCGCACCTGCCCGTCATGATCCTGAGCATCTACCCCGAGGAGCAATACGCGGTGCGGGCCTTTCGGGACGGCGCCTCGGGCTATCTCACCAAGGCAAGCACGCCCAAGGAGCTTATCTCGGCCATCCGGAAGGTTTCCCAGGGCGGCCGCTACGTGACCGAGGCCCTGGCCGAGAAACTCACCTACTTCCTGCACGGCGATGCGGAAAAAGCCCCCCACGAGAAGCTCTCGGACCGGGAGTACCAGGTCATGCTGCTCATCGCCTCGGGCAAGACGGTGACCCAGATCGCCGAGGAGCTCTGCCTGAGCGTGAAGACGATCAGCACCTACCGGCGGCACATCCTGGAGAAGATGCAGTTCAGCACGAATGCCGAGATCACCATGTACGCCATCCAGAACAAGCTGCTGGGATAAGGCCGCTCGCGCGGCAGTGAAAGAAGTGTCTGAGTGCAGAAGTGTCTAAGTGAAGAAGAGAGAGGTTCAGGGTTCAAGGATTCAAGGGTTCAAGAATAAAGCTGCGAGCCGCAAGACAAAGAAAAGGGATCGGGGAATAGGACCTCGATCCTTTCTTTTTTTCCTGGCGCCTGATGCCCGAGGCTCGGAGCCGTCGCCGTCCAGCGCATCCGGACGGCGCATCAGACCCCCTCTGATGCATCCTACGCGTTCTGTCCGACAAGTCTGTATCCCGATGTCTGAGGAAAGTTTCAGAGCAGCGCCGATTGTGGAATATCTCCCCGGGGCGTAGATTGACCTCAAAAGCAGGCAAGCAATCCTGACGATAAAGGAGTCAATTCATGCGGAGAAAAGAGATCAGCAGAAGAGATCGCAAGCGGGAACTGATCACCCGCGAACTGCTCAACGGTCGAAACTGGGTGGACCCCATGTGCGGGCCCATGGACATTCCCGGAGACAAGAAGTAATCGGTTTTCATGAAAGTCGGTTTGTGAAAAAATCTCATTGCGAGCCACGGACCCCGTCCGGAGACGGGGTTATCGATGGAGGAAATAGGCGTCGATCCGTCATTGCGAGGAGCGCCAGCGACGAAGCAATCCATTGAATCCATCGAGATTGCTTCGCTTCGCTCGCAATGACCCTTCAGGCTGTTCATCAGGAGCTCAGCGACGCAATCTTCGTGACAGAATCAACGCAATGTATGGTCAGGCTGCAAGGCAGGGATTTACGATCCCTGCCTTTTTTATGGGTAAAGGGCCTGATTTTTCATCTAATACTTTTGTCGTATGAAAAGGCTTGACAATTGGGTGCAACAAATGCAACAAGGGCGCTGTCTTTGGGGAGGGCTCAAAGATCATCGTTTCTCTGGTTTACGCGGATTTATCCATTCGACGTATCGGTGGGTAAAGACACATGGAAGTGGTCTGCTTCTTATCCATCATCGCCGTCGCGGCACTGCTTGTCTATTCGATCTGCCGGGCTCCGTCGCGAGCCTGCCATCCGATCGAGCTGCGTACGCTTGTCTTCCTGTCGCCCTCCGCGGCCGCCCCCTTCGAGGATCTGCTTTCGGCAGGCGACGTGGAGAGTGTCTATCGAATCCTGAAGGCCCTCGAGCAGCGGGGCGAACTCCTGGTTATCGAGACGGAAAAAGAAATCTACATCGACTGTCCCGAACCGCGTTCACGAAAAATCCTCCCCGGGGTGAATGCCGGTTAGCCGCCCTTTCCGCCATCGTCCCTTCGCACCGGCGTTCGGGCCAGTGCTTTCCCCATCAAGGTCCCTTCCGGATGAGTTCCGTAAGGCATGGCACGAGCTGCTTTTTGCGCGACAGGACCCCCTTGAGCATGTAGACGTTCTCCTCCACTTTCGGGTAGCGGATCCGGCTCAGAAATACGGGATCGCCTTTCACGAACAGGGCGCTGTCGAGTTCCGTGATGTCCGTCACCATGAGCGCCGTGAACAGGTTTCCCGTCCTGGCCTGCTGGCGCTCCAGACCCTCCAGGATCTCGTCGCGGCGGTCCATGATCTCCGTGAGCGTGTTCACCTCCACCTGGCTCACCGTGAAGGCGTTTTTCCCCTCGCCGAAGTGCTTCATGTCGAGCGCGAGGATCTCGCCGACGGGCCTGCGGGCCACCAGCGAGGCCGCCCCCATGATCTCTTTGCCGAATCCGTCGATGGGGAGGTCCGTGATCGTCGAGAGGTACTCGGCCATGTGGCGGTCCGTCTCCGTCGTCGTGGCCGAGCGCAGGATCACCGTGTCCGACAGGATCCCCGCAAGCAGGATCGAGGCGATCTCCTTGCGCATGGGCACGCGGCTGTCCTGGTACAGGGTCGCGATGATCGTGGAGGTGGACCCCACGGGCTTGTTGATGAAGGTGATGGGGTAGTTCGTGTGCACATTTCCCAGCCGGTGGTGGTCGATGATCTCGAGAATGCGGTAGTTCTCCGCACCGTCCACGGCCTGGGAGATCTCGTTGTGGTCCACCAGGATGATCTCGATGTCGGGCTCGCCCATCAGGTCGCTCTGGGAGAGCACGCCGATGACGAGCCTTGCGGCGTCGACGACGGGGAGCGACCGGGAGACCGACGACAGGACCCGTTCCCGGACGGCGCCGATGTAATCGCCCTCCTTCAGCGGCTCGAGCGTCCCGTCGCCCGTGTGCGCCACGGGTGACGAGTAAAGGGCAAGCCACGACGTGGCGGACGTGTCGTAGGGCGAGATGAGGACGGAGACGCCCTTCTGCTCGGCCTTTTTCTTCAACTCACGGCTGATGCTCTTTCCTCCCGTGACGATGAGCGCCCGCACCTGCCTCTCGATCACGCAGGCCTGCACGTCCTCGCGGTTGCCGACCAGCACGATCGTGTTGGCCGGTGGCATGGCTGCGATGTGCTCCCGGAACGCCTCGAACTCGTAAGCCGCAACAGCAATCTGGGCCTGGAAAACCGTGTTGCTGTCGAATTCGGTCACGGGCTGGGCGCCCAGGGTCTTCACCAGCAGGGAGACCGACGTGGGGAAGACGCCCTTTCGGTTGGGGTCGATCTTCCGAAGCATGTTCTGGGCGAAGGCGTTGAAGTGCAGAATCGAGAGCAGATGCCCGCCGTCGTCCACAATGGGCAGCATCTTGAAGTTTCCCCTGTTGAGGATCTCGAGGGCCTGCCACAGCGGCATGCCGTGGGGCACCGTCGTGGCCCCGTGGCTCATGAAGTTTTTCACCTTTGGGATGAGCTCTCCCACGAACTCGGGGGCGGGCACGCCGAACCGCTCCAGGACATACTCCGTCTGGAGGTTCACATTGCCGCAGCGCGCGGCAAAGCAGTTTGAGACCCCCAGGGCCTGCTTGAGCTCCGCGTACGCAATGGCCGACACGATAGAGTCCGTGTCGGGGTTGCGGTGACCAAAGACGAGGATTCTCTTTTTTCGTTCCATCGGGAAACGTCCCCCTTGATTCCGCTGTCTCTGCATTGAACTCTTTCTGCCTGTGGCGCATGAAGAAGAGCCGAATAAATGAGTATCCATGCTAGATGGGAAGCCTTTGACATTCAAGTGCCTATTTTCTCACCCGATCGGGGCGGGGAAGAATGGAAACAGGGAAGAGACGGGGAGGTAAAATGCGTGGCAGGCATCTTGCAAATTGTGGGGTAAAGTGCTAATCCATGACGCGTTGGATCGAAGATGAATGTTCGCCCTCTACACTTCCTGCACAGAACCGTACCGGCCCTTCTTGCCGCCCTGGCATTCCTGTTTGTTTTTTCCGGTCCCGCAACTTCAACGGAGCTGTCCCCGGTCTCGGACGCGGTGGTGGACCGAATCGTCATCGAGAAGTCGAAACGCACGATGACGCTCCTGAAACAGGACCGGGAGGTAAGGACCTACAAGGTCGCCCTGGGCCGCAATCCCATCGGCCCCAAGATCCAGAAGGGGGACCAAAAGACACCCGAAGGGCTCTATTATGTTGATTACAAGGTCCAAAACAGCGTCTACCACAGGGCCCTGCATCTGAATTATCCGAACCAGGACGACATCGAACGGGCCAGATCACTGGGGGTGGCGCCGGGCAACAGCATCATGATCCACGGCATGAAAGAGGATAAACTCTGGATGGGCGACGTCCAGTACCTCTTCGATTGGACCAACGGCTGCATCGCCCTGACAAACCGCGAGATCGAGGAGGTCTGGGTACTCGTGCCGGTGTGGACGCCCGTGGAGATCAAGCCATAGTCAGCTGGCGCAGGGCTGGAATCCGAGCGCAGGGTCATTTCGTTATTGTGCACGATGAGGGGTCTCCGCACGAAGTTAGGAAGTTACGAAGTTAAACATAGCGACACATTAAAGTGCGCATAGACGTTTCAAGGTGGCATTGCCTGTGCGCCATTCGTCGAACACATTCTCAACGGCGACAGCAACCGAAGTGAGCGTCGAGAAGTACTGATTATGAGTTGCCTTCCTCCGAGTCAGTTCCCAGACCCGTTCAACCGGGTTGAGCTCCGGGCTATAGGGCGGCATGAACTCCAGAGCAAAGCGTTTCCGGCACTTGTCCCGCCATTTTCGATGCAGGCTGGCATGATGGTATCGGACGTTGTCCAAAATCAGCACGACCCGACGCCCGGCATGGCTGGAGAGCCGCCGGAGCTTTTTCAGAAACGTGAAGAACGTCTCGGCATTGAACCGCTTGACCTCACGGCTATACACGAACTTTCCGTCCCGGATGCGAACGGCACCAAAGTAGCCGATGCCCTCCCGGGTCGGATGGTGCAACAAAACGGGGTCCTTGATCTCCGGCGCAACCCACATCCGACAGGCCGAGCCGTGCTGCTCGAACCGGACCTCATCGAGGGCCCAGAGATCCACCGTGTCGTCCCGGGCCAGGGCGCGCAGTTTTTTTATATGCCGCCTGCCGAGCGGGATCGGCGTGGGCCATCTTCGGCCGGGGCTTCCGCAGCCGGAACCCCAACTGGCGAAACAGCCGCTGACACTGCCGGACCCCCAGGGAGATGTCCCATTGCCGCTGCAGATACTGCGACAGGGTCGTGCCGTCCCATTGCCCCGACAGACCCACGGCTCCGGGGGGCTTGCGCAAAACCCCTTCGAGGGTCTGCAGCTGCGAGGGGCTGAGGCTCGGGGTTCGGCCTGGACGGGCCTCGTCCATCAGTCCCGAAAACCCCCGCTCCTCGAATCGTGTGACCCAGTAGGCAACGGTTCGGGGGGCATCGCCGAGCATCTGGGCCACCTGGTGGCCGCTCATGCCCTGGGCGACCAGCAGCACGGCATGGAGCCGATGGTCATAACGGGACTCTTCCGTGCGCCGGATCTCGTCCTGCAGGGACAAGATGGCACTTTGCGGATCGGATATCGTTAATCGTTTCATGAGTGCAGCATATCACAAAACCGCATTATGCGCAATTAATTATGTCGTAACATATAAGTTTTAAGAAATAAATAGTCATTGCGAGCGAAGCGCGGCAATCTTCCTCTTTTAGATGACTTGAAACGAACACGCGCCACTGCGTGGCGCTGAACTAATAGAACCAAATTAACTAACGAACCAAGGAACTGTTTTGATAACACCCGCTGCCCCTGGCAGCGCTGCCTAAAACCTAACACGTAAAACCTAAAACCCGTTTATGCGTCTATTAATCGTCATACTGATCATCGCTTCGCTCTCGCCGTTTTCGTGCCCGGAAACGTTCGCAACGGAGACGTGGCAGCAGGCAGTCGGCCAGCGCACCTGGAGCTTCCCGAGGGACCACGGGGCGCACCCGGAGTTCCGCACCGAGTGGTGGTACTTCACGGGAAACCTGCGCGACGAAGCGGGAAACCGCTATGGCTACCAGCTCACCTTCTTCCGCCAGGGCGTCCGGATCAAGCCCTCGAACCCGGGCAACCCCTGGTCGCTACGCGATCTCTACCCGGCTCACTTCACCGTGACCGATGTCCGCAACGGCACGTTCCACTTTGCCGAGCAGATCACCCGTTCGGGCCCGGGGCTTTCCGGGGCTGCCACAGACGCGATGAATGTCTGGAACCTCGGCTGGTCGGCGAAGATGCGGGGAGATCGGATTTCCATCCGCGCGCACCACGGGGAGATGGAGCTTGCCCTCGAGCTCAAGCCGCGAAAGCCCCTGATCCTCCAGGGCGAGAGGGGGCTGAGCCGCAAGGGACCGGGAAGGGGCCAGGCGTCCTACTACTATTCCTTCACCGACCTTGAATCGAGCGGGACGATCCGGGCGCCCTCGCTGGGAAACCCGGTCGAGGTCCAGGGGGTAAGCTGGTTTGACCAGGAGTTCAGCTCCAACGCCCTCACAAAGGACCAGGTGGGCTGGGACTGGTTCTCGATCCATCTCTCCGACGGACGGGACCTGATGCTTTACTTCCTCCGCAAGAAAGACGGAACGGTGGAAAAGGAATCGTCGGGAACCCTCGTGGAGCCCGACGGAAGGGCCCGTCACCTGAAAATTGGCGAGATCCAGATGGAGGTCCTCGGGACCTGGAAGAGCCCCGGGAGCGGCGGCGCCTACCCCAACCGCTGGCAGATCCGCATTCCCTCGGCAGGCGTCGATCTACAACTTGCTCCTCTCGTGGCGGCCCAGGAATTAATCACGGCAGGCTCCACAGGTGTGACCTACTGGGAAGGCGCCGTGGACGGCAGGGGCTCATCGTCGGGAAAATCGGTGATCTGCGAGGGCTACGTGGAGATGACGGGTTACGCGGGAAGCATCGGGGGACTCTTCTGACAATCCGAAAACCGTGTAGATCCTCTTATCATATTTCCCGCTCAGCGTGCGTTTGAAGTGGCAGGCGCGATTGGGGGCGTTTGCACCATCTTGAACCTTGCTTTTTTCTTCGAAAGGCGTAAAAATTCATACATCCGCTTGGACGGCGGGGAATCTCAAAATTCAGCCCCCACTCCGCATTCATCCCCGCCCACAGGACGGGGTATCCTGCGCGATACTCATAACTATCTACCCATTCACGTGATTTCTCCCTTCTTTCTTCTCGTTTAGGCAGAACTTGTTCGCGCTGACTTGTCCGTTTTAAATTCATCCTGTCGATCTCGAATCATATCCTTGTAAACGAACTATTCCACTTCAACCATTTCGTTTGTTCCTCTGCTCTAAAAACATCAGGGCCTGCAGACGCACCTGTTGGATTGGTTCATGGAGTCAACGGTTGATGAAAGAACGAAAGGAGGAGCTGCCATGTCCATTTACAAATTCGTCGATCTGGTGGGAACAAGCCCCACATCCTGGGAGGATGCCGCGCGGAACGTCGTGGCGGAGGCCGGGAGATCCCTGGAAGAGCTGAGGATCGCCGAGGTCGTGAAGCAGGATCTCGTCGTTGCAAAGGGAAAGGTCGTTTTCAGAGTCAGGATGAATCTTTCATTCAAGTATCTCACTGAAAGTGAGGGATGAAAGGAGGAGGGATCATGTCCGTTTACAAATTCTTGGAGCTGGTGGGAACAAGTCCCACGTCCTGGGAGGATGCCGCGCGGAACGTCGTGGCGGAGGCCGGGAGATCCCTGGGAGAGCTGCGGATCGCCGAGGTCGTGAGACAGGATCTCGTCATCGAGAAGGGAAAGACGACTTTCAGGGTCAGGGTGAATCTTTCATTCAAGGTTATTCGTGAAGACGAGGAGGTCGTAGTCACAGAGGAGGATCTGCCCATCGTCACGTACGATCATTTCTAGGAAATGACCTTTGCCGGTGCGTCGTGAACCCGCAAGGCTTCCGGTTACGTGACGGCGTTTGTGCTGCCAGCGCGAGTTGACACGAAAGTTCGATACGACAGACAGAAAAGGAGGAATGAGGGCTATGTTCAAGAAGATTTTCATATCCATCTTCATGTGTCTCTTCGCAGCGGGTACGGTGCATGCCCAGGGATATGGCGTTGGAACTCCCGTAGAAGCGAAGAAAATGGTGGAGCAGGCCACTGCCTACATCAAGGCGAATGGCGAGGAGAAGGCGCTGCAGGAATTCAACAAGCCCAACGGCAAGTTCCAGTGGCGTGATCTGTACGTATTTGCCTACGACCTGAAAGGGGTCATGAAGGGCCATCCGAATCCGAAACTGATCGGCCGGAATCTCTACAATGAATCGGACAGCGAGGGGAAGCTTTTCAGGAAGGAAATCGTTGATCTCGCCAATAGCCGGGGTTCCGGGTGGGTTGACTATACCTACATGAATCCGATGACCCGGCAGGAGGAGGCCAAGATCACCTACTTTCGAAAAGAGGGATACTTGATTGTCTGCTGCGGTGCCTACCTGCCGTAGACAACGAGTTGCAAAAGTTTATAGCCCACGATCCGGATGATCAGAAAGAGGGGGAATAACCATGGAAATATTTGCGGAAATTTCATTAGCGGCATGGATGTCCATACTGGCACTGGCCATCGTCGTCGTCATCAGCTGTATCAACGAGGAACTCAACGTCGGGTTTCTCAGCATTGCTTTCGGTATCATCGTGGGCGGCCTCTGGGTCAACATGAGCGCTCCCAAGGTCATGAACACCTTTCCCCTGGGTCTCTTCATGATCCTGGTGGGTGTAACCTTCCTCTTCGCCCTGGCCGCGACCAACGGGACCATGGAAAAGGTCTCGTCCTATGCGATCCGCGCCTGCGGCGGCAAGACGGCCTGGCTGCCCCTCATTATCTACCTTCTTGTGACCGTCCTCACCACCATCGGCCCGGGGAATATCGCCGCGACGGCCCTCATGGCCCCCATCACCATGGCCATCGCGGCCCGCGTCGGCATGTCGGCCTTCCTGATGACGCTTCTGGTCGTCGGGGCGTCTAACGGTGCGGCCTTTTCGCCCTTTGCCCCCACGGGGATCGTCTCCAACGGCCTCATCGCCAAAATCGCTCCCCAACTTCCCGCTATTCAGGAGGCATGGACCCTCGACGGCCTTGCCTGGAAGATCCATTTCAACTCCGAGTACTGCCAGGGCATCATCAACATCGGCGGCTTCATGCTGATGGGCGGCTGGGCCTGGATCGCGAAGCAGCGCGGCCAGACGATCAATATCGATGAACTGGCCCCGAGGCCCGAACCCTTCACCTTGAAGCAGTGGTACACCATCTTCGCCATCATCCTCCTGATCGTCCTGGTCATCGCCCCGGCCCTTCCCGGCGTGAAAGATCTCATCCCCAAGGCAATCAAGCCCCTGATCGCCAACGTCGGCTCTGTCGCCTTCATCCTGGCCGGTATCCTCATGCTCCTCAATGCCGGCGACAGCAAGGCTGCAGTCAAGGTCATGCCCTGGTTCGTTATCATGATGGTCTGCGGGGTGACCGTCCTGGTTGAGGTCATGGACCGCTCGGGGGGCCTCAACGCCATGGTGAATATGATCGGCGTCATCTCCGGCCCCGTTACGGTCAACTTCTGGCTCGGCCTCTTCACCGGCATCCTCTCGGCCTACTCCAGCTCCTCGGGAGTCGTGATGCCCATGTTTCTGCCCCTGGTGCCCGGCCTTGCCAAGGAAGTGCCCAGTGCGGACGTGATCGCCATGATTTCATCCATCAACATCGGTTCCCATCTTGTCGACACCTCGCCGCTGTCGACATTGGGCGCGCTCTGCATCGCCTGCGCCGGTGAGCACGAGGACAAGACAAAGCTCTTCAGGAAACTGCTGATCTGGGGGCTTTCCATGTCCGTCGTCGGCGCCCTGGCCTGCGTGCTGTTCTTCGGTATTCTGGGCTGGTAATCAACCCTTCACCTGGACGAGTCGGATGGAAATAATCCTCCGACTCATTTTTTTCTCCTCTGAATACTTACCTGGATTCCCCAGCTGCTGGCGGATCCGCATTCCCGTGGCGGGCCACGATCTTCAGATTGCGCCGCTCGTAGCGACCCAGGAATTGATCACGGCGGGTTCACAGGCGTCACCTACTGGGAAGGCGCCGTGGAGGCAAAGACTCATCGTCGGGCCGGCAGGTCACCTGCGAAGGCTACGTCGAGATGACAGGCTACACCGGCAGCCTGGGCGGCTTGTTCTAAGATCCTCAACCCATCGCTTCGTCCCCACTATTCCTATCCCCGAACAAATAGAACCACTGCCACGGGCCCAGCGAAGAGCACAACCGGGTCTGTGCCGAGGCCCCCGAGGGGACGGTCCCGGCGGATCTGAAGATCATCAGCTGGTAGAAGTTCACGCCGGCCCAGAAGAATGACACCTGCGAATGCGGCGAAGCCTGCCTCGGCGGATCCTTATCTCCTTCTGGCAGACATCTACGAATCGCATTTACTAACAGTGGCTTCAATTCCATCGGTCGGTTAGCGACATTTGTCAAAGTTTATCATGTCTCAAAATGAATGATTCCAAAATCGACTATATAAACTAACTCCCTGATATTCTGATCAATTCAAAATCTCCACTCCGGATTGGCACAGTTTCATTAGGTGTCAATCACCCACTGATTTCCCTATCTCACTGATTTAACAGACCATTGGTATCGTCATCTGCTTGGTACGTTTGATGCCCCGGCAAGAGATCAATACGCTCACAAGCGGTGTGACACGATGCTTCTCAGACCGAAGGAGACCCCTTCAAGGACCCTTCGTTTGTGATGACCGCGCGATGCAGATGCATGGAAGAGAATCTACTGGTGCATCACGAACAACGGCTATCTGCTTTGTTCTTTATGCATTAGCTGACGAGTCAAGGAAATCAGGTGACAGAGGAGACAAGGAATATATCCACAAAGGGCAATCATCCGATACGAGTTATTGGGACACTATTTATAAATAGAACGATCATGAAAAATACAAATCTTCATTAAGGAGTGGAAGATGAAAAGAAAAATATTTGCTCAGCTCATCGTAGTCGGCCTGATGTTTGTTGCAGCATGCAGCGGCGGAGGAGAGGGAGCCTCATCCTCCCCGCAATCCCCCATCGCCACCCCATCTCCCGAAATTTCAGCTCAGACTGCTTTGGACCACAGTGTGGCTATTCTAGGCAGTTCTTCATCGCGACAGCTATCAATCAAGAATATCGGCACCGCAAACCTCGACATTGGACAAATCGATTTGGAACAGATCAATTCGGCTTTTAGCATTATCTCCGATTCTTGTTCCGGGACAAGACTGGCACCATCGATTTCGTGCACGTTAGCGACAAAATTAACGCCTGCCGACCAGACTGATTACAGCGATTTTCTCATCATCCCATCGAGCGACACCGTGCGTAATCCCTTGAGAGTGAATCTGCGCGGGAAGGGAAGAGCGTACAATGTAAATATTAACGAGGTAAAAACAGATGGATGCGGGATCAACCCGAAAGTGCTGAATCTTCTGGTCTCTGTAACAGATAGTTCGGGCACCCCGATAGATGCCCTGACAGACTCTAATTTTACGATTTTTGAAAATGGCGTTCAGAAGGCAATCACCAATCTCACGCATCCGATTGTAAACTCACCCGTTTCCGTCGCTTTGGTGTTGGACTACAGCATGAGTCTGGCGTCATCGGAACAAGACGCCATGGAAACAGCTTCGAAGTCGTTTATTTCTTTACTGCAGACAAATATAGACGAAGCCGCGATCATTAAGTTTGCCCTTACAATCGGTTCCACGACTCCTTTCACGTCAGACCAAGATGCGCTATACACCGCTATCGATGCACCATACCCGGAGGCAATAGGCGGAACTGTCTTATACGAAGCTGCATTTGCAGCTATCGATGTCACGTCAACACGTAACAATGATCGCCGTGCGATCATTATCCTTTCCGATGGCTATGATGAAGAGTCCGCCATTACATTGAATGCCGTTATTGAGCGCTCTATTGAAAAAGGCATTCCGGTATTCACAATTACGCATATGAATTCGTTTATGCCGAAACCGGAGATCATGCAGCAATTAGCTCAATCGACTGGCGGGGAGGCATTCGTGGCTTCAACGAGCGCCGACATGCAGGCTATTTACTCAAAAATATCGACAATTTTGTCTCATCAATATCTCATTGGATACAATACTTCTTCAACCGGTGGAGCTACCGTGTCTGTGAATATCAAGATTAGTGACAATCTTTCTCTTGGAGAAAACACGAAAGTCGCCACGGGCTGCCCTTGAGAAAAAGAAAAGATATGAGATGATTGAAAGGCAGGGTCATATTGATCCTGCCTTTTTCTTCGAGTTAGGGATTGCTGATTGAAATATTCCGCATGACACCGATTTCGTTTTCCAATGACTACAGGAAGCTATACGCGGTGCCGGTCCGATTGATCCTTCCATACGCCACCTGAAGAGCCATTTTTCAGCACTCAAAATGAAACCTTCCATGCCGTAATCTTCAAGTTGCCGATCCCGAATCCTTTGCCTGACGGGCTTTCCAAGACGTAGCACCTGAGGCGTTCACTTGGTAATGAAGAGGTGTTTTTACGAGGATATCAGGGCATGGTTATAGAAAAAGGGAATAATCGGACGACGACAGATTATCACATAATATCAATATGTTATACGTCGTCAACCATTGCACCTACAACTCGTCACGCTCATCGTAATGAAAGATCGTCGATACCACCAGAAAGATTCATCCCGCCTAATATTATTTTCGTATTAAGAATCATACTTGACGCGTTCCCGGGTCTCCTGTAGTTTGGCGACAGTCTTTCTTTTCCGCGTATAATCCTGCCTATTGAACGTGGTCGAAATGGTATCGGGGGGACCGTTGAAAACTCACGTCTTTCTTGCCTGCATTCCAATGGAATTCGGTATCATACTTCCTTGCAGTTCTGTTCATGCTGTTCATCTTTGTCGGCCTTCCCGGGACATCTATCTCTGCCGATAAAGCCGCCGACAAAGGAACTCAACAACAGACGAATCCTTACGTCAATGCAGAAATAACCATCAAGATAATTCCTTCTGCTAATAAAACTTACGGATATGACATTCTCATATGTGGAAGGCCGTTAGTGCATCAGCCCAATATACCGACACTGCCTGGGAATGAAGGTTTTAACACCAGGGAAAGGGCGCGTACAGTAGCCGAATTTGTAGTGAAGAAGATCAGAAATAACGAGATGCCACCCACAGTGACAATCGAGGATTTGAACACTATGGGTGTACTGAGATGAGAAGACATTGCAGAAAAGACGATGTGAAAATAGAAGATGGGGAGGGGCCCCTATGAAGAAATCTATATTAGTAATCATTGCAATGCTCTTCAGTATTCTCGTCGTTAACATACTACATGCGGTCGCCGATACCTGGACACGGAAGGCCGATTTTGGGGGAACACCGCTAGCATTAGCGCCCAGTTTCTCCATCGGGAGCAAGGGCTACATCGGGAAAGGTCCCTATCCTGATTCTCAAGAATTCTGGGAGTACGACCCTGCCGCCAATACCTGGACACAGAAGGCCGATTTCGGAGGGACATGGCGAGAATTAGCGGTTTGCTTCTCCATCGGGAACAAGGGTTACATCGGGACGGGATCCATGGGTGCATCTTTCAAGAAAGACTTCTGGGAGTACGACCCTGCCGCCAATACCTGGACACAGAAGGCCGATTTCGGGGGGACAGCTCGAGATTCAGCGGTCGGCTTCTCGATCGCGAACAAGGGTTACATCGGGACGGGGTTGTCCGGCGATTTCATCTATCAAAAAGACTTCTGGGAGTACGACCCTGCCGCCAATACCTGGACACAGAAGGCTGATTTCGGAGGGACAGGGCGAAGTTATGCCGTCGGCTTCACCATCGGGAACAAGGGATACATCGGGACGGGGTTGTCCGGCGATTTAATGTATCACAAAGACTTCTGGGAGTACGACCCTGCCGCAAATACTTGGGCACAGAAGGCGGACTTCGGGGGAACAGCGCGAGGTTATGCCGTCGGCTTTTCCATCGGGAGCAAGGGCTACATCGGAACGGGATACGATGGTTCTTTTTATAAAGACTTCTGGGAATACACCGGCAATACGGCAGAGGGCGATCTTGACCATGACTCAGATGTTGATGGGTCAGACATTGCAATGTTGATCGCCAACCCAGGTCTGCTCGACATCACGATCTTCGCCGAGAGCTTTGGCAGGACCTCAGGCCAGTAACGATATTCGGGATTAGGGGGTTCAGGAATCTGATAGATATTATTTGATAAGAGAAGGCAGAGTCGCTTGGCTCTGCCTATTGCATTTCTGGCGATTATCGATTGTAATCAAATTTAATTGACTTCAGGAAACACCAGAGAGACGTGGCATCGCAGGACTTGGCAAGAAATCCTGCCGGGAAGGGAAAATCCCCAACCGAAGGCCGGTTGGGGATGCTCGACAGAACCGAATATATTTTCCACACCTTTGTGTAACTGCTCGGCCGCAAGCCCTGCCTTTTTCATATCCCGATGCAAGGCAGACTCAACGCCTGACACCGGGGCTAGCGTTTTTTTTGCGCGATCGCATCGACGGCCATGCTGCGTAATTCCTCCATGTGGCTCCTCTGGGCCTCCGTCAGCATGGACCCCTTCTCTTTCCTGTCAGCGTAGAACAGACCGATGCAATCGCCCTTGAAAACCAGGGGATAGATGAGAAACGAATGTGCGGAAATCCTGGATCGGTACCATTCGGGAAGATTTCTCAGGATCGTGGGAGCCGTCGCATCGTCGATGACGATTCCCTTTGCCTGGGAGATCGCGATGTTGAAAATGTCGGTGGACTTTCCGATCCGGAACTCGAAGTGCCTGACCAGCTCGTCGGCCTGCTCGCCAAGCCCGAAACGACCCGTCATCTTCGTCTTCGCTGCATCCCTCAGGCAGAAGATCACGCGGGTGAAATCGCAACCCCGGTACATCGTTTCGATGATCATGTAGATCACGTCGCTCAAGTTGCGCCCGCTTTTTATGACCTCATGGATCTCATGAATGCCGCTGGCAAGGATGGCGATCTGCTGTTCCCCGGAGGGGCCGGGCGGCCCGGAAGCGGCGGGACCCGATCCTGCCGCAAAAGGCCGGCCATGCGGCTGTTCCGTGCCTGCGGCTTCGAGCGATTCCGGGGTTTGATCCTGCCGGGCCCGGACTAATTTTTTCTTGAGGGTCTCTATCGTCCGATCCGCCCGGACGACGCCGGAAAAATCGTCGACCCGTTTCACCGTCTCATCGATGAGGGTCTCCATCTGTTCCACGGGCAGGGTAATACTGTTGCGATAGCGCTTTGACAGATCGGACAGGACGTCGCTACGTTCTGCGTCCCGTGCTTCCAAAACCGCATCCAGCAGCTCGTTGGAGTAGCTCGATATGTTTCGCAGGATCTCCTGCTCCGTCTTCGGCGCCGACAGGACCCCCGCAGGAGGATATTCCATGCTCCGGACGATTTTATCGGGAAAGTTCCAGGACCGCGACACGGCCATCCCCAACTCGCTGTAGCTGACCCCCAGGACCGCCTTCGAGGCCCTGCCCTCGTCCGCCCCCTCGCGGGCGAGATGCGTTTTGATCTCTTCGTACTCCTCGGGCAGGTAGCAGACGACCAGCATCTTTCCCAGGTTGTGGAGCATGGCGCAGATGAAGGCCTCTTCCCTCTCACCGCGCTTGATCGTCTCGGCCACGCTCATGGCCATCACACCGCTCATGAAGGAAGCGAAGGCCATCTCTTTCAACTCCGCAGCCTGCGTTTTGTTCTGGAGGTGATCATAAACCATCAGCGCGGCGGAGATCATCCGTACCTTGTCAAAACCGAGAAGAAATACCGCCTTGGAAATGGTTGTCACCTTGCCCGACAGTGTCCCGTAAAGCGCGGAGTTCACGACCCGGAGAAGCTTATTTGTCAGGGAGAAGTCCTTCAGGATGATTTTTGCCAGATCCCCCACGGAGGAATAGTTGATCGCGGTGAGGGAAGAGAGCTTGCTGTTGATTTCGGTGATGTGCTCGGAGAAGGCCGGCAGATCGCCTTTATGCCGCATACGCCGCATGAGGAATTCTACCGTCCCATGCACCTCCCCCGGTTTTTCTCTGTCATCGTGATCCATGTCTGTCATGAGGTTCCCGACGCGGCTATTACTTATCTTATTATTATATCGGCATATTACCGCTTTTTGATAACCCCGTATGGATATCCTCCCCTCTTCACTTCGCCGGACGCAGATCCGCAGGCGGGCGGGCGAGGCGGTAGAAGCGGATATGCTCGGCGGGCAGCAGCTTGTCGCCGATCATGACGTCGCCGATGAACTCCAGGCCCCCGCCATTTTCCCAGGGGGGATAGGGGCCCTTGGCCTGGATCGACTTCGGGTAGTAGAAGTTTACGACCAGCGAGAGGTTGTTCTCCTGTTCCCAGGGGATCTGGATGAAGGGGTTCCTATCTCCGGCCATGGCCTTTCCGGCCGCCTCCAGGGACAGCCGCCAGATGGCACGCTCCTTCGGGCAGAGGAAATCTTTCGAGAAGATTGATTTCGGCGAGACGGCGGGGTTGAACTGGCCCTTCTTGAAGACGACGCCCTGGATGCCGCTGCCGTAAGACTTCTTCATGCTCTCGGAGCGCTCGGCCAGCCGCATGCGGTTCATCACCCCCCAGGCGATCGCCTCGTGGACGAGGGGATCGTCGCCGATGCCTGTGGAGAGCGCCTCGGCATAGACCAGCCTCGCCAGAAGCTCCTTCTGGGAAAGCTTTGCCTTTGCCGCGACGAACTCGATCGAGTCCGAGGGATCCCTCTGAAGGCACTTCGGCACGTCGGCAGCGGACGCACTCAGAATGGGAGCAAGGCAGAGCAGGCCGATCACGAATATCCGGACTATGACCCTCACAGCCTGTACTCCATGAATTGAAACTCGCAGGGCGGCCCTGCGGCGATGTACATCAGCCCCTCGGCGGGGACCATGACGAAGGAGGCCCTCGACGTGGAGGCCAGCTCCGGCGGCTTGGCCGGATCCACATGTCGGCAGATCGAGTTGGGGTGCCCTTCGTGATCGGCAAGGATCCCCATCATGATCTCCGGGGTGATCTTTCCGTAAGCGCTCTCGATGAGCCCGCGCATCCGCCCGGCCCGGGCACAGGTATCGGGGATGAGTTGGGGTGTCCCGTCAACGGCCTTGAACCGCTCCGTCTCATAGTGGTTGGCGTGGACAAGGACATCCTTCTCGGGGAGGATCAGGTTGAGGTCATCGGCAACCGCTTCGATGCCCGTCATGCTGCCTGCGGAATCGGCCAGGTGGAAGTAGGCCAGCCCGCGCGCCTGCCTGCGGAGGATCCCGAGGGCAAAGCCGATCCGCGGCTGGCGCATGGCTCTGGAGATGTAGAAGGAAAGGGGCACCTGCTGCCTCATGTCGCCCAGCGGGCCCAGGGTAAGGTTCGCGACGTTGCCGATCCCGGCGGAGCTCAGGTGATAGTAGGGGCTCCCCGAGAGGCAGAGCACGAACTCGCGGATGCCGCTGTCGTGGCGGATCAGCAGCAAATCGAGCGTCGAGGCGGGGTGCCAGTCCACGTTCTGTCCGAGGATCGCCCTGCCGCCTTGAGTGGCCTTCCCCGCCGCGGCAAAGGACGTGCACAGCCCCATGATTTTGCCGTAGTTGAAGGCGATCTCGAGGGTGCACTGCAGGGCCAGGGCCTCCTCGAGAACCATCCCGGCGCCCTCGGCCTGCCCGCGGAGCATCTCGAAGCCGTAGGGGTCGAAGTTGCGGACGGCGCCCAGAAACCTCACCGCCGCATCCCAGACACTTCCCTTGCCTGCCCGGCAGGGCCCGTGTTCGAGGCCCATGTACAGCATGGCAAGTGAGCGCTGCAGATTCTCCCTACAGCCCTCCCCCCACTGCTTGCCGATCTCGTAAGGGGTGCCGCCGCACTCGACGGGTGTCAGACGCTCCGCATTCCTCATATCATGTCCGGGGACGTTGTTAACTAATTATAATAACTCAAACCTTCTTCTCTAGAATCTTATAAACAGCCACATTCGATACACCCACCAAACGGCCGATCTCAGCGAGCGTTATCCCTGGTTGCGTGATGAGTTGCCTTACTAACTGCTGCCTCAACATCACCACACAGGCGCGGCGACTGCCCGATAGCAGTTCTTCGGCACTTATGCCTTTCCTCTCACAAACCGCACGAATCATCTCCGCAGGTGCTGTCGTAGCCGGGCTCTTCATTTTCTTTTTATCCGGAATTATGTTTCGGACAAACAATTCCCCGCCAAGAATGCGGCCGTCTCGCTCGCGATCTTTCGGATCATCCAACCGGCTTATTTTCAACCAATCCAGCAGGCTCCAATCCGATCTCCACTTGGGATTTTTTCCGCCTGCTCTTTCATTCCGTATGCCGCATTCTAGAAACTCCCGGTATCTTCTTCGGGCCTCCCCGCTCTTCTTGCCAAACCGGGACAGGACAAACGGAACATCATGCCAAGGATAGTCTGCTGCACCGATGGTGAAGGCATGACCACACCAAGGATAGGTGTCCAAAGCATCGAGACTATCAACCAATCCCGCCCTGAGCGGGTTGAGATGGATATAACGTATCAACTCCTTGAAATAGGCATCCTCTTCGCAAAGAATTGATTTGTACCGGTTCTGGAAAAGGTAACCCTGTCTGTCGTGCCTGCGGTTGTAGTAAACGGCATACCCTGTCAGAAGGCGCCTCATGAACTTCGAGATCCCAAGCGGTCCGCTCCGGATGAGCGCATGAGCGTGATTGGGCAGCAGCGCCCACGCATAGATCGTAGTCTCCGACTCTACGGCGACTTTTGCCATTCGCGAGACGAAATTTCTGCGGTCCCCATCGTCGTCGAAAATCCGTCTTTGCTCAATGCCACGGATGATGACATGATGGATTGCGCCTTCAGCGTCCAATCTCGCCTTTCTCGGCAATGGGCAGCTCCTGCGCTAAGACTCAGCAATGCGAGTTATTATAATTAGTTAACAACGTCCCGGACAATCAGCCGTATTTCAGGACGATCCCCTCGATGACGTTGGAGACATCCTCGCAGTTGTCCACGGCGGTTTCGATCCGGCCGATGATGTCCTTTACCTTGATCAGCTCGATGGCGTCCTTCTCCTCTTCGAATAGCCTCACCATCGCCGAGCGGAAAAGCTGATCCGCTTCGTTCTCCAGCGTGTTGATCTCCACGCACAGCTGCAAAATCAGCGCTGCATCCTGCTTTTTCCTCACGGAGAAGATGATCTTGCGGATCTTTGCGATGGCTTCCTTGAGGATCGCCGTGATCTGCACGAGCTCCTTTGCCGGCTCTTTCATCCTGTAGAGGTACATCCTCACGGCGGCGGACTCTATCTCGTCGAGGACGCTGTCCATCTTGTTGGCCAGCAGGTAGATGTCCTCCCGGTCCATGGGGGTCAGAAACATCCTGTGCATCCGCTTGTAGACCTGGTGGGTGATGTGATCGGCCTCGTGCTCGATCTCCTTGAGCTTGCCCACCTTGAACTCCGAGTACTCGTAGTTGCCGATGATCTCGGTGAAAAGCTTGACCCCCTCCTCCAGCTTGTCGGCCAGCTCTTCGAAGAGGTCATAGTATTTCTCTCGGTTCGATTGGAAGAATTTCATGGTACCCCGGCTTTCCTTGAAATGGAGTTTCCCTATATCACAATCCGCGGCCGCTCACCACCCCGCCAGTTCCACGCCGTCCTTGAACAGCAGAACGGCAAAGAAGAGAAGCATCAGGCCCAGGACCCGCATGACGATCCCATAACCCTTTCCGCTCAGCACGTGTCTCGATTGCCCGGCCATGGCGGCAACCATCACCTTCGAGCCGACGATGCTACCGCTGAACACGGCGACGAAGGCAACGGCCCCGAGGGGGCTATCCGCCCATGCCCGGATGACGGAAGGCCCGCCGACCGTGAGCCAGAACAGGTAGGGGTGGGGGTTGAGCGCGTTGACGGCCACCCCTTTGCCCAAAGACTGCGGTCCCCCGTCAAGGTCGGCCATCTCCAGCCGGACCGTCCGGAAACACTCATAGGCCAGGTACGTCACGAACAGTCCGCCCGCCATCGAGATGCAGCCCAGGATGAAACGGCTGTCCGAGAGCGAACGGAGGATAAGGACGGACACCAGGATGATCGGCAGATCCGTGACCAGGGGCGCCATGGACGCCTTGACGCCCTCCCGGACGCCGTACCGCAGCGTCTGGGAAATGACGAGAGCAAGCAGGGGACCCGGCGAGAAACCGGCCGACAATCCGTAAACCACGGCGGAGCTCAGCAGGGTCGTCATGGAGCCTGTCCTGCCCCTTTCTTCGTTAAGAGGGTCTGCCTGAAGAGGACATGCTCCAGAAACAAAACGGCCAGCACGCCCATCACGAAACTGTTTCCCGCCACGGGACGGATGAGAGCCGGGTATGACGAGACCACCTCGCCGGGCAGGAAGGCCACCACGACGGCCACGAGCAGCGGGATCCCCACCACGAGGCCGCCGTTGAAACCTGCGCCCCGCTCGTCCTCCATCAACACCATGATCCCCGCCGCCATCTGGGCAAAGAGGATGTAGAGCATGGCGCTGCCGACCACGACGGAAGGCACGGCCTCCATGACCGCAATGGACGCGGGGGAGAAGGCGACGGCCAGCATCAGAAGCGCAGCCGGCACGATGGCGAATCGCGACAGGCAACGCGACGACGCCACGACACCGGGGCTCAGGGAGTAGTTGACCTGGCCGATGATCCCGAGAAAGCCTGCCGCCAGATTCGCCAGGCCCGTCACGGCGATGCCCCTCCGGAGCCTGCCTCCCTGGTCGCCATCGTCCACAAACGCGTTCATCGACTCGATGGAACCGATGTCATTGACGGCAAGGGCGACAAAGCAGATGAGAAAGGCAGCCAGCAGCCCGGGGTCGAAGGAGAGCGCAGTCGTGAAACCGGTGAAAAACGGGCCGAAAAGGGCACCGGCGCCAGCCAAGCCCGTCCCTGCGAAGCCCAGGCCGAGAACGTGCCAGGCAAGGGTTCCCGCGACGGTGGCGCTCAGGATCAGCGTCGAGCGCCAGATGCCGCCCAGGAACCGGTGCAGTACGATCATCGAAAGGCACAGGACAAAGGCAAACAGAACGTTTGAGTGGGGCGCCCCGCCGGAGCCCGTGACCAGCCGGATGATCGTCGGCGTCAGGGTAAAGGCGATCAGCAGGAGGACCACGGCCACGACGCGCCGGGTGAAGAGGCGGCGGATCTTCCCGAAGAGGCCCGTCCAGGCCAGGACGAAAAGCACCAGGCCGCCCAGCAGGATCGCGGTGTAGAGCGCTGCCGGCTGAGCGCCGGGGCTCGACAGGATCCCGATGAGGATCACCGTCGAGGGGCCGACGATGAGCGGCAGGCCGTGCCCCAGGAATATCTGGATGAGCATGAACAGGGCGGCGAGGAAGAACATCTTCTGCAGGTAGACGAGGGGGTCGCAGGCCCCGGCCGGCCCGACGGTGCAGATGATCTTCCCGAGGATGATGATGGAGGGGACGGCCACGGCGAACCACTGCAGGCCCAGGAAAAGCCATTCCAGGGGCGGCGGCCGGTCGTCGAGGCCGTAACGGAATTCCATGGGGCTCCTCTTTAGTCCAGGGCCTGTCTCGCCGCCGCCACGTCGGCAAGCGCCGCACGGTCGAGGATGGTGATCTTCTTTCCGCCGACACGGATCATGCCGGCCTGCGTCATCTTGCCGAGAACGCGCGACAGCGACTCGCCGGTTGTCCCGAGGAGATTGGCGATCAGCCCCTTCTTGATGTCGAGCTCGAACTCGGCGGAGCCGCCGGCGAAATCACTCAGGTGAAGCAGATAGGCCGAAAGCCTCTCCGGCACCCCGCGCAGGGAGAGGTTCTCGATCGTGGCGGCAAATTCCCTGAGACGCCTGGAGAGCACCGCCAGCATGCCGAGGGCCAGGGCGGGGTTCTTGCGGATGGCCTTGAGCAGGTCTTCCCTCGGGATGAAGAGAACTCGGCCCGCTTCGATGGCCTGGGCGTTGGCGGGGTAGTTCCCGCCCTGGAAGACGGGGACCTCGGCGAATGGCTCGCCGGGGCCCATGATGTGCAGGATCTGCTCCTTGCCGTTGGGCGAGAGCTTGAAGATCTTGACGCGGCCCGCCGAGACGATGTTGAGCCCCGCCGCGCGGTCGCCGTCGCTGAAGATCATCTCGCCGGCCTTCACCGGACGTTCGACGGCAATCTCCGAGAGGACTTTCAGTTCCTCGTCGGGTAGCCCCTGGAACAGGGGAAGATGGGATAAAAAGGCCTTGAGGTTCATGGGACCGTTTCAGGTTTTAAGTTTCAGGTTTTAGGTATTACGTTTTACGTATTAGTTGTATATATAGAATAGTCTTGGAGGACCGATCTTTCTTTTTACCTAACACGTAACACCTAACACTTAAAACGGTTTTTTCTCCTTTCGATCTTTTTTCCATTTTTTTGATCCGAATCAAGGATTTCCGGTTGGATCTGTCGTATTTACTTCAAAAAACACGCACCCGTGCATAAATTGAAAGAAGGAGGCTGTACATGTTCTGTAACCAGTGCGAGCAAACGGTAAAAGGCGAGGCCTGCACGAAAGGGGGCGTCTGCGGCAAACCGCACGACGTAGCATCCCTGCAGGACCTTCTGGTCCACGCCCTCATCGGGCTATCGACCGCGACGACCGAGGCGAGGAGGAAGGGAATCGTCGATCGCGAGGCGGACGTCTTCACGGTCAAGGCGCTCTTCTCGACGCTGACCAACGTGAACTTCGACGCGGCGCGCTTCGTCGCCCTGATCGGACAGTCCGTCAAGCACCGCGACGGTCTGGTCGGGAAAGCAAACGCTGCGGGCGGCAGCCTCCCGGGCATCGACGCGATGACCTTCAAGCCGGCGGGGACCCTCGAGGGGCTCGTGGCCCAGGGGGAGAACGTCGGGATCCGGACCTACCCGGCGGCCAACGCCGATATCCTCTCGCTCAAGCAGACCCTGCTGTTCGGCATCAAGGGCGTTGCGGCCTACGCGGACCATGCCCAGATCCTCGGGCAGGAAGACCCGGCCGTGTATGCCTTCGTCCACGAGGCGCTGGCCGCACTTGCCGACGAAAAGATCTCCCTCGAGGCGGCCCTCACGCTCGTGCTCAAGTGCGGCGAGGTCAACCTCAGGACGATGGAGCTTCTCGATGCGGCCAACACGGGCGCCTACGGGCACCCCGTCCCGACGGCCGTCTCCCTCGGCACGACAAAAGGCAAAGCCATCCTCGTGTCGGGCCACGACCTCAAGGACCTCGCGGAACTGCTCAGGCAGACCGAGGGCAAGGGGATCAACATCTACACCCACGGCGAGATGCTCCCCTGCCACGGCTACCCCGGGCTCAAGAAGTACAGCCATCTCTGCGGCCATTACGGCACGGCCTGGCAGAACCAGGCGAAGGAGTTCGCCGAGTTCCCCGGCGCGATCCTGATGACCACCAACTGCATCCAGCGGCCCCAGCCGGCTTACAAGGACAACATCTTCACGACGGGCCTCGTAGGCTGGCCCGATGTGGCCCACATCGCCGGCAGCGATTTCACACCTGTGATCAAGCGGGCCATGGAGCTTCCCGGATTCACCCAGGACAAGAACGGCAAGTCGGTCATGGTGGGATTTGCCCGCAATGCCGTCCTCGGCGTGGCCGACAAGGTCATCGAGGCCGTGAAGGGAAAAAAGATCCGGCACTTTTTCCTGGTGGCCGGCTGCGACGGCGCCAAGCCCGGGCGCAATTATTACACGAACTTCGTCGAGCAGGTGCCCGAGGACTGCATCGTGCTGACCCTGGCCTGCGGGAAGTTCCGCTTCTTCGACAAGGACCTGGGCGCGATCGGCGGCATCCCGAGGCTTCTCGACGTGGGCCAGTGCAACGATGCCTACTCGGCCATCCAGATCGCCGTGGCGCTCTCGAAGGCCTTCGGCGTGGGCGTCAACGAACTGCCCCTGTCGATGATCCTCTCGTGGTACGAGCAGAAGGCGGCGGCGATCCTGCTCACCCTGCTCGCCATTGGGATCAAGGACATCCGGCTGGGCCCGTCGCTTCCGGCCTTCGTCTCGCCGGGCGTGCTCGATGTGCTCGTGAAGAACTTCGGCATCAAGCCGATCACGACACCGGAAGCGGACCTGAAGGCAATCCTCGGGTAACGCGACGAAAACGATTCACCATCTGCCTCTCTCCTGTCCGGGACCCCATCCCCACAGGGGGCGGGGGCCCGGGAACAAGGCAGACAATGAAAATCGCATAACCCGGGAGAGGCTCAGAAAAAATCCGGATTAATAGCCTGAAGAGATCGCTTCCGATATTTCCCTCTCCCTTGACGGGAGAGGGTCAGGGTGAGGGTGAAAAGGCTGTAACCATTCTTGCCCCCGCACCTCAATCCTCTCCCGCCAGGGGAGAGGAAAAATAAGGTTGAAGACATGAAAAAGACGAGACCAATCATCGAGATCAACGAAGAGATCTGCAACGGCTGTGGCGAGTGCGTGCCGGCCTGCGCGGAGGGGGCCATCCAGATTATCGACGGCAAGGCAAAGCTCGTGAAGGACATGTTCTGCGATGGCCTGGGCGCCTGCCTGGGGGAGTGCCCCACGGGGGCCCTGAAGATCATCGAGCGCGAGGCCGACGCGTTTGACGAGAAGGCCGTCCATGAGCACCTGAAGAAAACGAAGGCACCGGCGCCCTCCCACTTTTCACCCGCGCAGGGCGGCTGCCCCTCCATGACCCTGCACAGCTTCGCCCCCGCCGCAAAGAAACCGGCGGCGTCACCGAAGGGAGCGGCAGCCTCCGGGTCGGCCCTCTCCCACTGGCCCGTCCAGATCCGGCTGATCCCGCCCACGGCCCCGTTCCTGAAGGACGGCGATCTGCTGGTGGCGGCCGACTGCGTACCCGCGGCCTACGCCGATTTCCACCCCGATTTCCTCGACGGGCGCGTGCTGCTGCTGGGCTGCCCCAAGTTCGACGACAAGGTGGAGTACCTTCAGCGCTTCACGGACATCTTCCGGATGAACACGATCAAGAGCGTAAAGGTCCTTCGCATGGAGGTCCCCTGCTGCTCCTTCCTGCTGCCCATCGTGACCGAGGCGGCGCACCAGGCAGGGAAAGAAATCCCCGTGGAGGAGGTCGTCATCACGCGCAGGGGGACAGTCGGCGAATGAAACCTCAGCAGCAAGCTGCTGAAGTATCCAGTTAGATGTCATGCCCGTGGAGACGGGCATCCAGAAGTAAATACAAAGCGCCCGGCAGGATTCCGCCGGGTGCTTCATCGTTTCACTCATCCCCATCCCGATGGCCGGGCTTTCTCCCTGTATCAGACCTGGGGGTTCGTGATCTGCTGCCAGCCCTGGGCCAACATGGCCTGGTAATTCGTGTCGTTCATGAAGTTCGTGTACTGCGCGCTCGTGAGCATCGTGTCGGAGATGTTGTAGGCAACCATGGCGTTGACGATGTTGTTGATGTCCGCCCGAGTGATGTAGTAGCCGTCGGAGGTCTCCAGGCGCTCGATCCCGGGGCTTGCGTCGGTGAAGGTGCCCGTCTGGGTCGAGCTGTACTGGTACGAAGCAAGGAGATTGTACTTGCACAGGATCGAATCGTTTGCGCTCGTCAGGACCAGGAGGTCATTGCCGTTGCGGCTGAACACGATCTCGTGTTTGGTAATCCCGTCCAGTTTCACGGTGTCCATCGAGCCGGCCGTTTCGTTCAGGTCCTGCAGGGTGTCCTTGCCATGGCCTTTCCCGAAGATGTACAGGTCGCTTCCCGACTCGCCGTAGAGCTTGTCGCTGCCGGTCCCGCCGATCAGCGTGTCGTTGCCTCGCCAGGCCTTGATGGTGTCGTCCCCGGCGCCGCCGTCGATAAAGTCGTCCAGCTCCTTGCCGGTGAGGGTATCCATCATGCCCAGGCCGTAGATGGTGTTCGCGCTCAGCATGTCCTTGCCTTCCGTCCCGATGAGCGTAACGGGCCGGTTCTTGATCTCGGCAAGCGCCCACACGGTGCCGTCGGCAAACTTCATGGAGCCGATCTTGTAGGTGTCGTTCGTGAACCACTGGCTGAAGGTGAGCTGGTCGGACGTTCCCTTGACTCGAAGGGTCATGGCCGTGGTGATCCCCTTGGTGAATTCCACGTCGGCCTGCGTGATGCCCGCGCCGAACTCGAGGAAGTCATCGCTTCTGGCCGAAATGGTGTCTGCCCCGTCGCTCAATGCGAACCGGTATGTGTCTGCCCCTGCCCCACCCTCCAGGGTGTCTGTCCCGGCACTTCCGGCGAGGATGTCATTGCCGTCGCCGCCGTAAAGGATGTCGTTGCCCGCGCCCCCGTAAAGGGTGTCATTGCCGCCCAGGCCGCTGAGGGTATCATTGCCGGCGCCGCCGTCCAGGGTGTCACCCAGTGCCTGGCCGTTGAGCGTGTCGTTGCCGCCCAGGCCGGAGATCAGGTTTACGCTGCCTGCAAGCCCCGAGAGGGAATTGGCCGCCTCGGTGCCGGTGATCACCACGGGTTTCGCCTTGATGTCGGCAAGTGCCCACACCGTGCCATCGGCAAACCGCATGCTGCCCGGCTTGTAGGTGTCGCCCGAAGACCACTGGTTGAAGGTGATCTGGTCGGCCGTGCCTGCAATCCGCAGGACCATGGTTGTGCTGCTGCCCTTGGTGAACTCGACCATTTCAGGCGTGATTCCGTCGCCGAACAGGAGGGTATCGTCGCTTGCCGCGTTGATCGTTTCGGCCCCGTCGCCCAGTGCGAATTGATACGTGTCGGCCCCTGCCCCGCCGTCGAAGGCGAAGCCCGCGCCGAAGAAGCCGGAACCGAAGACAGGGTCGGACAACCCGTGGTCGGGCCAGCCTACGCGCGGCGAGGAGGAGCGGCCCGGCACGGCGGCAG
>Ga0209079_10000051_pt1 | contig 56304 bp, 95 predicted proteins | sample PPLLaktember2015_2_FD_187259 | JGI IMG/M metagenome (GOLD analysis project Ga0209079, IMG submission 187259) | Freshwater sediment microbial communities from Prairie Pothole Lake near Jamestown, North Dakota, USA - PPLs Lake P7 Core (6) Depth... | ecosystem: Environmental > Aquatic > Freshwater... | reverse complement strand
GGACGCGCGCGACAACGTCCTTGCCGGGTTCGGAAAAGAGAACGATGCCCGTTCGCGTTGCGCGGATGGTCAGCAAGAGGCATGGGCGAACGCCGAGCATCTTGTCGCCTGCTGGAACGCCTGCGAGGGCATCAACCCGGAGGCGGTGCCGGAGATCATCAGGGCGGCGGAGACGGTCATTGAGTGCTGGTCAAGTGATGGGAGCGACGTAACAGGGGCTCACAGACTAGCCGCTGCTCTCGCCAAGGCGCGAGGTGAAGCATGACCGCGAAGTGGACCGCAGCGGATATTGAGGACTGCGCCTCCGCCGTTGCCCGTGCCGAGGAGATGCGGACAGCGAAGATCGCCAGCCTGAAGAAGCAGATCGCGCGCCTCTCGGCGCTCAAGTGGGAGGTGGAGTAGATGGACGAACTGACAAAGGCAATCATCGCAGCGGCACAAGAGCTTCAGGATGAGTACGGCTGGGGCATGTCGGACGACGGGATCGAGCTTGTTGGGGCGGATGGCACATTTGTAACGACGATGCTCAAGCACATTGCGCCGCTCTTTGGCGACGGGTGGAGGCTTGCCAGGACCGCGGCGCTCAAGGCGGAGCTGACGCAGTTGGAGGCCCGCCGATGACAGTCTACTGGGAGACGTGTACGAAGTGTGGGAGCACGCGATTCGTGGCTCCGGGGGCGGCTACGGGCGAGAAGTGCGACTGCGCCAAGGAGGCCCGCCGATGACCTACGCTGATTGGTCTGCCCGTCCTGCGAGCGTGAACGACGCCGAGTGCGCCGAGATCGTGATGCGGTGGGAGCGGAGCGGACGATGGTGGGTAAAGGACACGATGTCGATGGCACCGGCAGAGGATGTTGTTCTAGCCTCGGCGTGGTCGCCAACCATAAACCGCAATGACCTAGCCACGGTGGTCGAAGAGGTCGAGAGACGCGGACGCGCTGTCCGTCTCAGTGACTTTCTGCGCGGAGAAGTGTGGCGCGGGAAATGCGATGCGGAGCCGTGGGAATACGAGATCGCCATGCTTTGCGCCGCCCCGTCTCTCGTCGCCTGGGCGTGTTGTGAATCCTGTCGGGGAGGCGCATCGTGAATCACAAGCCGTGCAAGTGCGGAAGCAACACCTTGACCTTGCAACCAGCTGGTGCTGGCTATGCCGTTGTGTGTGACGTCTGTGGCCGGAGCGGGCCGCGTGTCTCGTTGCCGTTACCTCCACCGGATGATGCAGAGGAGATGTACGCAACTGCCTGGGCCGCGTGGGACGCCGATCACGAGGCCATAGCAAAGGCGAGAGAGAAGATCGTCGCAGCGAAGAAGCATCTTGAGATCGTGGCACCAGACGCCACAAGGTACTCGCCGCTCTACAAGCTGGTCAACGAAGCTCTCGCCTTGCTCGGGGAGGACCATGACAACGCGCTGGTGAAGTGCATCGAAGGAGAGAGCCATGCGTGATGTCTTCCGACCGCGGACTGCGCCAGCGAGGGTGATCTACGATGCCTTCCAGATCGAAGCAGAGAAGCGTCAAGGTCGTAGCATCGAAGAGTGGCAAGAAGCAGAGCGCCAGGCCGTACTGAACGCGGCCACCGTCGCAGCGACTCAGATGGGGCTCCGCGCACCGACGCTCGCCGACGTGGTAGCCGCAGAGCAGTATGCCTGTGGGTCTGTCGACTACGGAGCGAAGTGGGCCTATGGAGTGGTGGACAGGATGGTGAACCATGCCGCGTGATCCCCGTCTCGACCCGCAGCCGGGGGACAGAGTGAGGGCAAACGGTAACACGCGCCTTGTCCGCCGACGCAACGGTGGCAACATCTTCTATCACGTAGAGGAACAGGTCAGCCGCTACGAGAAGAATTGCTGGATCTCGACGTGGGTAGAGTGGTGTCGGCGCAACAAGGCCGAGGTCGTCAAGGAGGCCCCGATGCCTGACCACGAGCGGGTAGCTAAGGAAATCGCCGCCTATGTCGCCTCCTGGAAAGGAACATCGTGCGATGATCCGGGAATTCATGCCTACGCCATTACGGAAATCCTGCGCCGCTCCTACGGCGACGTCCGCCGCGACGCGCTCGAAGAGGTCGAGAAACTCATGGGGCGAGTGCTTGAGGAACACAAAGCAGCTCTGGACTATGCCGAGGATGGCCGCTATGCGTGGCCCGAAAGATGGAGCGCCTTAGCCGCCGCGATACGCAAGCTGAAGGAGGAAGCCCGTGAGTGAGAAGATCAAGGCGTGCCCGTTCTGCGGAGAGGCGGAGCCGACGATGTTCTGCGAAAGGTTCGACGGGAGGTTCCGTGCGATCATCAACTGCGAGGGGTGCGGGACAAAGGGCGCACCAGCAACGGCAGACAGGGCCGTAGTCGCAACGGACGATGCTATCCGCATGTGGAACCGCCGCCCGCGCGAGGAGCGGCTCGTCAAGCTGCTCAGAGACATCCGCAAGCGCGTTGAGAAGAAGTCCATGCTTTGCGCCGTCATGGACAGCCTTGAGTGTTGGAATTGCCAGGAGCGCGTAACGTGCGACGAAGCGATCATGCTCGCCGCGATCGACGCAGCCCTGAAGGAGGAGACGTGACCGACGCGATTGAGAAGATCATCGACGGCTATGCCGCCATTGACCGGACGCTGTCTGGAATTGGACGCTCAGACGAACAGCACATCGCTGCCGCCCGCGCCGAACTCGCCGCCCTCCGCGCCCGAGTGGAAGCGGCTGAAGAAGTACGCAACGACATGCCGGAGCAGGCATTTACCCGAACAGAAGAAGCCTATACCGATCTCCTCAACATGGTCGCTGCCCAGGCCCGGCAGATCGCCGCGCTCGGGGCGGCGCTCGACGAAGCAGCCACATCCTTGGACACGCTGGCCCGATCTGGGGCACGCGATGCCGCCATTCAGGATTTCTCTGACGTGCGCGGATTCGCAAACTCGCGAGCACGAGTAGCACACGAAGCCCTCTCCTCCGTTCCTCCCTCGTCCATGCCCTCGCTGCAAAAAGATCCCGTCACCGGCAGGAATGACTACGTTGTCCCGCCGCCATTGTCGGAGGGCGCACTTGACGAGATTAGGGCCAACCTTGGAATCGTGCCCTCGTCCATGCGCTGCGTCCCGGTCGATCCATTCGGCCCCGTGATCGACCTCTACGAGAAGCATCGACAGACGTGGGCAGACGAGGACGAGTGGTACTGGCTCACTCGACTACAAGAGGAAGCGGGAGAACTGGCAAGCGCCATCTGTGGGCGAGGCAGCGATCCGATTGACCTTGAACTGCGCGAGATCGCGTCGATCGCTCTGAACTGGCTGCGGAGGCGAGCCGCCGCCCTCGCGGGGAAGGAGACGAAATGACTCCTACAGTCTACACAAACGTCGGCCCGTTCCGCCTACGGGCAGAGAAGGACGCCGACATCCTCGCGGCACTGGAGTCTGTCGGGAAAAACAACAAGGCTACGCTGTTCCGGGCGGCGGTGCGGCTGGCGCTGGGGAAGAGGCTGGAGCCGGAGGAGAAGGCGATCGTCGAGCGGGCGAGGGAGGGGCGATGAAGACCGTGCGGGGCTACATCATCAAGTGGGGGCTTCCGACACCATCCGGTGACATTGCGGTGCGCGGCGAGACGAAGGTTACGCCTATGCCGGGGCTACGAACCGGAGAGGACGATGTTGGTGTGTGGGCGGAGATAGACGTGCTGGACGGCCCGGTTCCGGGCTATGACGAGGAGACGAGCATAGCTCTGAGTAATCCTGCTCAGGGCGGTGAGTAGTTCGCGTCAAGTAGCGCCAGACGCTATCCGAGGCGCGGATTGTCACCGAAACCCTTGACGTGCCGCGAGGCTACGATGTAGACTAGCACTAGATGGAAGTCCCGGCGCGTGCCGGGGAACTGAACGTCTCGAGTACCAACTCGGGGCGTTTCTCTTTTGGCAAGGAGGAAGACTGGGACTTAGGGATGCTGTAGCGAACGGGATTGTCAAGTGGGCTGCGAAGCGCGTAGCCCAGCCCCGCGTTGGTACAGCATTCATGGCCGGCCAGACGATGTGGCCGGAGTGGTCGACAGAGAAGGCGATCAAGGAAGGCTACCGGGTTAGCTACATCCTGTACGCCGTTGCCTCCGACCTAGCCGAGTGTATACGGTCCGTTCCTTGGCAAGTGAAGCAGCGCACGAAGGGCGGCGACGTCATTGTCGAGAGCCATCCGCTCGTCGAGCTCGTCCGCTCGCCCAACACCGAAGGGACGTGGGGCTCGCTGATGGAGGCAGTCGACATCTACAAGTCGCTGGCTGGGAATGCGTATGGCGTATGGATCCCAGTCGGCCAGGACAACTTGGACTTGTGGCTACTGCGCCCGGAGCGTGTCTCCATCGTGCCGGATGCGCTAGGTCACATCGACCACTACAGCTACCTCGTGCCGGGAGAGGTGACGCCGACGAGGTATAAGCCAGAGCAGATCGTCCACTTCAAGTTCTTCGACCCTGGCGACGACTACTACGGGATGGCTCCGCTACAGGCAGCGGCGCGGCTGGTTGATACGTCGAACGACGGGCTGTTGTGGAATAGGAACTCGATGAAGAACCGTGCCCGTCCTGAAATGGTGATGAGCCCGAAAGAACACTTGAGCGCAGATCAGCATGAGACGCTGCTGGAACTGCTCAAGAAGCAAGTCGACGGCCCAGAGAACGCGCGGCGCACGCTGATTCCGTCGGAGCCGTTTGAGATCCTGCAACTCAGCCTGACGCCGATCGAGATGGACTTCCTCAACTCCTTCAACACCTACGAGGTTGGCGTGTGCAAGGTATTCCACGTCCACCCCGAGGCGATTGGTGCGCTGGGTGCGACGTTCGAGAACAAGGAGTGGGCGATCCGCGCGAAGTGGGAGGGGCCGGTGCAGTCTCGGCTGTCCGAGATGCGGTCGACGCTCAATCACAAGTTCCGTATCCAATTTGGCACGATCGACCCAAGCGTGGCGCGGGTTGGCGATCTATGGATGGACTACGACCTAAGCGGGAGCCCGCTTGCCGACTACAAGCTATCGAAGGCGATTGAGCGCGCGACGAAGGTGTGGGCGTGCGGTATGCCGTGGAACGTCGCGGCGGATGTGTTTGGAGTAGGGACTCCTCCGATCAAGGGCGGCGAGGTGGGCTACATATCGGCGCTGATGCTCCCGCTGGGGACGACGTCGCAGTGGTCCGTGGATGGGGACACATCGGGCGGACGTTCGGCACCACGTTCCGTCAACCTCGAGACGGAGGATCAATTCCAGGCGCACTACCGCGTGACGGACAGGCGCAAGCAGGGCTGGGAGCGCGGTGTCGCGGTGAAGGTCGCCGACCAATTCGGCGCACAGCGCAAGGCCGTTGTGAGGGCTGTCGAGAACGGCACACGCGACACAGACGACGTCATTGCCAGCTTCCGCGCCGACTGGGAGAAGCTCCTAACGGGAGTAGAGCGGGCCGTCATTGCCGACTTCGGCGGAGAGGTAGCGAAGGACATCGCCGAGCCAGGGCGGGCGCTGCGCTCAGACTTCGACGCCTGGAGCAAGTCGGTCCAAGACTGGGTGAGGCGCCACACCGCCGAGGCGGTAGATGAGATCCAGAAGACAACCCAACAGGGCATCCGTCGAGTGGTGCTATCTGGTCTCGGCGAAGGCTGGGATATGCGTCGCATTGCTGCGGCTGTCGATGACCAGTTCAAGGAGTGGGAGGGTGGGTCAGGCGCATATCGCTCCATGAGGATCGCTCGGACGGAAGTCCACTCGGCGTCTAGCTACGGGATGCACGAAGCGGCGCGGCAGTCTGGTGTGGTGGAGGAGAAGGCGTGCTCTCGAGCATGGACCCGCCGCGGGCGCGCGAAGAGCACATGGTGATCTCTGGGCAGTGGATTCCCTTCGACGAGCCGTATCGGATGCCCGACGGGACGGAGATGGATCACCCAGGGGACGGGCCGGAAGAGCACGTCATCAACTGTCGATGCGTGGAGATGTTCCGTTCACGATGAGGGCGGTGGGGTGGTGAGGATTATGGATGATAACAGGAAAATCTGGGAAGTGTCGTACTACAACAACAACCACGACATCGCGGCTCCAATCAACATTGCGATCACGACTCCGGCTACGGGCAGCTACGAGCTCGGGTGCGAACTGAACTCCTACGAGTCGGCGGTGTTGCAGTGGTATGAGGGCGCGACGATCGGGGCGGCGGGTACGGCGATGGTGTGGAGGAGCGCGATTCGGACGGACGCGCTCGAGGACGAGACACACGTCGTTCTCGTCGAGTACGGCGGGACGTATACGGGCGGGACGCTGATCCGTCAACGCATGGCCTCGTGGTCTACTCCGTGGCCGGAGCAAATCCCGTCGCCGTTCGTGTTGAAGCCCAGCACGATCTACCGTCTCGTTGCGACCTCCGTTAAGGATGACAACTACACGACGCTGAATCTGCGTCTGTCGAAGCGGAGGTGAGCATGAAGACCAGGCTGCAACGCGAGTTCGAGTTGCGCGAGATTAGCGAAGCGGGCGTCTTCACTGGCTATGCCTCCGTGTTCGGGGTGAAGGACTCCTACGGGACGGTGTTCGACAGGGGCGCGTTCAAGAAGACGCTGCGCGACCACAAGGGCTGGCTGCCGCTTGTGTGGATGCACGACCCCAGCGAGCCGATTGGAAGGGCGCTCGTTGAGGAAGACGAGACCGGCCTCCTGGTCAAGGAAGGCCATCTCGACCTCGACGTACAGCGCGGGGCCGAAGTCTACAGCGGCATGAAGAAGGGCTACATCACGCAGATGAGCCACAGCTTTGCGCCGATCAAAGATACGACGGTGAAGGACGGCGAGGACGAAGTCCTTCACTACAAGGAAGTGCGGTCGTTCGAAATCTCGCCGGTCACGGCCAACTTCGCCTCAAACGAAGAGGCCGAGATCACGAGTGTCCGAACGCCAGAAGAGCCGAGGATCTGGACGATTCCCGATGGGATGAAGGGGCAGATGGAACGATTGGAAGCACTCCTCAAAGAGCCGCCGACTGGCACTCAGAGGGAGCCGCGAGGCAAGCCGGGTGACCACTTGCAGGCGTTCCAGCGCGAGAGCGAGCGAGTTCTAAGACTCATGAGGGGTGAGTGACATGAAGAAGCGACTATGGCAGATGCTTGTGAACATGCTGCTGTTCCCGGTCTTTGGTGGGTTGACGGTGCCCGGAGAGGGCGGCGATCCTGCGCCGGACAAGGATCAACGCGCGCTTGAGACGGTGACGACCACGCTCAAGGGCCTGGCCGACAACATCGAGGGGATGGAGAAGCGGCTCAAGGAACAGTATGGAAAGGACTTGAAGGCCGCACAGGAAGAGATGGACGCCAAGGTCAAGAAGGCCGAGGCGTCGATGGAAGAGAGGCTGCGTGCGGCGAATCAGCCTCCGCTAGGGAAGACCGAGCCTGACGAGTTCTACGGCTACGGCAAGGACGGCCTGTCGGACGTCATCGCCGAGGTGCGCGCTGCCGGTCAGACGGGCGGTGCGGCCCCCGAGCGTCTCGTGAAGATGCACAAGGGCGAGATGGAGAAGCGCGACATGACCACGCTTTCGGGCGGCGACGGCGGCTACTTCCTGATTCCGCAGTTCTCGAACGATCTCTTGCGGGTGCCCGACAACGGCCAGTTCATCTCCGGCCTGTGCCGACAGATCCCGGCTGGCGATCCGCCGAACGCGGAGATCACGTTCAACGCATTCGACCAGACGGGATCGAAGGGCGTATACGGCGGCGTCGCCGTCTACTCGGCGAAGGAAGCCGCGAACGTGACGAACCTCACCACGCCGAAGCTACTCCAGGTGTCGTTGAAGCCGGAGAAGGTTGGGGCGTACTGGATTGTCACCGAGGAGTCGGCGGTCAATACGCCGCAGATGGGCGCGCTCATGGGCCCGCTTGTCCAGGGCGCGATTGCGTCCTACCGCGACGACAAGGTGCAGACTGGAACGGGCGCTGGCGAGTTCCTTGGCTTCGCTGGATGCGGCGCGGAGATCAGCATCGCGCGCCAAGTGGCTGGCGAGGTCAACTACATGGACGTCGTCAACATGCTGGCGCGGATCTTGGCGGGTGGCAGCTACGTGTTCCTGTGCCAGCGCGTCAAGATGCTCCCGCAGTTGATGACGATGACGAACGGTGCCGGCCAGCTCATCTGGTCGGAGAACGCTCGAGACGGCATTCCGGCTCCGCGACTGTGCGGTGTGCCGATTGTCTTCAACGAGATCAGCCCGACGCTTGGCGCTGCCGGCGACCTCCGTCTGGTGAACCTGGACTACTACCTCATCAAGTCGGGGCAGGGCGTCCAGCTCAAGAGCGACAACACCTACGCGAACTTCCTTGCGGGGAAGGAAACGATCAAGGCCACGTACTACGAGGATGGTAAGACGTGGCTGACTCAGGCGATCACGCTGCGAGACGGGACCAACACGGTTAGCCCCTTCATCTCGTTGGCGGCATAGCGAAGTCTATCGGGCGAACCCCGAGACGGGCATAGCCCGAAAGGAGAACGACATGCACGACATCATGGAAGGGACCAAGATCGACACCGCCTTGCAGGCGACGACGAACGCGACCTCGCTGACGGGGCCGTACTTCTCGATGACGAAGTACGCCAAGGCGCTGTTCCTGCTCACGATTCAGGGGCAGACGGATGGCGAGTCGCTGGACTTCAAGGTCTATCAGGCGCTCAACGCCGCTGGTGGCACGCCGCTTCAGCTTGGTGCGACGATCTCGATGGCGCAGGGAATCAAGCTGGCGGAAGCCTCCATCACGATGAACTCGCCGGATGTTGACGACACGATCATCATCCAGCCGTACTCGTTCGTTGGCGGAACGCTGACGGCGGGGACAGCCCTGACGTTCACGGCCAAGGCGGCTGAGTCGCTATCGAGTCGGCAGTATGACCAGAGCGGCAGCACTACCGCGCAGGCGACGAGCCTTGCTGCTTGCATCAACGACGCCACCTACGGCGTGCCGGGAGTTCTAGCGTCGGCCTCTTCGGCGGTTGTCACGTTGACCGCGGATGAGCCGGGCGAGTGCCTGTTCACGATCACCGAGAGTGACACGGCGAAGACGGTCGTGCTGGACCTCGTGCAGCAGGCAGCGTTTGAGGTTGCCGTTCAGGATCTCACGCGCGACAGCGACTACACGCACGTTGGGGCGCGAGTCTCCGGTGTGGATGCGACGACCGAGTTTGCCGCGGTCATCATCCGGGCGATGCCTGGGTATGGGCCGGTCAATCAGGCGGTCGCCTACAGCGACGACGCGAGCTAGGAGGCTGAGATGGTTGATCGACTGAGACCGCATAACGTTCGGTCTCCGGGTAGCGCTTGTGCGTGGGCTCCTGCCACGCTGGGCGTTATCACGGAACTGATCGAGTACACGGATGTAGCGGCTCTGACGGGGACAGTCGAGATTGGGACCGTCCCCGCGGGAGCGCGGCTGACTGGGTGTGAGGTGTGGGTTATAACGGCGTTCAACGGCGGGGCGGATAACGCGCTCATCGTAGGGACCGCCGCTGATACCAACTACCTCATTGAAGACGGGCACCCGACTGTCGCTAACGGAGAGACCACCGAGACGAACGTCTTGGATTGGTGTCCGACGAGCGCCACGAAGGTCTATGCGACGTTCACGCACACGAGCACTGCCCCGACGACGGGCAAGGCGCAAGTGAGCGTGTTCTTCGAGCAGCCTCTCTAGGAGGGCGACATGAAGAAGGCACTTGTAGTTATGCTCGCCGTTCTCCTCGCGGGGGCGGTGGCTTGGGCGAAGACGGACTACTTCGACGGGATCACGGCATCGGGCGCGGTGTCGTTCACCGGCACGATGGCGTTCTCTGGGACGACGCTGGCGTTCTCTCCGAGCACGTCATTCATTGCCAACACGCCGGACTTCCGTATCGGATACGACGCGGGGTCGTACATCAAGTTCGCTGTTGCGGACACAACCGGCGGCGTGACGATTACGCATGGCGGCAACGCCACGGCTGTTGACTGGACCGTGACGACGTTCGGCATGACGAACGCGACGTCGCATACGGTCTACACGCCGAGTTGGGTGCTTGGGTACGACGCCGGGGCCTCGATGACGATTGCCGTTTCCGACACGACGGGAAACGTGGCGTTTTCTCACACGGGGTCCACGAAGGACATTAGCTGGGTCACGGCGGGCGCGACGTCGTTGACGTGGCCGACAACCACAGTGACGGCGGCTACATCGTTCACGACCTACACGCCGAGCTGGGTGCTTGGGTATGACTCGGGCGCGGCTGTGACGTGGGCGGTTAGCGACACAACCGGCAACGTAGCGATCACGCAGGCTGGGTCGACGAAGAACCTTTCGTGGACAACGACTGGCGCGGCTACGTTCGACTTCGGGAGCCTGCTGCTCAACAGCGCGATCCTGACGATGGACAGCGGCGCGACGCTCGACAACACATCCGCAGCGGATCGCCTAACTGTCACCGAGGACAAGATCGGTCTAACCGGCGCTGTCTACGTTACTGGCGCTCTTTCTCAGACAGGTTCATACGCGCTGACCGGCACGATTGGCATGAAGGACGATCAGGCGTTGACGCTAGGAACGACGACGGCGACGGCGGCGACCAAGATCACGGCTGAGTTCGACGAGACGACCTTCGGTATCGGCACGTTCAATATCGGAAGCGTTGCTGTTCCTCAGATTCTCAACGCGAACCCGACGGCGACGGTCATCCCGATGGTGCTCAACGTTCAGCAGTCGACGGGCGCTGGCGATCTTGACGACTACGTTGGCTTCTACAACAAGATCGACATCATTGGCGCTGGCGATGCGACGGTTACGGCTGTCGCGGATGCTTCTCGCGCTTACGTCGGACTCACGGGCGGATCGAACAACTCCGTAGCGAGCCAGGCGTATGCCAGCCAACCATGGGCGAAGCACGAAGGCACCGGGGCCATTACGGCGATGTCGGCTCTGTCGGCCAAGCTCGATGTGTCGGCGGACAACTTCACGGCGACCACGATCAACGCAGGGCACTTCCACATTGAGGGCGCTGCGACGGTCACGAGCACGATGTTTGACGGCGTGATGATCGAGGTCTACCCGGACGTTACGGACATGGACGCCGGGCTGCGGATTGCCGTTGACACCGGAGCGGTTGTCGCTGACGGGATCGCAATGGTCGGCGTAGCGACGGACGGTATCGACCTAAGCGGGGCGACGCTCACGAACGACATCGTCCTTCACCATGGCGGAACGATCGTGAACACCGCGGGAGTAACGACCATCACGGACACGAGCATCGTCCTTGAGGGCGCGGCCAAGACGAACTCGCTCACGATTGACGACGGAAACTCAGACGTAATCGTCGATTCTGACAACCAGACGGCTGCTCTTCCAACGATCAATATCCCAGACTTCGTAGACGCCACGGCTGACTTCCTTGTGACGAACACCTTTACCACGACTCTCCCGTTTGCGGGCGGGCTACGTGGTGAGGATACGGACGGCGCGGGGACGAACGGCGGCGGGCTGGTTGGCGGTGCGCCTGACATCACGACGCACACCTACACGAACGCCACGGATGACGTATTCGTACTGGTCTACGATTTCGGCACAACGACTTGGGACGCTCTCGCTACGTCGGCGTTGCTGACAGCTGGGGCGGACTGGGCGGCCAACTGGCAGTTGCTGCCGGACGCCGACGCCGAAGAGGCTGGCGACGCCTTCGCGGTTGGAATGGCGACGAAGTTCTGTGAGGTCGTGTTTGATGACCTTGCGACGGCGGCGGGTGCGTTGGCGACTTGGGGGGGAAACGGCGGAAAGTGGCAGTATAGCACTGGTGCCGGTACGTGGTCCGACCTGACCGTCTTCGACAACACCGACTTGACGGCCTATGACGGACTGCGTAGCTTGCAGCGCACCGGGGCGATTACGTTCGTTCCGCCCGCCGATTGGGTTGCGGCAACCTACGATGGGCAGGCTGCTTATTGGGTCCAGTACGTCATCACGGCGGCGCAGTTGACTCAGACTCCGCTGATTGACGGGACGAACCATGACGAGCCGTTCGTCGCTATTCCGAACGCCGACACCTTCTCGGCTCCGTTCAAGTTGGAGATTACGAAGGTGCGCGTGACGAACATGGGCCTCACGGTTCACGACCAGGCCATCGTGTTCATCGTCGGGAACTTCACGGACATGGTCTTCTCGGCGGCGCAGACCTGGACGGCCTCCCAGTTGAACGACAAGTTCACACTGGGGACGGCTATCGCTGCTGATCCGGGCGACCTGATCGGAATCCTCATCACGAACGACACCGGCTCGACGGTCAACCCGATTTGGGCGGTCGAGTTCGAGGTCACATACGAGGACTAGCCATGAGAGTCCAACTGAAGAAGCGAAAGGAGATCCGCGGCGAGCAGCACAAGGCCGGAGACGTCATCAACGTCCGCAAGGACGAAGGCGAACACCTCATCGAGGCCGGTGTGGCAACCCGCGTGATTGAAGAGGTAGAGAACCGAATCGTCGGCACCCCGAGCAATCGGGGTGTCCGGCGGTTCTGTGACCATCAGGAGTGGTAGCGATGGCGACTGGTCCGGTTGCTGCGCTCGTTTGGGCGACGTACAAGGATGAGCTCAAGTCCTACTGCCAAGTAGACGGCACGACTTACGACACCATCCTCGAGAGGCTGTTCAACGCAGCGAAAGCCAAGGCGGACACGTTTCTCAACAACCCATTCGAGGTCTACAACCCGACCATCACGCTGACGGGGGTCGCAGCGGACGACTGGGTCACGATCAACGGGCAGACGTATACGGCTGCGACCGTGGGCGACGAAGAGGATCTCGAGTTCGCCGTAGGGGCTACCGATTCGCTTACCGCTGACAATCTGTGCTTGCTCATCAACTCCACGACGCTCGGCGGCTCCTACGGCTCTATTGGTGTTCCAGGGATCACGGCAACGAACACGGCGGGCACGATCGCCCTAACTAGGCGTTATCCCTATCCCGACACGCGGGCGATCGACGTCGAGTCGGCAGACGACGACACGATGATGGTGCGGCAAGTGCGGACGGCGGGTTCGGTGCCGCAAGAGGTCGTCCAGTGGATCTACGAGTACGCCTTCCGCCACTTCCGCAACCCTGGCGCAGTGATCCAAGAGAGCATCACGGGGACGAATAGCACGACGTGGGGCGGCGGGAACTGGACGGCCATGGGAGAGAACTGGAGTTTGATCTCCAAGTACAGGATTCCGGTGGGCTTCTGATGGAGCGTATACGGATCGAGACGGGGACGAAGGCGACTCAGGCCGCTGGGGGCACGAAGTGGACGACGACCCTCACCAATCTGCGTTGGGCAGAAGCGATCCCTGTTCCGACCGAACGCGCCGAGAGATACCAGTCAGTCGATGGGAAGGTTGACTACGAGTTCCACTTCCACGACTGGCCGACGGTGACGATGGCGAACTCGCGCTTTGTGTGGATGACGAACGGGCACCCGAACGCGCTCAAGGTCTTCTATCCCGTGAAGCCGCCGACGAAGGTAGCCGGGCAGCGGCGAAAGATGATCGTGCTTGTACGTGAGGCGCAGGGCGAGACGGGGGATGCGGTAGTGATCTGGAGCGCGGTAACGGCGATCACGGCAAGGGCTGGCGTGACGGCTGTTGGGGCGGTGACGTGATGGGATTCCAGAGCAACGTGGCCGAATGCACAAGGGCGATGAATGAGGGCGCGGTGAAGGCGCTCCTTGCCGCGTGCAACGTTGGCCGGAATCAGGTTGTCCAGAACATCTCAGGGACGAGGAGCGGGCGGACGTATCTCGTTCCTGGGACGCAGACAACGTATACGGCCTCCGCTCCGGGCGAGTATCCCGCCGTAGCAACGGGTCGATTGCGTGGCGACGTGAAGGTATTGATTGAGGGAGAGATCGGCTACGTCGGCACGTCGCTCGATTACGGGCTCTACCTAGAGAAGAGAGATCCGCAGCATGGCGGGCGCGAATGGCTTAGGCCGTCACTCGAACAAGCCAAGCCAGAGATCATCGCCGAGCTCAACAAGAGGTGGTTCTAGTGGCCGTCGAGACCGGGCAAGCGGTGACGAGCGCGCTGTGGACGCGGCTGACTACCGACGCCACGCTCATGTCGGCGCTTGGCGGGACCGTTGACCTCTACCGCGTGATGGCTCCGCAAGATCCGACGATGCCCTACGGAGTCCATCGTCTCATCATGGGCGACAACGTCTTCCACGGCACGCATACCTACTTCCTCGATTGGTGGGACTACAACGAGACGCCCGAGCGCCTGGACCTAGCGGTGGATCGAGCAACGGCGCTTCTACACGAGTGGAGATTTGCGACAGCGGCTAACGAAGCCAGTGGCCTCATCGAGAGGTTCCCTGGTGGATGCGGATACATACCAACGGACGCGGAGAAGGTCTGGCACTACTCAAGCATGTGGTATGTGCGGATCGTCGCGGCGAGAGACATCACGGCGATAGTGACGTAAAGGGGTGAGGGATCATGGCGAGCGCACTACAGACGGGGATCTCCACCGCGGCGGTTCAAAGATACCTCCGCGGGCCGGGGAAGGTCTACAAGAACTTCACGAGCATCGTGGCTCCGGGCACGTTGCTTGGGGAGACGAAGGGCGGAAGCGAGTTCGATCCTGGGCTCGAGTATCACGACACGGAACCAGATGGAGCGATGGGGCTCCTCAAGTCGCATCGGTTCGTTGCGAAGTGCGTGCCGAGCCTAACGGTCAACCTGCTTGAGCACACGACAGACAACTGGCTGGGGTACATCCCCGGCGCGAACTCGGCGGACGAGACGCCGACCAAGCAGGTCGAGTACCTCGGCGTTGGGACGACCGTGCAGGGCGGGGTTGCCCTCGTCGGCACGGACAAGGTTGACTTCTCGACACTCGAGATTTGGCATGGCACCGTGAGCGGCGCGACTTCGAAATGCACGATCACGACTGACTACACGGTAGCCACCGGCACGGGCGTCGTTACGGCCAAGACCGTGGCGCAGGGCGGATCAATCGCCGACACCGACGAAGTGACGGCGGTCTACGAGTACGACACGACCGCGTCGGGCGACGCCTACACGATCGTAACGTCAGGCCAGATCGCCGCGGGCGACCACTGGACGAACGTCGCGCTTGTGTGCGAGCTGTCGAACCAGTCGTATACGAACCCGTACTGCGTGTTCGTGCTGAAGAACGTCCTCGCGGAGCCGTCTCCTGTGTCGATTCCAGCCGGCGCGCTAGAGGAAGCGATCATCAAGTGCAAGTTCAAGGGCTTCTTCGACGCCGACGTTGGGCTGACGCTAGCGAATAGCCCGTGGGAGTTCTGGTTGGGAGCAGCGTAGAGGGGGGACGATGAGTGATGGTGAGGGGCGGGGAGCGGCTCCGATGATGTGGGAGCCGCCCTCCATTGTTATCGAGGGCACGACGTACAAGGTCCAGCGATTGGGCCTGCCGCAGATCAGCATCATTGCCCGGATTTGGGCAGTAGCGGGCGAGCAGATGCAGCGGGCGACGCTTGTTGCGGGGAAGAACGCTGACGCGACGGTCATTGGGACGTTCATCGTCGATGCGATGGCGCACGCGCTGGATCACGTCATCGAGCTATTGGCGAGCGTGATCGGGCTCGATCCGGGTGTCTCGGAAGAGAAGCGCCAAGAGTCGATGCGCCAGCAGCGAGAGGCGGGGCGGGCGGAGATTCGTGACCCCAACAAGGGGACGATCCGCGACCCCGACGTCTTCCCGCTGGGTTCTGAAATGAAGGTCATCCAAGCCTTGGTCGAGCACCAAGACGTGGTCGCTTTTTTCGAGAGCTTCCGGGCGATGAAAGAGAGCGCGGGGGTGAAGACGCTGCTCGAGCGGTTGAAGAAGCCATCGACAGAATCCAAGCACGCTACGGCTGGACGGACGAAGAAGTCCTAGCGATCCCGTATGCGCGGCTGATTCAACTCTTCCGCGTGACGCGGGATGGCGTGAAGCGGGATCGGTGGTGGGAGGCGCTGTGGAGCTATCGAGAGAACGCGCCGATGACGGGGACGGGAGAGTGGGCGAGCGTCATTCCGTTTGACGTGTTCCTGGGGCAGTTGGGGTTGGGGGAGCCGAAAGCGGCAGAGGCCCCCGAGATCACGGACGAAGAGATTGAGCGGCTGATGAAGGCTGGGCGGATGGGGTGGATTCCGCCGGGGGGTGATGGGCCATAAACATTTTCACGCTGTTCGGGACCATCTCCATCAACCGTACTGCTGCCGAAGCTGACATCAAGGCAGTTACCGCGACCGCGCAGACACATAGCGGCACGATTGAATCGACCTTCAAGAAGGTCGGCTCCGTCATTATCGGCGCGTTCACCATTGGCAAGATCGTTTCCGAGTTCAAGGGCTTCCTCAAAGAAGCAGTCCAGGCGGCGTCGGAGTACGGTGACTCCGTAGCAGAGCTGGCAACGAAGATTGACCCCGACCAGGCGGGCGGCGTTGGCGAGGCGATGCGCAAGCTGTCGCTGCAAGTCCCCATCACAACCGGAGACTTGATGAAGGTCGCCAATGCTGCGGCGCAGATGGGGATGGACACCGCTCCCGAGATTGAGAAGTTCGTGACGAGCGTTGCCAAGATCAGTATCGCCACGGGCGCATTGCCCGAGCAGGTCGGCCAGGACTTCGCCAAAATCAAGAAGATCCTCGGGGATTCGGAACTCGACTTCGAGGGGTTTGGGTCAGCGATCTCGGCGCTCACTGACACCCACAACATCAACTTCGAGGATCTCGTCTCCAACACGAAGAAGGTTGCCGACAACTTCACCGGCATGGCGACCACGGCACCGGAGATCGCTGCCCTCGTCGCGTCGTTCACCGAGATCAGCGGAACGGCCCGCGAGGCGGCTTCCCAGTTGCAGGGCGTCGTCGACGCGATGCGCGATCCGACGAAGATCGAGGACTTCGCGGAGGCGCTCGGGCTGACCACGGAGCAGTTCGAGACGATGCGCGACAACGACTTCGTCGGCCTGCTTGGACAGATCGCCACGAAGCTCGGGGACGGAAGCGCGAACGCTGACACGTTGAAGGATCTGCTTGGCGAGTCGGCCAACAAGGTGGAGATCCTCGGGCAGAACTGGGGCGACGTCGAATCGTCCGTACACCTAGCGAACGTCGAGTACGAGACGGCGCGTGATCTGCAAGAGGATTTCAACATCAAGGTCACGACGTTCGGTTCGGGCGTCAAGATCCTCCAGAACAACGTCGAGGACATGAAGACGGCTGTTGGAGAGAACCTTGTTCCCTCGATGCAAAAGCTGGTCGACGTCTTCACAGAGAACAAGCAGGGCATCGAGGACTTCTTCACGTCGATGGCGACCGGCCTCGCCAACTCGTTCGTCTGGATCATCGAGAACAAGGACGCCGTCATCATGGGTATTGTCGCCATTGTTGCGGCGTTCGCGGCGATGAAGTTGGAGGGAGTGATCTCCAACCTCGGGAAGATCGCCGCGGCGTTTGACCCGATCAAGTTGGCTACGCTGGCGATTGGTGCCGGTATTGGGTTGTTCGTAACGCGCATCATCCAATCGAATCAGGAAGCGGCGAGGCTCCGACAGCACATGGAGGCCATCGCCGAAGCGGAACGAGAGGCGGCAGAACAGGCCCAGAAAGAAGCGCAGTATCGAGAGTGGATAACCAGCCAAACTGCCGACCTCGCCCCAATTCGCCAGCAGACAGCCCAGATCATCTCTGAGCATGAAGTTCAGGACGTAGCTGGCGCGACCTATGGCGAGATGTTCTCTACGGACTACAGATACATCGACTACACGAAAGCGAACGCCGATACGGCGGCAGTAGCAGATCGAATGACGGAACTCGCTGGCAAGGCGAGGCAACTCGGACTTAGCGCGGGAGCCACGGCGGCGCTCATAGCCGATTTGCAGGGCGCGGCGACGGCGGCTCTTACATCTCCAGAGGGAAGCGGGCTGGCCGCATTCAATGAGATGGCGGGCCAGATCGTCGCGGCCTACGACGAAGTAATCCCCGGCGTGTCTGGGATGATTGATGAGTCTACGCCAGTCGTAGAGAAGGCAACGCGGTCATGGGCCAAGTTTGCGGAGAAGTTGGGCCTCGTCGTCAGAAAGACGAACGAAGCTGGCGAAGAGATGATCGAGCTTGGCGAGACCGGGCAGATCGTCGCCGACACATTCGGGGACATCGTTGGTGGGGCGATCAACGAGTACCTCAACCAGGCCGATGAGTACCAGGCTGCGCTCGATCAGATCAAGGAAGAGGAGCAGACAGCCGTTGACGAAGCGGCGAAGCAACGCGACGAAGAGCTGGCCGCGCTCCAGAAGCAGCTAGACGAGAAGCTCATCTCCGAGGAAGAGTACAACACCCAACACCAGGCCATCCTCGATGCGTATACGACAGCGGAGACGACGGCGCACGACACCGCCTCGCAAGCCTTGAAGGATGAGGAGACTGCCTACAAGGAGACGCGCAAGTCGATCTGGGAAGTCCTGAAGCAGATGGCGAAGGACGTCCTCACATCGCTGCGCGAATCCCTCTTCCTGAAAGCAGCGGCGGCGGCAGGCGAGGCGTTGGCGCTTGGATTTGCAGCGATATTCGACCCGCTTCTGTGGCCGGCAGTCGGCGCGAAGGTGGCCGAGGCCGCAGCGTATACGGGTGCGGCGACCGGGCTTGCTATCGCGGGGTTTGACAAAGGCGGCGTCTTTACCTCCCCAACGATTCTCCCAGCCCATGCGGTCGCCGAATCCGGCCCCGAGGCATTCCTGCCGCTCAACGAAGGTGTCTTCTCCAAGATCGGCTCGGGGATTGTGACGGCGATGTCTGCCCAGCCAGCGAGCGGGATTCAGGTTGACATGCGCGGCCTCTACGACGGCGCGACGATCAACGTCCGTGACGACCTTGACATCAAGAAGATTGCCCGCGAGACGTACAACCTCTACGCCACGCGGCTACGGAGTGCGGGGGCGACGATATGAGCCTAGTGAGTCGATTCACGCTTGACGGAGTGACGGACATCTCACTTGGGATCGAGTTGATGCAGGGCTCAGACGAGCCGCTGGCCCCATCGGTGCGCGAGCGGTACGTCGAGATCCCTGGCCGGGCTGGGCGGTGGGAGTTCGACGGGGATCTCGGTCCTCGAGAGTTCAGCCTCCCGTGTGCGGTGGTTGGCTCGACGATGGCGGCGCTGGCGACGGCGGCGAGATCGGTAGCTGCGGCGTTACTAGATGCCGATGGAAAGCCCAAGGACGTCGCCCTCGTATTCCTGAAGGAGTCCGACAAGACGTATACGGTTCGCTACAACGGGAACATCTCAGTGCAGCGATTGGTCGGCAGCACGATTGGGTACTTCACGCTCCCTCTTGTGGCCTCCGACCCTTACGCATACGGAGCGGAAGAGACGGAAACGGCGACGGTGACAGCGTCTCCAACGGCGCTGTCAATCACCAACGACGGCACGGTATCGACTCCGGTGGTCATCACGATCACGAACAACGGGGTTGGGGCCGTGACGGGGATCAAAGTAGCTCAAAAGGTAGTGGGGTGAGAGCATGGCGAGTTCATTCGTGACGGACAAGGCGAACGCCATCCTAACGGCGGCGTTCAAGACGACACAGGTCTACGGGTCGCTGCATCTAGCGGACCCGACCGATACGGGCTCCGCGTCGTGTGAGGTGCCTGCGTGCTATTGCTACACGCGCAAGGCAATCACGTTCGGCGACGATGCGGCCTCGCGGACGATGGACAACTCGGCGGACTTGACGTTCGAGGTAGCGACGGGCGGGGCGTGGGGCACGATCACGCATCTAGGAATCAGCTCGTGCTCGACGGCGACGTGCGCCCTTGACACGGCCTATGGGTCGCTGACCACTCCGAAGACGGTCGGGGACGGTGACCAGATCAAGTTCTCTGCGGGGAACATCGACATCACGATCGCAGCGGGGGCGTAATGATCCATGAGGCTCAGTGTCACATGGTTCTCGCCCCCAACATCGGCGCGAAGCCGACTCGAGTAGTGGACGCCCAGGCGAGGCTGGAGCTCAAGGCCGAGTTACCAGTCTCGCCCGCGGCGCTTGGCGGGAAGGAAATCCGCCTGATCGTGAAGGGCGAGAACGCGGCGATGCTATTCGCGCTACTCACGGCGCTGAAAGACCCAAACGCCGACGTGGAAGGGCTCGTGAAGCAGTTGAGGGGGTTGAATGAAGGTAGCGATCCTACTCCCGACAATGGGCCGCATGGAGGCGGTGCTGCATGACTGGATAGTCCGTAGCGCGATGCGGGGCTATGAGGTCGTCGACATGAAAGCCTACGGGGTTGCTCCAGTAGAGGGGGCTTTCAACCGACTCCATAAGAAGTTCCTTGACTCGGATTGCGACTACGCCTTCATCCTGAATGATGACGAGTGCCCGCCTGACGATGCGATCGAGCGACTTGCCGAGCATGACAAGGACGTCTGCTCCGGGGTGTGCTGGCATTGGGTGTCGGGCAAGGGCCCGTGCCCCGTCTCTCTTAGGTGGAATGAAGCGGCACAGAAGTACACCTACGTATACGGATCGGGGCTAGAGAAGATCGACCGCGTCTCGATGTCGGGCGTCCTCGCCAAGCGGAAGGTGCTCGAGGCGATCCCCGTGGGGACGTATCGCCACCCCAAGCTGAACGAGGACGGGACGGAATGGGGCTCGCCGGGGTTTGCGTTCTGGGACGCAGCCAGAGAGAGAGGGTTCGAGATTTGGATGGACTTCGACGTGCGGCTGCATCACTACAAGTCGATCGACCTTCTCGAGGTGAACGACCTCATGGCAGGCGCGAGGACGGAGACGGTGGCCTGGGTAGCTGACAAGGTCAAGGGGCTACGCGAGACGATGACGGACGCGGAGATCGTGGGCGAACTCGTGAAGATGGGGGCCTAGATGGCGACTTGGTACACGTCGGGATCGGATGTCTGGACGTATCGTTACAAGGCGACGGTCGACCATACGAAGGTCGGCGCAGACGTCGCCGACTTCCCGACTCCGCTAAAGATCACGACGACTGAGTGGCCCGAACTAGCCAACGCGCAGCCAGGCGGCGGGGACATCGTCTTCACAAACACAAACGGTACGACCAAGATCCCCCATCGCATCGTCTCGTTCGATGGCACAACGCTGATCGCCTGGGTCAAGTGTACGCACGACGTAGACGCTGACGCTGACTTCTACATCTACTGTGGCTGTTCAACGTGCATCGGACAGGAAGACGCGGCGAATGTGTTCCCGTCGGAGTACGTCTTCGCGCTCGGGATGGGCGATGGGACGATCCAGACGGCGGCGGACGCTACTTCGCTGTGGCTCAACAAGCGGCGGGCGATCTACTTCTCCGGCACGTACCAAAGGATCTACCTCGGATACCTCAAGTGGCAGACGGGGTGCGATATCTACATCACCTACTTCGACCTCGATACCCTGCGTTGGGCGACGCCGGTCAAGGTAGACGACGCCGAAGCGGACTCGGCACACAACGCCCCAACGCTGGCAATCGACGCAGACGGCTACATCTACGTCTTCTATGGCGGGTATTCTGGGGCGACAGGCAAGCTGTTCATGAAGAAGTCGACGAACGTCGAGGATATCTCGGCGTGGGGTTCGGTCGTCAACGCCGTCAACTCTGACATGAACTGTGCCTATCCCCAATGCCTGATCCTGTCGGACGGTAAGTTCGCGCTCTTCTACCGAGGAACCAGAGCGGACGGCGGGACGACGTACTACGGAATCTACCGCATCCTGTCGTCCGACTCGGGCGCGACCTGGGGCAACAGTCAGACGGTGGTTGAGGGCGTAGCGGACCTCGATACCCAATACTACTCCGTCTGCATTGGGGCCTCGGATCGTGTTCACCTCGCCTACCACTACCGAGACTACTCGGCGGGGAACCTCAACCACGATCTCTACTATGCCTACACGGACAACGCGACGGCAGCGACACCGGCATGGAAGGAAGCGGACGGCGGAGCGATCACCTTGCCGATGGCCGAGGGCGCTGGCTATCTCGTCTTCAACTCCGACGCATCATGGGATACTGGGTACGTCGGAGCAATCGTCGCAGACTCAACGAACAGGCCGTTCATCCTCTACAAGGTCACGGATTCCGTTGCGACGGACAAGCTGCTCTGCTTCGACTACTCGGGCGGGGCGTGGAATGAGACCACGGTCCTAGAGAGCGATGCGATTGGGACGCCATACGATGCAGACACGAGCATTTGCGACGGATCGCTCTACATCTTCGGTACGACGCTCTATGCCGCGTTCACTGTCGCCGTGTCGGCCAAGGACGAGGTGCAGGAATACTCGACGCCAATCAGCGCCATCTCCTGGGCCAAGGCGCGGGACATCACAACGGGATCGTCGACGCACAACTCGATGCCGTACTACCCACTCAATGCGCTTCCGTCGTTCCGGCTCGTCTGGTTCCTCGGCGCGGACGGGTACGACCGAGCGGCAGACATCCGCTACTTTGGATCAGTCGCGGCACAGGCACGTACCACGAGCACGTCCTGCGTTGACGACTACGGAACGTTGGCCCACAACGGAACGAAGCAAGCGGCGGCTCATCCTGCGGTGACGACAAGCGGAGTCGTGGGTAGCGCACAAGACTTCGACGGGACCGCTGACTACATCTCGATGGGGGATGATGCCCACTTCTCATTCGGGGATGGGTCTACGGACTCGCCCTTCACGATCGCGCTGTGGGTCAAGTTCGACACTGATAAGGTGGCCTCGCGCTCCCTCATCGGAATCTACACGACAGCGGCAGGCGGCGGACCAGCCGACTTGAGAGAGTGGCTTCTCTACGTCTCGTCGGGAAGCAAGATCTACTTCGATGCGTGGGACAACTCAACCGGGGCTTTCCGTGGGCGGCACTACAACACCGCTCTAGCGAACGACAACGCTTGGCATCACTTCGTCGGAACATACTCGGGGAACGAAGCCTGCTCTGGATTCAAGATTTACCGTGACGGCGTCCAGATAGACGACACGGACGATACATCAGGCACTTACACCGCGATGGAGAATGTGGCGCGGGCGCTCCTCATTGGGTCGCACAATGAGGCCAACTTCTTCGCGGGTATCGGAGACGAGTACCGCCTACTAAACGCAGAGAAAGCCTCGACATGGGTCACGACGCTCTACAACTCGCAGGCCAAGCCGCTCGTCGGGGAAGCTGGCTGCTTCTGGAAGGCGGGCGGGGCGTCGCAACTTGAATCCGGCGTGGTTGCCATATCTGCGGCAGCCAACCTTGCGGATGTTGCGACGCTCGTTCGGCTTGGTGTTGTGAACGCGAACGCGGCAGCATCATTGTCGGCGGTGTGCGAGCTCACCCTCGGCGGGAAGGTGAACGCTAACGTAGCGGCATCACTTGTCGTCCTTGGCTCCCTCATCGCAGACGGCAAGGTAGACGCGAATGCTGCGGCGGCGCTCTTGATTCTCCAGGCGCTCGTCAAGCTGGGCGCAGTGGACATCCAGGCGGTCGTGTCAGTCGATCCCGCGGGAGCCGTCTTCAAGGTTGCCGCGGTAGACGTACAAGCTGCGGCCTCATTGTCCGCTCTCGCGTCTACGATTGCGGACGGCGTTGTCGACATCTCCGCCGTCACTGATCTTGTCGTGGCGGGAATCCTCCTTGCGGACGGGGCTGTCGATGTTGGTGCAGCTGCGGGGCTTGTCGCGGCGGCGAACCTCATCGTAGACGGCACGGCGGGCGTCACCGCGAGCGCTTTCCTCGGCATTGTCCCAGACGGCATGGTCAAGGCTGCCGCGTGTGCGATAGCGGCGCTCGCAGCATTGGTGGCGGGGGCGAACTTGACGACAGACGGCAAGGCGGACATCGCCGCGGTCGCCGACCTCATCGCGGCTGGCAGCCTAACGGCGGACGGCGTTGTCGACGTTGACGCGGTCGCATCCATCGTCGCCGCGGCCAGCCTGATTGCGGACGGAGTTGTAGACATTGACGCGAGCGCCTCTCTCAGTATTGTCCCCGACACCATGGTCAAGGTCGGGGTGTGCGCCGTGGCGATTGCCGCGTCCATGCAAGCAGTCGCCGGCCTCATCCGCGGAGGCAATACCGCCATCTCTGCCGCGGCGTCTATCGAAGCACAGGCCGCGCTCTTGGCCTCGGCCCAGGATCTCATCACGGCGGCGGCGGAAGTCGTCGCGGCAGGCAACCTCCTCGCTGACGGCAAGGTCAGCATCGAGCACGTTACGGCAGTCCTCGTCAGCCTGGGCTCACCCATTCGCCGCGCGTCGGCGGGGATCAACGTCGTCGCCTCACAAGTAGCCGTGGGGACGATGACGCTTGACGGGGTGGTGGACGCTCAGGCCGTAGCGGAGTTGGCGGCGGCGGCGAGTCTCTTAGCCGATGCAGTTGCGGCGATCACTGCCAGCGCCGAGATCATCCCGCGTGGTGGGCTCTTGTTCACGCTGGCGTCGGCGATCTCCGTCGCGGTCTCTGTCGCCGCGCTTGGCATGATCGTGCGCGGTGGCGTAGTGGCGATTACAGCAACGACCTCGCTCCAGATCGTCGCCATCAAGTACATCGTCCAGTTGATTGGCTACTCAGGCAGCCTCGCGGCGGGCGACATCCTCGAAATCGACACCGACCGCATGACCGTGAAGAAGAACGGTACGGACGTGCGCTACGACATGACGGGCGTGTTCTGGAAGCTAGCCCCTGGTGCAAACGTCGTCGAGTACAGCGACGCCGCAGTAAGCCGAACGGTTGACATGGACGTCGATCATGAGCCGAGGTGGTCGTAGTGGCGCACTCAGCGAACATTGCGGCAAGGTCGGGGCTGCATGTCCAGCTCTGGAAGATCGACGCTAACTACACTACGTGCAGGAACGCCGCGGCGGCTGTGAGCTACAGCGACACAACCGTATCCGCCTGGCAGGGCCTCGATACCGGCGTGTACTCCGTCCTGCGCGGGCCACTCCTATTCGACACAAGCACCATCCCAGCTGGGTCGGTGGTGACGTCCTGCAAGCTGTACCTGTATCCGAAGACCGTATACGTCACCGCGTGTGACATCGTGCTTCAGAACGGCCAACCAGACTACCCGCATGATCCCGTCGTCTTGGGTGACTACGACTATTCCAAGTACAGCGGGGACGGTGGATCAAAGGCGGCAACGTCGTTCTCTTCCGGCATCTGGAGCTACATAACGATGAACTCAACCGGCATGGGATGGGTCCAATGTGGCGGGACAACGAAGCTCATCCTTCGCACCAGCAAAGACATCTCCGCCACGGCCCCCGTTGCGGTTGGCGAGGGAGCGACATTCTACAACGACGCCGGGCACGAACCGTATCTGTCCGTCACATGGACGGAAGTCACGGAAGCCTCGGCGGCGATTACTGCCGCGCAGAGCGTGTCGGCGTCTGCCAATCAGGTCTTCTCTGCGACAGCCGCGATCGCGCCGCGCATGTATGTGTCCATCTCGACCGCGATCCACCTACTCGAAGCGGCGGTGAGCATCGTCGGCGGGGTGTCGCTCTTGATAGATGGTGCTGTGTGGAGCGGCACGCTATTTGAGTACCTTGGCAGCCTCACACCCGGCGCGGTTCTCGTCATCGACTGCGACCAGCAACTCCTCACGGTGAACGGCGTGAACGACATGAAGAACATGGACGGGGAGTGGATCTCTCTCGGGCCTGGCGTGAACGAAGTTACGTTCACGGACTCAGAGGTTTCACGGACACTCGGCGTGACGGTGGTCTACAAGGATCGGTGGGTGTAATGGTCAAGGTCTACAACACCTCGCGGGAGCTAGTCGCTGACATCGCAGACGCCTACGCGATCAACTACGAGATGCGAGAGAACGAGATTTGGACGGCGGGGTTCACGATCGCTGCCGACGATCCACACGCCGCCGAGATCGCCGTCCTGCGCTACGCCGAAATCTACGACGACGACGAACGGGTAGAACTCTTCCGCATCAAGAAGATCACCTACTCGGACGGCGAGGCGACCGAGATTAGGGTGGACTGCGAACACGTCCTCGCTACGCTGATCGACGCGAAGGTGGCGGCGATCACCTACTCGGGGCCGGGGACTGCCGTATCAATCGCCGACGTTCTTGCGCTCCAATCGAATTGGGCGCTGGGGACGTGCGACTTCAACGCCCAATTCCTCTACGAGTGGGCGCGGGGCGCTTCCTTGTGGGCGTGCCTGTGCGACATCGTAGGGCGCCTCCAGTCGGGGTATCTGTGGACGGTCAACACCAACGCCTACCCGTGGACGCTGAACCTTGTAGACGATGAGACGCAAGTCAGCGCCTACATCGACTACGGGCGCAACCTTCAGACAATCGAGAAGGAAGAGGACGTCACGGAGCTCGTGACGCGCTTGTGGGCGTTTGGGGCAGGGGCAGGGACGGAGCAGGTCGACATCTCCTCGGTGAACCCAACGGGCCTCAAGTACATCGATACCAACACTGGCACCTACGGCGTCATCGAGAAGTACTGGGTCGACCAGGACTACACGACCGTCGCGGAACTGTATACGGCGGCGGTGGACTACGCGGCGGAACTCTCCACCCCGAAGCTAACCTACCGCGTGAGCGCGGCGGACCTCACGGCGATCACTGGGGAGTCCATTGACGCTTTCACGCTGGGGAAGCTGCTCCGCATTGATGATCCCGCGCTAGACGTAACCGCCAGCGTTCGCATCGTGTCGGTGTCGAAGTCGGATGTCACGGGGAGTCCCGGCGCGATCTCGATCGAGCTTGGGAACAAGACGCGAGAGTTCGACTTGAAGACCTACGTCCAGGCGAACGACCTAAGCGCGGTCAAGATTTCCAACATTCCGGGCGGGGTGGCGGGCGGGCTGCCTTCCGCTCCGGGCGACGCCGGGCTCTACGTCACGACAGACTATCTGGGCTACTGGGACGGCTCGACGTGGGCGACGTACCTAGACTCAGCCGGGCGGCTGTACGCAGAGGGAAGCTCCTACTACTTCCGCTTCAACCCGCTCGCGGGGACGCTGTCGATCAAGGTCTCGGCCATCGACATCTCGGCGACGACGAACGTTGTGAACACCAACCAGATCGTCGACCTCGCGGTGACGGACGGGAAGATCGCAACGCTCTCCGTCTCGAAGCTCACGGCGGGGACGATTGACGCGCAGACGATCACGCTGGCGACGACGACGGGGAGCGCTATCTGTCAAGGCAAGTCGAGCCCGACTGACACCGACCCCGGATTCTGGCTGGGCTATGCGGCCAGCGCCTCCATGTTCTCCATCGGCAACGCGACGAACTACATGAAGTGGACGGGGACGGAGCTGATCGTAGTGGGCTCGATCACCGGGACGCTCTCAGCAGACCTCGACCTGGCGACCCACACGCTCTACAACGTCGGCGATGTGCGTAGCGTAAGCGCGGCCTACCCGAACTGTCTGAGCATCGTGAGCGGGCAGTGGCTGGGCTACTCGACGGATGGGACGGTCGCCAATTCTAGCTATCTAAGCATGTCTCAAAGCCCAACGCTTGGCGGTTACACTAACCTGACGCTGAATGCGCAGCGTGGCGACCTCACGCTGACGGCATACGACGACATCTTCCTCAACGTCGGCGGGGCGAGCACGATGCAGGTGTCCGGTTGGGTGTCTACCGGAGGGACTTACGAGGGATACATCACGCTTGTTGTCGGTTCGGATGTCCGCTACATCCGCTTGAGGTCTTCGGCATAGGGGGGACGATGGACAAGAGGACGGAGATCGCGCTCGAACGCAGCGAGATCGTGGAACTCATGGCGCACCAGAATGCCATCATGGCGATCGAGGCGCGGGCATCTATCGAGAAAGAGCGACACGCACTAGAACAGAGGCGCGTTTGGAGCCAGGCGGGGAAGCGGATCGAGAACCTACCCCCGCTTGGCGAAATGGATTTCTCTAACGTAGATCCAGTCACGTTTGCGGGCGCTGTCTATCACCGCGAACTTGACAAGGGGCCTGAAAAGGCGTAGGGTAGTAACGTATCCGACAAGGCAGTCGGTCCCCGCATGGGCGGGGAGACCAGACGCCTCCGGGAAACCGGGGCGTCTTTTGCTTTTGGGGGTAACGTGGGCGAAGCGGTAGTGACAAACGGGCCCAAGTGGATTGAGGCGCTGTCTCAACTAACTCCGCTTGTGGCGATCGGGCTGCTCCTTGTTGCGGTGGTTGCCCTGTTCGTATACGCGCAGCGGCACGACAAGAAATCAACACTCGACACCATCAAAGTTGTATCCGAGACGATCGTTGTGCCGCTACGCGATTCCATGAAGGAGTCGGTCGAGGGGATGAACGTTGCCGTGGCCGGCCTACAGAAGTCCGTGGACAGGAATGCAACCGTGATCGAGAACCACTTCGCTCACGACGCAGAGGATCGAGAAGCACACACGAAGGCGTTCGTAGAACTAGTCGACTGCATCAAGACAAGAGGGGTGAAAGAGTGAAGCTACCAGAGTGGGTGACGTACATCCCGGAGTACGTGAAGGCTCTTCTAATCGCCATCCCGGCAGTCATCGAGCTCATCAAGCAGTTCGAGCAGCCCGGATGGGGGGCGGAGAAGAAGGCGGGTGTCCTAGCATCGCTTAGAAGCATCATGAGCGGTCTAGGAGTGCGAGAGTCGATCGTCACGGCTATCGTTGACGGGATCGGCGGCGTGATCGACGCCTTCGTCAATTTCAAGAACCTGGTGGGCGAGTTCACGCATTCAGAAGGGGCGGCGTGAGGAAAGTAACGCTGGCCGTTGCAGCGGCTATCTTCGTCGTTGGTGTCGCGGTCTCTGTCCTCGTCTGGTTCTCGTTTGAGGCGAACGCCAAGACGACGACCGTCAAGGTTGGAGACCTAGAGATCATCGCGTCGGGGGACGTGAAGGTGATCGTTCCCTGTGCGGGTACGACCGTTCCCAATTCTGGTACGGCCAAGAAGCCGTCAGCATTCTCGAAGTGGTGGGCCAAGGTGACGAAGGCTCCGCTCTTCCGCTACTTGGTCTATGCCCTGTCTGGAATCCTTGCCGCGTTCGCGTTCCAGTGGCTCAAGGCCAAGTTCGCGTGGACGGGCAAGAAGGCGCTGTCGCTCGTTGCGATCCTGTGCGCCGTACTTGGCGCGGGCACGACGGCCCTGTTCAAGGACGGGTCCGTATCGGCCATCGTGAGCAATCCGTGGAATATCGCGGCAGGCGGGGGCGTGGCGTTCACGCTTGCCCAACTGGCTTACAAGCTCTGGGTGAAATAGGAGGGTTCATGGGTTGGGGTTGGTTTGCTCTAGCCGCGATCGGAGTGATCGCGCTCATCGTGTTTGGCAACAGGAAGACGAAGCCGACGCCGGTTACGCCGACGACTCCAGTTGCGCCGGCATTGCGCCCCGCGCCGAAGTTCCGAGGGTTCCTGCTCACGAAGCAGTGGTATGGGTTTGGCGAGCAGTTGTTCCTCAACACGCGCGAAGAGGTGCATGGGTGCGATGCGGGTTCGGGCGCGCCGACGGTCAAGACGGGCATTGAGGACAACGGTAGCGGGCCGTACTTGGTTCGGTTGCGCGCCTACGTCAAGGATACGGGGGCAGAGATGCCCGTATACACAACGGCCAGCGACCACGTCGCCTATCAGGAGTGCTCGGGCAAGTGGATGCCAAGCGGGGCGTTCAAGGTCTACTTGCTGGGCCGGTGTCCGTACACGCTTGGCGTGGCGTCGAACTGCAACGAGTTCATTCCGCTCGACGAGTACAACGCGACCAAGAGCGCGAAGGCCAAGAAGGCCAAGGCGTGTGGCTGTGGCGGAAACGGCGACGGTGGTTCGACTGTCACCTACCCGACGAAGCCGACGACGGTCGTTCGCATCGAGCTCATGGTCAAGAACGCTGACGGAGTCATTGGCGACACGCACGAGTTTGACATCATCGTCGAGACGCGAAGCTGCTCGTGAGGGCGTAGATGGCGTGGAAGAAGCAAGAGAATAGCTGGAAGCACCAGTTATGCCCGGCGGACGCCATGAGCTTCACACAAGCGGGAATCTCGATTGGCGTAGCCGCGCGCGGCAAGCTGTGCGTGTCGAAGTACAAGTCGGTGGACATCTTGCTTGATACGGATACCGAGCCAGCGAAGCTCGGTATCCAGTTCCACGGTAACGGTGCGGGAGAGTTCGTCATCGGAGCAAGCGGCAAGGCGGCGTTCATATCCTGCGGTGCGATCATGCGGCGGCTACGCGAGATGGGGTATGCGCGTGGCCGCTATCACTTCCGAACAGACCAGCCGGAGCTTGTTGTGTTCGACCTCAATCTGCGGACTGGCGAGTTGCGGAAGGCTCGAGGTGGGAAATGAACAGACAGCGGGTGCGCGAGATCCGCGAGGAGTTGCGCGCGGGCGGGTACAAGGGGCCGACCGGGCATTGCCTGGCGAGGGATCTAGTTGCCGACGTTCTCGATGCGCTGCTTGAGGAAGGAGAAGACGAGCGGGCCGCGCGGGAGGCGTTCGAGCGCGACATTGCCAGGGAGCAATCCTGAAACGGGGAGCGGCAATCGCTGACCTCCACTCTGGTCACCCGACCGGCTTGACGCCTCCCGCCTGGCAATTCCGACTAGGCACTAGCCCCGAACGCGATGCCTTGGCGCGATACCAGGCGGCATCGTGGAAGAAGTACACCCAGATCGTCAAGAAGATTGGCCCAGTGGACTTCTTGTTCGGGCTCGGCGACTGCATCGACGGGCGGGAGACCGGGCGGCACCTCGTCAGCGAGGACCGCGAGGACCAGTGCGAGATTGCGAAGGAGTGTATACGCATCTGGAAAGCGCCCCGAATCGTGATGGTCTACGGGACGCCGCGGCACTCGGGCAAGCTAGAGAAGTGGGAGTCGCAGATAGCCCGTGATCTAGGGGCCGACATCGCCTCGCGAGAGTTCGTGCAGATTGAAGGCGTGACGTTCAAGCTGCGGCACAAGATCGGGCGCTCGGGTATTCCGCACGGGCGGGGCACGGCGCTGGCTAAGGCCGCGATGTGGAACGAGCTCCGGGCGGCACGCGGGAAGGACGTCGGCGCACAGGTCCACCTATTCGCGCACACGCACTACTACTCCTACGTCGGCAACGCTTCGTGGTTGGCGATGAGCCTACCGGCGCTCCAGGGTGCGAGTGAGTTTGGGGCCGAGGAAGTGGACGACGACGTTGACTGGGGCGTGGTGTGGTTTGACGTAGAGGACGGGGCGTATGACTGGCACGCGGAGACGTGTGTGGTGGAGCAGGCAGCGGGGGTGATTGCGCTGTGAGCGAGGAATCGTCAATCGTTCTTGCCGCCCTAATCAGGCATCAGAAGCACTTAGCAGCCAACGTCGAGCGGCTAATTGGTGATCTCGCGCAACGTGCTCAAATGCACGATCAATCCAAACTAGGGCCAGACGAGTTTCCCGGTTTCGTGAAGATCCATCATATTGCTAGAGAGAATCCGATTGGATCTGATGCCTACGAGATGGCGCTTAGGGATGCGCCATGCATTCACCATCACTTTGCGGAGAACTCGCACCATCCAGAGCACCATGCGTCGGTTGAACAGATGGGATGGCTAGACATCGTGGAGATGGTCCTCGATTGGAAGGCGGCTGCCGACACCTACGGAATGACGACAGCCCGCGAGTCTCTTGAGTACCAGTTCAATAGGCATGGGTTCACGGCAGAACAGCGTTGGCTAATCTGTCAAGTCCTAGACTGGACAGACGGAGGGGCGCAATGAAAGGCCGCAAGCCTGACACCCTAACCGTCCCCGACCTCGACGCCCTCGCCGCCGAGCCAACCCGCCTCGCCGACTGGACCAAAGAGCAAGACGACATCCTGCGGCGCTACTACGGGAAGGGACACGTTACGCCGGCGATCGTCGCTGACTACATCAACGCCACGTTCCGCGTCGAGCGGTCGCCGCAGACGGTCATTCGCCGCGCCTACATCCTGCGGCAGAGGGGGGAACTGTGAAGAAGCGCGACATCGCAGCGTTGACCTTTGGCGCGAGCGTGTTCCCGATTCGCTGGGACGCCGAGCGCGTCGAGGAGATCCGGCGCAACCTCGAAGACGAAGAGGACGAGGACGGCGCGACGACTACCGCCTCGGCGGGTATCGACTTCCTGCGCCGCGAGATCGTCCTTGACCCCGTCTGCCTAAGCGATCCGTATACGGCGCTGCAATCGCTGATCCACGAAGGGACGCACATCCTGGACGTATCGCTCGGCATGGACTTGAAGGAGACAGAGGTCGAGTCGCTGTCGTTTGGGATTCTGTCGCTGTTGGTCCAGTCGGGGTTCCTGCACCCCGAGGACTTCACCGTCGCGGGAGTGGAGTTGAAGGGCAAGCGATGACCTACTGGGAGTTTGCCTGGCCGATCTACGCGGGGTGGGCGCTCGTGGTGGGGCTGTTCTTGTTCGCGGATTGGCGTTGTTCGCGTCCCGCGAACAAGGGCGGATGCGAACTCTCTGGAGATCCCGGAAGGTTCACAAGCGAGACAGGAGGGGGCCATGCTTGACGACGCGCTCAGGAAGTTGCCGAAGGGCATATCCGTATTCGAGCTAAGCGTGAGCCTGGTACAGGAGCCAGACTCATGCGGCCCGAATGAGCCCCAAGAGTTGCACATCCGCGCAGAGAATGCCGGCGGTGGAGCATACGCAGTTCTGGAGACCGATCGCTGGGCCATAGACAAGGAAGACCTTGACCCATTGCGCGACGTTATCGCCGCGATGCTCGCCCACACAGACGAGAAGCCATGCGAGCCGTCCTAACCTTCCGTCTGCCCCAGGAGCGCGAGGAGTTCGACAACGCCGTTCATGGCGGCGACTGGCGTTACGCGATGCAGGAGCTAGACGAGCACCTGAAGCAGCGCGGAGATACCGATGCGGTAGCGGTTAGGAGGCAAGCAGCACTCCTTCGTGAGGAGCTGCATCGGATTCTCGACGAGCGCGGGCTGGCGCTGTTCGACTAGGGGGGCGCGGTGGTTGTAACGAATCAGACAGGGGAGGTCGTTGACAAGTGGGAGCGGTGAAGGACGTAAGGGAGATGAGGCTGGGACACGTGCCGACGACGATCGCAACCAAGGCCGAGTTCTGGCCGAAGTTTGAGGCGATCCTGCGGAGGCAGTTCGAGCACGGCGGAGACAAGTATGCGTTCTCGGAGGATGCCGAGTGGACGGACATCATCCGCCAGTTCGACGAGCATTGGGTACTTGGGACGATGCTCAAGTACGTGGGTCGCTACAAGACATTCCATCGCGAGCGCGACCTGATAAAGATCGCAACGTACTGCTTCATCCTCTGGCTTCAGGACGGGCATCACCTTCAAGCGACCGTGGATGATGACACAGGCATTGCAAAAGCGGATGTCGAGGAAACTAGGTGAGGGGGTGTGTTGTGCGGATATCTCAGGGTAGTCTGCGGGGAACCGATCGAGTCGTTGCGGGGGGTGTGCGTCGGTGAACCGATGCTGGCCGCCGATACGACGGGCGGTGTCGCTTCGCAAGGTGGAGGCGAGATGACGAAACGTAGACAGTTGTCGACAAGTGCCGACATTCTGTCCCAGGTAGAGGCATCTATCTCCAGCGCCGTCGAGGAGATGGCCGAGGAGTTTTCTGCTGACCGTGGGCGCCTCTGCAACGAGTGGACAGACTTCGAGGTCGCGCCGTCGCTGCGCATGGACCGGACGACGCTCGTCCCGCCTGACTTCTACCGCCGGTTGGCGAGGGCTGCGCTGCGTGCGGTCGCCCCGTGTCCAGCATGCCGAGGGACTGGGCACACCGACCCGCTGCCCGACTTCGAGGGCGACGATCCGAAGACGATGCGCGTCTGCACGATGAGCTTCTGTCAGCTATGCGGCGGGAGCGGCGTCGATCCAAACTACAGCGGTTGACCGCTTCGATAGAGGAGCCTATGATCCACGCGCGTAGGAGGAGCGATGAAGGACGCGCTACAGATCATCCTCGGGTTGGCGCTGGTCATCGGTGGCCTCTTCGTTGTGGCGATCATCAATGGTCCGCCGATCAACAGCGTGGAGGGACTGCAAAGGGAGTATCCGGCGTGGACTCTCGAGGAGTGCCAGGCGGTAGCGGCTAACCGACTGTGGATCGGCATGACGGAAGGGCAGGCGCTCGAAAGCCAGGGCAGGCCAGCGAAGGTGAACAAGACCGTAACGGCGGGCGGAGTTCATGAGCAGTGGATCTATCGCGGCGAGTACAGGGCGACGATGTACCTCTACTTCGATGCGGGAAGGCTGACGAGTTGGCAAGAATGACGCGCCACTTGACACGTGACACCCGGCGTGCTATAGTCTCGCCGATGGAGAGGAAAAGGATGGGCGAGATGACGAGAGAGGCAAGGCTGGACAAGGGCCTCACGCAACTCGAGCTTGCCCGAAAGGTAGGATGCGGAGTGCGAACGATCATGCGACTAGAGGGAGGTGAGAGCTGGCCCCTGGCTGTCTACAGGAAGCGTATCGAGCGCATCTTGAACATTCGCCTACTTCCGAAGGAGGCAAAGGATGAAGGCACTAGAAAGCGCGCCCCCCATCCAGGAGGATGAGGGGCGGCGTGAAGGCCGCTTGCAGGCGACCTCGACAAGTAACGCAACCAGAAGTGTAGCACCGCACTCGAGCGGATACAAGCACCTACATCTCCGCGTGCGCGGTCGCTCCGTATACGAGCATCCCCTGTTGGGCCTCGCCATCGAGGTTGACGGCGACGTCCTGCGTTTCCCCACCTCCGCTGAAGTCGTCGAGATCGAGCGATTGCTCTCCGACGACGACGCCCGCTTCGCCGAGCAGTGTCGGCTGGAGAAGGACGCTGGCGTGGCGGCTGCGAACACGGAGCTCTGGTAGCCGTGAACGGTCTCAAGAGGATGGATGGCGATGATTACGAGCGCGCCCTGGCCTGTGTAAGTGCCTGCTGTGGCATCAACCCGAGGGCCGTCCCCGAGATCATCGTGGCCGCTGAGTGGGTGTTGAAGAGCGCAGGATATGAGAACGGGGAGGCGGCCCCCGGCCTTCAAGAGTTGCGCGTTGGTCGTCATCACCTCGACACGTTGCGTTCCGCCCTCGCCAAAGCGCGCGGCGAGGTGATCTCCTAATGGCAAGTGACAAGATCTTCCCGCTCACAGTCGCTTGCTCCAAGCTGGCCGAAGCGCATCACCAGCTAGGCGAGTTGTACGGCTATCTCGATCCCCTAACCGAGCGCGTGTACGCGGCGTGGTCATCCGTCGAGGGGCGGCTGACGATGGTCGAGCGCGAGGAGAAGCGGCAGGAGGTGTCGGCGTGATAGAAGAGAAGAACGCGATTATCACATCAGCTGAGATTACGAGTGACGATCACGGCTGCCTCTCGGCGTGGCTGATGTTTGACTACGGGGGCAGCGGGCAGGGATTCGGAGGCTATGCCCTCTACCTACCCAAGTCCTTTACGCACCACGAATTGAAGTCTGTCGCCGGTCACTTCATCTGGCGAGTGATGGAAGTGGCCGGGGTTACGGAGTGGAGCAAGTTGGTTGGCAAGACTGTCCGCGTACGCGGCGGCATGGTGCACATCGATGGAATCGGCCACATCGTCAAGGACGACTGGTTCTACCCGGCCTCTGAGTTTGCGGAGGTGTCAGCGTGACGCTTGACATCATCGAGTGCGATGCCTGCCGCGGCACGGGGACGGTCGAGCGCCAAATGGGCGGCGACGGCTTCAACGATCGCTGCTGTGCGCTGGCCGACGTGGAGTGCGTTTGTAGCGAGTGCGATGGCGTTGGCTTCACCCGTCCTGACGGGACGAAGCTGCGCCCGCAGGAGGTTGTGTGATGGCTGGACGGTTTGATCCATCGCAGTACGAGACGGTGAAGCAGCGGAAGGACCGGCTGATGACCGAGTATCCGAAGCACGTCATCCTCGCGGTCCCCCGCCAAGTATCGAGCGACGAGGCGTGTTTCACGGTCGGCATGTGGCGCGAGCGAGAGAAGATGGAACTCGGGGCCGACCGCCTGGCGCGGGCGATTGAGGGCGGGGCGGCAGTTAGTCCCGAGGTGGCGCTGCTCCTCATGGCCCCCGACTCGCTGGGGACGGCTTACGAGGCCAAGTGGATGGCTGGGGCGTCACAGACGAGCTGGACGGAGAACTGCGAAGAGTCGGCCATCGGGCGCTGCCTCGACAATGCCGGATTGCACGGGGGCGGGAAGTGCTCGCGCGAGGAGATCCTGAAGGCGAAGGAAGCCGAGGGCGAGTTGAAGAAGCTCCCGCCCGAGAACCCGTTCGGCGCGGCTGACCTCGACCTATCCGAGTTCGACGACCGCCCCCGCGTCCACAAGTTCCTCACCGCGTGGAAGGGCAAGAAGGGCGTGAACGAGTGGCGCGACCTATTCCACCGCGCGTTTGGGATGGGCTGGGACGAGGACCGGCTGATTGCGTGGGCGCTGACGAAGGGCGTGGACCTAGCGAACGGGGCGAAGTCGGGCGACGCGATCACGCTGAACGCCCATCTGCTCCGGGAGGTGAAGGCGTGAGGCGCGCATTCAAGAGCTTCCCTCCCGAGTTGCTCTGCCCGCTCTGCGGCATGAACACCGATTCCGAGTGCGTCCTGGCTGGGATTGATGGGACGGAGGATGGGATGAACGAACAAGCGACACCAGTCCATGTGGATTGCCTGCTTGAGATGGTGCGCCACAACAAGAACGTCGGAGTCCTCTATGCGCGGACGATAGAGGCGGAGGTGAAACAGTGAGCTACAAGGGAACGCTCCTGCACGTATACGACAACGTCGCCAAGGCCGACCCAAGCAAGCACTACTGGCGCGTCGTCATCGACACCGACGACCGCGGCGAGGTCAACTTCACGCTGTGGGACAAGCTCTTCGCTGGCCTACAGGATGGCGAGGGCAACGAGCCTATATGCGACGTCCACGGGCTAGAGGGCGAGCGCGTCGTGTTCGAGGCGAAGGCGGGCGGCCCGAAGCATGACAAGGACGGGAAAGAGACGGGCGAGAGATGGCCGTCGACGCTGACGATGGTGATGCCCGAGGCGGAGGCGGTAGAGCAGCCACCAATCGTGGCGAAGGTCAAGCCCGACAAAGCCAGCGCCCTCGCCGAGCACTTGGCGGCGATCCGGCGTCACGCGGCGGCGGCAGCGGAGCTAGTGAAGTGAGGACCATGCTCGGACAGCCAACAGCGCACATACCTCCTAAGCGCGGCTGTGCCGGGACTCGGGGGCGGAACGAGAGCCGCCCCCGCCTATATGCGATGGTGCGCGGCTGCGGCGTACACGCGGTACGAATGGCGGGTGGTATCTTTGCGCTGAGAACGGTCCTTCACGCGAAGGCCATCTCCGGGAAACCGGAGGGATGCCATCGAAGCCATGCTCGGCGGGATAGTGGGAACCGACCAGCCGCGCACCTCAACTGCGGTCAAGGATGGCGGGCTTCTACCGATGTCAGCCTGCGGCGGGTTCGATTCCCGCCACCGCGAAAGCGGCCCGGACACTACAAGCAAGGAGAGTGATTCCTCCCAATCGGGAGCTGTGCGAACCCTGAGTCACGTCGCGGATGCCGGGCCGCGCCGCGACCTAGAGAGGAGGGAGAAGATGGACGCTCTGGCTGTAGCTGATGGTACGGCTTCGCGTGCCGTATACGTGGCGAAGATCAGCGGCGGAACGGTTGGCAACATTGGCAAGTGGATCGTCGCTATTCATGACGCCGAATGGAACGAGGAGACCATACGGAATGTTGATGTTGGGATCTTCGATACGGAGCAGGAGGCAGAGGGACACAGAAGGGCCGTTGTGCGAATGTTGTCCACGGTAATCGAGGGCGTCTTGAGACGCGAGCGCAAGAAGGAGCCCCGATGCACTACCGACGCCTAGACAAAGACAACGCCGCGTCCCGGATGTACCGAGTCCTGCGCCAGAATCCCGGACAGAGATTCCCTGGCCCCGAACTCGCCAAGGCCGCGGCGGCTGACCCGCGTTGGCCGCTGACCGCGCTCTCGACGTGCGCCGCCGAAGTGCGTGCGCAGTTGCCGAAGGGCGAGATCCTGCTAACCGAGCGAGTCGGCAAAGGATTCTACTACGCGATTGAGTTGGAGCCAATCGAGAGGTCGCTATGGTGAGCGACGATGCGCGGGCCAACTTTGCGGTGACCCTAGAAACCGAGTGGCGCGACAGCAAAGAGCGCCATCGCGGAATGCCGAGCAAGGAACAGGTCAAGCGCAATTGGGCCGCCCGTCTCGTTGTGGCAGGGAAGTTCGCAACGATCGAGCGCGCCCTTGGTCCAGATACTTGTTTTGCGTGTGGGACGGAGATACCGCTCGGCATCATCCGAGCACACATTCGCGCCTCAGTTGAGGGCGGGGACAATGACGTTGAGAACATCCACTTGCTCTGTTGGCCCTGTCACGTCGGATCTGAGTTGCTGATCGGGGATGAGTATTGGCGATGGTTCCTCAATGGCGGATTCCTCGGCGAGCTCCGACAGATCGTTTCGCTGCTTGGTGCGCATGTGGCCGAACGTTAGTGAGGAGACGCGGACCCTGCTCGAAGTTCTGTCGCTCCTCGATAGGATGTACTGTCAGGCCGTGGAGGAAGATCCCGACTTCGCAGCCAAGGTTGGGGTAAAGTGGTGACCATGCAGAAGGTCTTCGCGTACATCCGTGTCTCGACCAAGGAGCAAGCCGAGCACGGCTACTCAATCGAATCCCAACAGCGGATTCTCCGCGACTACGCTGCCGGCCACGAGCTGGAGATCGTGCGCGAGTTCGTAGAGCACGAGTCGGCCTACAAACCAGGGCGGGAACAGTTTGGGGCCATGTCACAAGAATTGAAGAAATCGTGCGATGTGAGCGCCGTCCTCTGCTATAAGATCGACCGCCTTGCCCGTAACCTTGGTGACTTTGCCCGGATCGTCGAACAACTAGGCATCGAGATCATCTCCGCGACCGAGCAACTGCCTAACAACGCAGCGGGACGGCTCATGGGAAACGTCCAGGCCGCTTTTGGGCGCTACTTCTCCGAGCAACTGAGCGAGCGAGTCGCGCTGGGCCTAGAAACCAAGGCCAGGAAGGGCGGATGGCCGTCTCTAGCGCCTTGTGGATACAAGAACGTCTACAAGGGCCTGGAGGTCGATCCCGTATACGCCCCCATGGTGCGCGAGATGTTCGAGAAGTACGCCCACGAGGAGATCGGGCTATCGGAGTTGACTGAGTGGGCACCGAAGCGGGGCCTCTGGTCGCGCTATGGGAACGCGCTGGCGCGGTCAGCCATCCACAAGATCCTCAAGAATCCGTTCTACTACGGCGTGGTCCCTTGGCGCGGTACGGTCTACCCAGGAGAACACGAGCCGCTGATCGACAAGGATCTCTATGACCGCGTGCAAGACAGGCTGACGGGCAAGACCGGGCCGCGGATGCACGATCACTCCTTCGTCTTTCGTGGACTACTCACCTGCGGCTATTGCGGCTGCCACATGACGGCATCCCTTTCTAAAGGCAAGTACGTTTACTACCACTGCACGCGGTCAAAGGGCAAGTGCAAGCAGCCGTTCTACAGGCAGGAGGTGATGTCGGAAAGGTTGAGGACCGTCATCGAGGGCCTATACGTTCCCGAGACGGTGCTGGACAAGGCGCTCGAAGAGTGGACGGAAGACGAGACGGCGCGGGAGCGGGAGCGGCGTGGTCGTGTTCTTGCCCTGCAAGGCGAGCTCCAACGGATCAAGGAGAACCGCGACTCGGCATACGAGGATCGCCTGAACGACGTGATTGACGCCGAGATGTGGGCGAGGGCTGATCGACGTCTGGCCGAGCGCGCACTGATGGTGGAGGAGGAGATGCAGCGGCTGACCGCTCAGAAGCTCGGATCTGGCCGCGGGCTCGAATCATCCTTCAAACTCCTGCGCGGCGCTGCCAGTCTCTACGATCTCTATTCGGACGAAACAAGGGCCGCATTGCTGAAAGGCGTAGCTTCAAACTGCGTCGTCACGGCTGAAAACATCGTTGTGGACTACAGAAAGCCATTCGACAGGGTGGCGAAATCGGTGTCTGAGGGAGACTGGTTAGGGGTGGTGGACGTACTTCAAACTGTCGTTCTCCTCTCCTCCAGCCTCCAAGTAGAGGAGGAGGCGTGCTCAACGGTATCGCGGCCATCGCGGCGTTCCTGATTGCCATCTCGAACGCTGGCGGGCTGGACAAGATCAGCGTGTACGAGTGGAAGGTGTCGGTGGATGTGAACTTCTACAGCGCGGCGGTGCATGTCGATCCAGTGTTTCTCGTCTACGCGGATGAGACGCCGGGGTCGGCGTTCACGTTCTTCAACACGGTTGTCTTGAACGAGCGGCTGCGCGGGACGGAGAAGGAGGAGTACATCCTGCGCCACGAGCTCAACCACGTCCGTCAATTCCAGGCGCTCGGCTGGATGTACTACCCAGCGGACTACTGGGGCCTCGAGATGGAGTGGTGGCCGTCGAATGACGTGGTCGAGTGGAACAGGCCGGAGCAGAACGACGAGAACATGTGGCTCCCTCCGGCATGGTTGCGAGAGTTCCACTTCCTGTCGCTGGAATTGCGGTTTGGATAGGTCTCGAGGCTCGAGATGTGCTACAATGTGATCGGCTGATTGCAGTCAGCTAGTGAGGGAGAGCATGGGACAAGTAGCGCACGACGCAGAGTCTGACGTCGGTTGGGTTCTCATCCCGCCACACATCCTGGCATCCTCTGAGCTATGCATGGGGGAGAAGGTTTTGTGGGGCAGGATCAATGGACTCTCGACGAAGACGGGCGAGTGCTTCGCGTCGAATGAATGGCTCGGAGATCAACTCGGATACGCCGAGCGAACCGTCGAGGCATACGTTTCTTCCCTTGTCAACAGAGGCTACTTGACCCGCACCTATGGGCCGAGCGGCAAGCGAGATCGCCGCCTTGTTCCCATCCCTACCCAGATCGGGAAGGGACTTCCCATCCCTGCCCCGGTAGGGTCTCATCCCTGCCCGAGTAGGGCATCATCCCTACCCGAGTCGGGAAGCTCTAGTGTTAGTAGTAGAGAGAGTATTAGAGAAGAGTATTCTTCCTCGGCCAAGCCGAGGGAGCGTTCTCAGAAGGAAGTCATCGCCTCTGAGTTCTCCGCCTGGTGGTCTGGTGAGGATGGCGAACCAGGCTACCCACGTCGCGTCAACCGAAAGAAGTCCGAGGAGAAGTACGTTGCGGCGCGGAAGAACGGTGCGACGAAGGAAGAGCTGGCGATCGGCAAGCGCCACTACTCACAGGCGTGTCGGCTGGAGGCAACTGAAGAACGGTTCATCGCGCACGCGGCGACCTGGTTGGGCCAGGAGAGATGGAAGGACTACCAGCAACCGCCGAAGCCCGTAGACAGAAAGTCTGCAAACGGAGACAAAGCGTCTACAGACGAGGCGGGGGATGAGATGCTGGCACAGTACAAGCGGTGTCTATCTGCGGCGCGTTCTGCGGCAACCGAAATCGGACTAGAGCGGCAGCGTGACGTTCTCACGCCGGAGGACAGGCAGAAGATCGCTGGCCTCCAGGCCGCGCAACAGCGGCACGAGGAGCGGGCGGCAGACATCAAGGCGCGGCTTGAGGCGCGGGGAGTAGTCGTAGACGAGAAGGAGCGTGTGAGGTGAGTCGGAGCGAAGCGGTGAGGGCGGCGGCTCTCGAGCGCGACGGGTTCCGCTGTCAAGTGTGTGGAAGAGATGGCCGCGACCTCGATCAGCGCGGCTGCCTCCAAGTGCATCATGTCAACCCGCTCGGAATGGGAGGCTCGGACGAACTCGACACGGTAGAGAACTGCATCACGCTCTGCCTAGACGACCATGCCAAAGTCACTGCGGGCAGCCTCATCATCGCTAGGTGGGGCGGTGGCGCGCTCGAGGTCATGGACATCGAGCATCGCAAGATCCCCCACTCTCGCTTGTGGTTCCACCGTCGCAAACTGGCCGAGGAGCTAGAGCCGGTCGAGGCGCGCATACAGGGCCTCCACAGAATCGACGGGGACGTAGCGAAGGACGTGTGGCGGCTGTGGGCTGACGATGCCTGGAAGTCGCTCGACCAGGATTCGCGTAGCTGGAAGGAGTATTGCGCGGCGCGGGGATGGGATGGGACGAAGGCCACTAGGTTAGCGAAGCGGTACGGAGAAGGGAGGATGATCCAACTCGACTGGCTGCCCGATGAGACGGAGGCCGAGTACGCGAAGCGGCTGAGAGAGGCGGGTGGTGACAAGGAAGATCGGGCGTTCTTCTATCTGCGCCTGTGCGGAGAGGGACCGACCTACTATCGGACAGCGAACGAAGACGGGCTCAGGGATGAGATGCAGCCTGGCGACGTCCTCGTGAAGATCGGGAAGACGGTCTACGGGATGAGAGCAGAAGGGGGCAAGCTGATTAGGCCGGGGGGTGATGATGTCCCTGTGATTGAGTGGTTTCAAGCGATCACAACAGACAGTGAGGCGGAGTCTGTACCAATCACAGCAAGCTAGACAAAGCAAGCGATTCGTGTATGATATAGCTAGGACGATGCTCGCTGCTGCGAATGCGGAGACGAGTAACGCAAGTCCCCACATTCTGGACCCAATCAGGGCTATGAGGGGGGGGGATGCCCTGGGAGTCGGCGATGGAAGTGGTTGGCGAACACTTTGCTCTCAATGCTCAGGACGTGATGGCGATACTAAGCGCGGCGGCGCTGTCAAAGAGGAACGTAGAGGAGATGGCGAGATTCTCGCGGTACGCTCTACTCCATGCCGACATGCAATGCCACGTCAATGTCCATGATGGATCGGTGACGAAGATCGACTACGAAATGCCCGGACGCCAGCTAGATCGCTTGGTTTCCGGGGTACAGAGTGGTACAATGAAAGAGAACTAGGGGTGAGGGACAAGTGACGCAGCGGTTGCAGCCGCGATTCGTATACAACCCAGCGCCAATCTTGGCAACATGATTCGATACACCTTTGAGTGCGAAGTCTGCGGCGAGCAGGACTTTGTCTTAGTTGATCGCCCCGAGGATGCCGACAAGCGGATGGCCTGTACCGCGTGTGGGGCGACTGGGGCGATGGTGCGGATGCCTCCCAAGACAGCGGTCCAATTCCATCCATCGCGAGGGAAGAAATGACCTGGGAGCGCCCCGTCATCGAGGATGGAGTGCCGACGAAGTGGGGATGGATCGTGCGCTGCCCCGAGCGTCTCGAGTTGGGGGAGCATACCGACATCGGGGCATTCACCTACATCCAGGCCGAAGAGGGCGTCGAGATCGGTTACGGGGCTCAGCTTGGGGCGCATTGCGCTGTCTACTCTGTCTCGACGATTGACGGCAAGCGGGGCAAGGTGACGATAGGGCGCGGGGCGGGCGTTGGCGCGAACTCCGTTGTGATGCCCGGCGTGACGATTGGGGATTTGGCGACCGTCGGGGCGTGCTCGTTTGTGAACCGTGACGTTCCGGCGGGCGCGACCGTATACGGATGTCCGGCGAGGGTGGCTCCGTGAGCGGATCTTCCTTGTCCGCTCGCTGGGCTATCGGGTTAGCTGTTGGCGAGGTGTTTGGGATGGGGCGAGAGGGCTACAACATCGAGGACGGAGACGCGCCGACCTGGACGTTCTCTCGAGGGGAGAAGGACGTTGCGCGGGTGGAGTGTCTGTACGACAAGGGGCGCGGCGTGATGGAAGTTGTGGTGAAGGACGTAAGGGGCGAGAGGTCTCTGGGGGAGATTGACCTTGGGCGCGGGTAGCAAGCGGAAGGGATCTGGCTTTGAGCGAGAATTGGTCAACGAGGCCGTCGCGCACGGGCTTGAGGCAGAGCGGGCGTGGGGGTCGAACGGGCGGGCGCTTGGCGAGGGCGAAGCGGTTGATCTGCTTGTCCAAGGTTGCCGCCTCCAGGCCAAGCGGCGGGCGAGAGTGGCCGAGTACCTAGCGATACCGGACGGCGCGGACGGGGTGGTGTTTCGCCAGGATCGCGGCGAGACGCTGGTGTTGATGAGATGGGGCGACCTGCTTGGGAAGTTGGCGGTAGGGGGTTGGTGATGAAAAAGACCTACCCCCTTCTCGCCGCTGACGGCTTTCATTTGACCCCACCCCCTCTAGTTCTTGGCGGTGACGGATGACGAGTCAAGAGGCGCAGCTAAGAGAGCGTATACGCTGCGACATCGAGGAGTTGCGTCGCCGCGGTGTTGAGGTTGGCGAGAACTGCCAGGTGTGGGGCTGCGTTGATCTCGTCTTCCCCGAGAAGGTGAGGATCGGGCGCAACTGCGTGATTGCCGGAGAGGCGGCGCTGTTGTCGCATGGGCCATTTCAGCTAGAGGGAGAGCGGTGCGTGATCGGGGACAACTGCTACATCGGCTACGGGGCGATCATCCTTCCGGGCGTAACAGTTGGCGCGGGGTCAATCGTCGGGGCGGGGGCGGTTGTTACCGAGAACGTGCCGCCCGAGATGATCGTGGCGGGCAATCCGGCGCGACGTATACGCGACCGCGATCCGTATGAGCTGACTGACTACATCGCGCGGAGAGAGGCGGGGGAGTTGCTGTGAGCCAAGAGCATATCAAGACGGAAGCGCAGTTGGCGGCCTTGCCGATTCTTCAACGATTCGGCGCGCGGAGGGAAGTGCGCGATGGGGCAGAGATGCTGATTCCGGTGATGCGTGACGACATTCTTGTTGCCTATGTGGAGCCGGACGACATCCTCGGGGCGTCCATTGACGGCGAGTGGTGGGAGCCGGTGTTGACGCGATCTGGTTGGCACAGAGAGAAGAGGCCCGACCATGGCTGATGCGTATACGGAGAGACATGGCTGACGATCTGACCACGCTCCAGAGGAAGTTCGTCGAGGAGTACGTGGCGAACGGCTTCAAGAATGCTAAGGACGCAGCGTTGAAGGCGGGCGCGGCTGAATCTACTGCGAAGAACGCCTACGAGAACTTCCTTGGCTCTGCCGTGGTGGTGGCCGAGCTTGATGCGATCCGCGACCTAATCCGCACGGCGAGTCGAGACAAGCTGCTTGGCGGGGCGGACAAGGGAATCGAGGCGCTGCTCGACGTCCTTGGCGACGAGAAGTCCCCGGCTGCGGCGAAGGTGAACGCGGCGAAGGCGATCATTGAGATGTCGGGCGTGAGCCTTCCCGAGAAGATGGAGTTGAGCGGAGGCGTTGGGCTTGAAATCAGCGACCGAGGAAGAGCGTTCTTGGATCGACTCGCTAGACTCGCAAGCGGCGGCGAGGATTCAGGCTCACCTAGCGCAGCACCCTAACGAGATAGAGCGGGGAGCGTACTGCTGGGAAGCGATAGCGCGGCCCAAGCAACTTCCGCCTCCGGGTGACTGGCGCGTGTGGTTGCTCCTCACCGGGCGCGGGTTCGGAAAGACTCGCGCGGGCGCTGAGTGGGTGCGGGCGCAAGTAGAGGGCGGGGCGTGCAAGCGCATGGCGATCGTTGCCCCGACTGCGGCAGACGCTAGAGACGTGATGATCGAAGGAGAGTCGGGTGTCCTATCGTGTTGCCCGAGTTGGGACAAGCCGCTGTACGAGCCAAGCAAGCGCCGGATCACCTGGAAGAATGGCGCGATGGCGACGACCTACTCAGCCGACGAGCCCGAGCGACTGAGAGGCCCGCAGCATGACGGCGCGTGGTGCGATGAGGTAGCGAGTTGGCGCTACGCCGAGGCGTGGGACATGCTGATGTTCGGGCTGCGCCTGGGTGACAATCCGCGCTGCGTAGTGACGACCACACCGAAGCCCAAGACGCTCATCCGCGACCTTATCTCCTCTCCGACCACGGCGGTCATCCGTGGGTCCACCTACGAGAACCGACCGAACCTTGCCGGTGCGTTCTACGAGCAGATCGTGAAGAAGTACGAGGGCACGACGCTTGGGCAACAGGAGCTCTACGGAGACATGCTCGAGGAGGTGCCGGGCGCGCTGTGGACGCGGGAGCTAATCGAGAAGGTGCGTATACGGACAGCCCCCGACCTCAAGCGTGTGGTGGTAGCGATCGACCCCGCGGTGACGGCGCAGAAGACGAGTGACGAGACGGGGATCATCGTGGCTGGCTGTCTCGGCGAGGAAGGCTACGTGCTCGAGGATCTATCGGGGCGCTACACGCCGCAGCAGTGGGGGCGCAAGGCGATCGAGGCCTACTACCGATGGAAGGCGGATGCGGTGATCGCCGAAGTCAACCAGGGCGGCGACCTCGTTGAGGCGAACCTACGAACGCTCGATCCGTCCGTCTCGTATCGGGCGGTGTCTGCCATGCGTGGCAAGGTGGTGCGCGCCGAGCCGATCGCCAGCCTCTACGAACAAGGGCGCATCCATCATGTTGGCATCTTCCCCGAGCTCGAGGACCAGCTCTGCAACTGGGACGGCGACACAGACTGGAGCCCGGACAGGCTAGACGCGATGGTGCATGGCCTAAGCGAACTGATGCTGCACGATCGAACGATCAGCGTGGGCTCGGTGTCGCTGTGACTTGTATTGGCCGGGCTTGCATGGTATGATGGTGCGGAGGTGGAGAGCATGACCACAAAGCACACGCCGGGACGATTGGCGATCAAGGATCGGCTACTCGATGGACGCTGTCAGTTCACGATATTGGGCGGAGATGGCGCGATTGTTGCGGGTGTGGACGCGCGCGACAACGTCCTTGCCGGGTTCGGAAAAGAGAACGATGCCCGTTCGCGTTGCGCGGATGGTCAGCAAGAGGCATGGGCGAACGCCGAGCATCTTGTCGCCTGCTGGAACGCCTGCGAGCGAAGAGGCCGAAGGAGGCCCCCGATGCCTGACAAGCATGAGGAAGTAGTCGCACAACTCAGAGTCGGGCCGCTATGCGGATTCGCCATGACCGATGCGCAGCTTGACGACATCGCCGCGATCCTCAAGCGCGAGTACGGCGACGCCCGCCGCGACGCGCTCGAAGAGGCTGCGAGGATCTGCGATCTGATCGTTCATAGAGTCTGCGCGGAAGATGCGGCAGACACGCGCCTATATGAACGCGCATCAGGAGAGGATGCTGGTTGTTGCGCAAGGGCGATCCGTGCCGCGAAGGAGGAAGCCCGTGAGTGAGAAGATCAAGCCGTGTCCGCTATGCGATGGCGCTGGAGAGGCAATCCGCTGGCAGCGTGATGGAGCCGCCTTCGCCGTCGTCAAATGCGCCAATGGTTGCAGAATGTACGGCCCCGAAGTCCGTGTGGTCGCTGGCAAGATGGAGGAAGCAATACGCCAGGCAGTTGGCCTGTGGAACCGCCGCCCGCGCGAGGACCGGCTCGCTTGTCTGCTCGGAGAAGCCATGGCCTGCACGATAAGCGCGGATCTGGCGGCCCGCATAGACGCAGCCCTGAAGGAGGAGACGTGACCGATACCGGCTGGATCGAGAAGGCCATCGCTCTAGTGGATCACCGCGACATTGACAACCACGCCGTGAAGGCGTCAGCGGCAGCCGAACTCGCCGCCCTCCGCGCCGAGAACGCAAAGAAGGATGCGACTATCGACACTCTCAATCGCGCGCTCGTCAGCCTGACGCCACTCGGCTCAGAGTTTCACATGAACCCCGAGAGGTGCGTCAACTTCGTCCGCGAGATGCGCGACGGTGAACACAAGGCACTCATCCAGGCCGTGAAGGGGCGGCGGGCAGCCGAAGCCGAGAACGCGGCCCAGGCCCGGCAGATCGCCGCGCTCAGGGCATTCGTCCAGTTCGTAGCCGACTACGTCAAGCACGCAAGGCGGTTACGCGACGGCTCACCCTCGTCCATGCCCTCGCTGCAAAAAGATCCCGTCACCGGCAGGAATGACTACGTTGTCCCGCCGCCATTGTCGGAGGGCGCACTTGACGAGATCAGGGCCAACCTTGGAATCGCGCCCTCGTCCATGCGCCTCGTCCCGCTGGAAAGGCTCAGAGAGATCGAGTGGCTTGAGAGCCATAACGGCGACGAGCCGTTATCGTGCCCCGTCTGCCTGCGGTATCAGAGCTTCGACCACATGCCCGACTGCTGGCTCGCCGCCGCCATCGCGGAGACGGAACCTCTCACACGTGATACAATCGGATAGGTGAAATATGCCCGAACCTAAGAAACACCCAGGCGGTAGACCTGTGAAGTACGAGACTCCAGACGACATGCAGGTCAAGATCGACGCCTATTTCTCCGCCTGCGATTCTCGGGTCAAGCAGATCGTTACAAAGGAAGGCGTCGTAACCGTTCGCTTCCCTGCGCCGTACACGATCCAGGGACTCGCTGTGGCTCTCAATCTTACCATGGAGGGCCTATCGGAATATCAGGCCAAGCCTGAGTTTTCTGTAACTGTAAAGACAGCCAAGCAACGGTGCGAGGCCAATAAGGTCCAACACATGCTAGATGGAGACGGCTACGGGCCAGGTTACATCTTCGATCTCAAGAACAATCATGGCTGGAAGGACCAACAGCAGATCGAGCACTCCGGCTCCGTCCATGTCCACTTCGACCAAGAAGACAAGAGCCTTCTCTAAGACTACCCGCCAGCGTGAAGCCATTGCCCTGTTAGGCGGCTCGGCGTCCCAAGTCCTTCTCTATGGGGGGTCTAGGTCAGGGAAGACCGTTATCGCCCTCTACGCTTTACTGTGCCGGGCGATTGATCGAAAGTCGCGGCACCTCATCCTGCGGTTGCACTTCAACCACGTCAAGACCTCGATCTGGATGGACACGCTTCCGAAGGTGTTGGAGCTTGTCGCGCCTGACCTTGAGGTCAACTGGAATAAGACCGACTACGTGCTTGAGTTCCCGCACAACGGCTCGGAGATTTGGATCGGTGGGCTGGACGACAAGGAGCGCGTCGAGAAGATCCTTGGTCACGAGTACTCGACGATCTTCTTCAACGAGTGCAGCCAGCTCACATACGACGCCGTCGAGACAGCACGGACGCGCCTTGCCGAGAATTCCGGGCTAACACTCAAAGCGTACTATGATGAGAACCCGCCACGCGCGAAACACTGGACACACAAGCTGTGGATCGACCACGTCAGCCCAGACGACGGCGGGCCGCTTGCCGATCCGTCCGACTACGCCAGCCTACTGATGAACCCCGAAGACAACAGGGCGAACCTTCCGCCTGGCTACATCGAGACGGTGCTCGGTCGCCTATCGAAGCGCAAGCGTGATCGGTTCCTGCTTGGATTGTGGGGCACGGACACGGAAGGGGCGCTGTGGAAGGCTGACTGGATCAGGCGCGGGGAAGCGCCGCCTGACCTGGAGCGCATCGTGGTCGCCGTCGACCCCGCCGTGACGAAGTCGAAGAAGTCAGACGAGACAGGGATCGTGGTCGCGGGTAAGCTCGGCAACCGGCTCTATGTGCTCGAGGACGTGTCGGGGCGCTACACGCCGCACGAGTGGGGATGGGCAGCGGTCGACGCCTACCGACGATGGGGCGCTGATCGGATCATCGGGGAAGTGAACAATGGCGGCGACCTCGTTGCGACCAACATCCGGCAGCACGATCGCCTTGTCAGCTACAAGGACGTTCACGCATCGAGAGGGAAGGCCGTCCGCGCCGAGCCAGTGTCCGCGCTGTACGAGCAAGGGCTAGGCATCCACTGCGGAGAGTTCCCCGAGCTAGAGGATCAGCTCACGGGATGGGTGCCCGGGGACGACGACTCGCCGGATAGACTCGACGCGCTAGTGTGGGCAGCGACCGAGCTACTGCTGGAATTGCCGACCGAGCCGCAGTATGCAAGCTATGACGGCTATGAAGCCATCACGCCGTACTAAGAGATGAGGCTGAAAGTTGAACAGAGCCGAGCGTTATTCAAGGTTCGTCCCGCATACGGTTGACTATCGTACAGGAAAGGAGTAGAGTCAGGCGGAGGTGAGCGATGACACGTGACGAAGTGATGAAGCTGTCGGACGATGAGCTGCGCGTCAAGGCGGCGGAGATCCTGGGATTCAGATGGTTCAAAAATGCAAACGGTCGTCGGTTCATGGGCATGCCGGATGAGGGCGGATGTATCGCGGCAGAGAGCACAGTCGCCGTGGCCCTGGACGCGCTGCGCCTTGTCCCCGACTACCCGCGCGACATCGCGGCGGCGTGGGAGTTGGTCCTGTACGCCAAGAAACTAGACGATGCAACGTGGGCTGGACGAACGCTTGCCATCGCAGAATGGTTCTCCCGTCAATCCAGCGCAGACGAATGGGCGGACGATCCATCGTGGGAGTTGAAGGAAGTACTGTTCAATCGCATCTCACCGCGTGAACTGACCCGTGCCTTCGTCCTCGCGATGTCGAATGAAGCGCACTAGCTGGATCACCGACAGGAGGAGATGATGAGCGGCGAACGCTCCAACCAACGCGGCGACGCGACACGGACACGGACGAAGACGCACAAGCGGCTGAAACGCTACCTCGAAAGCGAAGTCGGCAAGCGCACGCTGTGGCGTCCGAGCGGCAAGGAACCGGTCCACATCAAGAAGCCGGGACGCAATGACCCTTGCATTTGCGGGTCAGGGAAGAAGTTCAAGAACTGTCACGGAAAGGCGGCAGAATGAAGATACCACGCCAAACCGCAGAGAACGTCGCAATGAACTTCGTGAACCTGTGGCCCGAACGCCCATCCAGAAACGACATCACGTACTGTGTCTGTGATGTGGTCTACAGCAAGGACTACAAGGCTATGAAGAGGATCGCACGCAAGATCGAGCGGGCCATCATTCGGCGGCTCGTCCGGGCGCGGATACCGGAAGGGTCACACATCGCGGCCACGAGGCGGAAGGAGGGGCGTCTATGAACGGCATGGCGACGTGGGGCGACAAGGGCCGCTACCAAGGCAAGGACGACGACACTCTGCAACAGAGCGAGCGTCTACGGTTCTCCATCCGTGAGCGGAAGCGGCGCCCTATTGGCAGCGAGGATACGAAACGATACTGTGAAGAGAAGGACAAGGAGGCGAGATGAGCAATCCCGTGCGCGAGGCGATGATCCAATTCCTGCGCAGGGAAGGATGTACTCCGAGGATGTGTCAATTCTGCGTCCACCAGCAATGGCAGAGAGCACGGGTCTTCTTCCGCACAGGTATGTACAGATGTTGCGCATTACGGCCAGGGACGTTCGTGGAGAACGAAAACTCATGTGACGATTTCAAGGAGGTTCGATGAAAGCATTCGTGCTCATCTGGCTAGGCGGGCTCGCTGTGATCGGGCTCGTCTCGGTGCTCTACCCGGCGTCTGATCTGAACGTCTACCCGACGACGTATGAGACGGTCGTACAGCCGGTCTCGGTGCCATCGCAGCCCTTTGACGTGTCTGTTGTGCAGCGGGTCACTACGCAGGCCGATGCGCTCGCCGTGAGCGTCAACCGGAACGAGGACGCGGTAGCTGCGCTGTCGAAGCGCATGGACGAGATCACGGGCAAGCAGGCGGGGATCAGCGAGAACGCGAAGGCGCTCCGCGTGTACGTGGATGAGCAGGATAAGGCGCTGAATGACGCACTGACCATGTCGCGCAAGGATTCTACAGGGCTACCATGGGCGATGTGGATTGGTATCGTCGGGGCCTGGGTTGGCTTGTTCATCTTGGCCTTCGCTATCCGTGCTATCCGCAAAGGGGGCCGCGTTGAACCCAAGTAACTTCACGATCTACGTCCCCCGCGCGAAGACGGAAGAGAAGCTCATTGAGAAGATGCAGGCTCTCGCCAAGAAACGCGACCGCTCGCTGTCCTACGTCGTGATCGAGGCGATCGAGCAGTACCTAGAGCGTGAGAAAAGGTAGCCCCTCTCCGGGGTACTGGCGGGGTAGGAAGCTGCTGTGCCCTGCCCCGCCATGGAGGTTGAGATGTGGAAGACGATACGTGTAAAAGAGAACCCCGTTATATTCACCCGTTCATCCACACCGGAAGGGAATTGGATGCATCTGACGCTCCCTGATGGGTGTGAAGGCAAGCACATCCGCGTGACGGTGGAAGAGGAAGTCTCCGAGTGCTGCGAGAAGTGGCGGGGGAAGAGCATCTATACGATTGACGAGGCTTCTAGGTTTCAGGCGGGGGGGACTGTCCTTATGCACCAGGAGCCGGAATTCTGTCCCCGGTGCGGGCGGAAGCTATGAAGCACCACGAGTACGAGCCTGCGCCGGTCGACCTGCGCCACGAGCTAGACAGGGTGATCGCTGGGGAAGTGGCGTTCGTGCCCGATCCGTTTGATGCGGAACAGGGGGGCAGTGACGATCCTCGATACAGACAGGCACTACGCCAACGGAAGCTCGGACGGATGAACCTGAGCTATCTCGGCAGTCGGAAGAAGGCACACGGGAAGGCCGCGCACAAGGCGCACGTGCTGTACCGCGAAACGGGAATGTGGGTTAGATAGGAGGTCTGATGCCCAAGGGAGTCTACGATAGATCGAAGGTCAAGACGACGCCGCCGACTATCCGGCAGCGAGCGAGCGAGGATGAGCAGTTGCGGGATCTCATGGAGACGGCAGAGGCCGACGGCAAGACGCTTACCGGCGAGCCGACGAGCTCCGTGATGACAACGACGGCGCGTGACGTGGTTCACGTGCCCGCCTCGGACGTGCCGCAGACGAGCACGGGGACGCTCCCGACGGTCGTCCTCACGGAAGATCGCATCGTGAACATTCACGCGCCGACGCCGCTCGTCACCTTCCACCTGCGCCGCGTCGAGAACGAGCTGACTGACACGATGCGCACCGTCCACATACCGTCGCCGGCAAGCATTCAGCCGGGCGAGCGCGTCGTCATCCACGTCTACAGGGAGGAGTGATGCCCTGGTATCTCGTGCTCCTTCTGACGGTAGTCGGAGTCGTGATCGTGGGCGCACTGGCGATCTACATAGCCGCACGGATGTTCCTGACGGCGCTGTTCAAGGGATGGTAAGACAACCATCACCTCCGCCTTAGCAGTCGTGGCCTAACCTCCACGCTACGCACACCGCAGCACGGGCCGCAGACTAGCAACCTGCGGCCTTGCTCTTTTGCAGTCCTTGTAGTCCAATCTACCTAGCGTCACCCGACTTGGCAGGGCGGGGCTAGGCAAGTCGTGGCATGGTCTGGCCCATCATAGGGGGAGGGTGCTGTGACCGAGCGTTTACTTGAGTTGTCCGTGTCTGAGCTTTCCGAACGCCTGCAACGCACCGAGCAGAGTCTCGCCATCACCGAGGCCAACTTCCAAGAGAAGATCACCGAGCTTGAGTACGAGCTAGAGGAGCGCGGCTGGGATCGGCTGTACGGCTCACAGGATCTTGAGTTCTCGCGTGACGCCTTGCGCCGCATTGCCCGAGAGTCGCGCCTGTTCTACATGAAGAACCCCATCGTCAAGCGGGCCGTCGACCTAGAGAATGCCTATGTCTTCGGTCAGGGCGTGACGATCCAGGCGGAGCAAGAGACGGTCGACGCGATCGTGCAAGCATTCGTCGGCGACGAGTTGAACCGTGGCGAGCTGACTACCCCCCGCGCCATGACCTCCCAGAATGCCGACCTCAAGATCGACGGCAACCTGTTCTTGTGTTTCTTCCGTAACGGCGTCGGCGACCTCCGTGTCCGCGCTATCCCCTTCGACGAGATCCAAGACGTGATCTCGAATCCCGAGGACGCGAAGGAACCGTGGTACTACCTGCGGCGGCGAATCCCCCGCTCGTCACTGCTTGGCGAGATCGCTGCCGCAGAGGCCGACAAGCTCTACCCCGACTGGCAGTACACGCCACGGAATCGCCCGCCGAGCTACAAGGGCATGCCAATCGACTGGGATCACCCGGTCTACCACGTGGCCGTCAACCGTCTCTCGGGCCAGCGATTCGGCCTCTCGGAAGTCTACGCGGCGCAGGACTGGGCACGTGCCTATAACGAGTTCCTGGCCAACTGGGCAACCATCACCCGCAGCTTGGCACGGTTCGCCTGGAAGATCGTCACGAAGGGCGGCGCGGATCAGCGGGCGCTCGTCAAGGGCAAGCTGGACTCAGGCATCATGGCCGGCGGCGATACCTACACCCCCGCGCCGTCTGCTGGTAGCGTCCACATCGAGACAGCGGGCGCGGCGGACCTACAGCCTATCCGCACGTCAGGCGCGACGACTTCCCCGCAGGATGGCAGGCGGCTACTGCTCATGGTCTGCGCCGCGATGGGATTCCCTGAGACGTTCTTCGGGGACGCCGAGGTCGGGACGCTCGCAACGGCCAAGAGCCTGGACCGTCCGACTGAGCTTGCGATGCTTGGCAGGCAGCGACTATGGGCTGAGATCCTCGAGAACGTCTGCACCTACGTGATCGAGCAGAAGGCGCGGGCGGGCACGGTGGACGGCATCGGCGGCGAGGAGATCCTTGACGATTGGGACGAACTGAAGTGGGTCTACTCGGACGATCCCGAGACCGGCGAGCCACTCGACACGCACGTCTCGATCACGTTCCCTGGGATCGTAGAGCGCGACGTCACCGAAGCGGTCGACGCGATCGTGAAGGCCGCAACGATGGGCGGGCTTGGCACATTCGCCGGGACGCTCGATCCAGAGTACACGACACGGCAACTGCTTGTCGCGCTCGGCGAGCACTCGGTGGAGGAAGTCATGGCCGATCTGTTCCCGCCCGAGGAAGAGGTGCCGCCCGAGGCGGTTCAACAGACGGAGGCCCTGCGGCGCGAGATGAAGTCATTCTTGACGCTGCTACAGGAGGCGCGCGTTGCGGACTGATGAGGGAGCTATCGTGCTTGCTTCTTTGCTGAGACACCAGAAACACGTTGAAGGTAACATTGAACGTCTCATCGGAGAACTTGCGATGCGTGCCCGCTTCCACGATCAATCGAAACTCGGCGTAGATGAATTCAGTGGGTTCGTAGAGATTCATCACGTGGCTAGGGAGAATCCTATCGGATCCCCGGACTATGAGGCCGCAATGCGTACCGCTCCGTGCATCGCGCATCATTTCGCGGAGAACAGTCACCACCCTGAGCACCACGGTAAGACAGAGCGCATGGGATGGCTCGACATTATCGAGATGGTGTTAGACTGGAAGGCCGCATCCGATGTGTACGGCAACACTACGCTGCGAGACGGCCTTGAATACCAATTCTCCCGCCACGGATTCACAGGCGAGCAACGGTGGCTCATCTTGCAGGTTGTCGAATGGGTAGAGGGAGGCCACGTTGCGGAATAGCCTGCGCATCTTCCTCACGACGCAGAGCGACCAAGGCTCGCGTGACTGCCAGGTCGGCACGAAGGTGCTTGCTCTTGTCGTCGGGATCGCTGTCGTCAACTACGCGCTGAGTGCGGCGCTGCATCAGGAGGGCAAGGATGTCCGTGGCGTCTTCGTCTCTACTTCGTGACTCCGCGCTAGCCGTCTTCCGCGAGGCGACGAAGCTCTCACGGGCGGAACGTAACCGCGCACGCAACGCCGCCACCGAGCGCACGCGGAAAGCGTTTGCTAGCATCTTCGCTAAGCAGGGACGCGCATACCTCGCACGCCTACCGAAGATTGCCAAGCTATTCGTCTCGAACGAAGTCACCGAGGCGGCATACGACGGCGACCTCGCAGACGCCTTCGCTGACGTGTTCTCGACGACACGCAAGCAGGCAGAGAAGGCGCTGTTTGAGTCCATGTTCGACGGGATCACGGGCGGATATCAGGGCCTCGCATCCGACTTCGGCCTAGAGACGTCGTTCAAGTTGAAGCCCGAGCAGGCTACGAAGTGGGCACGCGACAACGCCGCAAAGGAAGTCACGAAGATCAACGAGGCGACACAGATAGAGATGCGTGGCCTCATCACACGGGGGATTGACGAGGGGCGCGACTACGGCTCCATCGCCCGTGAGATCCGCGACACGTTCGACGGGTTCACGACGCAGCGGGCCGAGCTTGTCGCCGTCCAAGAGAACGCCATGGCCTACGAAGAGGGCCAGTCGCGCCTCGTTGGCGAGATCGAGAAAGCGGGCATCACCATGGAGAAAGCGATCACCGGCCCGGACGACGATCTCACCTCGGACATCTGCCGCGACGCCATGGACATGGGCTGGATTGACACGGATGAGGAGTTCCCAGGCGGCGAGCAGACGGCCCCGCTTCACGTCGGTTGCCGACACGCCACGATCTACCGCGTCAAAGAGGAGGAGTAATGCAGTCTGTAATGGACTTCCCTTGGAGATACAAGCACTGCGCTGACAGTACGCAGGTGTCAGCCGGGCCGTGCGTGTTGCACACGATCACCATCAACCGCCTCGATACCGGAGCGTGCGTCGTGACCGTGTACGACAACCCGGCAGCGGCGGGAAACGTGATCGCAATCATTGACCTCACGCCCACGGCTGTCGTGAACGTGATGAGCACGACGCTCATCTTCGACGCGCAGTGCGATACGGGGCTCTATGCTGACTTCAGCGGGGCGGGCGGCGACATCACGGTGACGTACA
>Ga0209079_10000050_pt1 | contig 57085 bp, 60 predicted proteins | sample PPLLaktember2015_2_FD_187259 | JGI IMG/M metagenome (GOLD analysis project Ga0209079, IMG submission 187259) | Freshwater sediment microbial communities from Prairie Pothole Lake near Jamestown, North Dakota, USA - PPLs Lake P7 Core (6) Depth... | ecosystem: Environmental > Aquatic > Freshwater... | reverse complement strand
CGGAAATCGGCGAGCGAGAAGCCGGCGAACACCGTGGCGGCGAGCAGGCCCTCGCGTTCGCGGCTGCGCGCTCGCTCCACCGCGCGCTGCATCGCGCCCTCGCCGGTGGCGCTGCGCAGCGTGTGCGACAGCAGCGGCGGCTGGGCCCACGCGACGTGCGGCCGCGGCCCGCCGTCGATCCAGTCGAACAGCAGCCGCGCGGCGTGCGCGCCGGTCTCGAACATGTCGACGTGCGGATAGGTCTTGAAGCCGACGATGACATCGGCGGCGTCGACCATCGCCTGCGTGAGGTTGCCGTGCAGGTCGAGCGCAACCGCCAGCGGCGTGTTCGGCGCGAAGTCGCGGATCCGGCGCAGCAGTTCGCCCTCGCCGTCGTCGAACCGCTCCGACACCATCGCGCCGTGCAGGTCGAGCAGGATCGCGTCGCAGCCCGCGCGCACTGCATCGACGATCGCGCCCGCGAGCCGCTCGTACGCGGCGGCGTCGACGCGACCGCTGGGATTCGCGGTGGCATTGACGGCGACGGTCACGTCCGCGCCGCGCCGCTCGGCCGCCTCGATGAACGCGCCGAGCGCGGTGCGCCCGCCCCGCGCCTGGCGATGCGCGGCCTCGCCAAAGGTCGGCCCGTCCGGGCCGAACGAGGCGAGCGGCGTCGGCACCGTCGAGAAGGTGTTGGTCTCGTGATTGAGGCGGGCGGCGACGATCTTCATCGGGCGAGGCTGGTCGGGTGCTTCAGTGGGCGCGCCGGAGCACGCGGCCCGCGCGCGCGCCCGTGGCGCGTCCGGCGTGCCACGCCAGTGCGCCGCTCACGTACACGGAGTGGATGCCGGCGGCCGGCGTCCTGGGCTGCGCAAAGGTGGCGGCGTCGGCGATGCGGGCGGGATCGAACGCGACGAGGTCCGCCGCCAGTCCCGGCGCGATGCGACCGCGCCCGGCCAGGCGAAAGCGGTCGGCCGGCAGGCCGGTCATCCGGTGCACCGCCTCTTCCAGCGTGAACAGGTGGCGCTGCCGGGCGTAGTGCCCGAGCACGCGCGGGAACGCTCCCCACAGCCGCGGGTGCGGAAACGCGTCGTGCGGCAGGCCGTCGGAGCCGATCATCGTCCCGGGATGCGCGAGGATGCGTTCGACGTCGGCCTCGTCCATCGAGAAGTAGATCGCGCCGGCGGGCTGCAGCGCGTCGATCATGGCGTCGACCGCGAGGCCGTCGGCGGCGGCGAGCTCGTCGAGGTAGCGTCCGGCGGCCTCGGGCCGCGCCTTCGACCACGCGATCAGCACCCGCTGCGCCTGCGCGGCGGCGTCCTTGCGCAGCACCGTCGACGACGCGGTGTACGGGTAGCAGTCGAGGCACACGTCGCGCGTGCGGCGCGCCTCGTCGAGCAGCGCGAGGGTCTCGCGCGAGCGGCCGAAGTTCGCGCGGCCGATCACCTTGTGGTGCGAGAGCACCTGCCTCACGCCGAGGTGGCCGGCGATCTCCATCGCCTCGGTCATCGACTCGAGCACGCGCTCGCCCTCGTCGCGGATGTGCGAGGCGATCAGCGCGCCGGTGCCGCGCAGCGGCTCGAACACCTGGCGGATCTCGTCGGCGGTGGCGGCATTCGCGGGCGCGTAGTAGGTGCCCGTCGACGCGCCGATCGCGCCCGCCGCCAGCGCCTCGGCGACGCCGGCCTGCATCGCGGCGATCTCGGCAGGCGTCGCGGGCCGGTCGAGCGCGCTCATCGCCATCACGCGCAGGGTCGTGTGGCCGACGAGCGCGGCGCAGTTGATCGCGGGCGGCTGCGCCTCGAGCGCCGCGAAGTAGTCGCGGAAGGAGCCGAAGCGCTGCGACGGCAGCTCGGCCGCATCGGCGGCGACGAGGTTCAGCGGCGGCACCGCCGCCCGGTTGCCGAGCGGCGCCAGGCTGACGCCGCAGTTGCCGGTCACGACCGTCGTGACGCCCTGGCTGAGCTTGGGCGTCATCGACGGGTCGACGAGCAGCAGGCGGTCGTCGTGCGTGTGGACGTCGATGAACCCGGGCGCGACCGCCAGGCCGTGGAGGTCGATCACCTCGGCCCCTGCCCCGGCAGCAGCGGCGTCGAATCCCGCGATCACGCCATCGCGCAGCACGACGTCGGCGCGCCGCGCCGGCGCGCCGGTCCCGTCGATCACCAATCCGCCACGTAGAACTACGCTGCTTGCTGGCATGTTTCCCTTGTCGTTCGGCTCCGTGTAGTCTGTCCCTTCGCTTCACGCTCGGCAAATCGCGGCGCTCGCGCGCTGCACGCAGACGGCGCATCCGTGCACCGCTTTGGTGGATACGCTGCAGACGGGGCCACGAACCCCGCGCGCTGCCGCCGAGTGATGGACCGTCCGCGCTCGCTCTGGAACGTTTCTTGCGTTGAAGACGCCCTGTTGCGCCGAACGCAGTGCCGGGCGATCGGTCCCTGTTTCACTTCTGAGGAGGAGACGTAAGTGATGAGCATGCGTACCACCCGTTGGCAGCGTCACGGGCTTGCCCTGGCGCTCGGACTGGCGATGACCGCCAGCGTTGTGTTTTCCTCGCCCGCCCTGGCGCAGGGCAAGGTGCTGAAGTTCGTGCCGGAGGCGGACCTGCGGATCCTCGATCCGATCACCACCACCGCCTACATCACGCGCAACCATGGCTACATGGTGTACGACGTGCTGTTCGCGACCGACGCGAAGTTCCAGGTCCAGCCGCAGATGGTGGACAAGTGGGAGGTCAGCAAGGACAACCTGACCTACACGTTCACGCTGCGCGACGGCCTGAAGTTCCACGACGGCGCGCCGGTGAAGTCGGCCGACTGCATCGCCTCGATCGAGCGCTGGGCCAAGCGCGACGTCTTCGGCCAGCGCCTCGGCGAGATGACCGAGTCGTGGGCGGTGGTCAACGACAAGACCTTCCGCCTGAAGCTGAAGAAGCCGTTCGCGTACGTGCTCGAGTCGCTCGCCAAGCCGTCGTCGAACGTGCCGTTCATCATGCCCGAGCGCATCGCGAAGACCGACGCGAACACCGCGATCACCGATCCGACAGGCTCCGGCCCGTTCAAGATGGTCAAGGAGCAGTGGGTTCCGGGCAACAAGGTCGTGTACGTGAAGAACACCGACTACGTGCCGCGCAAGGAAGCGCCGTCCTGGGGCGCCGGCGGCAAGGTCGTGAAGGTCGACCGCGTCGAGTGGATCTACATCCCGGACGCGGCCACCGCCGCCGCCGCGCTCAACAGCGGCGAGGTCGACTGGTGGCAGCAGGTCCCGACCGACCTGATCCCGGTGCTGGCGAAGAACAAGGACGTCAAGGTCGAGAGCGTCGATCCTCTCGGCTCGATCGGCCTGCTGCGCTTCAACCACCTGCAGCCGCCGTTCAACAACGTGAAGATGCGCCAGGCCGTGCAGATGGTCGTCAACCAGAACGACTACGCGATCGCCATCGCCGGCGACCCGAAGAACGGCAAGCCGTGCGCGTCGTTCTTCACCTGCGGCACGCCGATGGCGAACACCGCGGGCTCGGAGGCACTGACCGGCAAGCGCGACTTCGACAAGGCGAAGGCGCTGGTCAAGGAGGCCGGCTACAAGGGCGAGAAGGTCATCCTGATGTCGGCCACCGACCAGCCGATCGTGCATGCGCAGGCACTCGTCACGCAGGACATCCTGAAGAAGATCGGCCTGAACGTCGAACTGGCGGCCAGCGACTGGGGCACGCTGATCACGCGCCGGGGCTCGAAGGAGCCGGTGGAGAAGGGCGGCTGGAGCGTCTTCCACACCTGGTTCGTGGGTCCGGACATCACGACGCCGGCACTCAACTCGCCGCTGCGCGGCGCCGGCGAGAAGTCCTGGTTCGGATGGCCCACCGACGCCAGGCTCGAGGAGCTGCGCGACGCGTGGTTCAACGCGCCGGACGTGGCCGCCCAGAAGAAGATCGCCGAGGACATGCAGAAGCGCGCGTTCGAGACGGTGCCCTACGTGCCGACCGCGCAGTTCATCATCCCGACCGCGTACCGCAGCAACCTGTCCGGCGTGATCATCTCGCCGGTGACGTTCATCTGGAACGTGGAGAAGAAGTAACGCCTGCCTGAATCTCGCCCCGGCGCAAGCCGGGGCGATTTCGTTTTCGCCGTGATACGGTCCCGGTTCGCCGGGACATCTGCAGGTCCCGCTCCCCCGCATGCTCCGCTACGCGCTCAAACGCCTGCTCGCGACCATCCCCGTGATGGCCATCGTGGCGCTGTTCGTCTTCTCGCTGCTGTACCTCAGCCCGGGCGACCCGGCGGCCGTCATCGCCGGCGACATCGCCACCGAGGAGGACATCGCGAAGATCCGCGCCCAGCTCGGCCTCGACCAGCCCTACCTGGTCCGGTTCGGCAGCTGGCTCGGCGATCTCGCGCGCGGCGACCTCGGCGTGTCGATCTTCACGCAGTTGCCGGTGTCGACGCTGATCGGGCAACGGATCGAGCCGACGCTGGCGCTGACGCTGTGCACGCTGATCGTCGCGGTGGGCCTCGCGGTGCCGCTCGGCGTGCTGGCCGCGGCGCGCGCCGGCGGCTGGATCGATCGCATCGTGATGGCGGTCTCGGTGCTGGGATTCTCGGTGCCGGTGTTCGTGATCGCCTACGGCCTGATCTTCACCTTCTCGGTGTGGCTCGAGTGGCTGCCTGTCCAGGGCTACCGCAGCATCACCGAAGGTTTCGTGCCGTTCATCCGGCACATGATCCTGCCGAGCCTCGCGCTCGGCGTCGTGTACATGGCGCTGATCGCCCGCATCACGCGGGCGACGATGCTCGACGTGCTCTCGCAGGACTACGTGCGCACCGCCACCGCCAAGGGCCTCGCGCCCGGCACGGTGCTCGTGCGCCACGCGCTGAAGAACGCCGCGGTGCCGATCGTCACCATCATCGGCATCGGCATCGCGCTGCTGATCGGCGGCGTGGTCGTGACCGAGACGGTGTTCGCGATTCCCGGGCTCGGGCGCCTGACGGTCGACGCCATCCTGCGGCGCGACTACCCGATCATCCAGGGCGTGACGCTGCTGTTCTCGGCGGTCTACGTGCTGGTCAACCTGCTGGTCGACCTCAGCTACTCGCTGTTCGACCCGCGGATCCGCTACTAGCATGGCCGCCATCGCCGAGGCCATCGCCGCGCCGAAGTCGGTTTCGCCGACGATCCAGCGCTTCAAGGATGCGCTGCGCCGGCACCCGACCGCGATCGCCGGCGCGATCGTGCTGGTGCTGATGATGCTGGTCGCGATCTTCGCGGCGTGGCTCGGCACGATCGACCCGCAGGCGCTGTCGCCGATCCGCCGCCTGCGTCCGATGAGCGAAGAGCACTGGTTCGGCACCGACATGCTGGGGCGCGACGTCTACAGCCGCGTCATCTACGGGACCCGCGTGTCGCTGACCGTGGGGCTCGCGGTGGCGCTGCTGGCGACGACGATCGGACTCGCCATCGGGCTGGTCACCGGCTACCTGCGCTGGCTCGACGCCGTGGTGATGCGCGTGATGGACGGCCTGATGTCGATCCCGTCGGTGCTGCTGGCGATCGCGCTGATCTCGCTGACGCGCGCCAGCCTCGAGAACGTCATCATCGCCATCGCGATCGCCGAGGTGCCGCGCGTGGTGCGCCTCGTGCGCTCGCTGGTGCTGACGCTGCGCGAGCAGCCGTACGTCGAGGCGGCGATCGCGTCCGGCACGCGGCTGCCCGCGATCCTGATGCGCCACATCCTGCCGAACACGCTCGCGCCGCTGCTGGTGCAGGCGACCTACATCTGGGCCTCGGCGATGATCACCGAGGCCATCCTGTCGTTCATCGGCGCCGGCACCCCGCCCAACATCCCGAGCTGGGGCAACATCATGGCCGAGGCGAGGAGCCTGATCCAGGTCGCGCCGACCATCCTGCTGTTCCCGGGCCTGTTCCTGTCGCTGACGGTGCTGTCGGTGAATCTTCTCGGTGACGGCCTGCGCGATGCGCTGGATCCGAGGCTGGCGAGGCGCATATAGCTTCGGGGACAGATGAACATGATCGATTTCCGCAGCTTCGAAGCGCGCATCGCTCGGCATCCATGCGCCGGGCGAGCATTCAGGAACGAGGGGGCTGGGCCTGCCCCCTCGTGCTCCCCCAGCCATGAGTGAGGGTGCTCCCGTGGCATCACTCCAACCGCTGCTGCGCGTCCAGGACCTGAAGACGCACTTCCACACGCGCGACGGCGTCGTGCGCGCGGTCGACGGCGTCAGCTTCGACGTGATGCCCGGCGAGACGCTGGCGATCGTCGGCGAGTCCGGCTGCGGCAAGAGCGTGACGGCGATGTCGATCCTGCGCCTGCTGCCGATGCCGCCGGCCCGCATCGCCGGCGGCCGCATCGAGTTCGAAGGCCGCAACCTGCTCGAGCTGTCCGAGCCGGAGATGCGCAAGGTCCGCGGCAACGCGATCTCGATGATCTTCCAGGAGCCGATGACGTCGCTCAATCCGGTGCTGACCATCGGCCGCCAGATCTCCGAGGCGCTGGTGCTGCACCGGGGCATGACGGAAAAGGCGGCGCTCGTGCGCGCGGCCGAGATGCTGCGCAAGGTCCGCATCCCGGAAGCCGAGCGGCGCCTCGCGCAGTATCCGCACGAGCTGTCGGGCGGCATGCGCCAGCGCGTGATGATCGCGATGGCGCTCGCCTGCGGCCCGCGGCTGCTGATCGCCGACGAGCCGACGACTGCGCTCGACGTCACCATCCAGGCCCAGATCCTCGAGCTGATGCACGAGCTGCGCGACGAGACCGGCGCGTCGGTCATCCTGATCACGCACGACCTCGGCGTCGTCGCCGAGATCGCCCACCGCGTCGTCGTGATGTATGCCGGCCGCAAGGTCGAGGAAGCGCCGATCGGGGAACTGTTCGCCGCGCCGCGCCATCCGTACACACGCGGGCTGCTCGGTTCGATGCCGCACCTCGGCGACTCGGTCAACGAGACCGGCAAGCGGCTGGTCGAGATCCCGGGCATGGTGCCGTCGCTGAAGGACCCCGCCCCCGGTTGCCTGTTCGCGCCGCGCTGCACGAACGCCACCGAGCGCTGCTCGCGCGAGGTCCCGCCGCTGGAGCTGCACGCGCCCGGCCACTGGGCGGCGTGCTGGAACCCGGTCGCCGCGCCGCGCTCCGCGAGGGCGACGGAGGCGACGGCATGAGCGCGCCCTCGACCGCCGGCAACGAAGTGCTGCTCGAAGTGCGCGACCTGCGCAAGTACTACCCGACCAAGCCGGGCCTGTTCGGCGCATCCAGCGGCAAGGTGCACGCGGTCGACGGCGTCGGCTTCTCGATCGCGGGCGGCGAGACGCTGGGGCTGGTCGGCGAGTCGGGCTGCGGCAAGTCGACCACGGGCAAGCTGATCCTGCGGCTGCAGGATCCGACCTCGGGCGAGATCCTCTGGCGCGGCCGCCGCATCGAGAAGCTGTCCGCCTCCGAGATGCGACCGGTGCGGCGCGAGCTGCAGGCCGTGTTCCAGGACCCGTACTCGTCGCTGAACCCGCGCATCCGCGCCGCCGACATCGTCGCCGAGCCGTTGCGCAACTTCGAGCGCCTGACGGGCGCCGCCGCGCGCGAGCGCGTGGCGCAGCTCTTCGAGCGCGTCGGACTGCGGGCCGACCAGATGGTGAAGTTCCCGTTCGAGTTCTCCGGCGGCCAGCGCCAGCGGCTTGGCATCGCGCGCGCGCTGTCGGTGCAGCCGAAGCTGATCGTCTGCGACGAGCCGGTGTCCGCGCTCGACGTGTCGGTGCAGGCGCAGGTGATCAACCTGCTGATGGACCTGCAGAAGGAGTTCCACCTCTCCTACCTGTTCGTCGCGCACGACCTCGCCGTCGTCGAGCACATCAGCCACCGCGTGGCGGTGATGTACCTCGGCAAGATCGTCGAGATCGCGCCGAAGAAGGCGATCTTCACGCGGCCGCAGCACCCGTACACCGAGGCGCTGCTCGAGGCGGTGCCGGTGCCGGACCCCACGCGCCGCAAGCAGCGCCGCGTGCTGGGCGGCGACGTTCCGAGCCCGATCAACCCGCCGCCCGGCTGCCGCTTCCACACGCGCTGCCCGTACGTCGAGGCGCGCTGCAAGGTCGATGAGCCGCCGCTGCAGCTGGTCGCGCCCGGGCAATGGGTGGCGTGCCACCTGCGGCAACCGCCCGCGGCGAGCAGCGCCAAGGGGGCAGCATGAAGCACGAAGCGCGCGCCGTTCGCAATCCGGCCGCGGCGCCGGCCGCCGAGCACTACGGCGCCGCGCGCTCCGCGGTGCTGAGCCACTCGGGCTTCAGCGCGGCGCTTGCCGAGATCTCGAGCTGGCCCGGCTACGCGCCCACCCCGCTGGTGGAGCTGCCGGCACTGGCGCGCTCGCTCGGCGTCGGCGCGATCCACTACAAGGACGAACGCGGCCGCTTCGGCCTGCGCAGCTTCAAGGCGCTCGGCGGCGCCTATGCCGTCGCCAACGTGCTGAGGAAAACGGTCGCGGCCGCGACAGGCCGCACGGACATCGGGTCGCGCGACCTGCTGTCCCGCGAGTTCGCCGGCATCGTCGGCCCGGCGACGGTCACCTGCGCGACCGACGGCAACCACGGCCGCTCGGTCGCCTGGGGCGCGCGGCTCTTCGGCTGCCGCTGCGTGATCTTCGTGCACGAGCACGTGAGCCAGGGCCGGCGCGACGCGATCGCGCACTACGGCGCCGAGGTGCGCGAGGTCAGGGGCAACTACGACGACGCCGTGCGCCACGCCGCGGCGACGGCCGCCGCGGAGGGCTGGACCGTCGTGTCGGACACGTCCTACCCGGGCTACCGCGACATTCCGCTCGACGTGATGCACGGCTACGGCGTGATGGCGGCCGAGGTCGCGCAGGCGTTCGGCGACACGCCGCCGACCCACGTGTTCGCGCAGGCGGGCGTCGGCGCGCTGGCGGCGGCGATCTGCGCCAGCTTCTGGCTGCGCTGGGAGGCGCGCCGGCCGTCGTTCGTCGTGGTCGAGCCCACGCGCGCCGACTGCGTCTACCAGAGCCTGGCCGCGGGCCGACCGGTTGTGGTCGGCGGCTCGCTCGACACGGTGATGGCGGGTCTGGCGTGCGGCGAAGTGTCCGAACTCGCGTGGGAGATCCTGCATCACGGAGCCAACGCCGCGGTCGCCGTGGACGATGCCTACGCGCTCGCCGCGATGCGCGCGCTAGCGTTCCCCGCCACGGGCGAGCCCGCGATCGTCGCGGGCGAGACGGGCGGCACCGGACTCGCGGCGTTGCTGGCGGCGGCGGACTATCCGGAGATCCGGTCCACGCTGGCGCTGGACGATCAGTCGCGCGTGCTGCTGCTCGGCAGCGAAGGCGACACCGATGCCCGCATCTACCTCGAGGTGGTCGGGCGCACGGCCGAGGAGGTGCTCGATGAAGGCTGAACAGCTGCGGATCAACCCGACCCGCCTGATGGACCGACTGAACCGGCTCGCCGAGATCGGCGCGACCGCCGACGGCAGCTGCTGCCGGCTCGCGCTGACCGACGAGGACAAGGCGGGCCGCGACCTCGTCGCCGGCTGGATGCGCGAGCTCGGCCTCGAGGTGCGCGTCGACCCGATCGGCAACCTCTTCGGGCTGCGCAAGGGGGCCGAGGGCGTCGACAGCTGCGCGCCGGTGATGTGCGGCTCGCACATCGACACCGTGCGCACCGGCGGCCGCTACGACGGCAACCTCGGCGTGCTCGGCGGCCTGGAGGTCGTGCAGACGCTGAACGACGCCGGGCTCGTGACGCGGCGGCCGTTCGTGGTCGGCGTGTTCACCGACGAGGAAGGCGCGCGCTTCCACCCGGACATGGCGGGCTCGCTCGCCTACGTCGGCGGGATGCCGCTCGACGAGCTGTACGCCACCCGGGGCATCGACGGCAAGGTGTTCCGCGACGAACTCGAGCGTATCGGCTACCTCGGCGACGCGCCGATCCCGCTGTACCGGCCGCACGCCTTCGTCGAGCTGCACGTCGAGCAGGGCCCGGTGCTCGACCTCGAAGGCATCACGATCGGCGCAGTCGAGGACCTGCAGGGCATCTCGTGGACCGAGGTGCTGGTCACCGGCCAGTCGAACCACGCCGGCACCACGCCGATGCGGATGCGGCACGACGCCGGCTACTGCGCGGCGGCGATCGGCGTCTTCGTGCGCAACCTGGTCAAGGAGATCGGCGGCCGCCAGGTCGGCACGGTCGGGGCGATCACGCTGCACCCGAACCTCACCAACGTCGTCGCCGCGCGCGCGCGCGTGACCGTCGACCTGCGCAACACCGACGACGACGTGCTGAAGCAGTCCGAGGCGCGGCTGGCCGCGTTCCTCGAGCAGCTGGCGCGCGACGAGGGCGTGAAGATCGAGACGCACTCGCTGGCGCGCTTCGCGCCGGTGCAGTTCGACAAGGGCATTGCCGCGCTGGTCGCGCGCACCGCGCAGCGGCTCGGCCACTCGTGCCGCCCGATGACCTCCGGCGCCGGCCACGACGCGCAGATGCTGGCGCGCATCTGCCCCACCGCGATGATCTTCGTGCCGTCGGTCAAGGGCATCAGCCACAACCCGGCCGAGCACACCGAGCCGGTGCACCTCGCGGCCGGGGCCGACGTGCTGCTGCACACGGTGCTCGAGCTCGCGGCGTAGGAGTCCGGCCATGGCCCGCATCGTCACCGTCGGCGCCGCCCAGTTGGGCCCCATCGCGCGCAGCGAGACGCGCGCGCAGGTCGTCGAGCGCATGCTCGCGCTGATGGGCGACGCGAAGCGCCACGGCTGCGACCTCGTGGTGTTCCCGGAGCTTGCGCTGACGACGTTCTTCCCGCGCTGGTATTTCGCGCAGCAGGCCGAGGTCGACGCGTTCTTCGAGCGCGCCATGCCGGGCCCGGAGACGCAGCCGTTGTTCGACGCCGCGCGCAGGCTCGGCATCGGCTTCTACCTCGGCTACGCCGAGCTCGCCGACGAGGACGACCGGACGCGGCGCTTCAACACGTCGATCCTGGTCGACAAGCAGGGCCGGGAGATCTCCAAGTACCGCAAGATCCACCTGCCCGGGCACGCGGAGCACGAGCCGTGGCGGCGCTTCCAGCACCTAGAGAAGCGCTACTTCGAGGTCGGCGACCTCGGCTGGCCGGTGGTGCGCTGGGCCTTCGGCGAGGGCGCCACGGGCCTGTTCGGCATGGCGATCTGCAACGACCGCCGCTGGCCGGAGACCTACCGCGTGATGGGCCTGCAGGGCGTGGAGATGGTGCTGCTCGGCTACAACACGCCGGTGCACAACCCGCCGGCGCCCGAGCACGACGCGCTCTCGCACTTCCACAACGAGCTGGTGATGCAGTCGGGCGCCTACCAGAATGGCACCTGGGTGGTGGGCGTGGCAAAGGCCGGCAACGAGGAAGGCGTCGAGCAGATCGGCAACTCGATCATCGTCGCGCCGAGCGGCGAGATCGTCGCCGCCTGCACGACCACCGGCGACGAGCTGGCGATCGCGCGCTGCGACCTCGACCTGTGCAACTCGTACAAGTCGACCACGTTCAATTTCGCCCGCCACCGCGAGCCGGAGCAGTACCGGATGATCGTCGAGCGCAAGGGCGCGGTGCCGCCCGAGTGAGTCCCCGACGCACGGCGCCGCGGCGCGGGCGGGCGCATTCCGGGCTAGCATCGGCTTCCCGGTAGCCTGCGGCCGACTCCCATGAGCGACATCTCCCCTCCACCGCCCGACGACCGCGACGACGGCGTGCCGGTTTCGGTCCGCATCCGCGAGCGGATCAAGCAGGCGCGCGAGCGCTTTCACGCCAACGACAACATCGCCCGCTTCATCGAGCCCGGCGAGATGGAAGCGCTGCACTCCGAGGTCGAGGCAAAGATGCTTGGCGTGCTGGAGAGCCTCGTGATCGACACCCAGGGCGACCACAACACGCGCGAGACCGCGCGCCGGGTCGCCAAGATGTACCTGACCGAAGTGTTCCGCGGCCGCTACGCGGAGCGGCCGCCGGTCACCGAGTTCCCCAACGTGGAGCGGCTGAACGAGCTGATGATCGTCGGCCCGATCACCGTGCGCAGCGCGTGCTCGCACCACCTGTGCCCGATCCTCGGCAAGGTGTGGATCGGCGTGATGCCGAACGAGTACTCCAACCTGATCGGCCTGTCGAAGTACGTGCGGCTGGCCGACTGGGTGATGAGCCGGCCGCAGATCCAGGAAGAGGCGGTGACGCACCTCGCCGACCTGCTGCAGGACGCCATGCAGCCCGACGGGCTCGCCATCGTGATGGAGGCGGATCACTTCTGCATGCAGTGGCGCGGCGTGAAGGAGGCGGACTCCAAGATGATCAACAGCGTCATGCGCGGTTCGTTCCTGAAGGATCCGAACCTGCGCCGGGAATTCCTCTCGCTGCTCAACGGCAAGAACACCTGATCCACGGAGAAGTCCGATGCTCGTTCGTCTGCTGTACGCCAGTCGCGCCGCCGAGGCGGTCACGCAGGACATCATCGAGTCGATCCTGGCGTCGTCGCGCCAGCACAACCCGGCGCTCGGGATCACCGGCGTGCTGTGCCACGGCGGCGACGTCTACATGCAGGTGCTCGAGGGCGGGCGCGACGCGGTCAACGCGCTGTACAACAAGATCGTGCGCGACGCGCGCCATCGCGATATCGCGCTGCTGCACTACGAGGAAGTCGCCGAGCGGAAGTTCGCCGGCTGGACGATGGGCCAGGTGAACCTGACCAAGGTGAACCCGTCGCTGCTGCTGAAGTACTCGGACCGGCCGGTGCTCGACCCGTTCGCTTCCTCCGGCCTGGCGTCGATGGCCCTGCTCGAGGAACTGATCGCCACCGCGCAGATCGTCGGGCGCGCCGGCTAGGACGGCCTGCCGCACCGGACCCGCCGTGAGCAAGGCCGCGACGCGTTCACGTCGCTGCTGCGCGCCTGTTTGCCGCTACCATCGCCCGCTCGTCCGGGCACGGAGCGCGACATGAAACGATTGGCGATGGCGGCGGCAGTGGCGTCAGTGGTCCTGGCGGCCGGATGCGAAAGCTTGGAGGCGCAGGGTCCGCGTGCCGTGGCCCAGCTCGAGGCCGCGAAGGGCAACCCGGTCTGGGGCTCGGTGTCGTTCATCGAGAGCGGCGGCGGCGTGCTGGTGCGCGCTGACGTGCGCGGCCTGCGTGGAAGCGGCGAGTTCGGCTTCCACGTGCACGAGAAGGGCGACTGCTCGTCGGCCGACTTCATGAGCGCCGGCGGCCACTTCAATCCGGGAGGCAAGCCGCACGGGCATCACGGCAAGGCCGAGCGCCATGCCGGAGACCTGGAGAACCTGAGGTCGGACGCCGAAGGCAACGCCACCTACGTCTTCGAAACGAAGCTGCTGACGGTCGCGCCGGGCCCGAACTCGGTCGTCGGCCGCGCCGTCGTCATCCACGCGAATCCGGACGACTACACGTCGCAGCCGGCGGGCAACTCCGGGCCGCGCATCGCGTGTGGGCTGATCCGCGCCGTGGACGAGGGCACGGGCCCGCTGTATCCGCGGCTGCCGCGCTAGCGCGCCGGCGCGACCAGTTCGGCGTAGCGGCGCAGGTCGATGTTGCCGCCGCTGAGGATCACGCCGACCCGCTTGCCGCGCACGTCGACCACGTTGTCGAGCGCGGCGGCGGCGCCGAGGCAGCCGGTCGGCTCGACGATGATCTTCATCCGCTCGCCGAAGAAGCGCATCGCCTTCACCAGCTGGTCGTCGGTGACGGTGACGACCCGGTCGACCAGCGCCTGGATCACCGGGAACGTATAGCGGCCGGCGTGCTGCGTCTGCGCGCCGTCGGCGATGGTGCGCGGCACGTCGATGTGCACGATCTCGCCGCGGGCGAGGCTCTGCTGCACGTCGTTGCCGGCTTCCGGCTCGACCCCGATGACCGCGCAGTCCGGCAGCCGGTGCTTCGCCGCCGTCGCGCAGCCCGAGATGAGGCCGCCGCCGCCGACGCAGACGAACAGCAGGTCGAGCGTGCCGACTTCTTCGATCAGTTCGAGCGCCGCCGTGCCCTGCCCCGCCATCACGTGCGGGTGATCGTACGGCGGGATCAGCGTCATGCCGCGCTCCTCGGCGATCTTCGCGCCGAGCGCCTCGCGGTTCTCGGTGTAACGGTCGTACAGCAGGACCTCCGCCCCGTAGCCGCGGGTGGCGTCGATCTTCATCTGCGGCGCATCCTTCGGCATCACGATGGCGGCCGGCATGCCGAGCAGGCGCGCCGACAGCGCGATCGCCTGCGCGTGGTTGCCTGACGAGAATGCGATGACGCCGGCGCGGCGCTGTTCGGGCGTGAACTGCGCGAGCGCGTTGTAGGCGCCGCGGAACTTGAACGCTCCCATGCGCTGCAGGTTCTCGCACTTGAAGAACAGCGTGCCGCCGGCGAGGGCGTCGGCCGTGCGGGAGGTCATCACCGGCGTGCGGTGCGCGACGCCCGCCAGCCGTTCGGCCGCGGCGGCGACGTCGTCGAATGAGATGGCGAGGGACATGCGCGAAGCTTAATCGCTCCTCGTCGTGGCGGACCGACATGCCGCACGTCGATATGCGTATCGCTGCGCGGCATGTCGCGTGGCGCCGTTCGGGCGTAAGGTCGGCCTCGCAGCCACCCGAAGGAGATCCCGATGCGCGCCCGAACGATCCTCGACACCATCGGCAACACGCCGTCGATCCGCGTCAACCGCCTGTTCGGCAGCGCCGAGGTCTGGATCAAGTCCGAGCGCGCGAACCCCGGCGGCTCGATCAAGGACCGCATCGCGCTGGCGATGGTCGAGGCGGCCGAGCGCGCCGGGCGACTCGCGCCGGGCGGCACGATCGTCGAGCCGACCTCGGGCAACACCGGCATCGGGCTGGCGATGGTCGCGGCCGTCAAGGGCTACCGGCTGCTCCTCGTGATGCCGGACTCGATGTCGGTCGAGCGGCGGCGGCTGATGCTCGCGTACGGCGCGACGTTCGAGCTGACGCCGCGCGAGAAAGGCATGAAGGGCTCGATCGAGCGGGCGAAGGAGATCGTCGCCGCCACGCCGGGCGCGTGGATGCCGCAGCAGTTCGACAACCCGGCCAACATCGAGGTGCACGCGCGCACGACCGCGCGCGAGATCCTGGACGACTTTCCCGAGGGGATCGACGCCATCATCACGGGTGTGGGCACCGGCGGCCACATCAGCGGCGTCGCGCAGGTGCTGAAGCCGCAGTGGAGCGGCCTGCAGGTGTTCGCGGTCGAGCCCGCCGCGTCGCCGGTGATCTCGGGCGGGCAGGCGTCGCCGCATCCGATCCAGGGCATCGGCGCCGGCTTCATCCCCGTCAACCTGAAGACCGAACTGCTCGACGGCGTCATCACGGTCGAGGCCGAGGAAGCGCGCGAGATGGCGCGCCGCGCGGCGCGCGAGGAAGGCGTCCTGGTCGGGATTTCCTCCGGCGCGACGCTCGCCGCCATCGCGAAGAAGCTGCCCGAACTGAAGAAGGGCGCGCGCGTCCTCGGCTTCAACTACGACACCGGAGAACGCTACCTGTCGATCGAAGGGTTCCTGCCCGTCGAGTAACGGTTCATGCGCGCGGCGGCGCCCTGATTCGCGCCGGTTACACACCGTTGCACGACCGACATACGGTCGATACGGCACACCGCCACCATGGCGCCTCGAATCGAGGAGGACCGCCATGGACAGCCAAGTCGAACTCCCGCCCCGCGCGAGCGGACGCCACGCCGCGGCGCCCGCGGCGTCTGCGCTCGAGCCGCAGCCTGACCCGAGGGTCGCGGAACTGCGCGGCGCGGCAATGCGCCGCCTGTTTCCGCAGCGACTCGCCGGCCGGGCGAGCCCGGCGACAAGCGACGTCGCGCTGCGGGTCCACGCGCATCTCGCCGCAGCCACGACGATCGAGGACCTCGAGCGGCGCCTGCGCTTGCTCGTGCAGTACCCGACGGAACTGATCGACGAGGTCCGGTTGCGGGACGGGCGCTCGGTGCTCGTGCGGCCGGTGCTTCCGCCGGATGCCTCGATGCACCGCGCGTTCGTGCGGTCGATGTCGCCGACGACACGCCGGAACCGGTTCCATGCCGGCGTCGCCGACCTGCCCGACCCCGTGCTGCGCTACCTGACCGAAGTCGACCACGTCGACCACGTCGGGCTCGTGGGCGAGGTCGACGAGGCGACCGGCGCGCGCCTGGTGGCCGAGGCGCGCTGGGTCCGGCGCGAGGACGAGCCCGGCACCGCCGACTTCGCGATCGCGATCGCAGACGACTTCCAGCTGAGTGGCCTCGGCAACATGCTGCTAGACATGCTCCAGCGCAGCGCCGTCGCGCGCGGCATCGACCGCCTGTGCGGCCACGTCCTGCGCAACAACGTGCGCATGCGCCGCTGGCTCGAGGCGCGCGGCTGGCGCATGAGCCACGACCCGGACGATCCCGGCGTGGACTGCGCGGAACTGCCGCTGGCGAAGAGCGCCGCACCCCTCTGGCGCGAAGCCGCGTGAGCTCGAAAGCAATCGGGGCAAACAATCGGGGTCAGACCCCGTTTTCCGGGCATCCCCGACAGATGTCGGGGAGAAATCGGGGTCTGACCCCGATTTTCAGCCCTTGATGCAGACGAGCGGGCGCAGGGAAGCGACGCGCTTCGCGAGGCCGGCGCGTTCGGTCGCCTCGGCGACGTCGTCGATGTCCTTGTAGGCGCCGGGCGCCTCTTCGGCGATGCCGCGCATCGAGTTGGAGCGGATCACGATCCCGCGCACGCCGAGTTCATCGACGACCGCGCGGCCGCGCCAGCGACGCAGCGCCTGGTTGCGGCTCATCGCGCGGCCGGCGCCGTGGCTCGCCGAACTCCACGCGCGTTCCTCGCTCTGCTTCGTGCCGGCGAGGATGTACGAGCCGGTGCCCATGCTGCCGCCGATGATCACCGGCTGCCCGACCTCGCGATACGCAGCGGGGATCGCCGGATGGCCCGGACCGAACGCGCGCGTGGCGCCCTTGCGATGCACGTACAGCAGCCGCTCGCGGCCGTCGACCTGGTGGCGCTCGGCCTTGCAGGTGTTGTGCGAAACGTCGTAGAGCGTGTCGATCTGCGCGAGCGGAAAACGCCGCGCGAACACCCGGCGCGCCAGGTGCGCGAGGATCTGGCGGTTGGCGAGGGCGCAGTTGATCGCGGCGTTCATCGCGCCGAGGTACTGCTGGCCCTCCGGCGACTTGATCGGCGCGCAAGCGAGTTCGCGGTCGGGCAGCACGAGCCCGAGCCGCGATGCGGCCTTCGCGAGGCTGACCAGGAACTCCGTCCCGATCTGGTGCCCGAGGCCGCGCGAGCCGCAGTGGATCGACACCACCACCTGGTCCTTGAAGAGGCCGAATGCGGCCGCGGCGCGCTCGTCGTGCACGCGCTCGACCTTCTGCACCTCGAGGTAGTGGTTGCCGGAGCCGAGCGTGCCCATCTCGCCGCGCTGCCGCCGCTTTGCGAGCGACGAGACGTTGTCGGGGCGTGCGCCGTCGATACAGCCGTGCTCTTCGATGACCGCGAGGTCCGCGGCGATGCCATGGCCCTGCTCGACGGCCCAGCGCGCGCCGCCGAGCAGCGCGGCGTCGAGCTCGCGCTCGTTCAGCTGGAGCGCGCCCTCGACGCCGACGCCGGCCGGGATGTCGCGCAGCAGCGCATCGCCGAGCCACTCCGCGTTCGGCGCGATGTCGGCGGCGGTGAGGTCGGTGCGCAGGCAGCGGATGCCGCACGAGATGTCGAAACCGACGCCGCCTGCGCTGATGATGCCGCCGTGGTCGGGATCGAAGGCGGCCACACCGCCGATCGGGAACCCGTAACCCCAGTGCGCGTCCGGCATCGCGAGCGCCGGCCCGACGAGGCCCGGCAGCCGCGCGACGTTGGTGATCTGCTCGAGCACCTTGTCGTCCATCGCTTCGAGCAGCGACCGGCTGCCGTAGAGGCGCGCCTCGTGCCGCGTGTCCGCCGCCGTGCGCGGCACGACCCACGTCCAGTCGTCGATCCGGGTCAGGCGGGACAGGTCCATTGTCAGCTCACAGGTCGACCACGCAGCGTGCTTCCCAGCCGTCGCCGTCGCGCGCGACGTTCAGCGCGGTCAGCGTGGCGCCCTTCACCTGCGTGCCGCGCTCGAGCCCCGGGTGCCAGCGCTCGCCGCGCGCGCTGCCGCGCCAGCGGCCGCCGTCCTGCTCCAGCGCGAACCGCCCGAGCGCCAGGCCCTGTGCGTTGGCGTGCGCCAGCAGCAGGTTCAGCCATGTCACGAGCGCGAGTTCGGGATCGGCTTCGGTGAACTCGACGTCGATCCGCTCGGTCGGCTGCACCGCGTCGGTGTCGCACATCAGCGCGAACGTCGCCTCGGCCGCCTGCACGAAGGCCTCGGCGAGCGTCGCCCCGCGGCCGATGATGCCGGTATCGGCGTCGTGATCGAAGTACGCGAAACGCCGCGCCGCCGAAAATCGGGGTCTGACCCCGATTTCGGGCCCACCCCCGTCGGGTGTCGGAGGGAAATCGGGGTCTGACCCCGATTTTTTCATCGGGCGGTCTCCAGCTCGGGTGCGTCTGCCTGCTGCCGCCGGTCGACATCGTCGGCGAGCATGCGCACGGCGGGCGAGATCGAGACCGGGTAGCGCGGCCAGGGCGGGTCGAGCGACTTCAGGTGGGCAGGCAGCGCTTCGAGCTGGACGTGGCAGTGAGCGCGCACTCTCGAAAGAGTGGGGGAAGGTGCGACGCGGCGGCCGTCGCGCATCACGCAGTCGAGCAGCGGCGTGCCTATGCCCTGCTCGCCGACCAGCCGCACGCTGTCGCCGGCGAACGTCCGGTCGGCGTTCGAGCGCCGCCAGACCTGCTTGCGGCCGGGCCACGTGGCCTTGCCGCCCGAGCGCTTGCGGCGCGCGACGCCGTCGTACTCCTGCAGCTTGTAGACGGCGTCGAGACACGGCGCGTCGCTGCTGGTGGTGAGGCTGGTGCCGATGCCGAAGCTCGCGATCGGCGCGCCGGCATCGACCAGGGCGCGCACGCGGTGCTCGTCCAGGTTGCCGCTCGCGAAGATCGCGCAGTCGCGCAGCCCGGCCGCGTCGAGGACGCGGCGGACCTCGCGCGACAGCGCGTCGAGGTCGCCGCTGTCGAGTCGCACGCCGCGGATGCGGATGCCGCGCTGCGCGAGTTGCGGCGCCAGCGCGGCGACCTTGCGTGCCGCGGCCACCGTGTCGTACGTGTCGATCAGCAGCATCGCGTTGTCTGGGAACGACTCGGCGAAGTCGACGAACGCCTGCGTCTCGCTGTCGTGCGCCTGCACGAACGAGTGCGCCATCGTCCCGAACACCGGGATGCCGAAGCGCGGTGCGGCGTACGCGGTCGCGGTGCCGGCGAAGCCGGCGAGGTACGCAGCCCGCGCCGCGAGCGCGCCCGCTTCGGCGCCATGCGCGCGACGCAGCCCGAAGTCGATCAGCGCGCGGCCCTTCGCGGCGAGCACGGAGCGCACGGCCTTCGAGGCCACGACGGTCTCGAAGTGGACCAGGTTGAGGATCCGTGTCTCGAGCCACTGCGCCTGCGCGATCGGCGCCACCACGCGCAGCACCGGTTCGCTGGGGAAGAACACCGACCCCTCCGGCATCGCCCAGACGTCACCCGTGAAGCGCAGTCCGCGCAGCCAGTCGGCAAAACCCGGCGCGAACTTGCCGCAGCCGTCGATCCAGGCGAGTTCGTCGTCGGTGAAGCGCGCCTGCTCGATGAAGTCGAGCGCCTGCTCCAGCCCGGCGGCGACCAGGAACGCGCGCTCCGCGGGCAACTTCCGCACGAACAGCTCGAACGCCGCCACCTTGTCCATCCGGTGCTGCCAGTACGACTGCAGCATCGTCAGCTGGTAGAGGTCGGTCAGCAGCGGGGAGGTGGAGGCGGGCGTCATGCAGCCGCCGAGGGCTTCTCGTTCGCGCGCGGCGCCTGCCGCATCAGGGCGACCACTTCGTCGTCCGTCAGCTGGTGGAAGTCGACGTAGAAGTAGCCGATCGCGCCGAAGAAGGTGGGCTGCATCAGGCAGACGACGTCGTCGACCTCGGCGCGCAGCGCGTCGATCGTCTCGGGCGGCGCCACCGGCACCGCGAGCACCAGCCGCGCCGGCTTGCGCTGCCGCAGTCCGCGCAGCGCGGCCCGCATCGTGCTGCCGGTCGCGATGCCGTCATCGACGACGATCGCGGTCCGCCCGGTCACGGGCTCCGGAGCGCGGTGCGCGAGGTACACGCCGCGGCGACGCTCGATCTCCTTCAGCTCCTGCTGAGCGCGGTCCTCGATGTACTGCCGGTCGATGCCGGTCTCGGCCTGGACGCGCGGCTCGACCACGATCACCGGCGCGCCGCCGTCCATCACGGCGCCCACCGCGAGCTCGGGCTGCCACGGCACGCCGATCTTGCGCACCAGCAGCAGGTCGAGCGGCGCGTGCAGCGCGCGCGCGACCTCCAGTCCGACCGGCACGCCGCCACGCGGCAGCGCGAGCACGACCGGATCGGCGAGCTGCATCCGCGCCAGCCGCTCGCCGAGCGCGCGCCCGGCGACCGTGCGGTTCTCGAACGGGGAGCGGAACTCGTCAAGCATGGACTTCCGCCTTCATGTGCTGCACGAACCAGTCCCCGGCAAGCGCGGCGACCGCGGCCAGCGCGCCACGCTCCTCGAACAGGTGCGTTGCGCCGGGCACGACGCGCAGCGCGTTCTCGCAGGTCATCTGCGCCGCGGCCCAGCGGTTCAGCTCGAGCACTTCCTCGTCGGCCCCGCCGACGATCAGCAGCGTCGGCGCGAGCACCTTCGCCAGCGCTGCCTCCGCGAGATCCGGCCGGCCACCGCGCGAAACCACCGCGGCGACCGTGTCGGGCAGGGTGGCCGCCGCGACCAGCGCGGCCGCGGCGCCGGTGCTGGCGCCGAACAGGCCCGTGGGCAGGCCAGCGACCTGGCGCATGCCCGCCTGCCACGCGATCGCCTCGCGCAGGCGCCCGGCGAGCAGTGGAATGTCGAAGACGTTGCGGCGATCGAGCGCCTCCTCCTCGGTCAGGAGATCGAAGAGCAGCGTCGCGAGCCCCCGCTTGCACAGTTCGTCGGCGACGAAGCGGTTGCGGGGGCTGTGCCGGCCGCTGCCACTGCCGTGGGCGAACACGACCAGGCCGAGCGCCTCGCCTGCCGGCAATTGCAGGCTGCCCGGCAGACGAAGCCCGCCGAGCGTGACGTCGAAGGTTGTCATCGGGACCTCCTTGCCGCAGGCGAAAGCGCCATGCGATGCACACGTGTACAAGTCCAGCATCGATGGCGCCGCCGGCTGGCCCTTGACGACGGTCAACGGCGTGCCGGCGCGCAGGACACTCTCTCCATGCAGCCCGGATTCCCCTCTCCGCACGCGGTCTCGGCCGAGGACAAGGTCCGCTACCTGGCGTCGCCAGCCGCCCATGGAGGGAGGCGACCGGACGTGATCGAGACCCACATGTCCTGGCTGTTCAGCGCCGGCGACCGCGTGTTGAAGTTGAAGAAGCCGGTGCGGACCGACTTCCTCGACTTCTCCACCCTGGCACTGCGCGAGCTCAACTGCGGCGAGGAGGTCCGGCTGAACCGGCGGCTGGCGCCGGACGTCTACGACGGTGTCCTGCCGCTGGTGGCGCGCGTCGACGGGACGCTGGCGATCGGCCCGCAGGCGGGCGCGGAAACCGTCGACTGGCTGGTCGCGATGCGCCGGCTCCCGTCCGCGCGGATGCTGGACACGGCGATTCGCGCAAGCTCGGTGAGCCCGGCCGACATCGACCGCCTCGGGGACCGGCTGGCGCGCTTCTTCCGCGAAGCGCGCCGCGTGCGGCTGGCGGGCGACGACTACCGAGGACGCTTCGAGGCGTTGCAGGCGGTCAATCGCGCGGTGCTGACGCTGCCGCGCTTTGCGTCCCTCGAAGCTGCGCCGGTGCTCGATGCGGTCGACGCGGCGCGCGGGCGACACGCGGCGGCGCTGCGCGAGCGCGCCGAGGGCGGCCATGTGCGTGAAGGCCATGGCGACCTGCGACCGGAGCACATCGCCCTCGACGGGATCCCGGTGGTCATCGATTGCCTCGAGTTCAACGCGCAGTTGCGCGAGGTCGATCCGTTCGATGAGCTCGCCTTCCTCGGCCTCGAGTGCCGGCTGCTGGGCGCGCCGTGGATCGAGCCGCGGCTGCTGGCGCACGTGGCGCAGTCGATCGGCGATGCGCCGCCACCTGCCGTGCTGGCGCTGTACACCGTCCATCGCGCGCTGCTGCGCGCCCGGCTGTCGGCGGCGCACCTGCTCGATCCGCATCCGCGGCGGCCGGAGCGCTGGCTGCCGCAGGCCGCGCGCTACCTCGCCGAAGCGCGGGCCGCGCTGCGCGCGCTGGGCTAGCCCAGTTCGTGCCGGATCGCGTCGGCGAACAGCGCCGCGCACGGCAGCACGCCGACGCGATCGCGCCCTGGCCGACCGTCGAGCCGGAACAGCGGCACGGTGTCGGTGACGAATACGCGCTCGACGCCGGTGCGCTCTAGCGCCTCGGCCGCGGGAGCGACGAACAGTCCATGGGCGGCGAACGCGAGCGTCCGCCGCGCGCCGGCCTTGCGCAAGGCGCTGGCGGCCCGCTCGATCGTGCCGAAGGTCGCGATCAGGTCGTCCACGATCAGCACCGTCGCACCGCCCACCTCGCCCGTGACCAGGTCGCCACCCGAGACGACACCGGCCGCGCGCCGCTTGTCGACGAAGGCCTGCGCCACCGGCCTGCCGAGTGTCGCTTCGAGCGCCTCGCGCCACAGCTGCGCGCGCTTGACGCCGCCGACGTCAGGCGAGGCGACCGCGATCGGCTCGTCGCCGACGAGCGCCAGCGCCGCGGCGCTGAACAGCGCGTTCGGTGACAGCGTGACCGCGCGCAGGCGGAAGGCGTTATCGAACGCCGCGACGTTGTGCGCCTCGAGCGTGATCAGCGCGTCGCATCTCACCGCCTCGAACAGCTGCGCCACCACGCGGATCGACACCGGGTCGAACGGTTGCGTCCGACGGTCCTTGCGCGCGTAAGCAAGATAGGGAACGACCGCGACGATGCGGCGCGCGCCGTGGTCGCGCAGCGCCGCGATGAACATCAGCAGGCGCACCAGCTTGTCGTCGCCGCTGATGGCCGGCTCGCCATGCAGGCTCTGCACGACAACGCAGTCCTGGCCGACCGGATCGACCAGGGGACGGATCTTGTGTTCGGCGTCCTCGAACGTGCGCTCCTCATGCCGCGCCAGCGGCTCGCCGAGCGCGTCGGCGACGCGCGCGCCGAAGTCGCGTGTCGCGTCCAGGGCGAACAGCAGCATCGGAACGTGTCCTGCCTACTCCCCGGGCACCCGGTCGTCGGCCTTCGGGTCGACGAAGCCGATCTCTTGTTCCGCTTCCTCCAGTGTCTCGTCCGGCTCGAGTCCGGTTTCGATCCCGGAGCGCAGCGCGACGAGTGCCTCCATCGCCGTGGGGAAGGGGCCGAACTCCTGGTGGCCGTCGTCGGCGACCCAGTAGAAGCCGTCCGGCCGGGCGACCACGCGCGAGCTTGCGTCGTCGCCGGGTGCGAGCAACTCCTCGCCCAAGGGCGCCGCATCCCTGGTGCTGTCTGGCCGTTTCATTCCATCTCCCGTGAGTGGACTACCTTTGTTTCACGGTAGGAGTATGGGCGGCCGGCCGGTTGATGACCGTCAACGGGGGTCCCGTGCGTGTGTGACCCGGTTCGTCGCATCGGCCTTGGGCGTGCCCGGCGCGCGCGCCAGAATGGCCGGCCCTTCCCGTCCGATGAGGAGAACGCCATGGCCATTCCGACCCGCCCCGAGGGCTACCACAGCGTCACGCCATACCTGATCTGCGATGGCGCCGCGGAGGCGATCGAGTTCTACGCCCGGGCGTTCGGCGCCACGGAACTGTTCCGCCTGCCGATGGGCGACAAGGTCGGCCACGCGGAGATCATGATCGGCGACTCGCACGTGATGGTGTCCGACGAGTGGCCCGACATGAACCTGCGCGGCCCGAAGGCGCGCGGCGGCCCGACCGCAAGCCTGATGGTCTACGTCGACGACGTCGACGCCACGTTCAAACAGGCCGTGAAGTCCGGCGCGGTCGTCGAGCGCGGTGTCGAGAACCAGTTCTGGGGCGACCGCACCGGCACCGTGGTCGATCCGTACGGTCACCGCTGGATGCTGGCGACCCACGTCGAGGACGTGCCGCCCGAGGAACTCGAGCGCCGCATGGCCGAGTGGAGCAAGCAGCCGGCGTAGCCACGCGGCGCCAGCGTCCAGCGGCGCGCGTTCGCGCCGCCGGACCGGCCTGCCGTCAGCGCGGCTTGAACACCAGGAAGTACTGGTTCGGCAGGAACGCGTGCTCGGTCGCGAGCGCGTAGCCCGCGGCTTTCATCTCGGCTTTGACCTCGCTCGCGGCGATGCGCGCGCCCGGCGGCGGACCGACCGGCGACTCCTTCGTGAAGTCGACGATCGCGACTGCGCCACCCGGCTTCAGCGAGCCCGCGAGGTTCCGGAAGTACGCGACGCGCTGGTCGATGTGGTGGTAGACGTCGACCATCAGCACGAGGTCGACCTTACCGGGCAGCTTCGGGTCGGCGGGCGCGCCTAGCACCGGCACCAGGTTCTTCACGCCGGACTTCTGCGCGCGCTCGCCGAGGTACTTGACCATGTCGGGCTCGGTATCGACGGCGTAGACACGGCCCTGCGGCGTCATGTGGGCGAGACGGACCGCGAAGTAGCCGGTGCCGGCGCCGATGTCCGCCACGACGGCGTCGGGCGCGAGCTTCAGCGCCTGGATCACCTCATGCGGCTTCTGCCAGGCGTCGCGCGCGGGATCGTCGAACACCTTGGCCCAGTGCTCGGCCCCGCCGAAGCCGTGCTGGTGCGTGTGCGGCGTCTGCGCTGCGGCGACGGCGCCGAGGGTGGTAATTAGAAGCGCGAACCATATCCGCGTCATAGGAAGCTCCGGTCGATGCGCGGAGTATTCCATGTCCCGTGCCCCCGGGAATCGCTGCCTCCAGCCGGCGTCGCAACGCAAACCTCCCCCGGGTCGCGGAGCGACGTCCGGCGCGGCGATTGCCCACTGCGGCTCTCCACCCTTCCATGAGGAGGCACCGATGCGAACCTTCCGTGTTGCGGCTTTCGCCGTCCTGCTCGTCGGCAGCTCCTTCGCCGCTTCGGCCGCCCTGGCCCAGGCCGAGACGTTGAAGGAAGTGCCGCCCACCTGGGCGTCGGGCGACCGCGCGCTCAAGTGGGGCGGTTGCCCCGACGGCCTGCCGAAGGGCTGCCAGCTCGCCGTGCTGAACGGCGACCCGGCCAAGCCTGGGGCGGATGTCTTCCTGAAGTTGCCCGCGAAGTCGAAGGTGCCGTCGCACAAGCACACGTCGGTCGAGCGAATCGTCATGGTCGAGGGCGACCTGAGCCTCACCTACGACGGCCACAAGCCACTGATCCTCAAGCGTGGCACCTATCACTACGGCACGGCCGGCGCGGTGCACGAGGCGGCCTGCCTCAGCACGCAGCCGTGCGTGCTCTTCATCTCGTTCGAGAAACCGGTGGACCTGATCCCGACGCCGATGGCATCCGCGGCGGCGGCGCCTGCGAAGGCCGCCGCGCCGACCAAGGCCGCAGCGCCGGAACCGAAGCCGAAGAAGGGTGGCTGCTGATCGTCGGCCGAGGCGGCGCCGACGCGGTGGGTCTCAGCCGAACGGGTCGATCGGCGTGAAGGCGCCGAGGCCGGTGAGCTTGTAGCGTCCGCCGAGCGGCCGCATCGCGCGCTCCGGCGGGCCCTCGGTGATCCACTTCTCGGCGTACAGCATGTTCCAGATGCGCCGCTCGGCCATCACCGAAACCATGTAGCTCGGCAGCCCGAGCGTCGGCATCTGGTAGCCGCTGACGACCACGCGCTTGATCGTCGGCAGCGCCGCGAACGCTTCGCCGATCAGCCGCACGACCAGGGCGAACGCGTGGCGGTTGTGCAGCATGGCCTGCCGCACCGGCGTCATCGGCTTCACGGCGATGCGGTGGCCGTAGCCGACCGTCGCCTCGCGATCGGGCAGCTCCGCGGCGAGCGGGATGCGCACGTCGAACCGGACATCCTCGCTGTCGACGAAGCCGTAGTTCATGAAGATCGGCGCCGGCCACAGGACATCCTGCAGGCAGCTGACCAGGTGCGCGCTCATCGCCGCCGGATTGCCCGCGGCCGCGCGCTCGGCCAGCTCGCGGATGGCGCGCTGGCCGTTCTCCCACGCGAAGCGGCGCTTGAGCCAGGCGGCGCGCGCGTCGAGGTAGGCGTTGATCTCGTCGAGCGTGCGGTGCGAGCCTGCCCGCTTCTTCGGCGGGGGCGGCGGCAGCTCCGAGTACGGACGCGCCGACAGCGGCACCAGCTGGGTCGTCGGCGGCGGCGTGTAGCGATACGCCTCGCCGATCGCGTCGACGTGCTGGTTCATCTGCCGGCAGACCGCCTCGGCGACGTCGCGCTCGACGCCGTGCTGCTGGTCGAGATCGCTCACCGGCCCGCGCGGCTCCACGCGGGCCGGGCGGTCGAGGCGCACGAATCCGAACTCGTCGATGCGCGCCCGCATGCCGGTGGTGGCGATGGAGAAGTTCGCGGGATGCCTGAGCGGGGAGGTCTCCGTCGACTCGGCGACCTGGATCTGCGAACGGCGGCGGTAGATCGCGCACTGGCCGTCCGCGCTGGCGAACGACGGGATCAGCCGATGCGGGGGCAGCCAGCGAACGCGCTTTCCGAAGAGGGCGGTGTGCCTGTAGCGCGTGGAGACGAGCTCCGCGGCTGCAACGGGTGAATCGACAAGATCGAACTGCCCGTGACTCAATGCCCACCTTTGGCCGTGAAGAGCGCTGCGCTTCGCGGTCGGTTGTTGTTGTGTGTCCGGTGCGTTTCCGCGCGCACCGCTGTTGCGGGCGCGAGTGTAGGACGAGCGCGGGCGTTTGTGTGGACAAGTTCGAGGCGCGCGCGCGTCGCGTGCCGGGGCGCCGTCGCCGCGCGGGATTGCCGTGCGTCAAACGGCGGAGCGCGACTGGCCGGCGCGCTTTCCGTAAGCTTCGCGCCATGTCGATCCTTTCCACCGCCAAGGGCGTGTTCGCGTCGGTCACGCTCGCGCTCAACGTCCTGATCCTCGTCTCGGCGATGGTCCCGTTCGCGCTCGCCAAGCTGCTGCTGCCGTTCCCGGCGGTGCGCCACGTGACCGACCGCGCGCTGAACGCGATCGCCACCGAGTGGATCGCCGTGAACAACTGGTGGATCGGCGTGGTCGGCGACGTGCGCTGGGACGTGCGGGGCGTCGAGGGCCTCGACCCGAAGGGCTGGTACCTCGTGGCCAGCAACCACCAGAGCTGGGTCGACATCCTGGTGCTGCAGAAGGTGTTCAACCGGCGCATTCCGATGCTGAAGTTCTTCCTCAAGCGCCAGCTGATCTACGTGCCGGTGATCGGGCTGGCGTGGTGGGCGCTCGACTTTCCGTTCATGCAGCGCAAGGGCGGCAGCTCCGGGCCGAAGGACCTCGAGCGCGCGCGCCAGGCGTGCGAGAAGTTCCGCCTGGTGCCGACCTCGGTGATCAACTTCCTCGAGGGCACGCGCTTCACGCGGGCCAAGCACGACCAGCAGCGTTCGCCGTACCGGCACCTGCTGAAGCCGAAGGTGGGCGGCATCGCGACCGCGCTGACCACGCTCGGCAGCCAGTTCCACCGGATGCTCGACGTGACGATCGCCTACCCCGACGCGCCGCCGACCTTCTGGGACATCATGAGCGGCCGCATGCGCGCGGTGACGGTGCACGTGCGGCAGCGCGAGATCCCCGCCGCGCTGCTGGCCGGCGATTACCTCGCCGACAAGGCGTTCCGCGGGCAGATGCAGGAATGGGTCAACGAGCTCTGGACCGACAAGGACGCGCTGCTCGAGGAACTCAAGCAGTCCGCGGCACCCGCACGCTGAGCGCCGGCGTCGCACCGCGCCGGTAGCGCCCTGGCGATTCCCCGGTCACGCGCTTGAAGGCCTTCGCGAACACCACGTCCGACTGGTAGCCGACCGCCTCGGCCGCGCGCGTCAGGCTCAGGCCGTCGGCGCGCAGCGCGTTGGCCGCGCGCAGCACGCGCCAGCGCTGCAGGTACGCCATGGGCGACTCGCCGGTCAGCTCCTTGAAGGTCACCGCGAACGCGGTGCGCGACATCCCTGCCTCGCGCGCCAGCGTGTCGAGCGTCCACGGCTCGGCGAAGTGCTCGTGGATTGCCGCCAGCGCGCGCGCGATCCGCCTGTCGGTCAGGCCGCGCAGCCAGCCGCGCGTGCGCCGGTCCTGGCCCGCGATGTGCGCGCGCACCGCCTGGATGAACAGCACGTCGGCCATCCGCCGCAGCACCGTGCGCGCGCCCTGCTGGTCCGAAGCGATCTCGGCGTCGATGAAGGCGAGCGTCGGCTGCAGCCACCGCTGCACGTGCGGGTCGGCTCCGCGCAGGTGGATCACCGGCGGCAGCGCCGCGAACAGCGGGTTGGCGCGGACCGACTGCGCCGCGAAGAAGCCGCCGGTGACGCGCGCGACCGGGCCGCTGCCCGCATGGCGCACGAAGCCGCGATGGTCCATCGGGTGCGCGGCCAGCCACTGGTCGAAGGGCACGACCTTCGCCTTCGGGCTCGAGCGCACGACGTGCGCGGCGCCGCCGGGCAGCAGGATGAAGTCGCCCGCGCGCACCTTGCGTTCCGCGCGGTCGCCGACCTTGATGAGGCTTTCGCCCGCGCGCATCGCGTAGAAGGGCGCGCGGCCTTCGCGCACGACCGAGATGCCGAATGGCGCGGCGAGGTCCGCCGTGAAGAACACCGGCGCCTCCAGCCGCACCTGCTCCATCACGTCGGTGAGCAGGTCGAAGCCCGCGTCCGCCGGCCTGGTTGCCGTCTTTGAACGAATAGACATATTTCCTGACCGGATGCGTCTTATCTTTATTCCGGATGCCGCGCACGATACGCCTCGTCAAGTCGCCGGTCACAACGGCCGGAGTGCCCCACGAGAGGAGTCGATATGCGCACGAACCACCTTGCCCTCGCCGCCGTCCTTGCCGCCACCGCGCTGTCGGTGCATGCCGGCCCCCGGATGGAAGGCGCCACGAGCCCGTTCACGTACGAAGCGGTGGGTGCAACGCCCGTCGTGACGATCGGCCGCGCCCGCGCCACGCCGAAGGCCGTTGAAGCGCCGAAACCGGCCGCGACTGCGAAGGCGCCGGCGGCCCCGGCCACCCGCAGCGCCGGCTCTGGCACGGCGGCGTTCACCTACGACGCGCTCGGCGCCACGCCGCACATCGAGCTGCGCAAGCAGCCCTCCGGCAGCGAAGTGCAGGCGCCCGCCGCGGCGCACTGAGCCGCGCCCCGCCCTGCGACGGGCGCGCGGCCCGTCGTTGCTGACCTCGGGCAAGGCGCCCGCAGCCTGACCCCCTCGCCCGGGGCGGAAGGTGCTAGAACATCACCACCTGCCTGTGGAAGGAGTGGTGACATGCGGAGTGGATGGCTGGCCGGCGTGGCGCTCGCGGCGGTGCTCGCCGGATGCGGCTCGCCGGAGGAGGATTCGGGCGGCGGCGGCGGCACGAGTTCCGCCTGGATCCAGACCGACCTCGCCGGCGCGGATCTCGATGGCGACGGTCGCAACGACATCGTCACCATCGCCACGCTGCAGCAGAGCTTCGGCGTGAACGACGGCACGCTGAGGATCTATCGCCAGACCACGCCCAACACGTTCGTCGCCTCGACGATCCGGGTCGGCAGCTTTCCGTGGCGGCTCAAGATCAGCGACGTCAACGGCGACGGCGCGCCCGACCTGCTGGTGCTCGACGTGATCGGCGGCTCGGGCGCCAACGACGACGTGCTGTACCTGCTGCTGCAGGACGTCAACAACCGCGGCCGCTTCCTCGCGCCGCGCGTCGTCGCGAGCGGACTGTCGGCCAACGACTTCGTCGTCACCGACGCCAACCTCGATATCGCGCCGGACATCGTGACGGCCGGCGTGCCGGGTGGCGGCGACGGCGCGGCCCAGTACCTGCAGATTCCGACGGCGCGCGGCACGTTCGAGGCGCCTTCGGTGCTGAATCTGGCCGGCGGCGCGCAGCGCGTCGTGGCGGGCGACGTCGCCGGCTCCGCGCGCTTCGACCTGGTTTCCTATTCGATCCTCGACACGAGCGCGAGCGCGAATTCGCCGGGGCAGCTCGTCGTGGCGTACTCGACTCTGTTCAACGCCGCCGGCACCTCGGCGTTCTACCTCACGCCGGGACGCGTGATGGCCACGAACGTCGGCGTGAACGCGCAGGCGATCGCCGCGACCGACGTCGACGGCAACGCGCTGCAGGACATCGTCGTGTGTTTCACCGCCGTGTCGAGCACGTTCCAGCCGAAGATCTCCGTGGTGCTGCAGCGCGCGCTGGGGCAGCTGGAAGTCGTCGACACCAGCCTTGCGAACCTGAGCGGGCTCGACGGCTTCGTGGTCGCCGACCTCAACGGCGACGGCCGGCCCGACGTGGCGACGACCGGGTTCTTCCCCGTGGGCACGCCCAGCACGGTGCGCTCGCGCACCAACCTGCTGGCGCCGACCATCGCCGGCCGCTATGTGGTGACGGCCACGATCGACATGCCGGTGCCGATGTCGCGCATCAACGCCATCGATGTCGACGGCGACACGCTGATCGACCTGATCCTGCTTGGCGACAGCAACCGCGCGTACGTGATGTACCAGTCGGCGGCCGTGCCCGGCACGTTCAGCGCGCCGCGACTGCTGTAGCGCGCGGTTCGAGGGACATCGGGACGGGCATGGGTTCAACCTGCCCGCGGCGACGTGGCCGCGGCATCGAGCAATCGCTGGAGGCAGGCCTCGCACAGGCAGCCGGCCGCGGCGTCGTAGTGATCGCGCGGTAGCGCGGGCAGGCGGGCGCACCAGCAGCCAGCGGAGTCGTCGCGGCCGCAGCGGAAGGAGATGCCGCAGCGGGCGCAGGTCGACGGCGCGGCGGACAGGGTTGACTGGGACGAGGGCAAGGCGGACTCCCTGACACCATGCGGCGGACCCCCCGGGCCCCGCCGGCCGTCCGAAGTTACACCTTGATACGGCTTTCCTGGTCAGCGTCAACTAGGATGAAAGCGTTCACCCTGACGAGGACCGCGTGTCCTCGGAGAGGACATTGATGAAAGCATCCAGGGTAGTCGTCGCAGCGGTTCTGTGCGCAATGGCGCTCGGCGTCGTCAGCGAGTCCGCGTCGGCCCGTGGCGGGGGTGGCGGTCATGGCCGCGGCTCGCACGTCTCGGTCGGTGTCTGGGGTCCGGGCTGGTCGGGCGGAGCCTGGCGCCACGGCGCCTGGGGTCCGGGCGTCTGGCGCGGGAGCGGCTGGGTGAGCTCGGGCTGGTGGGGACCGGGCGTCTGGGGTCCGGGCTGGTGGGGCCCGGGGGTCTGGGGTCCCGGAGTCTGGGGGCCCGGAGTCTGGAGTACCGGCGTCTGGGGTCCGAGTGTTGCGGTCGTATCGTCGCCACAGGTCGTGATGGTCCCGTCCGAGCCGCGCGTCTTCGTCGAGCGCGACGCGCCCGCCGCACCAGCCGCCCAGCCCCAGCAGTGGTGGTACTGGTGCCAAAGCGCACAGGGCTACTACCCGTATGTGAGCACCTGCTCCGAGGGTTGGCGGCGCGTCGAACCGCAAGTCCCGCAGGGCCAGCAATGACGACCTCGCCGCAGCGCTGGCCGCTGATCGCGTCGCTCGTCGGCGTGCTTGGGCTCGCCGGCTGCGCCACGCTGCCGGACGGTCCGACAAACTCCGCGCTGCCGGGTAGCCGTCAGACGTTCGACCAGTTCCAGGTCGACGACGCGGGCTGCCGCCAGTTCGCCACGCAGGCGCTGGGCGGCACGACCCCGCAGCAGAACGCGAACAACGCCGCGGTCGGCAGCGCCGTGGTCGGCACCGCGCTCGGCGCGGCGATCGGCGGCCTGCTCGGCGGCAGCGACGGCGCCGCGATCGGCGCGGGCCTGGGCCTGTTCACCGGCGCGGCCGCGGGCGCCGGCAACGCGCAGGCGGCCGGCTTCAGCTCGCAGCAGCGCTTCGACAACGCTTACTACCAGTGCATGTTCTCGCGCGGCCACCGCGTGCCGGTGCCCGCGAGCACGGCACGGTCGATGCGCCAGGCCAGCGTCGGCTCGCCGCCGCCGCGCCCCGCGCCCGCGCCGTACCGCGCGCCGGCGCGCGTGGCGGCGCCGCCGCCGAATGCGGCGTTTCCGCCTCCGAACACCCCGCCGCCGCCGGGCTTCGCGAATCCCGCGCCGGGCGCGCCGCCGCCCGACGCCGCGATCCCTCCGCCGAACGCGCCGCCGCCTCCGAACGCGGCGATCCCGCCTCCGAACACGCCGCCGCCCGACGCGGCGATCCCGCCGCGCAACGCACCGCCGCCGCCGTACCAGCCGCGCTGAGCGAGCCGCGCGGCCAGGCGCTCCGCTCGCCGCAGGCCGCGCGGGCGCTGCGGCGCGACTGCGCACGGCGCGCTGCCCGGGCAGGCTTGGCCGCGCGCGGCGGTATGCTCGGCCCGCTCTCAATCCCTGCACGGCCCTGCCAATGAGCCAGAAGCACGCGAAGCTGCTGACGGAAATCTTCCACGACCCGATTTCCACCAACATCCACTGGCGCGAGATCGAATCGCTGCTGAAGCACCTGGGCGCCGAGGTCGAGTCGCTGTCCGGCGCACGCATCCGCGCCAAGCTCGGCCACGCCGAAGGCATCCTGCACCGGCCCCACCACGGCAGCAACGCGCTCGACCGCCACTCCGTCCAGATGCTGCGCGAGTTCCTCGCGCGCGGCGGCGCCACGCCCTCGCAGTACGCGCAGCGCAAGGAAGGCTGACCGGTGTCGCGGCGCACGTTGACGGTCGACGACGCGCTGCACGACTACGTGATCGAGCACGGGGTGCGCGAGCATCCCGAACTTGCCGCGCTGCGCGAGGCGACCCGCACGCATCCGCGCGCCGGCATGCAGATCAGCCCCGAGCAGGGGCAACTGATGCGCCTGCTGGTGCAGACCATCGGCGCGCGCCGCACGATCGAGATCGGCGTGTTCACAGGCTACAGCGCGCTGGCCGTGGCGCTCGCGCTGCCCGACGACGGCCGCATCCTCGCGTGCGACATCAGCGACGAGTACACGCGCGTCGGGCGGCCGCACTGGGAGCGCGCCGGCGTCGCCCACAAGATCGAACTGGTGCTCGGGCCCGCGCTGGCCACGCTCGACGCGCGACTCGCCGCCGGCGAGGCCGGGCGCCATGACTTCGCCTTCATCGACGCCGACAAGTCCAACTACGCGCACTACTACGAGCGCTGCCTGCAGCTGCTGCGTCCCGGTGGCCTGATCGCGATCGACAACGTGCTGTGGAGCGGGCGCGTGGCGAAGCCGGCCGCGCCCGGCGACGCCGACACGCTGGCGCTGCAGGCGCTGAACCGCGCGCTGCACGACGACGCCCGCATCGACCTCGCGCTGCTGCCGATCGGCGACGGCCTCACGCTCGCGCGCAAGCGCTGACCACAAATCGGGGTCAGACCCCGTTTTTCGGGCACCCCCGACCGATGTCGGGGAGAAATCGGGGTCTGACCCCGATTTTCCTGCCGCGGATACAAAGGCATAACAAAGCAACGACGACGCGACACGGCGCCGATACCTCCGCTTCCTAGCATCCCTCTCATCCGTCGCCTCGCGCGACATCAGGACTGGATGTGGAGGTTGCCGTGTTGTTCGATCGGAGCGCGCCGCCGGCCTCGCCGGCCGCGGTCATCCTGGCCGCTTCACTCGTGCTGGCCGTTGCCGCGGGATCGCGGTCGTCGTGGGGCCTGTTCATCGGGCCGATCAACAGCGCCAGCGGCTTCGGACCGGCGGCCGTCAGCCTGGCCGTCGCGACGAGTGCCCTCGCGTGGGGCGTCGCGCAGCCCGTGTGCGGGGCGCTGGTGCGACGCATCGGCGCTCCGCGGCTGCTGGCGGCGGGTGGCGCTCTCGTTGCCGTCCTCACCGCGCTGATTCCCCTCGCCGGAAGCGGTGTCGAACTCGTGCTCGTGATGGCCGCCGCCGGTGCCGCGGGCGCCGCCGCGGGCAGCGCGCCGCTGCTGATGGGGATCGTCGCGCAACGCGTCGCGCCGGAGTCCCGCGGCTTCGCGCTGGGCACCGTCAGCGCCGGCGGCTCGATCGGGCAACTGGCCGCCGCCCCGCTGCTCGCGGCGACGATCGCCGCGTTCGGGTGGCAGGCGGCGGTGTTCGGCCTCGCCGCGAGCGCGCTGCTCGTCGTGCCGCTCGCGCGCACGTTCCGCGCGGGCCCGGCCCTCGCCGGCGACGCGCACGCACGCGACGCCGGCCCCGTGGTCGCCCTGCGATCGGCGTTCGCGAACCGCAGCTACTGGCTGCTCACCGCGGGCTTCTTCGTGTGCGGCTTCCACGTCTCGTTCCTGACGACGCACATGCCGGGCGTGATCGACCTGTGCGGGCTGCCCGCCGGCCTGTCGGGCGCCTGGCTCGCGGTCGTCGGCGCCTGCAACGTCGCGAGCAGCCTCGGCGCCGGATACCTGATGCAGCGCATGCCGATGAAGTCGCTGCTCGCGACGGTGTACGCGCTGCGCGCGCTCGGCGTGGTCGCCTTCATCGTGTTGCCGAAGGACGAAGTGGTGCTGTTCGGCTTCGCCCTGTGGATGGGGCTTACCTACATGGCCACGCTGCCGCCGACGACCGGGCTGATCGCGCAACTGTTCGGCGCGCGCAACGTGGCCACGCTGTTCGGCGTCACGACGCTGGTGCACCAGGTCGGCAGCTTCCTCGGCGCATGGCTGGGCGGCGTCGAGGTCGAACTGACGGGTGGATACGCGATCGTCTGGTGGATCGACGCCGCGCTCGCGCTCGGCGCGGCCGCGGCGCACCTGCCGATCCGCGAGGCTCGTCGCCCGCCTGCGGCCGCGCCAGTCCACGCACCCGGAGCGCTCGCACCGGCGGCATCGCGCTAGATGCGGAGCCGGTGGCCGCTGTCCACGGGACTGCGCCCGGCGGCTGATCGGCGCAGCTCTGTCAGGCCGCGTGCGGCCCGACGATGGCGTCGATCGCCAGTATCACCTCGGGCGTCAGCTTCGCCGCGACGTCGAGCGCCTTCATGTTCTCGGCGATCTGCTCGACGCGCGTCGCGCCGGTGATCACGGTGCTGACGCTGCGGTTCAGCAGGCACCACGCGAGCGCGAGCTGCGCGAGCGTGCAGCCGACCTCCTTCGCCACGCCGTCGAGCTCGCCGACGAGGCGGTTCTTGTCCGGGTCGGTCAGGCCTTCGCGCAGGAACGCATAGGTCTCGAGCGCGCCGCGCGAGCCGGCCGGCACGCCGTCGCGGTACTTGCCGGACAGCAGTCCGGACGCGAGCGGGCTCCACGTCGTCAGGCCGAGCCCGATGTCCTCGACCAGCCGCGCGTACTCCTTCTCGACGCGCTTGCGATGCAGCAGGTTGTACTGCGGCTGCTCCATCACGGGCTTGTGCAGGTTGCGCCGGTCGGCGATGTCCCACGCGGCGCGGATCTCGTCGGCGCTCCACTCGCTCGTGCCCCAGTAGAGCGCGCGGCCGCGCTCGATCATGTCGTGCATCGCCCACACGGTTTCCTCGATCGGCGTCTCGGGGTCGGGGCGGTGGCAGAACACGAGGTCCACGTAGTCGAGCTGCAGGCGCTTCAGCGAGCCGTCGATCGCCTGCCGCAGGTACTTGCGGTTCAGCGTGTTGCGCTCGTTGGGGAACACGCCCTTGCCCTGCGCGAGGCCCCAGTAGAACTTGGTCGACACGACGAACTTCAGGCGCGGCCAGGCGAGCTCCTTCAGCACGGCGCCCATGATCTCCTCGCTCTGGCCGCGCGCGTAGATCTCGGCGTTGTCGAAGAAGTTCACCCCGGCGTCGAACGCCGCGGCCATCAGTTCGCGCGCGGCGCGCGTGTTGACCTGGTTGCCGTAGGTGACCCAGGAGCCAAAGGACAGTTCGGAGACCTTGAGGCCGGAGCGGCCGAGGCGGCGGTAGTTCATGTGCGTTCCAGGGGAGTGAGGCGAGAGGCGGGACGAGGGGGCGAAGTCTAGACCGTCGCGTCAGTGCGAGTCGCCCGAACGATCGGGATCGCTCGCTCGCCTTGTTCCAGCCGGCTCCAGCCGCTCGGCTGGCAGGGCGCCGCGCAAGCACCGGGCGGGGCGGTCGGCGCTCTGCGCCGACTTCGCTCCGCTGCTCGGCTCGAGGTCGCGCCGCGGAACTCGCTTTGCGCGCTCCGCGCGCGCCGCTCGGACACGCCGCGGCGAGTTAGATAACGAAGCGCGCTCCGCGCGCCGACCTCGATCCTGCGCTGCTCGCCACCCCGCAACGGCGCCGGCGCCGCGCCCTGCCAGCCGAGCGGCGTCCCGTTCGAACACGAGAGACCAGGCAAACCAAACGCGCAAACTTCCGCGGCGCCGAGAACGTCCCCCAGGCGTCCCGCGACTTCAGCGCGCGCGCGTCAGCGGCACGAAGCGCACGGGCAGCGTCCGCTGCGTGACCGTGCGTCCGTCGGCTTCCTTGCGGATCACGCGCAGTTCCTGCGACAGCCAGTTCGGCCCTACCGGAATCACCATGCGGCCGCCGGGCTTCAGTTGCTCGACCAGTGCGGGCGGCACGTGGTCGGGCGCTGCGGTCACGATGATCCCGTCGAAGGGCGCGGCCTCCGGCCAGCCCTGGTAGCCGTCGCCGATGCGCGTGACGACCGCCGCGTAGCCGGCCGCGTCGAGCGCCACGCGGGCGCGCTCGGCCAGCGGCGCGACGATCTCGATCGAATACACGCGCATGCCCATCTCGGCGAGGATGGCCGCCTGGTAGCCCGATCCGGTGCCGACCTCGAGCACGCGCGCGCCCGGCGGCAGCTTCAGCAGTTCGGTCATCAGCGCGACGATGAACGGCTGCGAGATCGTCTGCCCCTCGCCGATCGGCAGCGGGTTGTTGTCGTAGGCATCCGCGGCGAGCCGGGGCGGCACGAAGCGCTCGCGCGGCACCGCCGCGAGCGCCCGTCGCAGGGCCGGACTCGGCGCGGACACGCCGGTGTCGGACGCGGTCGCGCGGAAGTCCGATTCGATCTCGCGCAGCATGCGCGCCCGCGCCGTCGCGTAGTCCGGCTCGCGCGCGAGCACGCGGCCGACGAGGGGCACGAGGCCGCTGAAGGCGAGGAAACGCAGGAGCGCGCGGCGCATCGGCATGAGGGCGTGATCGGCCGGCGCCGCCGGGAAGTGGCGCCCGCTTCCAGTCTAGGAGCCGCCGCGGCACGACGCATCCCGCCGATTGCGCGCCGCCTCCGGATCGACTCGCCCGCCTTCGGCGGGTCCGCCCGCGTCAACGGCTTCGCGCCCCGCGGCGGGCCATCCCCCTGCCGGCGGCGGGCGCATACGGATATGCCGGATCGGTCCTTGAGCCGCCGCGTTCCTTCGGCAAGATGCGCCCTCGACTTCGCCGGAATCCGCCATGTCACGCCTGATCGCCCTGTTCGCGCTGCTGCTCGGCGCCCCCTTGCTCGCTGCCGCGCAGCCGCTGGTCACGCCGGCCGAACTGTCGGCGCGGCTCGCCGAGCCGCAACTGCGCATCGTCGACATCCGCGACGGCAGGAACGATGCGGGCAAGACGCCGTACGAGGTGGCTCACATCGCCAACGCGCTGCCTGCCCCGTACTCGAAGTGGCGCGGGCCGAAGGACAACCCGGGCAAGCTGCCGGGCGAGGAGGCGTTGACCACGCTGCTGCGATCGCTCGGCATCGATGCGGCCACGCCGGTGGTGGTCGTCTACGAAGGCAGCAGCTCGACCGACTTCGGTGCCGCGGCGCGCGTGTACTGGACGCTGAAGGCGGCCGGCGTGAAGCACCTGTCGATCCTGAACGGCGGCGTGAAGGCGTGGCGCGCGGCGAACCTGCCGCTCTCCACCGAGGTGCCGACGGTGGCCCCCTCGACATTCACCGTGAAGATCGACCCGGCGCTGGTCGCCACGCAGGACGAGGTCGCCAGCGTGATCGGCAAGGAGAGCGTGCGGCTGCTCGACGCGCGACCCGCCGGCTTCTTCCTCGGCGAGACGCGCCACGCCGCGGCGAAGACGCCCGGCACGCTCGCCGGCGCGAAGAACGTCGACCATGCGGTGTGGTTCGCGCCGGGCAGCAGCGCGCTGCTGCCGGCGGCCGACGTGCAGCGCATCGCGCAGGCGAGCGGCGTGCAGACCGACCAGCCGACGGTGTCGTTCTGCAACACCGGCCACTGGGCGGCGACCAACTGGTTCGTGCTGTCCGAAGTGCTGGGCCAGAAGGACGTGAAGCTCTATCCGGAGTCGACCGTGGGCTGGTCGCAGGCGGGGCTGCCGATGACGAACGTGCCGACCCGCCTCGCCCAGTTCTGGCTGCAGCTGAAAGAGGCAACGGGTAACCTCTGACCCGTTTCGGTGGCGGCATGGCGGGGGTGATGACTTCGGTTCCGGGCGGCGGCACGCCGCCGGCTCATGTCGCACGAGCGACGCACGGCGCGCGCCTGGCGAACTGGCCGGTCGTGGCGGGCGCGATCGCAGCGTGGGCAGCCATCACGTGGCTCGTCGGGTTGCGACAGGGCTTCTTATTCGTGATCGGCATCGGTCTCGGCGCGGTGCTGGCTGGCGTCTCGTTCGGATTCACCACCGGCTGGCGCGCGTGGATCCGCGACCGCGACCCGACCGGCTTCTTCGCGCAGTTCGTGGCGATCGGGCTGGCGATGGTGGTGTCGATTCCGCTGATCGCGGCGCACGAGGAACTCTCCGGCGCGATCGCGCCGCTGTCGGTGAGCCTGCTGATCGGCGCCTTCGTGTTCGGCGCGGCGATGCAGATCGCCGACGGCTGCGGCTCGGGCACGCTGTACAAGGCCGGGCTCGGCAACGGCTTTTCGCTGGCGGTGCTGCCGGGCTTCGTCTTCGGCAGCTTCCTCGGCGCCGCGCACCTCGACACGTGGCTCGCGCTCGGCAGCCTGCCGCCGGTGTCACTGCCCGAAGCTCTCGGCGCCGCTCCGGCGCTGCTCCTGCAACTCGCGGCGTTCGGCCTGCTGGCGCTCTACCTCTGGAAGAAGCGTGGCCCGCGCACCGACACGCGCTGGAAGGGCCGCGCCGTCTACATCGGCGCGATCGTGATGGCGGTCTTCGCGCTGCTGAACCTGCTCGTCGCCGGGCAGCCGTGGGGCGTGGTGTACGGGCTGGGGCTGTGGGGCGCGAAGGTCGTTACCTGGCTCGGTGTCGACCTGACGGCCAACGCGTTCTGGGGCCGTGAGGCGCAGCAGGCACACATCCAGTCGTCGCTGCTGACCGACGTCACGTCGATCACCAACCTCGGGCTGCTGGTCGGCGCGCTGCTCGCCGCGAATGCCCGCGGCACCGCGTGCCCGACAACGCGCGCGAATCCGAGGCAGTGGATCGCGGCGGTCGTGGCCGGCCTGCTGCTCGGCTACTCGTCGCGGCTTGCGTTCGGCTGCAACGTCGGCGCGTACTTCTCCGGCATCTCGACCGGCAGCGTTCACGGCTGGGTGTGGTTCGCGATGGCGTTCCTGGGCTCGATGCTCGGCGTGCGCGTGCGCGAGCGGCTGGGGTTGAAGGCGTGAAGCGCCGCCGCACGCTCGCCTTCGCCGTCACGTTCTGGCTCGCGGCCGTCGGCTTCGTTGTCCTCGACTGGACGCGCGCCCAGCCGCATGACCGCTTCGCCGAACCCCCGCCCTGGCAGTTCGGCCAGGAGAAGGTCGAAGGCGCCGGTCACTGCGCCGCGCCGCTGAAGTAAATCGGGGTCAGACCCCGTTTTTCGCGCACCCCCGACGCGTGTCGGGGAGAAATCGGGGTCAGACCCCGATTTTCAGTTCCACGCGGCCTGCACTTCGGCGAAGACTTCGGCGCTGCGGCCTTCGTAGCGCGGCGAGAAGTGGAAGGGCACCACCGCCTTTGCGCGCACGCGGCGGGCGATCTCGCCGGCCTGGCGCGCGGTGAGGTGGTTCTTGCGTTCGGCGTGCGCCATATCGGCGTGCAGGAACACGCTCTCGATGAACAGCGTGTCGACGTCGGCCAGCAGCAGGCCGTCGAGCGCGGCGAGGTTGGCGTCGGTGTAGCGCGTGTCGGTGACGTAGCCGATCCGCGTGCCGGGCACGCACTCGAACGCGGCGCGCAGTTCCCCGAGCGGCCGCACGTGCGCGTGCTTGCCGCGGTGGTCGTTCCAGCGGATGTCGATCGGCGTGCCGTCGGGCGCGCCGGCGAGGATCGCGCGACGCGCCTCGCGCAGCCACGGGCCGGTCGGCAGGCCCATCTCGGCCAGGCGGTTCTTCCAGACGTTGACGTGCATCGCCTCCTCGAGCGCGAACGCGAGCACGACGACGTCGTGGTCGAGGAAGCAGGCACGCACCCGGAAGGTCTCCTCGGCGAGCAGAACGTCGCCCGCGGGCGACCATGGCGCGTCGTCCGCGCGCTCGAAGCGCGCGAGGCTGCTGAACTCGGCGCGCCGCCCGCCGCCGCCCGGCCGCGCTTCGCGTGCCTCGATCGCCAGCGGCACGTCGTAGCGGTGCACGACGTTCCACGTGTACGCCGCGAGCTTGTGCCCGACGCGGTCGATGAAGCCGGGGCCGCCGGTCAGCACGATGCGCTCCTTGCGCCCGAGCACCACGCGCAGCCACTGGTCGAAGCCCGCGAAGTGGTCCATGTGCGTGTGGCTGACGAACACGTGGGACAGCCGCAGCAGCTTGCGCGGCGGCAGGCGGCCGAGGTCGCCGAAGTCGAACAGCAGCGCGCGGCGCTCGTCACGGAAATCGACGTACAGGCCGGGGTCGCCGAACGCGTCGTTCAGCAGGCTGGCTTCGAACAGCGGGCGCATACCTCTTTACAGACGGTGCCCGGGCGGGGCACGTTGCCCTTCATCAATACCGAGCGGGAATCTGCGGCCAGATTGAAGACAGCAGGTAGTGCGCAACGCGAGCCTGCCAGGGTGTTGGTACGCGGAGCGCCCACCAAGAGCCGACTGGCAGGCATTCGATCATTGAAGGGAGTTCGCATGTCCGCCAGAACACTCGCCGTCCTCGCCGCAGGAATCTTCGGGTTCAGCGCCGCGGCACTCGCCGCCGATTCGCCGAAGCAGGGCTGGAGCTTCGGCAAGGACCAGTACAACGCCCGCTGCGCGTCGTGCCATGGCGTCAACGGCAAGGGCGGCGGCCCGGCGGCCAAGCAGGTCGGCGCCAAGGTGCCCGACATCACTACCTACGCCAAGCGCAACGGCGGCACGTTCCCGGTCGAGCTCGCGTGGCAGAAGATCGACGGCCGTCCGGTCAGCTTCGACACCGAACGCAGCATGCCGGTGTGGGGGCGCGACTTCCGGCACCAGGCGATCGCGAACATGGGCCCGACCGCCCAGCCCGAGTCGTACGTGGCCGCGGAGATCTTCGCGATCATCGAGCACATGAAGGGCATGCAGGTGAAGTGAGGTCGGGCTCGCGCTTGCCGCCACGAATCACGCACGCGCGGGATGGCCGGCGGACCCGGACCGTCGCGCGCAATGAGGAGGCCACATGACCAACAGAACGCTCGCACTCGCCGCGATCGCCCTCTTCGGGCTTTCCGCCGCGGCACTCGCACAGGACCCGCGCAATGAAGGCTGGAGCTTCGGCGGGGCCCAGTACCAGTCCCGGTGCGCGGCATGCCACGGCGCCAACGGCAAGGGCGGCGGCACGGCCGCCAAGCAGGCCAAGCTCACCGTGCCCGACCTGACGACCTACGCCAAGCGCAACGGCGGCACGTTCCCGGTCGAACTGGCGTGGAACAAGATCGATGGCCGGCCGGTCAGCTGGGACTCGAAGAGCCAGATGCCCGTGTGGGGCCACACGTTCCGCCATGAAGTAACCGGTGCGCCGTACACGACGAAGGACCCCGAGACGTATGTCGCCGCGGAGATCCGGGCCATCATCGAGTACGTGAAGACGCTGCAGGTGAAGTGAAGGGCGGGTTCGGGAAATCGGGGTCAGACCCCGATTTCCGCGCAGCCCCGTCACGCGTCGGGAAGTAATCGGGGTCAGACCCCGATTTCCGGGCCGATGTCCGGGAGTTCATCTCCGGGAGTGATCGCATGACGTCCAAGCAGGTGCTCTTCCAGTCGGCGGCGCGGAAGAAGGAGCAGTAGCGCGCCGGCGATGACGCACTACGACGTCTGCAACGGCGACGCGGACGGGCTGTTCGCGCTGCGGCAGCTGCGGCTCGCCAATCCGGTCGAGTCGATCGTCGTCACCGGCATCAAGCGCGACATCGCGCTGCTCGGCCGCGTCCCCGCCGTCGCTGGCGACCGCGTCACGGTGCTCGACATCGCGCTCGAGCGGAACCGGGAGGCGCTCGAGCGCCTGCTCGACGCGGGCGTCGGCGTCACCTGGTACGACCACCACGCGCCGGGCCCCATCCCGACGCACCCGCAGCTGACGACGCACATCGACACCGACCCGGAGACCTGCACCAGCGTTCTCGTCGACGCGCGTTGCCACGGCCGCTTCCGTGCGTGGGCGGTGGCCGCGGCGTATGGGGACAACCTGCCGCGCGCGGCCGAGCGCCTCGCCGATACGCTGGCGCTGGCGCCGGCCGCGCGCGACCAGATGCGAATGCTCGGCGAAACGGTCAACTACAACGCGTACGGCGACAGCGAGGCTGACGTGCGGATCCACCCGGCCGCGCTGTACCGCTGGCTCGCGCACTACGAAGATCCTTTCGAGGCCGTGGCGCAGGCGTCGATCGTGCGCGAACTGGACGCCCTGCGGCGCGACGATCTGCTTCACGCGCGCGAAGTGCCGCCGCGGCACAGGGACGATCGCTGCATGGCGGTCGTGCTGCCCGACGCGGCGTGGAGCCGCCGCGTGCTGGGGCCGTTCGCGAACGAACTGGCGCTGCGCGATCCGCAGCGCGCGCATGCGGTGCTGAAGGCGCTGCCCGATGGCGGCTACGCAGTCAGCGTGCGCGCGCCGCAGGCGACGCTGCGCGGCGCGGCGGACCTCGCACGGGAGTTCGGCGGCGGCGGGCGCGCCGCCGCCGCGGGGATCGATCGGCTACCGGAGGAAGAGGTGCCCCGCTTCATCGCCCGGCTCGCCGCGGCGTGGCGAGCCGGCTGATCGGGGCTGAAAATCGGGGTCAGACCCCGATTTCTCCCCGACACGCGTCGGGGGTGCGCGAAAAACGGGGTCTGACCCCGATTTTCTACTTCACCTGCAGCGTGTTGAGGTACGCGAGCACGGCGTCGATGCGCTGCTTGACGTACGGCTCGACCTCTTTCACTTCCTCGCCGCGCGCCTGCGACTTGTACATGTGGCCCCATACCGGCATCGCGCGGTTCTGCTGCGCGCGATCGTCGAGCTGGCGGCCGTCGATCGTCATCCACGCCTGCTGCGCGGGCAGCTTGCCGCCGTTGCGTTTGGCGTACGTGGTGAGGTCGGACGGCTTCTGCTTCAGAGATGCCGCCTGCGGCCCGTCGCCCTTGCCCGACGCGCCGTGGCACGCCGCGCACTTCGCCAGGTACTCCTGCTTGCCGACCTGCAACTGGTCTTTCGCATCGGCGGCGGCCGCGGCGCCGACCCACAGGCCGAGCGCGGCGGCGATCACGACGGACAACGGTCTTGCGGACATGGCACCCCCCAGTTGACGATCAGGCCCCGGAGTCGCATTGCGGAGCCACACCGGCCCACTCTGCTACGCGCAGCCCGGCGGGCATTGATCGAAGGCAAGCGAGCGAGGACGGCCGTGCCCCGAACCGCGCAGCGGCTTAGTGCCCGACCCGGTCCGTCGCCAGCCTCGACGCCAGCAGCACCCCGTGCGTCGGAAACCAGATCGAGTCGTGGCCGGTCGCAGCGCCCAGCACCAGCACCCGCGCGTCGACGCCGCGCGCGGCCATGAACTCGTCGCTGCGCCGGTTGGCCGCGTCGACATGCTGCGCGCTGACCCCCGAGCCGCCGGCGCTGTGCAGCCCGATGCGCGCCGCCGGCCCGATCAGCCGCCGGTTGCCGCCCGCGAACGCCGTCGCGCAGGCGCTGCTGCACTCGCCGGTGACGAGCGTGTCGAGGTTGCGGTCGGCGATCAGGCGCCCGAGCGCGAGGCCTTCGGCGACGCGGCCGCCGCGGCTCTCGAGCAGTACCGTGCGCACGGCCGGGTTGGCCGCGAGCGCTTCGCGCACCGCGCGCATCGACCCGAACTCGAGATCGCCCTGCACCGCGAGCACGTCGGCGCGCTCCAGCGTCACCGCGGCCGGCCGCAGGTCGCCCGACAGCGTCGCCTTCACGTCGGGCCACACATGGCGCGCCGAGTTGAGCCAGAAGAGCCCGACCCAGATGAACGCGCCGAACCCGACCACGCCGGTCAGCAGCGCGACGAACGTCGAGCCGCCGTGGTCGACGCTGCGGATGGCCGAGCGCTGCACGCCCATGCCCCACCAGCCGACGCCGACCACCAGCACGACGACCTCCACCAGCCACAGCAGCGCGGCCGTCCACGGCGCTTCGGTGTTCGGGAAGAAGTGGCCCGCGAACCGCACCGCCTGCACCAGCCCCCACACGAGCGCCGTGCTGACCGTGACGGCGACCACGAGCGGCAGCCGGCCGTGCCAATGCCGCTGCAGATAGCCGATGTGCGGTTCGCGCGGGCCCGGACTCGATGCAGCGGCCGGTGCCGACGGCGCGCGCGCCGCGGCAGCCGCTCGCTGCGCGCGCGGCGACGGCGGATGCGGGGGCGGGAGGTCAGGCGTCACGGCCCGCCAAGAATCCCACGAAGCGCGGGCCGGCCCGGCGCGGAAAAGACCGGGGATGCGCCCCCGGCTTTTCCGTGGCAGAGGGAACCCGCGGCGTCCGGCCGCGGGTTAGAAGGGGCGCGGCGGTTTCCACCCCGCCCCTCAGGGGAGATTCAGGCGGCTTCTTCGATCTCTCGCGCGCGCTGCGCGTCGCGCGCGGGCGTGCCCTGCGCCCCGCGCAGCTGCGCCACCGTGTGCTCGGCGCGGAAGAGTTCGTACTTGATGCTCGCCACACCGACCGGCCTGTGCTTGCGCGCCAGCTCGAGCGCGCTCGACAGCCGCGCGGCGGCTTCGGTCGCGAGGTCCATGTTGGAGCCCGCGGCCAGTTCGAGCAGCGTGCAGCCGTAGCCGTGCTTCAGGTTCATCAGCTCGTGCGCCTGCGCCTCGACCAGCGACGCCAGCGACTCGGCATTGCGGAACGCCTCGGAGGCGGCCTGCAGCGAGTGTCTCTGGCCCAGCAGCAGGTAGGCCTCGCCCAGCGCGCACCAGGTGCGCAGCCGGTCGAGCCCGTCGGCCTGCGCTTCGTCGAGCGCGCGGGCCAGCTGGTCGAGTTCGTGGGCCACCTCGCTCAGTTCGGCCTTGAACTCGTCGTCGGCGCGGTTGGGCCAGCGCTGGAGCGCGGCTTCCTTGCGCGCCACGAGTGCGGCGCGCCTGTCTCGTTCCTCGGCCCTCATGGGCTCTCCTCCCGCCTGGCAGCTAGTGATACACATGCAGCGCAGGCTGCACGCCTCCCGCTACGGTGGTGTGACACTAAGCACCACACGCGATTCGCGCGATACCGCGTGAGTGGTTCGCAGGACTGCGGATCGCACGATGAGACTAATCCGCGTGGATGCTCGCCGGAGCGACGCGAAGTTATATTTTCATGCTGCGCAGCGATTAGCACGAAGATTGCATGGGGCGCTGTGTGACGCCCCGCACGGCCGCGTCAGTGCGGCGAGGCTACCTCGACGGGCGCTCGAAGAGGTTGGCGTTGCACATGATGAGGTTGCGTGCCACCGTGGCCGCATCGGCTGGCGAGACCGTGGCGCGGGGGTGCTCTGGCGGCCAGCGCGTGCAGGGCAGGAGTGTGCGGAATGCGTCTTCCCACCCCGCGCGAACAGCCGCCCGCCCCGCGGCGTGATGCCGCTCAACAGTCCCGCTCCTCCGCGCGCTGCCGCTCCCCGCGGCCGCTAGGATGCGGCCACGCCAACGAAGAAAGGACCGCGATGGCCCTGCCGCCATTGCTGCGCGACAGCCTGCGCCTGCCGGTGATCGGCGCGCCGATGTTCATCGTGAGCGGACCGGAGCTGGTGCTGGCGCAGTGCAAGGCCGGCATCGTCGGAAGCTTTCCGGCGCTCAACGCGCGCCCGCAGGAAGTGCTCGATGAGTGGCTCACGCGCATCGAGCACGAGCTGGCCGAGTACAAGGCAGCGCACCCTGAAGCGAAGGTCGCGCCCTTCGCGGTCAACCAGATCGTCCACACCAGCAACACGCGGCTGCAGCAGGACCTGGACGTGTGCGTGAAGCACCGCGTGCCGATCATGATCACCAGCCTGCGCGCGCCGGACGCGGTGGTCGAGGCCGCGCACAGCTACGGCGGCCTGGTGTTCCACGACGTGACGACCATCAAGCACGCCAAGCGCGCGCTGGAAGCGGGCGTCGACGGCCTGATCCTCGTCGCCACCGGCGCCGGCGGCCACGCGGGCCGGCTGTCGCCGTTCGCGTTCGTGCCCGAGGTGCGCCAGTTCTACGACGGCTGCGTGATCCTCTCAGGCAGCATCGCCAGCGGCAGCGCGATCCTCGCCGCGCAGGCGCTCGGCGCCGACCTCGCGTACATCGGCACGCGCTTCATCGCGAGCGAGGAGGCGAACGCGCCGGCCGAGTACAAGCGGATGATCATCGACAGCCGCGCGGAAGACATCGTCTACACGAACCTCTTCACCGGCGTGCACGGCAACTACCTGAAGGGCAGCATCGTCAACGCGGGGCTGGATCCGGAGAACCTGCCGGAGAGCGACAAGACGAAGATGGACTTCGGCTCCGGATCAGCCAAGGCGAAGGCGTGGAGGGATATCTGGGGGGCGGGGCAGGGAGTGGGGCAGGTGGAGGCGGCGCCGTCGGCAGGCGAAATCGTCAAGAAGTTGCGCGACGAATGTTCAGTGAGTTGCGCTGCCGCTCGGCTGCAATGGTAGGGGATGAAAAAGTGACCGGCTGTCCCTTCTGCTCTTTATCGGCATCGCGGATCGTGGACGAGGCTGAGCACTGCGTGGCCATCAGAGATGCCTTCCCTGTTTCGGAAGGTCACACGCTCATTATCTCGAAGCGGCATGTCGGGTCGTTCTTCGACCTATCTGAAAGCGAAGTGCAAGACCTCTTCCGCTTACTCGCGCGGGCGAAGCGAGCTCTGGACGCCGCATTTCGGCCTGCCGGATTCAACGTGGGGATTAACGATGGGCGAGCGGCAGGACAGACCGTTCAACACCTGCACGTGCACCTGATCCCTCGCTACACGGGGGATGTACCTGATCCTCGGGGCGGCATTCGGTGGATCTTTCCGGAGAGAGCTGACTACTGGAGTGGCCGGTGATCCGTGAGCCGACTGCGGAAGAACAGTTGGTCTTCCTAGGGAAGATCCAGCGAATCTTCACGGAAGGCGAGTTCACGGCGACGTACAAGTTCGCGCTCTTGGTTTCCCTGGCCGAGCTCGCGATCGAAGTGCCCCAGTTGGACGGCGAATCGGAACTTGAGTTGAGCATTCGTTCGATCGCGACGAAATTCATCGAGCTGTATTGGCGTCAGAGCTTCGAGTATGTAGCAGGTCGGCCCGGGACAAAGACGGGCGTTTTGGTTCAGAACTTGGGTAATCAGGCTGCCGTAGTAAACGCAATTCGCGACTTCCGTTCTTCCGCACGTCCGAAGGGCGCCTCCCTTGCGGCTGCACGGCATACGGACGAATTTCGAACGCTTGTTTCCCGTGTGGCAGCGGTCGTGTCCGCACAGCCACTGAGTTTCCTTCAGAACTTCGGAGGGAAGACAGACGAATTCTTGTATACGAGAGGGCGGCCGGGCTTCATCCTGTTGCGGGCAGGTGTTCCTTACTGCCTCCAGCGGTTTCAGCCCTTGATCCAGCAACTCGCCCGGTCGCACTGGGTGGATCACATCAAGGGAAACAGGCGCAACGCGCAGATTCTGGGAGGGATCTCGGATCTGGAGTCGTTCCTGTTCTCAACCTCGAGAGGGACGCTTTCGCTATACGGCGACCGCCTTAGGAAAGTGTTCGGCGCAGCTTGCTTCTATTGCGGGAGTTCGCTCACTGAGGCCGAGGTCGACCACTTCGTGCCGTTCTCGGCGTACCCAAGGGACCTCGGCCACAACTTTGTCTTGTCTCATCCGACGTGCAACCAGAGCAAGTCGGACTCGCTTGCCGCGTACGATCACTTAGCCAGATGGCTCGAGCGCAATGATCGATGGAGGCAAGAGATTGCGGAAGTCGCCGAGGAATGCGGCCTCGTACATGAGGCTGATGCAACCCGCACCATTGCCGACTGGAGCTATCGAAGCGGATGCGATGTTCAGGGTCTCGCATGGGTCGCGAAGCGACATTACGAACCCATCGGCCAGAGGCACCTCGCCTTATTCCGACACTGACTCACTACAGAGTTCGAATCCCAACTTCCAGAAGTCGTCCGAAGGTCTCGTCCAAGCCGCGATGCGGGGGGACATAGATAACGGTTCCATCTCGACCGCGCGTCATCAGGACGCGATAGACGTTCTTCCGTACCGTTAGCGGGTCCCGTAGCGGAGGGCGGTTCGTCCCTCCGAACTGAATCGACCACCGGTCGCCTTGCCATGCGAGGTCCGAGCCCCACGCAAGGAGGGCGCAATCAAGCTCGAGGCCTTGAGAGGCGAACTCGGTTGCGACAGTTTGCAGTTGGCAGCAAGAGCGCGGATCTGCGGGGTCGGCGTTGTACCAAGGACCCACTCTCAGTTGCTTAGTGGTCTGGAAGGAGTTGTCTACTCCGTAGCCCGGCAACCACTTGTCCTTAGAGGAAGCGATCAAGCCATAGCGCGAGTACAGCGCATCTGCGTAGCGCTCCCTCAAGTAACCGCGCGCAGCGTCCAATTCGCGCGTGACGAGGAATCGATGTCCGCCTTCGTGCAGTTCGTTCGAGAGCGATCGGAGGCTTGCCGTGGACGCGCATTCGAGTAGACCGGCAACGAACTGATGGACCTTCGGAGTGAGGTGAAAGCGGAGTTCCGTGTCAAGGTTCAGCGCCTTGTTCCACGAGGCCTTGCCCTGCAGGCTGCTGAAGACTTCACTGAATCCCGGTGCGCCGTGGACGGTCCACTCAGCGGAGCGCGCGGACCTGAGGAGGGCTTGATGCCAGAGTTCAATCCCCGCTTCCTCTCCGACGTGAATCGCCTGGCCGTCGCCGATCAGGGCAACCAAGACGCACCATTCTGGGATCCGCTCACAGAACTCAACTAGGTGCTCGGGCTCGGACTTGTCGACCGCACTCTTGTGCACATGGGCAACGCGTTCGGCATCGTGCGCCCGCTGCGCCTCGTCGAAGACTATTAGGTGCTCAGGAGGAACAGGGCGCCCTGGTCGACTGTGTTGGCGAACGTACTCTTTGATTGATTGAACAAACGTTCGGCCTCCACCACCGGCATCGCTTAGAGCGTCTTGAAGAACTTGAACAAGTGGCCCGTTCCCGGAAAGGTAGACAGCAGGAGACGCCGCGCGGCCGTTGGCCCGCGGTACCGACAAGTCGTCCAGCCAGTGCGCATGCACGAGTTGCAGGCCGACCAACGTCTTCCCGGAGCCGGGTACGCCGCTTAGAAGAATCAGGTGGCGAGACTTGGTTCTTGCTGCTTCTTTGGCAACCGACGAGATGTACTGAAGCGCTGGATCTGTCGCTGCTCGTGCGCGTTTGATCATCGGCAACTCGCGGCGGTGAAACAACTCGCGCGCAGCTTGGACGATCGTGGGCAGCGGCGCGTAGGCGTCGGGCGCAAGAAATTCCTCTACCCCTAGTACCGCGCCGCCGGGGGTCGACATTCGCTCGAGCAGCAAGTCCAGGCCTGCGGGCGCGACGACATAGACTCCGTCGCGTTCTTCAGCCTCCACAGCGCCACCCCGGACCAGCAGGACAGGTGTGACCTTGCGACCTGCGCAAGCCGCGTGATAGGCCCGGAGGTCGCGGGCGTATCCAAGTGCTTGATCCAATGCCGCCTTTGACGCATGCAGAGCGCCCTTGAGCTCTAGAACCGCCACGCATCCGCGCTCGAGGACGATTACGTCAGGCCGCCGCGAGTCTCTCGGAAGTTCGTATTCGAGGATTGCGGTGTACTCGCGCGTGGCAGCATCGCGCGCCTCTAGTTCTCGGCATTCGCGCTGCAGCCATGGGATCGAATGGTCCCAAGCGCGGATCTGTTCCGGGGATGCGTCTGCGACGAACTCCTGCAATTGCAGTCGAACGACGCGGGGCTCCGCTCGGCTGAACAATTCAAGGCTTGATTGCCAGCCAAAGCGGTCGTACAGCGCACGTTCTTCCATTGAACCTGATCCGTCGCTTTCTTTACTGCTTACGTCCGGTTGGATAGTTCTTGCACTGAAGGCTTCAGCATATTCGGGTCATCAAGCCTGCCAGACCCCGTACCCCGCCTCCCGCAACTCCTCCGCCAACTCCCGCTCCATCGTCATCGCCGCCTCGTACGGCATCGGATTCAGGTGCGCGAACAGTTCCGGCAGCAGCCGCGTGCCGTGCTTCAGCACGAACACGTTCCCCTTGTGCCCCCGCTTGTGGTTCTTGAAGCGCGCCGCCACCGCAAGCCCGGTCATGCCGACGTACACGCACGGCTGGCCTTCGACGTAACCCGGGTTCCGCCTTCGAAAGCGACGGTCTGAAAGCACGTCGAGAGCCAGCTCGACTACGTAAACGTTGTGCGAAAGCCGGGGCGCCCGCGGCTCGCCGCGCTTCTTCTTCGCTGTCGCCACCTCAAGCACGGCTGGCATAGACCTTCGCCGCCTCCGCCAGCCGCTTCGCGATACGCGCCCGCAGCGCCGCCGGCGCCATCACCTCGACGTTCTCCCCGTGCCGCAGGATCTCCAGTTCGAGTTCCGCCGGATCGCTGTATGGCACCTTCAGTTCGTACTTCCCGCCGTCCAGCTCGCGTCCCTTCTGCTGTTCGTTCCAGTTCTCCGAGCGCACCCACTTCGCGGCGTCCTTGTTGAACACCAGCGTCGCCCACTGCAGGTCCTTGCCGCGGTAGATGCCGTAGCCGCCGCCGAGCTCCTCGTCCACCGTCTTCAGCGACACTTCCTTCGCTTTCTGGTCGGTGAGCTTCGCGGCCTCGATCGAGTCGAGCGAGAACATGCGGATGCCGTCGGACCGGTGGCACCAGGCGTCCAGGTACCAGTTGCCCTTGTAGTTCACCAGCCGCAGCGGCGACACCTCGCGCTCGGTGTGGCGGTCCTTGGCGCGGCCGTAGTAGCGGATCACGAGGCGCAGCCGCTTCACGAGCGCGGCGCCGATCGTCTCGAAGACCTTGGGCTCGACGCGCCGCCGCTGCACCGAGATCAGCTTCACGCGCTTCAGGATCTCGTTGGCCGAGCCGTCGGCCGCCTCCATCAGCGCGGTCAGGCGCGTCATCAGTGGCTTGATGTGGCGGCCCAGCAGGCCGCTCTCGTCGGTGCCCTCGAGCATCTGGTACATCGACATCAGCGCGAGGATCTCCTCTGGCGAGAACCACAGCCCGGGCAGCTCGAACGACGGGCCGCTGTTGGGCTTGCCGAAGCGGTAGCCGCCGGCCTCGCGGTCGAACACGATCGGGGCGTTGAAGCTGTCGCGCAGCTTCACGAGGTCGCGCTTCAGCGTGGCGCGCGAGACCTCCAGCTCGTCCATCAGGTCGCCGAAGGACACGACGCGCCGCGCCTCGATGAGGTTCTTGATCCGGTGCAGTCGCTCGAACTGGCTCATTTCGTCTCCTGGTCCGGCGACCTTAGTCGACAGTGCCGCCGTCCCACTTGACGGAGATCCACCGGTCCGGCGGCGCTTTTCTCATCCGGCGGGAAGGCCGCGCCGCACCTCACCGCGGCCGCAGCGCGTGGACGCGGTCGAACTCGGCTTCCAGCTCCGGATGCACGCCGCGCAGGCCGTCGACGACCTGCTTGGCCCAGTCGAAATACTCCTGCTTGCGCTTCAGGTCCCAATGCGGCGGGCGCGCGACGATGTCGCGCAGGTTGACGATCTTGTCCGCGAGCTTCACCAGCTTGGCCTGCCCCGAGAGGTGCGGCGCGTGGGCGATCTGCATCCGCTTGCGCAGCGCCTTGCTCTGGGTCTTCTCGTCGGTCACCTCCGCGACGATCGAGGCCACCTCGCGGCCGAACGCGCGCTCGAGCTCCGCCTCGGTCGTGTCGGTGTCCTCGATGGTGTCGTGCAGGATCGCGGCCGCCAGGACGTCGACATCCTCGACGCCGGCCTCCGTGGCCAGCGTGCTCGCCACCGCCAGCGGGTGGTTGATGTACGGACTGCCGCTGACGCCCTTGCGTCGCTGCTCGCGATGCTTGAACGCGGCGAACTCCGCCGCGGCGAGGACCTTCGCGATCCCGCCCGGTGCTGCTTCCCTGGCTCTGTCCATGGACTTCCCTTCGATTGGTCACAAGCCGTGCCATCCCAGTGTGCGCTTCCGTCATTGGAAGATATGGCGGTCACTCACCCCGATTCCAGTCGAGCGGGCACGGCGCTTCCTCACCTTGATTCCAGGCCACGGTGCAAACACGGGCTCGCGCCCTGAGCCCCGTTTCTGCCAGACTGCAGTTGTTTCGTCGCCGATTTGATCCGCTGATTGCGGGCGACTCATAAATGCCGCTAAAGCGCGGGTGTCTCCGCCTCCCCGGAAGCCGCCCGTTGGACCCGTGGGAGGCCGGAGCACCAGATGACGAACCGCAAAGAGTCAGCCGCCCTTGCCAGGGTCTGGCGGCAGCTCAACCCCGAGAACTACTACGAGGCCGGCGAGGTCGCGATCCTGCGCGCGTACTTCGGCCTGAAGCCGCGGCCGGGCGACCTGCCGCTCGCGGAGCTCTACGAGGCGCCGGACGACGAGAACGCCGAGGCGGACCCGGATGCGCCGCGCGTAGGCCCCATCCGCCTGCGGCATCTCAGCGTGGGCGCGCCGGTCACCGAACTGAACGAGGCGGTCGCCCGCATCTGCCTCGCCGAAGTCCAGGGTCGCCTGCCGCAGTGGTGGTCGTCTTCGGCGGAGAACGGCGTCGTGATCGGGCGCGCGCGCTTTGCCGCGCCGGAGCGCACGTTCACGCCACTGCATCCCGAGCGGCTGCTGTGCATCAACTGGGCCGACTCGGGCCCGGGCTTCTCGTGGCCGGAGGAATACAACGTCACGCTGCTGCCCGGGTTCGGGCGCTACGTGCTGACCGCGTCGGCGGACTCGCCCGACTCCTACGGAGTCACCGATTTCGCGCTGGGGTGGTTCCGCGCGTCAGAGGATCGTGTCGCCGGCAGCAAGCGCCTGCTGGTGCGTTGGTGGCGCGAAGCGGCGAAGCACGACGGCGGGCCGTGGGCGTATCTGTTCAGCGAGGGATTGATCGACGTGAAGGAGGCGTACCGGATGCGGAAGCGGGTATGGGGAGACCGCGAGGAGTGACCGGCGGCATCGGAGTCGCGCATCGAGCGAGGACACGACATGAGCGAGTTCATCAAAGTCCCCGCCAACGGCGCAGCGCAGTCGGTTGTGCAAACGTCCGACTGCACGCCCGACGAGCGCGCGCACGACCGCTACCTCGACGCGCTGCACGACCTGGTCGAGGACGCGGCGGCGGGGCAACGGCTGCACCTCCTCGCCGACGTGATCGCCTGGACGTTCGCGCGCCTGGCCATCAACTGCGGCCCCGCGGCGACCGCCGACCTGCTGGCGAAGGTCGGGAAGTACATGGGCGCGCTCGAGGAGCAGAAGGAGGCGAAGCGGGAGCTGGAGCGGGCGCGGGAGGAGGGGCGGCCCATTAACTGAGTCCCCACCGGCCGCGCAAGCGGAATGCCGATCAGTCAGGCTTGATCGGGAAAGTCCGGCGGCAGCGAGGAAACGAGGCACAGCCCCAGAACGCGCTTCCTGACCCCTCGCGTCGGACCATCTTTGTTCCGCACGACGGGCAGGACGGCGTCGTCCAATCGCCTTCGGTCGCCACCTCAAGAAGGCGCATGCGCGGACTGTCGGAAAGCGCCGCGAACTTGGCCAGCAGTTGATCGCCGGTGCCGAGCGCGATGCGGTGGCCTTTCGCGAAATCGATCGCTTCGTTCGTGAATTCGCTCGTCGTCAGGAACACGCCGCTTTCGACCTGGTTGTGGACCATCACGCCGAGGAGTTCCCGGACAGGTTTGACGCCGACGGGCCGGCTCGTCCAGGCCTTGCACTGAACGATCGCCGTCGGGTGGGACTCGCCGGCACGGAAGATGCGCACGTCCACGCCGCCGTCCGGGCCGCACGGTACCGTCTCGGCCCGGAATCCGAGGTGTTCGTAGTAGGCCGCGGACAGCGCTTCGAACCTCTTCCAGTCCATTCGCGAAAGGACGTCCTTCGTCCACTCCGATGGCTTGCCGTAGGCGTGGGCCTTCGCATCGCCGTCCTCGTACGCTTTGCGAATCTCGATGTCCCACTGTGCGTCGAGCTTGGCTGAGGACGGCTCCTCGATCGCGGCAGGCGTCGCCGCCGTGGGCTGGACGTTGCGCTCCGCGTTCTTGCGCTGCTTCAAGTAGCTGACCGCGGCCGCAACGACGAGAAGTGGAGGCAGGACCCACCTCAGGAGCGAGGCAATCGTCTTGACGGCCTGCAGCAGCACGAGCGTCCCTAACCCGGTCGGGCCTCCCGCCGGACGCACCTCGATGCTGGCGATGAGTTGAAGGACGATCAGGGCGATCGCTGCGAGCAGCAGGGCCATCCACCAGGGTGCGCGGGACGCTGAGACGACGAGATCCTCCGCCAATCCGCTGTTTCGTCTGCGTGCCATTGGAATGCCAGTATGTCTGGTCGCAAGACGATAGGCGGAACTGGTCTAGGCCATGCCGTAAATTCGTCGGCGTTCGCACCTCCGTTTCCGAAGTCGCGTCCGCTGAGAGTTGGGGCTGGGTCGCGCCCCGCCCGCCCGCCGAAGGCCGTTGTTCTGGAGAAAGTGCGGCCGAAAGTCCCTCGACCTTCGGGCTCGGATCAGCGCACCAGTCGGTCAAACTCGCGGGCCACGGCACAGGATTCGGCCATGCGCTTCGACGGCAAGCTCGACAAATGGAACGACGACCGCGGCTTCGGCTTCATCGTGCCGCTGCACGGCGGCGAGCCGGTCTTCGTGCACGTCTCCGCCTTCATCCGATATGGACGACGGCCGCAGGTCGGCGATGCGCTGACGTTCGAAGTGGAGCCGGCCGGCGACGGCAAGAAGCGCGCGGTCAACGTTCAACGATCGGGCTCAGGTCCTTCCCGGCCCACGGGCCCCCGGGCTGCGCGAACCTCGGGCGCCACTCGCGGCAAGGCCTTTTCCCTTGGCCGCCTGATTTCGGCGCTCATCGTCGTCGCCCTCGGTGCCTATGCCTACACGCAGTACACCGGGCGCGTCCAACGCCTGCAGGCGACGCCGCTCTCGTCGCAGCGCGGATCGTCGCCTGGGGCCGAACCCTTTCGCTGCGACGGCCGGACGCACTGCTCTCAAATGACCTCCTGCGAAGAGGCCAAGTTCTTTCTCCGCAGCTGCTCCGGAACGAAGATGGACGGCGACAACGACGGCATCCCGTGCGAGGCGCAGTGGTGTGGAGGGGGGTAGGGCGCGGCACTCCAGTCTGATTGCAGGTATCCTTTCGGATACAAGATCTGTGGGCCCGGGCACGGCCCGGAATCCGGAGGGACAGCAATGACGAGAGCTGTGGCGTTCGATGCCGCGGACTACCTTGATACCGACGAGATCATCGCCGAGTACCTGTCGGCCGCGCTCGAGGACCCTAACCCGGACGTGTTCCTGATGGCCGTCGCCGACGTCGCGAAGGCCAAGGGGATGGGCCGGATCGCCGGCGCCACCGGCCTGGGACGCGAGAGCCTCTACAAGGCATTTGCGCCAGGCGCGAAGCCGCGTTACGACACGGTCCTGAAGGTCCTGCGCGCGCTCGGCATTCAGCTGCACGCCGTGCCGGCGGCGGAGGTAACAACGTAGTCGCTTGCGCCGGAGCAACCGCTCCTTCGCGCACGCCACACGCTCACCCCGGCATCCGCACGAACATCGGAATTTCGGCGAGGTCGTGGAAGCCGAGCTTCAGGTAGACGGAGTGCCCGTCCGGCGACGACTGCAGGACACCGACCCGATAGCCGAGCCGCTGCGCCTCGCGCAGGGGCTGCGCGGTCGCGTGCGCGCCCAGCCCGCGTCCTCGTTCGGCGGCAAGGGTCGAGACGCAATAGATGCCGGCCAGGCCATCCGCCAGCAGGAGCATCGATGTCGCGACCGGCTCGCCATCCTTGAGCACCGCGAAGAACTGGATCGCGGCGTCGGGCGCCATGTCGGCGCCCACGGCGTCCGGAGAGAACAGCTGCGCCAGGCCGACCGGCAGTGGGTATCCGGCGGCCATCGCGTCGGCCCACGCGCTGCCTTCGCTGCCGGTGCCGACCCGCGCCCACGCGTAGCCCGCGGGCAGCGCGGTGTCGCCCATCGCGTCGATGTCGACGGCCATCGCCGGCATCGCGCCGTGGTGCATAAATCCCATCGCCTCCAGCGCCTGCGTGGCGTCGGTCGAGACGCCCTCCGTGAAGAGGACGGCGGCGGGCAGACCGGTTTCCTGCAGCGGCGTGGCCGCGGCTCGCGTCACGGCTGGGTCGTTCGGGTTCGAGACGATCGCGGCATTGCCGAGCGGGTGCAGTTCGCCCGTGATGACGCGCATGAAGTCCGCCTGATGCTCGGCGGCAGGCGGTCGCATGATGGCGCGGAAGGCCGTGTCGAGGTGCCGCGCGGCGCGTGCGCCGATCTCGTCGCGGATCGAGGCGATCGACGGGACCATCGTTGCTTCGCTCATGAGTACCCTCTCGGTCCCGCGGCAGTCCGTGTCGCGCATTCTCGGCTGGTCGCGACCGTCGAGGCAATAGCGCCGGCGGGTGCGGCCGCATCGCTGCCGAACGGGCATCCCGCTGCGCCGGGCGCGTTCCGGGGTGCCGACGACTACCTGACCTCGAACCGATACGCCTCCAGCCCCCGCCCCTCCGATGCCAGCAGCGGCGAGGGACGGTCCTTCAGGTAACGATCCAGGAACTCGCCCGCATAGCGCGCGATCAGCGCCGCATTCGGCCGCGCCTGCACGCAGGCGGTCACG
>Ga0209079_10000049_pt1 | contig 57263 bp, 61 predicted proteins | sample PPLLaktember2015_2_FD_187259 | JGI IMG/M metagenome (GOLD analysis project Ga0209079, IMG submission 187259) | Freshwater sediment microbial communities from Prairie Pothole Lake near Jamestown, North Dakota, USA - PPLs Lake P7 Core (6) Depth... | ecosystem: Environmental > Aquatic > Freshwater... | reverse complement strand
CGCTGGACATGAAGGAAGCAGCCGCCGATGCCGACGTGATCGTGGAGGTCATCATCGAGTTGCTGGAGGTCAAAAAGAAGGTTTTCCAGGAGCTCGAAACGATCGTGAAGCCCGAGTGCCTCTTCTTCAGCAACACCTCGGGGGTCAGCATCACGGCCATGGCCGCCGTCACGAAGCGTCCCGACAAGTTCATCGGCACCCACTTCTTCAACCCCGTACCCGTGATGAAGCTTTTGGAGATCATCAAGGGCTACGAGACCTCGGACGAGACGCTCAAGATCGCCCTGGAGTGGGGCAAAAGCCTCGGCAAGGAGACGATCGTGGTCAACGAGGCGCCGGCTTTCGCCGTCAACCGGATCCTGTGCCCCATGCTCAACGAGGCCTTCTTCGTGCTGGGCGAGGGGGTGGCCTCGGCCGAGGACATCGACAAGGGGATGGTGCTGGGCTGCAACCACCCGATCGGGCCGCTGGCCCTCTCGGACCTGGTGGGGCTCGACACGCTGCTGCACGTGCAGGAGAACCTGCATAAGGAGCTGGGCGACAAGTACCGGGCGGCCCCCCTGCTGGTGAAGCTCGTACGCGCGGGGCGCTACGGCCGCAAATCGGGTAAAGGCGTTTTTCTATACCGGGGATAATGCCATTTTATTCGAAAGGTCAGGTTTGCCGGCATCATCGGGAATCGATCCTCGAGTCAGGGTCAGGCAAGCCGGCTTGTGGAGGCAGCTGCGCGAATCAGGCCAAGGGCTCCGGTTATCGCCTGGTTTCATCCCGGTATGTGTCGAGGATACCTCATTCCGGACCCCTGTGCATCGGTACGGATCGGTTGCTTTGATAAGGCTTGAGCTTCAACCATATTTCTGTTACGTTACGTGGCTGTTTTTGAAAGATCGTTCCGCTTAGCGGAACATCGTCGGGCAGGCTCGGCGGGAGTAAGTTGACATGGAAACGGTCGTCATCATTTTCACCATAGCTTCTGCATGGATAGCGTTTCTGGTCCACAAGGGCAACAAGGTTGTCCTGAGGCAGGAAAAGCTCATCCAAGAGATCGGCGCGGGCGACGATAAGGTCATCGAGCAGCTCTCCATCGTATCCTACCATGGCGGCTTTCCCGATCTTCCGATACCCCAGAAGCTTCATATTGCCGTATCCGATGAATACCTGTTGCTGTCCACAAACCAGGGCGCCTACGGGAAATTGCCGTTCCGATCGTGGAAGAAGATAGAGAAGTTCACGACCCTGAGAAAGCATGACCCCAAGGACCGTAGCATGGTCCTCTTCGGCCCCCTCAACAACCTTTTATTCAAAGATTCCAATCGGCACTTCATCGCCATCAACCACGAAGACAGTGCAGGGCAGGACAACAACCTGCTGATCGAACACGGCAGTGTCGACAAACTGGAAGAAATCTTCGAGAAACTGGAAAGCTCCTACAAAAAATACAGGCTGAAGGGGACGTCGTGATTCAGGAAAAAAGACGTTCCCTTCCCTGCACACGATGATCGTAGGCTTTCATCATCAGCACAGGTGAGTGAATGACCGCGGGTATAAAAGAAACGCGCCCGACCAGACTCGATAAATACAGGGCAGAGGTAAGAACAAAAGATCGTCTCCTGTCGTCCATCCTCAAAATCAGCGGACTCCTGAATCGACCGATCAACTGGGAAAAAATCCTCCAACAACTTGTCCGGGAAATGAAGCGGGCCTTCGTCCTGGAGCGGGGCGTCATCTTTCTGATCAACAAGAAGGAAGGCACCCTAGAGGTGAGCTATGTCGTCGGGTTCAGTCCGAAAGAAGTGGAGCGGGCCTTCAGGCATCCGTTGATCATGGACAAACATCTGTGTCGAGAGACGCTGGTCGCAAAAACGGGAAAGACCATCTATATCCGGAATGCGCAGAAAAGCTCCATTATCACTCAATTCGATTTCAAGATGGATAGGATCTGGAATCGGACCTCGAGCATCTCCATGCCGCTGAAGATCAAAGGAGAGATCATTGGTGTCATTCAGGGAGATCGAACGACGGAAGAGCTCGTCCTTTCGAAGGGCGACATCAAACTGTTTTCCTCCTTCGCCAGCCAGGCCAGCATCATCATAGAAAACGCCAGGCTTCACGAACAGGCCCATAAAAAAATCGAGCAACTGATGTTTCTGAATTCCGTGAGCGAAAAAACAAGTTCGACGTTGAACATCAACAGGCTGGCGGACATCATAGCGGCCAATGCCCTGAAAATCGCCCACGGGAAAATCTCCGTCCTTTATCTGGTTGACCGAGATCGGAAACATCTCCGGATTGCCTCCCTGAAAGGCTACGAAGGATTCGACACGGAACGCTTCAGGCTGAAGGTGGGTGAAAACGTGACCGGATGGGTGGCGGAAAAAGGAGTTCCCCTTCTCGTCAATGACGTCAGTGAGGAGCCACGGTACTCCGTCATTGTCCCCGGTGTGGCCTCCATGGTGGCTGTACCGTTGATCTCAGAGAACAACGTTCTGGGCGTGCTGAACGTAAACAGCGATCGGAAATCCGCTTTTTCGCTCGACGACCTGGAATGGATGATGATTCTGGCTCGCCATGCGGCGGCCCTCATCAACAATATCCGACTCTATGAGAGGGTGACCGAAGAGAGAAATTTCACGGCCAACATCCTGGAGCGGTCTCCCAACAGCATCGTCGCGATCGACGAGAACAAGAAAATCACGTCCATCAATCGCAGAACCGAGGAAATTCTCAAGCTGCGGCGCAAAAACATTCTGGGAAAGAAAATCGGCGATGTTTTCGGGGAGGCCATCTCGGACGCCCTCACCAGGGCGATCGACAACCAGACGGCCTTTGAGAACGAAGAGGTCAACTGGACGCGAAGTGACGGGAAAAACCTGGTCCTCCGGATCAATTCCACGTTGCTGAGGGGGAAGGACAGCGCGGTTCAGGGGACGATCGTTTCCATCCAGGATCTGACGGAAATCAAGAAAACGGAAGAATTGATTCACCGGATGGACAAACTGTCGTCTCTGGGTCAGTTGTCGGCGGGATTGGCCCATGAACTGAGAAACCCTTTGGCCAGCATCAACTTCAACGTACAACTGCTGGAAAAAGTGCTCGAGAAAGACCAGAACACCCGCGCCATATTTCAGGATACCAGTGAAGCGATCGAAAGGATCAAAATTCTCGTCAAGCGCGTCCTGGACTTCACCAAAAAGGGCAACCCTGCCTTTAAATCGGGGTGCATCCATCATTCCATCAACGATGCCGCCGACCTCATCGCGCCGCAGCTAGGCAAGAAACATATAGAAATAAAGCGGAACTTCAGCAAGGACGTTGGCCCCATCACATTTGATCCTAACCAGATGCAGCAGGTTTTTGTCAATTTGCTGATGAACGCGACGGAAGCGACACCGGACGGCGGGACGATCGAAATCCACAGTGATGTGGAAAAACGCAGGCAACATTCGAGCGATGTGCTCGTGCTGACGATTTCCGACAACGGGCAGGGGATCCTGCCGGATAATCTCCCGAAGATATTCGACCCTTTCTTCACGACCAAGGCGGACGGTACCGGGCTCGGACTGTCCATTGTCCACAAGATCCTCGAGCAGCACGATGCTACCATCGATGCAAAAAGCAAGGAAAACAAAGGGACCACGTTCACCATACGAATCCCCATAAAGAAAATAGCGGAACGAGATGTATCGGTACAAGATCTTAATAGTCGATGACGACCGGCTGCTCCAGAATTCCCTGCGGAATGTCCTGTCGGAAAAATACGAACCGATTATTACCGGGAGCGGCGAATCGGCGCTGGAGATCCTGCGGGCGAACAGCCTCGACCTCGTGATGCTCGACATCCGGCTGCCCGGCATCGACGGCGTTGAAACCCTCCGCAGAATCAAGGAAATGCACCCGGATCTGACGGTTGTCATGATGACGGCCTACGAGGACGTCAAGACGGTGATCAAATCCATGAAGACGGGCGCCACCGATTACCTGGTCAAGCCTCTCGACATCGAGGAGCTGGACCTCATCATCGAGCGGACCATCGAGCATCTTCGATTGAGACGAGAGGTCGAGGAACTGCGGAAGCAATGCATCAAGAATTTCGACATCGACAACATCATCGGAGAAAGCCAAGGCATCAAGGAAGCGATGAAGCTCGTGAACACCATCGCAAAGAGCCACAGCACGACGGTGCTGCTGGAGGGTGAAACCGGGACGGGCAAGGAGGTCATCGCCCGGGCGATCCATACGCGCAGTGCGCGCTTCGGCAAATCGTTCGTGACGATCAATTGCGGGGCCATCAGCAAGGATCTTGTGGAGAGCGAGCTGTTCGGTTACGAAAAAGGAACCTTCACGGGCGGCTTGAACGAGGGGAAAAAGGGAAAATTCGAAGTTGCTGACGGGGGGACCATTCTGCTTGACGAGATCAGCGAACTGCTGCCGTCCTCTCAAGTCAAGCTATTGAGATTTCTTGAGGAAAAAGCGTTTTATCGCGTTGGTGGAAACGAGAAGAAAAAGGTCGACGTCCGGATCGTCGCCGCCACGAACAAGAGTCTGGAAGAGGCCGTCGAGGAAGGCTCGTTCCGAAGAGACCTCTATTATCGTCTGAACGTTGCTAAGATTTACCTGCCTGCCTTGCGCGATCGGAAGGAGGACATCATCCCGCTCACTCATTTCTTCATGCATCAATTCAACGATGCATTCGGGAAAAACTTTACAGGCCTGTCGCGGGAAGCCGTTCTTGTGGTGATGAGTCATCCGTGGAGCGGAAATGTGCGAGAATTGAGAAATGCCGTCGAACGGGTCGTGCTTCTGCACGACGGCCCTCTCATCGAGGCCGGCCATCTGTCGTTTCTCGAAGCCCAGAGGCCGGTTGCCGCACGAATGGGACAGGCGGGCGATATGCAGGGTACTCTGATGGGAATGAGTCTGGACGATCTGAACAAGAAACTGATTATGCAGGCGCTGGAGCAGACCAACGGTAACAGGACTAAAGCAGCCAAACTCCTCGGGATGTCGCGGCCGACTATGGTTTATCGGATCGAGAAATACGGCATACAGGTACCCGAAAAGGATTGAGTTTGGCCTTCAATCCTTGGCAGGGGAATAGGTTATACGGGAAGGAATCCGGAACGGAATGAGGCTTTCATCCGGGCCATCAAAAATTACCAAATCATACCGGGTACAGGACGTGGGTGCCCGCATCAACGACCTCGTGTTTGCGGAAGCGGCGACTGCCGGGCTGATCAGGCAAGTCCCTCTTCGATTGCCATGATCCGGCGTCGCACGACCCCATCAAGCGTCTCCATGCTCGCCTTCTGGAAGGCGAGGACGAAATCTTCGTCCGGGTCATCAAAAAAACGTCTGAAGCTAACCGCGATCGCCATGAGCGACCCGGCGGGCGCGCTGATCGGATACTACGAACGATACGATGAGGCGGTTGACCCGCAAGGTCCTTACAAGGCTGGGTCGCCGGACGGCAGCCGTTCGGAGAAGGGTTGAACGGGCGGCGTATTGGCGCAATCACGACAGAAGGGGCTCCGGTGATGAATCCCGAGAATGGGCACGATCAATCAACCGACCTGCAGTCGACGTTTACGATTGAATCGAGGCACTCCATGATCATGGAGTGCGCCGAAAACATAACAGGCGCCTGTGCGTGTGATCGAGAGAAACTCGTCAGGCTCTTCTACTTTGTCCGAGATTCCATTCGGTACAATCTTTTCATGATTTCCGCGTTCGAAGAAGATTTCAAGGCATCCCGGGTTCTGGAATGGGGGAAGGGGTATTGCGTCCAGAAAGCCGTTTTGCTGGCAGCGCTGGCGAGAGCGGCAGGAATTCCCAGCAGACTTGCTTTTGCAAAAATCAGAAATCATCGCACACCCGAACATATTGTAAAAAAGGTGGGCACGAACGTATTTCCCCGACACGGCTACAATCAATTCTACTGTGACGGCAGATGGGTCAGTGCCGTCGTCGCCTTCGACAGGGATCTGTGCGAAAGCAACGGCGTGCCGAGGGTGGAGTTCGATGGTGCAAAGGATGCGGTCCTTCCGGAGAAGGACCTGCAGGGACGGCCGTACATCGAGTATATCGAAAAATACCCGTCCACGGCCGACCTTCCTTTCCTGTGGATCGTCCCGGTGATTTCAGCGAGATTCGGCCCTGACAAACGGCCGTCGCTATCACGACAGGGGGACATGGGATCGGCTCGCGATCAAGGAATTGCGGATACAGGTCCGATGCGAGAATGACAGGAAAAATTGCATTCCGGGGAAATTCCACAAAGCGGCAGCCAAAGACTATTTTCGCGTAGTGCGTCCGAACATCATGGGAGGAAGCACTGGCTGATCTGGTAGAGATAGCTTTCCAGCCTTTCCGGTTCATTCAGTATCCCCCTGTCAACGACCTCCCTGAGTCGGAGGTAAGTCTGCCGGTCATCCAGGTCGGCGAGTCTGCGGTAGACTCCCTGTCGACGTCCCAGCCGGAAGATCCTGCGGTCCTCATCGGGCAATTCCAGATAACGGTCAATGATGCCCATCATTCTGTCTTTGTCCTCGGGCAGCTTCCCCTCCAGCTCTTCGAGTAGGTTCAGAACATGGTCGCTTGCAATGCGGCTTTCAATGCCGTTGAGATGTTCCAGGAAAAAACGGATTTCCCGTATGATGTCATCTTCTCCGAGAGGCTGAAACTCCCCTTTCATCATCCGGTCGTGCAGCGTCGTTCCCTGACGGACCAAGAGCGTCCGCGGCCGAATGTAATCCGGGTTGATTTCGTTCAAAACCTTCGCCGTCTCAGTGGCATGCTGGCGAGACCAGCGGTTGCCGCCGAGCCCGGGCATAACAAATTCGCAGAGCGAGATTCCCGATGCGACAATACGACGTCCGCCTTCGATATGGTCTGCCGCCGTCACTCCTTTTCGCACGAACGTAAGCAATGGGTCATAACCCGACTCAAGGCCGATATGAACCCGAGTCAACCCTGCTTCTCGCAACCGCGTGAGATCCTCGACGGATTTGTGGCTAGCCGTCCTGGATCGACAATAGGAGGTGACACGGGTGATCGTGGGAAATTTTCCCCGAAGAAAATAAAGGACCTCAAGGAGGTCATCAGTTTTCATGATCAGCGTGTCGGCATCCTGGAGGAAAACCGTCTGCGCCCCGTAATAGAGCCACGCGGCCACATGCCTCATCGGATCGTCGAACCGGTGATCGTTGTCGCTGCTGAACAGGAAGGAAACGACCGCATCATTGGTGTGCCCTTCCTGACCGAGTTGCCACGAGAATTCCGCGATCCGGTCTGCCATCTCGCGAACGGCCACGATGTCGTTTTTGATTTCTTCAACGGTTCGTAACTGAAAGCGAGAGTCCTTGTATGTGTGACAGAAGGTGCACTTGTTCCAGGGGCAGTTGCGGGTCGGCCTGATCAGCAGGCTTCTTGCCTCGCTCGGCGGTCGGATTGGACCCTGTTCATAGCAGGTATGCAGGATCATGGGTTCTCCCTTTTTTGAGTATTTCCAATGCTGAGCAGCGCTCGCATTGCAAAATCGTATTTTCCAGGGGTTCCGGGAAGATCGCCATGGCGCAACGACCCGATAAGAGCGAGGGGAAGCTTCTCCCGGAGGGGAAGACCCCCGTCTTTCCCGGACATTCTACAGGCCGACAACCGCGTCCAATGGTTCTCTTTCCCGGCGATCGGTTCGGTGACGGCCGCTTTTCACGATCATCGACAGGCGATCCTGTACGATCCGGGCTTCTTCCACCATGCGCTCCACGAGTTCCCCCACCGTCGGTTCATCGTGTATCAATCCCGTTACCTGTCCGATGGGAAGGAACCCTTTTTCGAGCATTCCCTTTTCGATGGCGAACCGATATCCTCTGAATCCCATGGCCAGATAGGCCATCTGGATGGCATTTCGCATCCCCGAGCGGACAACGTCGAGAAAGAGTCTGTAGTAAGGCTGTCTGATCAGGCGGGTCGCTTCGAGAGACCCGGCGAAAGCCTCGACGGGACGGAAGATTCTCCCCATTGCTCTGCGGGCACCCAGTGCATCCATCATGCGGCTGGGCATGCCGTCAAAACGCTTCGAATATAGGGTTTCCGTGACGGACTTATCGATGATCGCCTGCTTGGCTGCCGGATGCAAGGGACTTTCCACCGTTGCCGCAAAGCGGGAGCCCATGGCAATGCCCTCGGCACCCAGAGCCAGGGCCGCCGCGAGTCCTCTGCCGTCGCCGAACCCCCCGGCAGCGATCACCGGAATGCTCAAAAGGTCTGCGAGGGCAGGGATCAGGACCAATCCGGTGACTTGATCGCCATGGGCGGCAGCCTCATATCCCGTTGCAATAACGGCATCGGCACCGAAATCCTCGGCCCGCCGGGCATGGCGTGGATTTGTCACGGTCGCAATGACTTTTCCTCCGTAAGCGTGGGCATGACGGACAATCCAGTCTCCCTTTCCAAGAGCGAAATTGATGACGGGTACCTTCTATTTGAGCAGTACTTCGGCATTTTCCCTGGCTCCAGGGAAAGCGAGGGTCACGCCCGCCCCGAAGGGTTTGTCCGTAAGTCCGCGGATCTTTTCGATTGCGCTGCGCGTCTGTTCAGTGTCGAGGGGTCCCGTGGCAAGGATCCCCAACCCGCCGGCATGGGAAACCGCCGCGACCAGCTCCGGGGTGCCGATAAAACTCATACCCGAAAGCAGGATGGGATACTTGATTCCCAGCATGGATGTCAGCCTTGTCTCATTGTCAGTCTCCTTGATTAATAGGTTAGCATGCTAAGCGTATTATCCAATTTAACGAGTACATTGTGTCGCATACCAAGCATTTGGTTACAGTCATACCGCCCGCTCGCTGTGTTTCAGTTTGACAATCCGCACAGGATTCCGTTCAACTTATAGATTCCGATCCCATGAGAAACGGCGTCTGGATCAACGATGCTTTCGGGCTTGCGATACAATCAGGCACGGGCGGCCCGCAGTCAGCATGCGAACTGTGCAAGGAAAAACTATTTTTGAAAGTCACGAAGCAGCCGCTCGAGCAGCAGACGCTCCTCCATCCGGAATTCCTTCAGTACGCTTTCATGGGCGTTATTGCCCTCTCGTACCAGTGCCTCTTTGATTTCTTTCGCTTTTGGCGTGAGTGACAGCCGCAGAAATCGCCGATCATCGTCAGCGGTGCTCTTTGTGATCCAGCCTCCCTCTGCCAGCCGGCCGAGAATGCCGGAAAGAGTCGCATTGTCCAGGACAAGTCTTTTCCCGATGTCCCCCGCCGAGCTGCCGTCTTCCTCGAAAAGGGCTTCTAGCACGAGAAACTGTATCGGCGTAAGCCCATAGGATTGAAGATGATTCTTGTAAATTCCCTGAGCCTTTTGATAGGCCTTGCCGAGAAGGAAAAGGATGCAATTCTCGATGAAGGACAATGTCAGCGCCCCCTTATTATTTAGCATACTAAATAATTTAAAATATTATTCATGTCAAGGCAAAAAATAAGCTAGTATTATATTTCATAATATCAATATGTTATATTTAAATCAGGCAGATCTGGCCAAAATCATGCGAAGAGAGTCACATGTTGCATGCAATACAATGAGTACAGGTTGCACGACCTCGCAATGAACGGTCTTAACCATCGAAATTATTCTTAAAGAGATCTTGGATACAAAAAGAGTATCGCAGCTTTTGTGAACCATCAATGATGGATAAGAACCGGCAAAAAAATAGATAGGCTCCCAGTACGAACGCCTCGATTTCCACGTTCTGCCGTTGTTTGTTGCCGGCTCGTTCATAAGAAAGTCAGGATCGTTTATCTTCTCATGGCGTCGGCTAAAGAAGGTTGACTTCAAGACGGGATTTTTCAGATCGAGCAACTCGCATCTATCTCAATGGCCCAATCTTATGAACTTACCTTGACATGAAACCGGGATCGTTTTTGGGGGTGCGGGTCCGTCAGCTCCATTCCGTCCCTTCACAGCTCATTGCTCGGTGCTGTCGAGCACGTAGAGTTTTTTCAACTACTTCGCACCCGAATTGACAAGCAATTCACGCACCTTGTTGTGCCTGTTCTTGGAGGCTACGCGCAATGCGGTTGTACCCTTATTGGTCTTGGCATTGACATCTGCCCCCTGAGCCAGCAGCTCCCGCACAACCTCCAAGTGGTCGTTCTGGGCGGCTGCCATCAACGCGGTTGTGCCGCTATTGTCCGTAGTATCGATGTCAGCCCCCGCGCTCCGTTTCAACCACTTGTCTAAGCTTATGCTATAGATTCTCTCGTGCCATATCCTGTATGACCGGTACGGCGTACAATTGCCAGGTATGCCCCGAGTGCCACAAGACCGCCTGCGATATGAACTGACGGGACAATCACAAACGCTTCCGGGCCTGTGAAAAGCGGCACCCCCAGGATCCACTCCGCGATCATCTTTCCCGCCGTCAGGGCAAGGACCACAAGCCAGAGAAGACTGACCCGGGTTCCCCGTCCAGCCTCCTCCACGGCGAGCAAAACGACCGCCATCGTCGCGATCCCCGAGAGCCCTCCGAAAACCGATATTCCCGGTGACAGCAGAAAAAGACAGAAACTCCCCGCCAGAGACGCGGCCAGGCAAAGATGCCTAAAAAGCAGGGGGTGTCTCCGCTCGAGCAGCCCCCCCGCTGCCGCGAAAACCAGCAGATTGAAAAAAAGATGATCCCCGGAGAAGTGGACGAGGGGTCCCGTGATCAGGCGCCAGATCTCTCCGCCCAGAATGGCGCTCCGGTCATAAACCAGGGCTGCCGCCAGAGGTGGAAACAGATAGGCGCTGACGGCAAGTGCCAGGATCACGAACGTCACCTGGGGGGTACCACCCGCTATTCTCTTTTTCTGCCGAACCACAGGGCAGCCCCTCCTGTTATGAGGATCAGAATCGCGGTCAGCGGGTCAATGCCGCCCCCGCCCCGGGAACCGGCCTCCGAAACGACCTTGTATTCATCAGGCTTGGCCTTCACCTTGTCTTTGAATCGATCGAGCTCGGCGTGCAGGTTGGCGATCATGTCGTCGTTCGCCTTGACAAAGCCGTCATAGGAATCCTTGCGGAGCTGTTCGTCCAGGTTCACCGGGGTGGCGGAGCCCTTGATCTGGCTCGTTCCCGGCGCCCGGAAGAGCAGCTTGCGGCTCGGGATGTGATAGACCGCCGTGTCCATCATGGTGTTGGTGTCATTGCGCTCTCCCTTGACGACGTACATGCCGACGATCGTCCAGTAGGCGATGGAGAGCATGTCCTCGCTGGTGTGCTGAACCTGGTCGTAGGAGATCAGGGCGATCACGTCGACGCCGTGCATCGTCCGGATCTGGTCGAGGTTGGTGAAACCGCCCTTCGGCTTCAGATAGGCTGTCGGGATGCGCTCGATGGATTTGACAAAGGGGTACTTGGCGAATTCGCCGGCGATCTGCTCCATGATGTCGAGCTTCTGCTTTTCGCTCAGCCGGTAGGCGCTGCCCGACATTTCCGTGTTCGGCACAAAGGCGATACCCGCCTTGATGGGAAGCGAAAGGACCGGGACGGAGGGTGTGACCGACACGTTTTCCTTGTCGGGGTACAGGTACTGGACGACACTGCTGGAATGCCGGGTCTGCTTTCCATGGAGGCCATAGCACCCCGCGACGACGAGGGCGAAGATCAGAACGGTGGCCAGGGAGATCGAGAGGTGACGGTTCATCTTTTTCATGCTCCTGAAAAGTTTGATCAGCCGCTGACGGCGGATTTTTCTTTTCCAGTCCACGACACCCAGAGCGTGAGCAGCCGGGTGGCTGCCATGGCCGTGATCAGCCGCGGCACCCAGAGCCAGAAGGCGCTGATCCCGAAGGGCAGAAACAGGAAGGGGTCCTCGACCATGGAGTGATTGATCCCGATGGAGAGCTGAAGCTCCTCGAGCTCCTCCTTGGAGATGTGCCCCTGCCGGGCCTCCTCCACGATCACCGCCCCGCCGTAGGTCAGGCCGAAGACAACGGCCGTCATCCAGAGAATCCCCACCTTCTCGCTCAGCCCGAGGATTCTCAGGAAAGGCGACAGGGCCTTCACGATCGGCATGACCCAACCCATGCTCTTGGCGATATCGAGCAGGGTGAGGATCGTCATGATGATGAAGAAGATCTTCGCGGACAGGTTCAGCATCGAGATCCCCCAGTCGGCCACCATCAGCTCAAAGGCCTGCGTGGAGGCTGCCAGGGCGCCCGCTTGAGCCGCGGCGGCGGGGTCGGTCTTGATGAAGAAGGTCACGGCATAGACGGTGGCCACGGCGGCGAAAATCCGGAAGAGCGTCGCCTTGACGGGGTTGAGACCGGATTTGGCCTGGATGACCCCTTCCTGGATGAGGTTGTGGCTGATGAGCAGGAAGTTTGCCAGCAGCGTCATCTCCGCGACGGTGAAGGGCAGGACTGCCATGGCCGCGATGCCGCCGTAGATGCCCGTGAGCCCCCCGATGATGATGGGCAGGGCCGCCATGGACGGCAGCCCCATGAAGCTCATGAGGGGCGCGAGCAGAAAATCCAGACTGCCGAGCCAGCCGGTCCAGGCGAGCACGGCCGTCAGAAAAGACATGGGGATGACGATCTTCATGAGCCAGAGAAACGCGCTCCATCCCCGCTTCAGTCCGTTGAGAAAACCTTCTTTGAGCTTGGCACGGGTATCGGTCACGACAGCTTGATGATCCCTTTCAGACTCCGCTCGATTTCATCGCCCGACTGGACACCGACCATCCGCTTCTGGAGCTTTCCCCCCCGGAAGAGGAGAAGCGTGGGAACCCCCTGGATCCCGTACTGTGACGACACGACGGGATTGACCGTGGTGTTCAGACGCGCGATCAATGCGGTCCCCTCGAATTTCACGGCAAGCTCGTCGATGACGGGCGAAAGCATCCGGCAGTATGGGCAGCTCGGAGAGTAAAAAAAGACGAGGGCAGGCTCCTCGGCAGCCAGAACGTCTCGGGCGAAGGTCCCGTCTGCCGTTTCCAGCGGCCTGACCGCAAAGGCCTCCAGGGAGAGCGGTGCGTGACAATGCCCGCAATTGGGCCGGTCGTGGATCCGCGCCCGCGGGACGCGGTTCTTGGTCCCGCAGCGGAGGCACTCGATGATGACGGACTCGTCGTCGACGGATCGTTTCATTTTCATAAGAGCTACCTTGCCACGCTTACCGGCGTCAGCTTCAGTACCTTCGCCAGATCCGCAGGCTTCATCTCCACGAGAAGCCCCTTGCGGCCGGCATTGATGTAGATCACCGGCAGACTCAGGATGGTCTCCTCCACATAGACGGGAAGCGATTTCCTCGTTCCGAAGGGCGATGTCCCTCCCACCATGTAGCCCGTGTGGCGGTTGGCTGAGGCCGCGTCGCAGGGCTGTACCGTCTTCACGCCGAGGATGCGGGCCAGGTCCTTCGTCGAGACCTCCCTGTCGCCGTGCATCAGTACGATGAAGGGCGATTTCCCGTCGTCTTCCATGACGAGCGTCTTCACGGTCAGGTGCTCGTCGACGCCAAGTTCCCTCGCCGCCACCTCCGTGCCGCCCCTCTCTTCGTACTTGTAGGGCCGCGGGACGAAATCGACCCGGTTTTCCTTGAGGGAACGGATGGCCGGCGTTGCCGGGATGTGATCCTTGCTCATGGTCTGCCCCGGTGCATCGAAAACACCCGATTACTTAACACGTTTCAGGGCGGTTTTGCCATCGTCAAATGGCTTTGCGACCGGGTGAACGGGACACATCGCCTTGAGGATTTTTCCCTCGAGCCTCGAGACGGCAAGCCGGGAAAGCCCCTTCTTCCCGACCCAGCGCCATTGCACCTCGCCCCCGGAATCAGGGATCGCCCCCCGGAGCGTGCAGGGGAAGACGTGCACGGTGACCGTGAAGTGGGAATACCCGTGCTCGACAGACAGCAGCTCCTTCCCGGGGATTGCCTTCAGGCCCAACTCCGTCCGCAGCGACCTTCGGAGCCCGGCGGCAGGCGCATCCCCTTCCTCGAGGGCGCCTCCCGGAAAACGCCAGAGGCCCCCGAGGAGTCCCCTCCCCGGCCTCTTGGCGAGAAGGATCTCGCCCCTGTAATTGCGGATGACGGCAACGGCGGCCTCGCGGTGAGGGACGGCTGCCGCTTTCCTTTTTGCTGGGATCGACTCCTGGACCCCTTTCCTCCGGGCCCTGCAAGCCGCGGCCAGGGGGCACGACGGACAGGCGGGGCTCCGGGGAGTGCAGATGCCGGAGCCGAGATCCATGAGGGCCTGGTTGTAATGGCCGGGTTCGCTGGCCGGGACGAGCCTCTGCGCGATTGCCTCGATTAATCGTTTCGTCTTGCCGCCGTCGACGGGGTCCTCGATGGCGAACAGGCGGGCGATGACGCGGATCACGTTGCCGTCGACTGCCGCAACGCGCCTGCCGAAGGCGATGCTCAGGATCGCCCCGGCTGTGTAGGCTCCCACGCCGGGCAGCTTCCGGAGATCGTCCATCCCGGTGGGGATCACCCCGCCGAGATGGCTCACGACGACACGGGCTGCCTGATGGAGGTGACGGGCGCGGGAGTAGTAGCCGAGGTTCTCCCAGGCCTTGAGGACTCTGTCCTCTCGGGTGCGCGCCAGGGCCCTCACGTCGGGAAACTTCTTCAGGAACCGCTCGTAGTAGGGGATGACGGTGTCGACCCGGGTCTGCTGAAGCATGACCTCGGCCACCCAGATCCGGTAGGGGTCCTTCGTCCTGCGCCAGGGCAGGTCCCGTTTGTTTGTCCTGTACCAGTCCAGAAGCAGGCGGGGGATTTCCGTGTCGGCGTTACGCGGCATGACGATAGGATAGTACCCTTAACGCCGCGCGTCAACCAATCAGGAACGAGGACCCAGGATCGAGGAGCGAGGTTTTTGAAGGAAGGGGAGGTTTTCCTCGGTCCTCGTACCTCGAACCTCGTTCCTTATACGTGGTTGCGGAGCATCAGCTCCATCGGGTGCGGGTTCAGATAGGTCTGCTCTTTCAGGTAGGGTTGACGGTACTTCCGGACGTAGTGGCCGAGAAGGGTGACGGGGACGATCAGAGGGATGAGTCCCCTCTTGTAATGATTGATGACCTCCAGGAGCTCCTGCTTCTCATCAGCGCCCAGGTCCTTCTTGAAGTAGCCCATGATGTGCATCAGGACATTCTCGTGCTTTGCCGCCGTGGGCTTGAGCGCCATGGCCTCCATGAGAAGTTTCTCGTAGCGCTCGACAAGTTCCCGGGCCGGCATCTCCTTGGCATGGGCCACGAGGCTCCCCATCTCCTTCAGGTGCCTGGGGCTGTGGGCCATGAGCAGAAGCTTGTTCGCCCTGTGGAAGTCCATCAAACGCCGAGCCTGCTTCGTGCCCTCCATGATGTCGCAGTAGCGCACGCAGGTGAAGATACGCTCGATGAAGTTCTCCCGCAGGACGGGGTCGTGGAGGCGGCCCTCCTCCTCGACGGGGGTGAGCGGGAAGTGTTCCATGAAGATCCGGGCGAAAACCCCCACGCCGACCTTCGACGGGATGCCCTTGTCGCCGTAGACCTTGACCCGTTCCATGCCGCTCGAGGGCGAGTCGCTCTTGAAGATGAACCCGCAGAGGTCTTCCTTCTCCAACTCCCCGACGCGCTTGCGCGCCCAGGCCTCCATCCTCTCCGTGTGATCGGCGCCGGTCTTTGTGATCACGAGCCGCGGCCGCTTCGGGTCGCCGACAAGACGGAAGGTGTCGCGAGGGATGCCGAAGCCGCACTCCACTTCGGGGCAGACGGGGACATACTCGACGTACTTACCCAGTGTGTAGGCGAGAAACCGGTCCAGGGCGTGCCCGCCATTCCAGCGGACATTCTGGCCGAGCAGTCAGCTGCTGATTCCGAGGCGGATCTTTTCCATGTTTTTCATGCTAGCACAATCCGGCTCGAAGAAAAACCAAATCATAGACCGTAGCCGCTTCGCCCCGGATTGTCTTTCTTGCCTCGAAAGACACAGGCGTGCTAGAAATGGAACCAAATGAACCGATTACGGTCCGGGAGGAGATGCATGGCGAAAATCAGGCGCGTTGCGATAGGGGAGAAGGCATGGAAGGATGCCAGGGGCTGGGTCCTCAACCCGCTTCCCCTGGCAGGGCTCGAGGGAAAACCCCTGGGGAATCTCCACGTGGCCTCCATGCAGCCCGGGGCCGTCCGGGGCAACCACGTACATGGCTCGGCCGCGGAGTGGCTGCTGTTCTGCGGGGGCCCGGCGGTGCTCCTTGCGTGGGCGGAAGGGACTCCGGAGGCGGAGGAGATCCTCGTCGGCGGCGCCGGGCCGGAGCTTTTCGAGATCCCGGCCGGCCTGCCCCACGCCATCGTGAACCGCGCCGACCGGGAGATCTTCCTGGTCGTCTTCTACGAGGAGAAAGATCTGGCTACGGAGCCGGCAAAAATCGTTTAGCCTTTGCCGTGGCCATCGTCCCGGCGGAAAGGAAGGAAAACATCCCATGCTCAAGAAGATCAAGAAGCTCGTCAAGGACAAGGATGTCTGCGTGCTCGCAACCGTGATGGACAATGTCCCCCACTGCTCGCTCATGTCCTATGTGCCCGATCGGGACTGCCGCGAGATCTACATGATAACCCAGAAAGGGACGAAGAAGTTCCGCAACCTTGCCGTCAACAGGACGGTGAGTCTTCTCATCGACACCCGCGAGGAAGACTGCGGGGCCGATCGCGCCCGGATCAGGGCCCTTACGGTGAGCGGTGTCTTCTCGACCATCGGCGACAAAGCCAAAAAGAAGCTCGTCCGGCAGAAGCTGCTGAAGAAACACCCTCAGCTCAAGCCGTTTGCGGAAGACCCCGACGCGGAGGTCTTCACCGTGAAGGTCAAGAGCTTCCAGCTTCTCGACGGGGTCACGGACTCCTACTTCGAGAAGATCAAGTAAAGGACCGAGGTCCGAGGAACGAGGATCGAGGAAAAGCATTCAGGACCGGAGCTTCAGGAGGGCCGCTTCGTATTCCTGCTTGAGCTGAGGGGGGCGTGGCGTGCCGAGCGCCTCCCGGAGCACCCCTTCGGCCCGCGACGGGTCGATGGCTGCCAGGGTCTTCAGGGCGAGGACTTCCTTCAGCGTGCGGGGAGGGAAGACACGTGTGACGGTTTTTTTCTCCGGGTCGAAGAACTGGATGTAGCCCTGGCGGATCGTTTTCCCGTACACGTTGACGCTCACGGCGATCCCGTCTGTGGGATTGTCCATGGCATGAAGCCCCTTGTTGAGGGGCAGGACGAAGGTCGTCCCGCCCGGCCCGCACACCCCGTGTCCCGTCTCGCGCAGCTCCGCGTAGCCCTCCCGCTTTCCGTCGTCGATCCGCTCGTACTTCCTTTCCCCCAGCCTGGCGCAAAGCGTGCCGATGATGCCCCATGAGCCGTGGTCGTGGATGATGTCGGCGAGCTTCGCGTCCCAGATGTAGGCCAGCACAACGAAAGACCGGTCGGGGCTTCGGTACAGCGTGTACTCGTTGGGCCAGATGCCGGGACTGCGACTTGCGAAGGAGGACGGCTCGAGGATCATTTTTTTCAGATAATCGGAAAACCAGTCCGGCCGGATCACGAGTTCCGACACCAGCTCCCTGCCGTTCTCGATCTTCCGGGATATGGTCTTCTCGTCGGCGATCATCCTCTGGATCCGCCCGCAGAAGTTCTCGAACCGCTCCATGGCTACTCCCTGTCCTTGCTTTTTTCCCTGGGCTTTTGAGGTGCCCCGTATTTGCGGATGTGGGTCCACGATTTGTACTCGGGGGCGTCGGGGTTGGCCGCCAGTATCTCCCGCTCTTTCCCGTATTTCTTCCGGATTCCCTTGCTCTTGTAGAGCTGACGATCTTTCCCGATCGGGCAGACCTTCGTGCAGATGCCGCAGGGGTAGCAGCGCCGCTTCACCAGCTCCTCATGCATCTCCAGGCAGGCTGTCTTGTCGTAGTCTCCGACGACGCGGTCCACCCGCGGCTTGATGGCATTCTTGGGGCAGCTCTCGGCACAAAGTTCGCATTTGATGCACAGATCCTTCGGCTGCATGGGGTCGGGCGGGATCTCGGCCGCAGTGAGGACGGAAACGAAGCGGACCCGGGGCCCGAACTCGGGCGTGAGGATGCACTGGTTCATCCCGATTGTGCCCAGGCCGGCGTACTTTGCCGCCGGGACGTGGCCGAAGGCGGCCAGGTTATTCTCCCGGAGGGCCCGCATGGAGGTGTAGGTGTCGCGGGTGAAGGGGAACGAGGCGTGCCCCATGCGGTTGAGATAGCGCGTAAGCTCCACGGCCAGATCGTCGAGCTGGCGGTTTGTCGTCGAGTAGAGTTCCTGATGGAGTGCCGACGGTGTTGTCTCCACGACCGGCAGCGGCATGGACATGCCGATGACGATGACCGTGCGCGTCTGCGGGAAGATCGCCTTGGGCCGGAACTCGGGCGGCACCTCGCCGTACTCGTCCCAGCGCTCCACGGGGGCAAACCCCACGAGCTCGGCGTTGCGCTCCCTGCAGAATCGGATAATGTCGTCCTTGAGTTCCTGGCCTTTGAGGGGGGTAGTCATATGTGTTCTCCGTAATGCGGGATCTTAACGCATTTTTCCCTCAAAGGAAAGTTGATGCTTCGAATATACGAATGGCTCAAGTTGAAGCCGCGACGAGTCGATAATTTAAAGCAGGACCGGAGCCTTGCCGGTCTTTTTGCTGCAACCAAAGCAAGATATGCCGCTGATTTTGTTGAGCAATTAAAATTCTTCTTGATTTTTCATCCTGCGTAAGGGTAAAAGAACCACGTTTTGCGTCAATGGCGCATGCTTTCTAAGGAAAAAGCAAAGGAGGGGACAATGCGTTCCTTTAGAAAACATAGCGAACTGCCTTGCGAACCCTTCAGCCGCAGATCGTTTCTCAAGCTCGGCATCTTTGGAGCCGCCCTTCTGGCCATACCCCACAGAGCATTTGCAGCCCTCGAAGAGGCTCCCGCACCGGAGCTGATCACTCCCGGCTGGCGTGGGGAATCAGGTCTCATTCTCGAGCCCAGCGAGGAGCGCAGGCTCCATTTGTACAGCACCAACACGGGCGAGACGTTCAACCGGGTCTACTGGGCCGACGGGGAATACATTCCCGAGGCGCTCGAGGAGATCAATTACCTGCTGCGTGACTACCGGGCCAACCTGATCAAGGAAATCGACCCCAACCTGCTCGACCTGCTCTACAATCTCAATCAGAAGCTCGAATGCGACAGCCCCTATCATGTCATCTCCGGATACCGCTCGCCCAAAACCAATGCGGTCCTTCGCAAGCGCAACCGCAAGGTTGCCCGCAACAGCTTGCACATGTCAGGGATGGCCGTCGATTTGCGGGTGCCGGATCTGCATGTCAAGAACATCTGCAATGCGGCCCTGGAAATGCGCGGCGGCGGAGTCGGGTACTACGCGAGGCGCGGGTTCGTTCACCTCGATGTGGGCGATGTCCGCACGTGGCAGGACGGCAGGAAAAGAAAGACGAAGGCGAAGGCGAAGGCGAAGAAGGCCTGAGCGGCCTGACGGCCGCGGGTATCGGGACTCGGGAATCGGGTTTCGGGAAAACAGAAGATAAATGAAACGGCCTGCTAGGGCTTTGCGGCCTTGGCAGGCTTTATTTTTGGCTGGAGGGCCTTCTCGAGGCGCTCGTCCCGGCGATAGATGTCCTCCAGGAAGTGCACCGTCCCGTCGCCGTTTCCCCATGCCGTGAAGTAGAGGATGTGCACGGGTATGGGCTTCGGCAGGTAGGCCAGCGTCGTCTCTTTCGTCTTCAGCACCGCCTTGATTTTCTCAATCGGCCACTCCTTGCTGCCCCTCATGACAAACTCCGCCATCTCCCTGGGCTTTTCGATTCGGATGCAGCCGTGGCTGTAGCCCCGACGCTCCTTTCGGAAGAGCTGGGGGTCGGAGGTGTCGTGCAGGTAGACGCTGTGCTTGTTGGGGAACATGAACTTGATCCGGCCCAGGGGGTTCCGGGGACCGGGTTCCTGGCGAAGCCGGTAGGGGAAGTTGTTTTCCGAGAGCTGCGACCAGTCGATGGCGGTGGGGCTCACCTCCTCACCGTTCTGCCCTGCCGTGAAGACCCTCATGTTTTCCTTGGCGAAGAAAGCAGGGTTCTGCCGGATCTTCTCGAGGGTCTCCGCCGTGGCGATGCTGTGGGGGACGTTCCAGTAGGGGTTCATTTCGATGTAGGTCATTTTCCCGCTGAAAACAGGTGTTTTCTGGAAGGCCGTGCCCACGACTATCTTCATGGTCAGGGCGGGGGACTCGTTCTCGACGACCTCGAGGCCGTAGCCCGCTATGTTCACCATGATGTAAGGGTTCCCCAGGTTCTGGGGAAGCCAGCGCCAGCGCTCCAGGTTGAGCTCGATCTGGCGGATGCGCTTCTCCACCGGGACGTTGAGGGCCCGAAGCGTCCGGGCACCCACGATCCCGTCGTCGTAAAGGCCGTGGCGCAGCTGGAATCGCTTCACCGCCTCTTCGACGGCCTCGTCGAAGAGATCGCTTGCACCGTCCACCGGTGCAGGCATGTCGCCGGTCACCTTCAGGCGGCTGCGCAGCATGGGGACCCGATCGCTCTTCATGCCCTTCTCGAGCCTGCCGTCCCCCGGGATGACGGGCCAGCCGCCCTGCTCAGCAATCGCCCGGTTCACGACAAGCGCCGTCTTGAGCCTGCCATAGCCCTGTTGGGCCGGCAGGAGACCTTTGAGGCTCCCCTCGATATCGCCCCTTTCAATTGCCTTCGAGAGATGGCGCACCATGCTGAAGCGGGAGGGGTAGATCGTCCACTCGTCGGCATGGAGCGTCTCGGGGTTGACGCGGCCGTTGAGCAGATGGGCCGCGTAGACGAGGTAGGCGTCGGACAGGAGAAATTCCAGGTTGACAATGCTTGCCGCATCCGGTTTTTCATTCCGGGTGAGGATCTGGCGGATTTCAGCGAGAGTGGCCTCGATGCGCTCCAGGTGGTAGTTCCCGGGCTGCAGGCCCTCGGCATCGGCCGCCTTGATCACATGGGCCAACGTCTCCGCCACGGGCAGCGGGTAGCCGTCCCGGGACCAGGCCGGTTCGTACTTGCGCATCTGGTAAAAGCGGATGACTCCGGAAGGGTGGCAGTAGGGGGCACCGGGGCAGACGGTTTTCTGGACGGCGCCGGACCTGACGGCCCTCTCGAGGCTTTTGCGGATATCGTCGGGCGGAGCCTGGGCCTGGGCGCTGCTTGCAAAGCTTGCAATCAGGGCAGCGAGCAGCAGGAGCCGGATCAGTTCACGAGAAAGTGCGGGAGTCATCGATTCTACTGGTCAGGGGATTAATAAAAAAAACCGCCAGTCGCCACTGGCGATCGCAGCGGTTTCGGCCTACGACGCTCGTGCAAGCTATATACCTGTATCGGCAAGAAATGTCGACAGGTATTTTCAAATCTCAGCGGTCCTTCTCCAGGGCATCCACTTTTTTGAGGTAGGAGTCCATGTCGAACTTGCGCTCGAGCCCCGCGTCGTTCATGTAGCGGATCTTGCCGAAGACCTTCCGCTCGAACCAGGCCCGGTCGTGCTTGCCGAAGCACCAGGCCACGCCGGCGAAGCTGTTGGGATCGCGCCCGTCGAGCTCGTAGCGGTTGTTGAGCCAGAGGGCTGTCCGGAATCCCTCTTCCGGGGTCCGGCTCCACTCGAGGAGCTTTTTGCCCCAGTACATGCGCATGTAGTTGTGCATCGTTCCGGTGATCATCATCTCCCGCTGTGCGGCGTTCCAGTATGGGTCGTGGGTTGCGGCGCGCTCCCACTCGCCCGCGTTGTAGAGAGCCTCGCGGCGATCCTTTGCGTGCCCGGCGAGGGTTTTTTTCGCCCAGTCGGGAAGGCACTCGTACTCGTCATAGCGCTCGTTGTAGAAGACGAAGTTCATGCTGAGCTCTCGCCGCACGATGAGCTCTTCCAGGAAGGCCTGGCGCGCCGCTGCGAGGATTGATTTTCCCGCGGTGATGCGAAGGGCGACGGCGAGCGGCGAAACCTGGCCGAAGTGCAGGTAGGGGCTCAAGTGGGAGGAGTAGTCGAGGCCCGGGTCGTTCCGAAGCTCGTCATAGTGACGGAGCTTCTTTACGATGAAATCCTCCAGCAGGTCATTGGCCCGGGACGTACCGCCCCGGAAGGCCGTCACGGGCGGGACCGCACGGTCGATTTTCATTTTCTCCAGCAGGGACGTGAAATCCCCTTCCGGGTCTGCGTCGAGGCGAAGGGACAGAGAATCCTTCCGTACCGGTCTTTCCTGCAGGGGTACGAGGTAGTCCTTGAGGATGCGCTGGAGCTTGGGCCTCAGGGTTCCCGCCGTGTATTCCTCCTTCGGCGAGGCCGTTTCCACGGGGACAACGGCATCGGACTCCACCTGCACGACGGCGCAGGGGGCGTTTTTCGCGACATGGTTTCGCCAACGCCTCTGGATGCGCAGGTAGCCCCGGTCGGCGACGACAAGGGCCGCCTCCTCGGCCAGTGCCGTTGCGGCCAACTCGGGCGAGCGGAGCGTGAGCGCAAACCGGATGCCCCGGCCATCCAGTTCTTTTCGGACCTCCTCGAGCCCTTCCAGCATGAAGGCGTAGTGCCGCAGGTTGGCCTCGGGGAACCGGTCGGTGAGGCCGAAGACAACGACTACGGGGAGATTGAGCCCGTTTGCCTCGCCGATGGCGTACTCGAGGGCGTGGTTGCACTCCACCCGCTGGGAGGCCTGCATCCAGTAAAGGACGTAGCGGCCGTCCTGGATGCTCCGACGATTAAGCGGCTGGATACGCGAGGCCTGTATCATCGTCGATACGCCTTACCGGAGGTACGTCGTTTTTTCACGGAAGTCCTTCCGCTTTGCTCCCGCAGTGGTGGCCGGCTTCCCGATGCACAGAAGTGCCACGGGATCCTTCCCGGCGTCGAGACCGAGGATCTGCCGGACCGAGCCTGCCTCGAACAGGGTGAACCAGAGAGTCCCCAACCCGAGTGCGTGCGCCGCGAGCATCATGTTCTGCACGGCGGCCGAGCAGCCCTCCAGGTATCCCCGGCCGGTCCCCTCGTCGAGAAACAGATCGGCGCCGCTCTTCTTCGGGTCGCCCACCACCGCGATGATGACGGGGGCCTCTTCCACAAAGTCGATGGGGAACTTCTCGAGCCATTTCCAGCCGCTTCGCTCGAAGAGTTTCTTCTTGCAGATCTCGCTTTCGGAGAAGATTCGCTCCTTGATGCCCCCGTTTGTGATGACGACAAACTCCCAGGGCTGCTGGTTGGCGGGCGACGGGGCCCAGTTGCCTGCTTCGAGGATCTTCTCGATGTCGGCATCGCCCACCGCGTCGGGCTGGAATTTCCGGCAGCTTCTCCGCTCGCTGATAGCCGTAAAGACGTCCATGCTTGCCTCCTTTTGTCGTGCGATTGAACAGGGTCTTATACGGGATGAACGCGGAAGCTTTGAAGTTGGGAAGTTTTGAAGCTTGGAATGGAAGAAAGCCGGTTGCCTGGCTCTGCTTTTCCGAACTTCTCAACTTCATAGCTTCCTAACTTCTATTTTCAGGGCGCCATGCATCCAGGCATGTTTGAAATGCCCCAAAACGTTTCCGGGTCCGGCTTCAAAGAAATCCATGCCTCGCCAAGAACCTCATGACCGCCTCCCGGAACCCGTCCGGGTTGTCCAGGTGTGCGGGGTGCGTTGCCCTGGGAATCTCCATCATCTCGGCGGCGGGCATGGCTTTCGCCATCTGTTCTGCGGCCTGGCGGCCGAGAACGCGGCTTTCGGCTCCCCGGATGACAAGAGCGGGGCAACGGATAGCCGGGAGATGTGTCATGAGATCGTAGCGGTCGAACCGGGCAAGGATCTCCCGGTCGTAGGTCCTGTACCAGCGGCCCTCCCGCTGCTCGAGGGAGTTGGCGGCCAGATCCTGAAGGAGTTCCTTTCGGGCGTAAGGGCTGTTCTTGGCGAGCTCCCTTATGTGCTCTTCCGGGGACGCATAGGAATCGGGGAGTTTCTTGTAGAGCCCGAGGAGGTATTTCCGGTTCCAGTCCGGCGGGCAGGGTTCGATATCGACGTGGATGAGGGCGGCCACCCTGCCGGGGTTCAGCGCCGCATAGAGGCTCGCGTGCAGGGCCCCCATGGAGTGCCCCAACAGGATCATGCCTTCCAGGCCGAGAGAATCGATGACAGCGGCCAGATCAAGCATATAATCGCCGCACCGATAGGCCGGCGGAACGGCCCAGCCGCTCTTCCCGTGCCCGCGCTGATCGAGGGCGACGACCCGGAAGTGTGGTGCCAGATGGGGGGTGATCAGATCCCACGTGTGGATGTTGTCCCCGGTGCCGTGAAGCAGGACCATGGGCCGCGCGCTCACCGGGCCCTGCTCGAGATATCGAAGCCTCAGACCATGGATTGCAAGGAATCGCTCTCTCGAACCCTTTTCGGCAGTCATCGAGGCCTTCCCCTCAAGCAGAATTCTTACGATAGGAAGATCGGCATCGGAAAAATCATAACGGTGAAAATCCGCAGGGTGAACCCAGCGGATCTCCTCGTGATCGTAAAGCTTGAAATCTCCGGATACGTGTGTGGCCCGGTAGGCCAGCAGGTCGATTTCAACGTGGGGGTAAGCATGACGGCTTCGACCGACGAAGCGGCCCACGACCGCGTCGATGCCGAACTCCTCCTGCAGTTCCCTCCGGAGGCAAACCTCGGGGGTCTCGCCCTCCTCTATCTTTCCGCCGGGAAATTCCCATTTATCCGCCAGGCGGTCCCCGCGCTTGCGGCGGGCGATGAGGATCCTGTCGTCTTTTTCGAGGACGGCGGCAGTAACGGTGATTCTTCTGATATGTTCGCCGGAGGATGCCATCCGCTTCAAACCCTAACAACTCGTCTCGACAGCGTCAAGGCGAAAACCCTTGAATCGGGGGTCAATCTATGGAATAAAAGGCCTTCCTTTGGAGAAAACCCTACAAAAAATGTAGGAGCGGAACATGAGAAAGTGGATCTGGGGGCTTCTTTATCTCCTCAGCATTCTTCTGGGCAATGCCTTCGTCATCTGGTTTGGAATCGTCACCATCGCCGGCCTCACTTTTCCAGCAGGGGTCGTCTGGATAGGACTTACTTTTTCATTTCGGGATTTTGTTCAGCGCTACTGGGGCGACTGGGCCACCTGGAGCTGGATGATTGCGGCTTCAGGAATCACGCTTTTCTTCAATATGGATATAGCGTTAGCATCGATGGCTGCCTTCTTCGTGTCGGAGAGTCTGGACTGGTTCTTTTTCCGCATCCTCAAGCGATCCTTTTCGTCCCGAATTATCTGGTCCAACCTCGTTTCCTGCCCCGTGGACTCTCTCGTATTTGTCCTTCTCGCCTTCGGGCCCGTCTGGCCTGCCATCATCGGCCAGACAATTATCAAGTATTTGTCGGGACTTATGGTTTTGCCCTTCCTGGCGACCCGGCGACCGACACCCGCGACCCCTTCCACGTAACCGTAGGATACCACATCCTTCAATCCAACCACGGCCATCGCCAGATGCAAGTGAAGATCGGAAGATAGGAGGTGCGGAAGAGCGGAAGAGAGGAACTTGGATTAGGTTTTTCCGATCTTCTGCTCTTCCTCACTTCATAACTTCACGATCGCTGACCTCTAAACGAGAGTTCATGGCGACATTTCAGTGAGCCCCAAAATTATTTTGAGCAGTGGGCACAAGTTGTCACAGTTGTTGCATACTATATAAAACGAATCCGATAACCTGAAACCCCATTTATCTCTCTCTGGGTGCCAGTTTCCCCTCCTTCACCTGGCACCCAATCTTTTTTTTTAGCCCCTTTTTATTTTCCCTGCCCTTTTGTCTTTACAAGCTCCTGTTTTTGTCACATATAGGAACTGCCGCGCGCATTGTGCGCCGGTTCAAGACGGCAATGGCGGTACCTGTGGGACTTCTGGATAATATAGAAAAGAGCCTGGTCCGTCGGCTGATGAAGGGTTCGCAAAAGCAGCCGTGGCTGATCGTGTTTCTCATCGTCTTTCTCTCCATGAACAAGAAGGATAAGAAGAAGAAAGACGAACAGGAAAAAGATGAAAACTACTGGCGGGTGCTCGGAGGATTGTGACGGAATTCCGTCACTTCAGCGGTCACTTTGCCGGAAATTTGACTACTCCTTACCTATTCAACCCACATATATCGAAACGCAGCGTCTGCGGCTCACACTGTTTGAGTACCTTCACCCCCTATCGCATCATGATGCATTTCGTGTTCAGGAGCCGCGCCACGGCTTCCTCCGTGACGGGTTTTCGGAACATCTCCTTGCCTTCCCGGCAGACGAATTGCTCATCCCGCCAGAAAATCCCGATGGGAATCCGATCGCCCCAGGCCTGGGCGGTCCTGATGGCTTCGAGCCGGTCTTTCAGCGGCTCTTCCAGCACGTAGGCCCGCTCGCGATACCACGGGTAGGTATTCACCTTGTTGAAGCTCACGCAGGGCTGGAGAATGTCGACGACGGAAGTGCCCTTGAAGAGAATCGCCTCGCGGAAAACACTCTCCATATGCTGGGGGTTGCCGGCAAAGGTCCGTGCAACGAAGGGGGCCCCGACGATGAGAGCCATGGCCAGGGGATTGAAAGGAAGATTGAGGTTTCCCTGGGGGTCCAGGGCGTTTTTCATGCCTGCATCGGTCGTAGGGGAACTCTGCCCTTTCGTGAGGCCGTAAACCTGGTTGTCACAAGCGAGGATGGTGATGTCGAGCCTTCGCCGTATCGTGTGGATGAAGTGGTTTCCGCCCTCCCCGTATTGGCACCCGTCGCCGGAGACGGCAATCACGGTCAGATCGGGGCGCGCCAGCTTGATGCCCACAGCAAGCGGCAGCGACCGGCCGTGGAGGCCGTTGAAATAACTGTACGGCAGATAGTGAGGCATCTTTGCCGCCTGGCCGATCCCCGAGGTGAGCACGATGTCCTTTCCCGGGATCGGCAGCTCTTTCAGAACTTTTTCAAGGGTGGCCCGGATGGGGAAATCCCCGCAGCCCGGGCACCAGGCGATGTCCTGCTTTAGCATAGATCTTTCCTCTCAGACTCCCTCTCCCCTGTGAAGACCTTATCCTCTGTTCTCCTCACCTTGCGGGAGGAGAACGTGGAGGAGGGGGAAATCCCTTTCCTTTATCAGGAGAGGGTCAGGGTGGGAATTTCTCCCTCCTTCAACCAACAATCTTCCGGATCCGCTCGACCAGTTCCCCGACGGTGAAGCACTCGCCATTGTATTTCAGGACCCGATGATCCACCTTCAGGCCCAGCTCGCGCCTGAGCAGCTGCGCGAACTGGCCTGTGGCGTTGTTCTCGATGCAGATCAGCCTCCTGCGGGAAAGCCCTCGCGCCATTTTCGGCGTCAGCGGCCAGACCTGGCCGAAATGCACAGATGCCACCGCAATCCCTTCGGTCTGCAGGGCCTCGACGGCCTCATTGACGATGAGCCGGTTCGAACCCCATGAAATGAGGATCGTTTTGGCCTTTCGATCCCCGAACCGGGAGGGCATGAAGGCCTCCTTCTGTAGTCCCTCTAACTTCCGGAGCCGCTTTTCGACCATCCGGACCCTCAGGTCGAGATCTTCCGTGATTTTGCCGTCTTCCGTGTGCTCGTCGGAGTCCACCTCGACGCGTGCCTCCGAGAGGCCGGGATAGGTCAGCGGAGACACTCCATCGTCGGTGATTTCATAGCGCCTGTAGCCCGCCTCGAAGACGGGGTATTCCCGCCGAAGCATTTTTGTCGGGACCCGCCCTTCCATGATCTGGACGGAGTCGGCCAGGTATTGGTCCGTCAGGATGAAGACCGGGACCTGCCAGCGGTCGGCCACATCGAAGGCGCTGCGTGCAAGCGAGACGGCCTCCTCGATGGATCCCGGCGCGAAGATCACCCGGGGAAACTCCCCGTGGCCCGCGTGAAGGACGAAATTCAGGTCCCCCTGCTCGGTTCTCGTGGGAAGGCCCGTCGCCGGTCCAGGCCGCTGGCCCTCGATGATGACGATCGGTGTCTCCGTCATGCCGGCAAGCGAGACGGCCTCCGTCATGAGGGCAAAACCCCCGCCCGAGGTGGCCACCATGGACCGCAGCCCCGCGTAGGAGGCCCCGAGGGCCATGTTCAGGGCCGCGATCTCGTCTTCGGCCTGCTCGAAATGCACGGGGATTTCCGCCGCGACGGTGGCGAAGTAATGCAGGATAGACGTGGCGGGCGTCATGGGGTAGCCGGCCACGAACTGGCAGCCGCCCAGCAGCGCCCCCAGGGCGAGGGCCTGGTTCCCGTCGAGCTTGCAGTGATCGACCTTCTTCGGGGCAATGGGCATGCGGGCAGCAAGCTCCCAGCGGGCGGCAAAATCCCGGCCCTTCGCCAGGGCGCTGCGAACCGCCTCATCGGTAACGGCTTCCTGGATGGCTGCGGGGTCCGCGCCGATGAAGGCGAGGATGAGGCCGACGAGGATGGTGCTCGTGACCGTGACATCCTGGAAAGAAGTCTTTGCCTCCGCCTCGATCTGCGCCACCCGGTCGGCTCCGATGAAGACGCCGCCCTCCCCCAGGGATGGGCGGTGCCTTCGCTCCGTCTCGCTGTCCATGGCGATGACCATGTCCCAGGGCTTTCCGCTCAGGGCATGAACCGGCCCGTCGGCCACGCGGACCATGTGGTAGTTGTGGCCGCCCCGGATTCTCGACATGTAGTTCTTCGTGGCGAAGAAAGGGTAGCCCAGCCTGGAGAGAATCTCCGTGAGTTCCAGTTCGACGGAAAACATCCCCTGCCCGGCTTCCCCGCCGATCAGTACGTTGAATTCCATGATGCCCTCCCGCTGGCCCTCAGGGGCCTGCGAACGGTAATGAGTGCTGGGATTGGCTGCCCCGGGAAGGGGTCATTCACCGGAGACGACAGGAACTTGGTCCTCAGGAAAGGCCCTCGCGCTCCATCTCTGCGATGAGGTCCAGGTAGGTCTTTGCCAGCAGATCCTCGAGGATCTGGTTTTTCTTCCAGGAAGGGAACCAGTCAATCTCGGATGCGCTGTCCGCGACGATCTGCTCCCTGCTCTGCCAGAATTTCTCCTGGATGGCCGAGGCCTTCTCCTGGCCGAACTTTTCCTGGTACTGCATCAGGGCGTGGATGAATTTTTCTCTCGTGGAGCCTTCCATGGGATGCATGCCTTAAAGCAGAAATGGAAACAGGCAAAACCGGGGCGCAGGCCGTTGTGCGACCTCCGCCCCGGTGTGTTCTTTAGTTTATTTTATTATCTTCGGCGGCCCGTCGAGGGGAAAGCCCGCCTTTGTAAGGGCATCGACGATCTTCTCGATACTGGTTACCTCGTCATCGAAGTGGATGATTGCCATGTGGGTGTACTCGTTGACCTCCGACTTTCCAGCTTTTGCAACGTTTGTGAGAGTCCAACTGACCCTCTCGCGGGTGAAGGGTCACTCACAGTTCGGCAGCATGACCTGGATGATCCGCTCCTTGGCCATTGCGGACGAGGCGCCGATCAGGATGGCAAGCACCACGGCGATCAGCACCAGAAAACGCGATCTGGATTTCATGGACAGACCTCCTTTTTTTCAATTTAATCTATTTTAATGACTCCGGGGGCCAAAATCCACACAAATCTGTTTTGCCCCTCCGGCGTCAGGGCCGCAGGAGACAACCGAGCAGAACGACGGGTCTCAGAGGGGGGCCTTTGCCTTGCGCACCACGGCTTCGAAAAAGGCCGAGCGCAGAGGCTCGATCGCTAAAAGGGCGCGGGCCGGCGGGGTTTTTTCCAGGGCGGCCGCAATGCGCCCGAAGGCGCGCCAGCCCCATTGTTCGTGTCCTTCGAAGACGAGGCTGGCGAGCTTTCCCCGTTCGATGGCCATGGCGATCACCTTGTCGAAGGTCGTCTCCGGCGTGAACACCCTCCTGGGCCGGGGCTTCATCCGGATCGCCCCGGTCTTGCACCCCGTGTGGCACACGCCGCAGCCGAGGCAGAACTCCTCCTGGTGACGGGCCTTCTTCACGGTCTTTTTCCCGCCCTCCGCCTCAACGGGGACCATGTCGATCAGGTCGACGGGGCAGAGTTTGGCGCACTTGCCGCAACCCGTGCATTTCGTCTCGTCGATCTCGACAGTCCAGTTGGACGTGACGATGGCGTTGCGCTGGCCCATGACCCGGATGGCCTTCATCATCTCGCAGCAGCAGCCGCAGCAGTTGCAGATGTAGGCGGCATTTTTCTGGACATTGTCCCCCGTCTGGGCAAGCCCCAGCTCCTTGCACTGCTCGAGGATCTTGAGCGCCTCCGCCGTCGAAACGGGGCGGGCAAAACCGTTCTTCACCAGGATCTCCGCCCCCATGTTGAGGGCGATGCAGTTCTCCATGGGCCTGTCGCATGCCTTTCCGAGGTGGGAGGCCTTGTGGCGGCAGGCGCAAAGCGACACGGAGGCCGCCGAGGCCGTTTCGATGAGCCGGGTGGCCCGCTCCCAGTCGAGGATCTCCGTGTGGTCCCCTTCCGGGAGGGCCTCCTCGCGCACGAGAGATCGGCCGATCTGGGTGTCGGCCGTAAAGACGGAACGGGCGAAGCGGTCATCGCCGTGCATGTAGGCGTCGAAGAGTCTCGCCAGCTCCTTCAGGGGGAGCTTGTCGTCGGAGCGCATGAAGGTGTACTCGAAGAAACCGATGACGACGGGCGCGAGCGACACGTAACGGCGCCCGCCCCTGCCGATGTCGATGACGAGACCCCGGAAGGCCATCTCGGTGATCCAGCCGTCGAGGGCTGCGGGCTCCATGCCGAGCTTCTTCGCGAGCCGTCCCACGGTGACGAAGCGCGTCGGGATCTGCCTTGCGATCTGGGCGTCCACGGGCGAGAAGAGGATTTTAAGGATCGCCATGAAATGGGGCGAGTCTGGCGCACCGGTCACGTTGCGGTCGAGGCGCTGCTGCAGGAGGCGGTATTCACGGTCGGGGTTTATGATGTGTCCCATGGTTCAACGACCTCGAAGATCGGAAGTGAGGAAGATCGGATGATCAGAGATCAAGGCAGCACTCCAGATTCAACTTTATGGAATTCCACGCAAACACAGACGTGAGCGAAAAGCTACCATAGACGGCCAACCCTTGAAAAGCATAATCTCCTTTTTGATTTACCTCTGCCCGTGGATCATGGTATTTTTTAAGGTAAAGAGTCGAAGGGATCCGGTATGAAGAGGCGTGATTTTCTGAAGTGGACCGCTGCATCCTCGATGGGACTTGCGCTTCCCGTCAGCCTTGCCACCCTTGGCCGTATGGCGGAAGCCGCCCAGGGGCCCGATCTTGTCGTGGCCAAGGGGGCCTCGACCCCGCAGGTCGTGCGGGCGGCCCTGGATGCCGCGGGAGGGATGAGGCGCTTCATTGCCAAGGGCGACGTGGTTGTCTTGAAGCCCAACATCGGCTGGGACAGAACGCCCCAGTACGCTGCGACCACCAACCCCGATGTGGTGGGCGCCCTGGCGAAGCTCTGCTTCGAGGCGGGGGCGAAGAAGGTCAGGGTCTTCGACAATACGGTCAGCGATGCCCGGCGCTGTTATAAGCAGAGCGGCATTGCCGATGCGGCCGCCGCCGCCGGGGCCGAGATGGTCTACATGGACAGCCGCAAGTACCGGGACGTCAGGCTCAACGGCACGGTCCTGAAGTCCTGGCCCCTCTACAACGACATCTTCGAGGCCGACAAGGTCATCAACATCCCCATTGCCAAGACCCACAGCCTGACCACTCTCACCCTGGCCATGAAAAACTGGATGGGCGTCATGGGGGGCGTGCGGTTTCGTGTCCACCAGCGTATCGATGAGAGCCTCGTCGACCTTTGTCGGGTGATCAAGCCGACGCTCACCGTGCTGGATGCCGTCCGCATTCTTACGGCAAACGGCCCCACCGGCGGAGACCTGGACGACGTGAAGCGGCTCGACACGATTGTCGTGGGCACGGACCAGGTGGCCATCGACTCCTTCGGGGCCACCCTGTTCGGGATGAAAGGGAGCGATCTGAACACCGTAAAGCTCGCAGCAAGGGCAGGTCTAGGGGTCATGGATCTCTCAAAGCTCAGCATCAAAAGGATCAGTGTCTGAACGGATGGTAACTCGAACACGCCGCATTGTTCAGGGCCTGTTCCTCGCCCTGTTCCTTTTTCTTTTCATCCAGACGGAATCGAAAGGGCTTGATGAGCTCGGCTACCCCGTAAAGCTCTTCCTCGATTTCGACCCCCTGATCTTCCTGACGACCCTGCTTGCCTCTCGCGCCGTGGAGGGGCTCTTCTGGCTTTCGTTGATCATCGTGGCGCTCACGGTGATTCTGGGTCGCTTTTTCTGCGGCTGGGTTTGCCCGCTGGGAACGCTGAATAACATGGTGGGAAGCCTCCGGAAGAAGCGGGCAAAGCCCCCCGGTCCCGGCTGGTTCAGGCTCAAGTACTACATCCTTGTTTTTATTCTCGCCTCGTCGGTCTTTGGCGCGCAATTGGCAGGGATCGCAGACCCCATCTCGCTGACCATCCGGTCCTTCTCGCTCGCGATCTACCCGGCCCTGAGCTATGCCGCCACGTCCTTTTTCGACGGGATCTACCGGTTGAACCTGCCCGTCGTCACGCCCGCATCGGAGATCCTCTACGACGTGCTGAAAAAGACGGTCCTGCCCTTCCAGCAGCCGTGGTTTCTGCAGGGTGTGTTCATCGGGGCACTCTTTCTTGTCGTCCTGGGGCTCAACCTCGTGCAGAGGCGGTTCTGGTGCCGGTTCCTCTGCCCGCTGGGGGCGCTGCTGGGGCTGCTTTCGCGTTATGCGGTTTTGCGCAGGGAAGTCAGCGAGGAGTGCGATTCCTGCGGGGCCTGCGTGGCACCCTGCCAGGCCGACGCCGTGCCTGCCGGCAAGGAGAAGTGGCGGGCCTCGGAGTGCCTCGTCTGCAACAACTGCGACGATGTCTGCCCAAAGAACGCAGTGAGCTTCGGCTTTCTGAAAGGGCACCCCACGGGGGGCCTCGACCTGGGGCGGCGCAACGTGTTGTCCTCTTTCCTTTTGGGGGCCTTTGCCGTTCCGCTTCTGCGTATCTCGCCGCTGTCGAGACCGCGCATGGCGGATGCGAAACTCATCAGGCCGCCCGGTGCACTCGGGGAGCCGAAATTCCTCCAGACCTGCGTGCGCTGCGGCGAGTGTATGAAAGTGTGCATCACGGGCGGGTTGCAGCCCACACTCCTGGAGGCCGGACTCGAGGGGATCTGGACGCCGGTGATGGTGCCCCGGATCGGGTTTTGCGAATTCCGCTGCACCCTTTGCGGCCAGGTCTGCCCAACGGGGGCCATCAAGCGGCTGCCTCTGGAGGAGAAGCAGGAGGTGCGTCTGGGGCACGCCGCAATCGACAAAGGACGCTGCCTGCCTTATGCCCATGCGACCCCCTGCATCGTATGCGAGGAGACCTGCCCGACGCCGAAAAAAGCCATCTGGATCGAGGAAGTGACGGTGCGGGACCGCGAGGGGAACACGGTTCGCCTGCAGCAGCCCAACGTGGATCTCACGAAGTGCATCGGCTGCGGGGCCTGCGAGAAGCACTGCCCCGTCGCCGACCAGCCCGCCATCTATGTGACGAGCGCCGGAGAGTCGCGCTCGGAAGAGAACCAGCTGCTTCTGCAGGCGCCGGCCGTGGCGCCGTTCCCGCACAAGTGATGCAATATTGCATCAGTCCGGCAGGTCCGTCGTCGCGCATATCCCGAAGAATGAACCAACGTGCGTAAAAAGCCCCGCTGGCAAAGACCCGTGGGGCTTTTCACTGGCGTGCGGAACTTTGTTACTTCTTGGCCTGTTCCAGTGTCCGGTAGCGCTTGATAATGGTGAAGACCCCCTGGTCGAATACCCGGATCGTTCGGTTGAGGGTCTCCACGGCGCGGTGGGCATCCAGCGCCGTGACGAAGAGCGCCTGAAAGTCCGCGTAGAGCCACAGGTGGCGCCTCATCATGATCAGGGCGTAGATGGCCTCCTCCATAGGAATTCCCTTCCGGAAGCTTTCTTCGGCATAGTTGCCGAAATATTTCTCCAGCTTCTTGTAAGGCTTCTCGTCGAAGTAGACGACGCGGAAATTCTTGTAAAAGTCCTCGGCAAAGCTGCTGCAGTCAGCTGGCTTCATGGACTGAAACCACGGCGTGTGCGGGTTTGATTTGACGGCCCGGCACCACTGGTCGGCGATCTTGTCGGCGTGTCGCTCCGATACCTCAAGCAGTTTGTCGGCATAGGCGTACATGGAATTTGCTCCCTTCTGAATTTGAATTATTGATGGTTGAGCGGTCAGTGGAAGATTGATTTTGTGGGCAGGGATCGAGACTGGAGCTGCAGAATGAGAAGTCGAAGAAGGTGTCCCCGTTCCCGCGAAGCCTTTAACGTCTGCAGGGTCGCTCGGTTTCCGGCTAGCGTTGCGGATTCAGGTGGATCAGGCGAGCAGGTCTATGATGCCCCCCTTGCGGGGCTTCTTGTCGACCTCGACGCTGCCTTCCCCCGTCAGCCGGTAGCCGGGCGACTCGTCGTACCGGGTGGCGGCGCGGTACAAATCGATGACAACTGCACCGCGCTTGGGGTCGTGGACGAGAAGGAACTCATCGGCGGGAACATGCGGCAGAGGCGGGGCATCCCCCCTGCGGCCTCCGCCGTGGCCCACCGGGATGAGCATCCCTGACAGGGGGCTTCCCTGGGTAAGGACTCTCGGATCCGTACTTCCCGTCCAGGTTGTTCCTTCGATCCTCATGAGATCCCCATGAAGTGGTCTCAGAGCCCGAGAGGGACTCGTCACTCGGTCCGGATACCGTCTGCGGGCAAGGGGTCCGCTTTTACCCTTGCTTCTTCGTGAAAAAGTTGATGAGGAAGTCCGTCTGTGCCGGTGACAGGTCAAACTTGATGGCCGCTTCCTCGACGAGCTTGCTCTTCTTTTTTCCTTCGTTCAGGTTATCGGAGATCCACTTGATGGCCTTCCTGATCTCCTCGCCCTCGGGCTGGATCTGAGACATCTTCTTCCCCTCCCCTTGAGAAATGGCCGGCAGCCGCAATGGGCGCCTGTCAGCTTGTTGTCAATATAATGGAAAGGCCCCGTTTTGTAAAGGAAATACCGCCATGATCCTCTTGGCAAATGTCATTTTTTCCGGTATGGTTGGGAAAATTTCTATGCCGGGGAGTGTGCTATGGCGGCCGCCGTTTATTTTTCCGAGAAATTCAGCGCAGATACGGTCAGCGGGCTTTTCGAGAGGGTACTGGCGGACACGGGAGGGCGAATCGGGAAAAAGGACCGCGTCGCCGTCAAACTGCACTTCGGAGAGGAGGGGAACTCGCGTTTCGTGTCCCCGTCGAACCTCAGGCCCATTCTGACGTCGCTTGCCCGACACAACTCCAATCACTTCCTCACCGATGCCAATGCCCTCTACCGCGGCATGCGCCACAACGCGACGAATCACCTGGAAATCGCCCGGAAGCACGGCTTCGGCGCACTGGGGGTCCCTGTCGTCATTGCCGACGGCGAGCGGGGCGAAGAGGAGGCGCAGATCTCCATTGCCGGGAAGATCTTCCCGAAAGTCCGGATCGCCCGCCATATCGCCGAGGCCCGGGCCCTCGTCGTCGTTTCCCACTTCAAGGGCCATATCCTGTTCGGCTTCGGGGGGGCCATCAAGAACCTGGGCATGGGTTGCGGGTCCCGGGCCGGAAAGCTCGAGATGCACGCCGCGCTCAAGCCCTCCGTCAACGAGAGCTGCACCGTCTGCGGCAAGTGCGTCGAGGCCTGCCCTGCCGATGCGATCCTGCTTGCCGAGGACAAGGCCACGATCGACCCCGACCTCTGCGAAGGATGCGCCACCTGCATCGCCGTCTGCGAGTTCGATGCCGTCGAGGTCCCCTGGATGGCCCTGGCATCGAGCGCCGTGATGGAACGGACGGCCGAGTATGCCTTGGGGGCCTTGAGCGGCAAGCCCTGCGTCTGCGTGACCTTCATCAATAACATCGCTAAGGACTGCGACTGCATGGCCGACAGCGAACTGATCGGACAGGACGTGGGGATCGTCGCATCGACAGACCCGGTGGCCTGCGAGCAGGCCGCCTTCGACCTCGTCCGGGCGCAGCACGGTGGTATTGACATCTTCAAGAGGGCAACCCGGATCGACGGGAGCCACATCCTCGGCTACGCTGAATCGATCGGGCTTGGCCGAAGGGACTATGAACTGGTCCGGCTGTAAGGAAGAAGCAACTCCCGCCAGGCGCACCGGTGCCGAGAGGCGGGTATGGTTCCTGCATCACGTCTCAGGCGTCACCATAAATTCGGAACACACCGATCATTGGAAATCATGGAACAAAACGGTAAAACAGGTTCTCAGACCCGCATTCTCATTGTCGACGACCATGTGGAGCTTCGGGATATGCTCAAGGAGGCGATGGTCCTGTCGGGCTACGAGTGCCTCACGGCGGGCAACGGCCGGGAGGCACTGGAGTGCCTGGCGTCAAACCCCGTCGACGTGGTCCTGACGGACATCAAGATGCCCGAGATGAACGGCCTCGAGCTCACGATGGAGATCAAGAAAAGCCATGACGTCGACGTCATCGTGATGACGGGTTTTACCGAGGATTTCACCTACGAGGAGATCATCACCAAGGGCGCAAGCGACTTCATGCTCAAGCCCGTGAGCATCGCGGAGCTCTCCATGCGGATCCGGCGCGTGCTGCGGGAGAAGGACCTCCTCAGGGAGCGCAACCATGCCATGGACCAGCTCCGGGAAAGCGAGCAACGCTACCAGGAGTTGAGCATCACCGACGGCCTCACGAAGCTTTTCAACTCGCGGCACTTCTATGCAGTGCTCCACGGCGAGATCGAGCGATCCAACCGCTACGACCACCCGCTCACCGTGCTGATGCTCGATATCGACGACTTCAAGAAGTACAACGACACCTACGGCCATCTCGAGGGTGACAGGGTCCTGGTGCGGTTTGCCGAGATCATCAAGGAGTGCCTGCGCCAGACCGATGCGGCATGTCGCTACGGGGGCGAGGAATTCGCTGTCATCCTGCCCGCCACGCGCGGGGAGCAGGGCGTGGCCACGGCCGAGCGCGTGAGGGTCGCTCTCAAAAACGAGGTATTCAAGCCGCGTCCCGATTTGGACATCCAGGTCACCGTCAGCATCGGAGTGGCCCAGCACGCCAAGAACGAGGACATGATGGACTTCCTGCGCCGGACCGACAAGAATCTCTACACAGCCAAGTCCAGCGGGAAGAACCAGGTCTGCTACACGCAGCTGCCCTGAGGCGGCATGCGCCTTTCCTTCCGATAAACCCACAAAAGACGATCCAAGGGAGCCCCTGCCCGTTCAGGGGTCATGAGAAGAAGGCGGAGATCTCGTGGAAAAACATTTCCGGGTCTTCCGTCGCTTCGGCCTTTTGTTCCATGAGGCAGGGCGCCGTCTTTTCGCGGTTGAGGATGAGCGGCACGACCTCTTCGAAGGACAGCGGAACGGAGTATTGCTCCAGGAAGGTGACGGCCCGGGAAGAAGCTCTCCGGGTTATGACACGGCCGATCATCCCCGAGGCGACGACGAGCTTTGCCGCCGCCAGGCCGATGGCGCGGTCGTGGAGTTCGCAGCCGCTGAAGCGGCCCCGGCAGGCCCGAATGCACTCCACGAGCGGCCGAAGACCCTCTTTTTCGGAGAAAAAAATAATGCGGCCCTGGTGGAGGAGGGCCAGGCTGTAATGGGTGAAATCAGGCATCAGCATCCAAGCAACCGCCTCAGGGGGCCTGCCGCCCAGGCCGCCGCGACTGCCCAGACGAGGTTGGAAACGGCAAGGGACAGCACCAGGGCGCCGACGAAGGACCACGAAAGACCCATGAAGAAGTGATCCGTGACGACCAGCCAGGGAAGCTGGATCGCAAAGGCGAGCATCACCGCCACAACAGGCCTGAAACCCCTTTCGGTAAAATGCCCCGCGAAAAATCCGAGGAGTGCATTCCCGAAGAGAATGAAGGGGTTTGACATGGCGATGGCGACATAGAGGGACCCCCCGACGCCCGCAATCAGGCCGGCCCAGCGGCCGAGGAGCAGAGCGGCCAGGAAGATCGCCGCCTGGAAAACGTGGATATTGAACCCCCAGGGGGTGGCCAGGTTGATCATTCCAAGGAGATTGGGTATCAGGGCAAGGCTAATCAGGACGCCGATCGTCTTTTCGTTCCAGCGGACTTCACTCCGGGTCAGGGCTTGAGCCATTTCACACACCTCCTTTTTAGGAAGCCGTACTTTACCACAGCCGGCGACAGTTTTGAACAGGCTTTTTGTCGCTCAGGCTTACCTGTCGATGATCGTTCTCACGAGCCGGGCGGGCAGGCTCTCCCGTATCCGCAGTGCCCCGTGGGGGCAGACCTCGAGGCAGCAGAAACAGCGGATGCATTTTTCGTAGTCGAACCGGAGCCGTTTTCCCTCCTCCGTGATGGCCTTCGCCGGGCAGTACTTCCCGCACTCGCCGCACAGCACACACTCATCGTCGTCGGCAACGGGTTTGCGCACGAGATGATTGCGCAGCAGGGTCGTGAGCTTACCCGCGTTCCGCACGCCCGGTATTTCGTAGTGGGGCACTTCGGGCATCGTCCCGTCGATCTCGACCTCCCCCCGGTCCAATCCCATCTCCCGGGCGGCTCGGTTTGTCGGCAGCGCCTCGGGGTCCATGCCGACGAGGGCGCAGGCAGTGCGGTCGACGGCCATCGTGTCAGTGCTTCCCATGAGGACCCCGATCTCGCGGGGTTTTCCGCTCTTTCCGGGCCCTGCCCCCTCCATGGCGAGGATGCCGTCGAGCAGCGTGACTGCAGGGTTCACGGTGCGGCTGATCTGGACGAGCAGCCGGGCGAAGAGGTCCTGGTTGATGCCTGCCCGCATGTGCCATTCGGGCTTGCGAAGCCCCACGACGCAGCCAAAAAGGTTCTTCACCCCCAGGGTCAGCAGCATCATGCCGTGCGTCTTGAGTTTGGGGAGGTTGATGACGATATCGGCATCGAGGGCGTCGACGGCAAGGTCGATCATCCCGAAGGGCTCGCCGATGTCGACTTTCCGGGATGCGGAGAACTCGGCGATTTCCACATCCAGTCCTGCCAGGGCCGCCCGGGTGCCGCTCACCTTCAGGATGCGTTCGAAGGTGCCCAGGGCCTGGCTGTCGCCGATGCGCACGCGCCCCCCTTTCCCGAGGGCATACTCGGCTGCCGCCCGAATCACAAGGGGGTGAGTCAGCACCGCCTCGCCGGGCTTTGCCGGCGAGAGGAAATTCGGTTTGAGCAGAACACGGCACCCCGGCGCGATCCCGCCACCCCCGAGGGCATCGAGGATCTCGAAGACACGAGGTTTCAGGGTCTCGTAGTCATAGGTTGCCTGTCGAATAAGTACTTTGGTCATGAACGGCAGTGTCTAGTGTCTGGTGTTTTGTGTTATGTAAAAAAACGCTTTTCCCTTTTCCCGATACCCGATACCCGAATTTATCATAGCAGACCGCGATCTCTCGGGAAAGGCCCCGTCATCCTTGTGTTGGACGCCCGGCTGTGTTAAAGGTGCCGGCGGAGGTATTGATGGGCGTTCCCGGAAATTTCGTATCGCTGACGCATATCGCCATGACGAGGGTCCTTCCCACCGTCAACCGCTTTCTCGGCGGCTGGAAGGACAAGGCAAGCAGGATCCCCGACCCCGAGCTGCGCCGCCAGGCCCTCATGAGTATCGAAGCCAAGACCTTCCACTGTGAGGGCGGCGGGATCTACACGCTTCTGGCGGGGGATCATGCCCGCGAGACGATGCGCTTCATCATCGCCTACCAGACGATCAGCGACTATCTCGACAACCTCTGCGACCGCGGGACCTCACGCGACCCGGAGGATTTCCGGACCCTGCACACGGCCCTGATGGACGCGCTGACCCCCGGGACCCAGCCCGGCGATTACTATCGCTGCCGACAGGAAAAAGACGATGGGGGCTACCTGCCGGCCCTCGTCCGGACCTGTCAGAACGTTCTCAAGGACCATCCCGCCCATGACCGGATCGCACCCTTTCTCAGGGAGCTTGCCGGTTATTACTGTGAGCTGCAGGTCCACAAGCACGTGAGGGCCGAGGAGGTCAGACCCCGCCTCGAGTCCTGGTTTGCCGGGCACCGCGAACGGTTTCCGGATTTGCAATGGCAGGAATTTGCCGCAGCCTCCGGCTCCACACTGGGTGTTTTTTCGCTCGTCTCGCAGAGCTGGGGAAACGATCTTTCCGACGAGGTCATCGGCCGGGTGAAAGAGGCCTACTTCCCCTGGGTCCAGGGACTTCACATCCTGCTCGACTACTGCGTGGACCGGGAAGAGGATCATTATGCCGGGGAGCTGAATTTCTGCGACCATTACCGGAGCGAAAGCGAAATGGGTGAGCGGTTCATCCATTTCTTTCGGGTTTCGGATCAGGCACTCGGTGAACTGCCCAACCCCGAGTTCCAGCGCATGCTACTGAGAGGGGTGCTCGCCGTCTATCTCTCCGACGTGAAGATGGGCAGTCAGGCTCGCAGCGTGAAACGGCTCGCCAGGAGGCTCCTTCGCGAGGGGGGGCCGCTTGCCGGGTTCTTCTTCGTCAACTGCTGGGCATATCGCCGGATCAAGAACACCTAGCAGACTGCTGCCCGGCGGAGTATCCGGCCAACAAGAGAAGGTAAGAAGGTAAGAACGTTGGATAGGCCGGAGGCCAAACTCCAACTCCTGCTTCTCCAACTGTCTCACCTTCAAACCCTCTCACCCTCTACCCGACCGGGGTCCTTGCATCCGGGCATTTTAAAACAGCCTGATCAGAAACCAGAAACCCATTCCCCCTTTCCGGGAACCGTGTTAAAATACGCGGCATCGCGAGAATCAGACACATCTGCTCGCATGATAATCCATCCCAATTATTTCAAGGAGGTTGTGCATGAAGTTGAAAGTCGGGAAAAAAGCCCCTAACTTCACCCTGCCGAGCCACCTGGACAAAAAGGTGACTCTCAGCAAGTGCCTCGGAAAGGGCCCCGTCGTCATCGCGTTCTTTCCCCTGGCCTGGACACCGGTCTGAACGAACCAGCTTCCCTCGTACGAGGCCGAAATGGCCAAGTTCGGGAAGCTCAATGCCCAGGTCCTGGGCATCAGCGTCGACCATATCCCCTGTCTGAAGGCCTGGGCGGAAAGCCTGGGCGGGATCTCCTTCCCGCTGCTGAGCGACTTCAGCCCTCTGGGCGCCGTCGCGAGAAAGTACGGCGTAAAAAGGAAAGAAGGATTCTCGGAGCGGGCAATCTTCGTTCTCGACAAGTACGGGATCATCCGATACATCGACATCCATGACATTGAGGACCGGCCCAAGAACAAGATCCTTTTCGCCGAACTCAAGAAGGTGATCCAGCTGGAGAGCGAGCTGGAGAAAGAGTCGGCAAAGGGGAAAGGGAAGGCCAAGCCAATGGCGAAGAAGAAAGCCGGAAGGTAGGATATTTCAACTTCCCCCTTCCTATCCCGGCACGATCGGATGGAAGGGCGAAGGTTTTTCCGGGGTAATGCGCACATGAAACCATCCATCGAAAAAGTCGCCATCATCGGCGCCGGGGCCCTCGGGGCGGCCTACGGCAGTATCCTCTACGAAATGGACCCCCGTTGTGTCTCCTTCATCGCGGCGGGCACGCGCTACGAGAACCTGAAGCGCGACGGCGTTGTCGTGAACGGCAAGCGATACGCGATCGCCGTTGTACGGTCCGAGGAGGCAGAGCCTGCGGACCTGCTCCTCGTGGCGGTCAAGCACCATCACCTCGACCAGGCCATCGGCGAGATGAGAAAAGCCGTGGGTCCGGAAACGACGATCCTCTCCGTCATGAACGGCATCGACAGCGAGGAGCGCATCGGCGCCGTCTACGGGATGGACAAGGTCGTCTACGGACTGACCCTCGGGATCGACGCCCTTCGGGAGGGCAACCGCGTCAACTACACAAACCAGGGGCGCGTCTTTTTCGGCGAGGCGAAGAACCCCGAAATGACAGACCGGGTCCTGCGCATCAAGGAACTCTTCGACAGGGCCGGCATCGCCCATGTGATCCCGCCGGACATGATCCGCAGCCTCTGGTTCAAATTCATGGTCAACGTGGGGGCCAACCAGGCATCGGCCGTCCTGAGGGCGAACTACGGAGCCCTGCGGTCCTCTCCGAAAGCGAAGAATCTCATGGAGTCGGCCATGCGGGAGGTCATCGCCCTTGCCGCGGCCTTGAAGGTGGATCTCTCCGATAAGGACATCGGGGAGTGGTACAAGGTCCTCGAGGGCCTGAACCCGGAGGGGAAGACCTCGATGTTCCAGGATGTCGAGGCCGGCCGGAAGACCGAAGTGGAGATGCTTGCCGGCACGGTGATCGCGCTGGGGAAACGGCAAGGAATGGCAACCCCGGTGAACCAAAGGCTCTTTGATGAACTGAAACGGATCGAGGCCTCGTCGGGGGCGAGGGCCTGAAAGGAATGGAGGCTCATGAAACGGGCACTGCTGCTGGTGGATATCCAGAACGACTACTTCACGGGCGGGTACATGCCCCTTGTGGGAATGGAGGCGGCGGCCGGGAAGGCGAGCACCCTTCTCCAGGAGTTCCGGGAGCGATCCGAGCCCGTCTTTCACATCCGGCATCTCTCGAAGCGCGCGGGCGCCACGTTCTTCATCCCCGACACGGCGGGGGCCGAGATCCATCCTGCCGTCGAGCCCATGCCTGGTGAACCCGTCGTCACCAAGTACTTCCCGAACAGCTTCCGGGGTACGAATTTACTGGAGCTGCTGAAACAAGAGGAGATCGGGCAGCTCGTCATCTGCGGCGCCATGTCCCAGATGTGCATCGATGCCACCGTGCGTGCGGCTTTCGACCTCGGGTTCAAGTGCACCGTCATCGAGGATGCCTGCGCGACGAGGAACCTCTCCTTCAAGGGGGAAGTCGTCCCGGCCTGGGCCGTCCACGGCGCCTTCATGGCGGCGCTGCAGGGGATCTACGCGGAGGTCCTGTCGGCCGGCGACTTAATGAAATGAGAAAGGACTGTTGACCGGGGCACACGTACGGCCAATCAGAGAAGGTAAGAAGGTGAGAGGGTAAGAACGTTGGATGAGTCGGTAGACAAAATCATGTCCTCTGCGGTTCCAACCTTCTCACCTTCATGCCCGCTTACCCTCTATCCGACAGGGCGCCTTGCATATGGACATTTTTGAACAGTCCAGAAGTGTTGCAATCTAACTTCGGGTGCAGAAATGACCCGTCGGTTATCGCTTGCGGGATTTCCGGACTCGGCTCCAGTACCACCACGTGCGCTTATCTTTTGGCAGGTCGGGGTCCTGCGCCTGGGCGATCGCCGCCGAGAAGACATCCATCTGGCAGGGGTCGCAACGCTTCCCCGACAGCCTGCCCAGGCGATCATAGAGCTTGCGCGCGTCCTGTCCGACCAGCTGCTCCACCCGGGTGATCCCGAGAAGATGCAGATCGCGCTCCGTTGCCGGCCCCACCGAGTAAAGGTCCCTGAGTTTACGGGTTTCTTTTTCCTCCATGGTTCACCACCCCGGTGATTCCGTCTGTTCTTGACCGCCGTGCGGCGTTATTTCCCGAGGGAATCGGCCAGCAGCTCCTCGAGGATCTCCGCCGCGTCCTGGACGTACTTGGGGCAGACGGTCCGGAAGATGTTTTTCTCACTGGCGACGGCAAGCCCCTCAGGGGTGCTTACATCGACGCCCATCAGTTCCCTGCACTCGAGCGTATTGTTTCGTTCCCTGAATTTACCGGCAAACTTGCGCACGAGTTCGTAGGAGATCTCCTTCTGTTTCTGGTCGCCCTCCTTCGTCATGCCATGGACCAGGCCGATGACCATGAAGACGCCTGTCACGGCCCCGCAAGTCCCGGCCATGCGGCCCATGCCGCTTCCGAACCCGCCGGCGATCTTCAGCGCCGTTTCCCTGTCCATGCCCAGTTCAGGACCATAGGTGGCGAGAATGGCCTGGGCACAGCTGAAACCGCCCCGATGTCTTTTTACCGCTTCCTCGACGCGACTCTTTTTCATTCTTGACCTTTCCGAGAGCTCTTATTTTCTCTGGACCCAATAGACCAGAGAGACCAAACAAACAAAATAGACGTGATAGACTAGAATGTACACGTCCCCGTCATGCAGCCGCCGGCGAATTCCGAGTCGGCCGCCACGAGGTCCTCCTCGAGGATCACAGGGCCGCCGTCGGCGCCCCGGAACGACAGGACCTGCTCGGCCCGGCTGCCGTAGCGGTAAATGGTGATCCCCTTGCACTTCAGCTTGTGAGCCGCAAGGTAGATGTTGCGCACGTCGTCGATGGTCGACTCCGCGGGCAGGTTGATCGTCTTGGACACCGAGTTGTCGCAGTTCTCCTGGAAAGCGGCCTGAATTCTCAAATGCTGTTCGGGCTCCACATCGAAGGCCGTCACAAAGACCCGCTTGATGTCCCGCGGGATGCCCCTGATCTTCTGCAGGGTTCCCCAGCGGGCGATCTCGGCGAGGATTTCCCGCTTGTAGATTCCCCGTGCCCGGGCGACCTTCTCGAAGATGGGGTTGATCTCGAAGAGCCGAGTGCCCGACAGGACGTTGCGCACGAAGCTGATGGCAAAGAGCGGCTCGATCCCGCTCGAGCAGCCGGCGATGATGCTGATCGTTCCGGTGGGGGCGACGGTGTTGACCGTGGCGTTGCGCACCGGGAGGTTCTTGCGTGCGTAGAGCGACTGGCCGTAGTTCGGAAAGACGCCCCGCTCGGCGGCAAGCGCCGCGGAGGCCTTCAGGGACTCGCGGCGGATGAAGGCCATGAGCTTACGGGCGAAACGCTCGGCCTCGGGCGAATTGTAAGGGATGCCCAGGCGGATGAGCATGTCGGCGAACCCCATGACGCCCAACCCGATCTTGCGGTTCCCGAAGGTGATGTCACGGATCTCGGGCAGGGGGAACCTGTTCACCTCGATGACGTCATCGAGGAAACGGACGCCCCAGCGGATCGTCTCGGCCAGCTTCGCCCAGTCGGGCGCGCCGTCGTTCACCATTTTGGCCAGATTCACGGAGCCCAGGTTGCAGCTCTCGTAGGGCAGAAGCGGGAGCTCCCCGCAGGGGTTTGTGGCCTCGATGCGCCCCAGGGCCGGCGTGGGGTTGTGCCGGTTGATCGTGTCGACGAAGATGAGGCCCGGGTCCCCGGTGCGCCAGGCCCCGTAGACGATGAGGTCGAAGATCGTCCGGGCCCTCACCGTGCGGTCCTTCTTTCCCGTCCGGGGGTTCACGAGGTCGAAGTTGCCGTTGCGGCGCACGGCGTCCATGAAGCGGTCCGTCACGGCGACGGAAAGGTTGAAGTTGACAAAGCGCCCCTTGTCTATCTTGGCCTCGATGAAGTCCATGACGTCCGGGTGATCGCAGCGGAGTATCCCCATGTTGGCCCCCCGGCGGCGCCCCCCCTGGACGATGACGCCGGTGGCGGTATCGAAGATGCTCATGAAGGAGACGGGGCCCGAGGCCTCGCCCTTGGTCGTCCGGACGAGATCCCCCCTGGGGCGCAGGTGTGAGAAACTGAACCCCGTGCCGCCGCCGGACTGGTGGATCTTCGCCATGTGGCGCAGCGCCGCGAAGATCCCGTCGATGGAGTCCCCAACGGGCAGGACGAAACAGGCCGAGAGCTGGCCCAGGGCTGTCCCCGCGTTCATGAGGGTGGGTGAGTTGGGGAGGAACGTGAGCTCGCGCATCATGTCAAAAAAGGTCTCTTCGGCCTCGGTGGCCGAGACGGCCGACTTGAAGCTTTTTTCCCCCCGCGCCACGTGGTGCGCAACCCGGCGCAGGAGCTCACCCGGCGTTTCGGTGATGTTGCGCTCGTCGTCCTTGACGAGGTAGCGCTTTTTCAGGACCTCCATGGCGTTGATGGGGAACTTGAGGTCGTCCTTGAGGCCGAGGGCCGCCTTGGCCTGGCGCATCTCCGCCCGGCGCTCGCGGTAGAGGATGTAGGCCCGGGCGATGGGTCCGTAGCCCGCCTTCATGAGGCCCTGCTCGACGAGGTCCTGTATGGCCTCGACGCCGGGGGTTGTCTTCCGGTACAGGCGGTCCACATCGGCCAGGACGGTGTCGGTCACCGTCTCGGAGACGGTGATCGACTTCAGGCGGTCCTGGAGGACCTCGAAAGCGGCCCGCTCGACGGCGTAGCGGATCTTTTCCTTCTCGAAGGGGACGACGGAGCCGCCGCGCTTGCGGATCTTGCGGGGAAGGGTGAGCTTCGGCATGGCAGCCTCCGGATCATGAAGAAGTCGATAAAGGTGATGCCAGATAAAATCTTTTCCTGAAGCAGTCCCTAAAGGCCTTTTCCTGCGACATAGTCCGCCAGGTCCGCCACCCGGCACGAGTAGCCCCACTCGTTGTCGTACCAAGCCACGACCTTGGCCATGTTGCCGCGGAACACCTGGGTGAACTCCATGTCCACGATGGACGAGTGCGTATCGCCCTTGAAGTCCGTCGACACGAGGGGATCCTCTTCGCAAGCCATGATCCCCAGGAGGGATTTCTTTGCTGCCTGTTTGAGGGCCTCGTGGAGCTGCTCCGTCGTGGCGGGTTTTCTCAGTTCTGCGGTAAAATCCGCCACGGAGACCGTCGGCGTGGGGACGCGGAGCGAGTAGCCGTCGAAGCGCCCCTCGAGCTCGGGGATGATGAGGGCAAGCGCCCTTGCCGCCCCCGTCGTCGTGGGGATGATGTTGCAGGCGGCGGCCCTTGCGCGCCGGAGGTCCTTGTGGGGCAGATCCAGGATCCGCTGGTCGTTCGTGTAGGAGTGAACCGTCGTCATCATGCCCTTCTCGATCCCGAAGGCGGCGTGGACGATGCTCACGGGGGGCGCCAGGCAGTTGGTCGTGCAGGAGGCATTGGAGAGGATGCTGTGCTTCTTCGGGTTGTAGGCAACCTGGTTGACACCCATCACGACGGTGATGTCCTCGCCTTTGGCCGGGGCCGAGATGATAACTTTTTTCGCCCCCGCCAGAAGGTGGGACCTGGCTTTTGCGGCGTCGGTGAAAAGCCCCGTGCTTTCGACCACGATTTCCACCCCCTCGTCGTCCCAGGGGATCTGGGCGGGGTCGCGGTAGGCGAAGCTCTTGATCGGTTGGCTGTTGATGATGAACTGGTCTTTCCCCTCCACGACGGTGCCCTGAAAGCGGCCGTAGTTGGTGTCGTACTTGAAGAGATGGGCGTTGGTCCCCACATCGAAGAGGTCGTTGACGGCTACGACCTGCAAGGTCTTCGGGTAGCGCTCAATGATGGCCTTGAGAACCTGCCGCCCGATGCGCCCGAACCCGTTGATTCCCACTCTGATCATTGTCTGATCCTTTCTTCTTCTTCTTCTTTTCTGGTGCCTGCTGCCCTAGCCTGCATCAGTTGTCGTCTATCCTGTACTTGTGCTCCACGAGCAGGTCGAAATTCGTCTTGAGGGCATTGTAGAGGCGGGCGTTGTCCAGGGCGATGGCGCTCAGGTTGGCCACGGCCTCGAGGAACCGGATCTCCTGCTTTTCGAATTTACGCTCCTCCTTCGTGTAAGCCCGGAGCACGCCGATGGCCTTCCTGCCCACCCGCAGGGGTACCACGAGGACGGAGCGGATCCGCTCCTTTTTCGCCTCGGCGGTGTACTGGAAGTTCCTGTCCGACTGGGCGTCTTCGATCCAGATCGTCTTGCCCCCGAGGGCCTTGCGGTCGATGCCGCTTTCCTCCACCAGGACAGGCCCCTTGACAAGGTATCCCTTCGACAGCCCGCAAGCCGCCCCCATGAGGAGCCGCTTCCCCTTGGCATCGAGAAGCCGGATGGAGCAGGCCTTCACGTCCAGGGCCTCCATTACACAGCAGGTTATTTTCTCCAGGACCTCCGAGGGCTCCAGGGAGGCATTGATCACCTTGGCCACCTCGTAGAGGGCGGTGAAATAATCCTTCTCCTTGATTTTCATGTCATTACCTTTCAATGTCTTTGATCGGTTGGCTGTCTCCCTGCCTGTCGTCCTTCTTTTCATAACTTCTTAACTTCTCAGCTTCTTAACTTCTGTCCTTTCAGGGCGCCTTCACTTCCTTCACGTTGCCGATCCCGCGGTGAATGTCCACCATGAGTTCCCCGGAGAATTTCTTCATGGCCCCGCTCATGGATTCGGCAAGGGCGCGGGCCGACTTGTCCTTCATCATCTCCTCGACGGTGTAGGTCTTCTGGAAGACAAAGCGTTTCGCGATCTCGCGCTCCGTTGTGTCCAGGAGCGTCGCGTCGACGGAGAGCCGGGCCCTGGGGCCGTCGCTTCCGTCCACCTCCAGGAACTCGACAACGGTGCCTGTCACGACATACCGGCCCCCGCCCGGATCCTCGTAGGCGAGAACGGCCGTGAAGATGCCTGAGTTGCGCAGGTCCCTCAGCAGGAAATCCGTCACCATGTCGCACGGCATCACGCGCCAGCGCTCTCTGCTGTATGAGCTCAGCTCCAAGGGTGACGGCCGGTAGAGCATGGCTGTGCTGGCGAAGGCCTGGGACGTAGAGAACGACTCGACCCGGATCGCCTCGGCGGCTTTCGTCCGGCCTGCCAGTACCGGCGGGGAGTAGTCCAGGAGGTATTGCTGAACCACGTAGGTCGATCTCCCGCCGCAGCCTGCAATGATGATCAACGCCGCCAATAGATAAAGAAGCCGCTTCATTTTTCCTCCGCCTGTCCGAGCTTCCTCACTTCGCAACTTCTTAACTTCCATCCTTTGCTAGTCCCTTCTTCCCGCCGGGGGGGGCTTGCTGAAAATCAGATCCGAGGGATTGGACTCCAGCCTCTCCACGAGCCTCTCCAGCGTCTCCGTGGAGCGCTTCATGTTGTCGCTCATGATCTGGAGATCCCGGGCCGTCGTGCGCGAGGTCCTGGAAAGGCTATCCACGACACGGTTCGCTTTTTCCGCCGTCTCGGCCAGCTTGAGGGCCTTGAGCTCGTCGCGCGTCGTGACGATCAGGGCGCGCGTCTCGGCCAGGGTTGTGCGGGTATCATCCAGGATCCCCTCCAGTTTGCCGCTTGCCGTTATCTTTTCGATCCTTTCCGCCGTCTGATCGATATGGGTCGAGATCGATTCCAGGTTCTGCAGCGTCTTCTGCATCTGAGGCCCTCCGAAGAGGTTTTCTGCAGCCTTCCCCGTGGCTTTAAAGCTTGCGGCGACATCCTCGAGGTCCAACTGCTTGAGCTTCTCTATAATATCGTCGATCCCGGAAAAGATCTGGCGGATCTGGGAGGGGCGCGAGGGGATGATCGGATACTGGGAGGCGAAATCGAGCCGGGGCGACAGGTCGTGCTCTTCGGGGTCCTGTTGATCGAGCTCGACGAAGACGATGCCCGTGATCCCTGCGGTTCTCAGCGACGCCACGCTGTTTTTCTCCACGTCTTCTTTGAGATTGATCTTCATGACCACCTCGATGAGACGGTTGTCGGGCGCCACCCGGATATCCTCTATGCGCCCCACGTCTACCCCGCGGTACTTGACGGCGGAATCCCTCTGGAGCCCCTGGACAGACTCGTCAAAGTAGGTCACGTAGCGGTCCCCCTTCTCGAAGTATTTGGAGGCCCCGATCCAGATGATGACGGCCACCCCGATGATAATGCCGAGGGTGACGAAAAGGCCGAGGGCGCGGCTTGAAACCTGTCTGACCATCTGCCGTTTTCTCCTTGTCACATGGCGTGGCGATTGAAAAAGTTCAACACCCTGGAATCAGTGGATTTCTCGCGAAGCTCTCCGGGGGTTCCCCTGGCTATGATCCCTTTTGCCTCCTTGTGGAGCATGATCACGCGCTGGGCGAGGTTTAAGATGGAGGCCAGCTCCTGGGTGACGAAGACCATCGTCGTGCCGATTCCCTCGTTGATACTCCGGATGAGGATATCGAGCTCTGCTGCCGTCACGGGATCCAGGCCCGCCCAGGGTTCATCGAAAAAGAGAAACATCGGGTCGAGCGCCATGGCCCGGGCGAGGCCAGCCCGCTTGCGCATCCCGCCCGACAGCTCCGCCGGCATGTGATTGTCAAAGCCGGACAGATCCACAAGGCCGAGTTTCATCCGTACGATCTCCCGGATGAGATCCGACGGCAGATCCGTGTACTCCGTCAGCGGCAGCGCCACGTTCTGGGAAAGCGACATGGAGCCGAAGAGGGCATCGGCCTGGAAGAGCACCCCGATCTGCTTCCGCACGGTCTGCAGGGTTTCCTCGTCGGCCCGGCAGATGTCGATCCCGTTGATGATGACCCGGCCGGCGTATGGTTTCAGCAGGCCGATCATGTGCTTGAGCAGCGTTGACTTGCCGCAGCCGCTGCCGCCTAGGATCATGAAACGCTCGCCCCGGAAGACTTCAAAGCTCACGTCCTTGAGGATGGTCACGTCGCCGTAGCGTGCCGTAAGGTTCTCGACGATGATGACAGGCTCTGTATCCGATGGGCTCACTCGTTCCAATCCTTTGCAGCGGCCTCAATGCCTCACGTAGTACAGCATGATGGCAAAGGCCGAGTCGAACACGACGATGAGAAAAATCGCCGAGACGACGGCCGACGTTGTCGACATTCCCACGCCCTCGGCGCCGCCTCTCACCTGGAAGCCTCGCTGGCAGCCGATCCCGGAGATCAGTACGGCGAAGACAATGGCCTTGATCAGGCTCGTGACGAAGTCGAAGATACTGATGCTCGATTTTGTCTGCTGGATATACGTGAAGGCGGTGAGATCGAGACCTGTAACCCCCACGATGAGGCCGCCGAGGATGGCGAAAAGGTCGGCGTAGACGGTCAGAATGGGGACCACCACCATCGTTGCGAGCACCTTGGGGACGGCGAGAAATCGCGTGGGGTCGAAGCCCATCGTGAGAAGGGCATTGACCTCGTCGTTCACGATCATCGTGCCGATCTCGGCCGCAAAGGCCGATCCCGATCGCCCCGCCACGATGATCGCCGTCATGATGGGGCCGAGCTCGCGTACCATGGCGATCGTCACGAGATTGGCCACGTAGATGTTTGCCCCGAACTGCTTGAGCTGCAGCGACGACATGAAGGCCATGATCAGGCCCAGCAGCAAACTGATGAGCGCGACGATGGGAAGGCCGTCCGCCCCCGCCCGCTTCATGTAAAACATGACGTCCGCCCAGCGCACGACGCGGGGGTGCGCCAGGCAGTAGACAAGCGCCGTGATGATCTCGCCCACGAAAGACATGATCTCCTGGAAGTCCCGAAACTGCCTACGGGCGAGCTCCCCCAGCGTTTCAAGGATTGGAGACTGGACGATTTCCGGCCGGAGCGGCGGCCGCTGAAGCACCTCGGGGTCGATAAGAGAAAGAAGTCCGTGGTCTTTCTCGGAGACATTCAGCAGGTCAACGGGGATCGACAGGACTCTCGCCCGGTTCTGCAGTTCGATCAGGACCAGCGCCCCGGCGCTGTCCAGGTAATCGACACCGGCAAGATCGACGGAAAGTCTCCGGGGCTTCAGGCGCACCGGGATCGCCTGCAGGTCTGCCATGAGGGGCTCCAAATCGTCCAGCGAAAGACGGCCTGCGAGGCGGATCGTCGCCTCTTCCCCCGTTTTCCCTTCGACGCTGAGCCGGTATCCTGTCGTTTCCATCTCTTCCATCGATCCGGGTTGTGGTGGGCTTCAGCCGTTGAGATCCACTTTCAGGAATTCCTCCTCGGTGAGACCGAACCGGTCCCGGAGGTCTGCCGCGTCAAAGGCAAGCACCAGGAGCCCCAGCGCTTCCCCCTGGCGCACGAGGGGGATGACTACAACGCAGAGTGTTGTGCGGTCTTGGAGATAGAGCTTCGTCTTGACGATTTTGCGCTCCTTCAGGCCATTCATGACAACCTCGTAGCGCGAGTAGTCGAGGCGCTTGATCGGCTCGCCGGGTGCGATTGTGGCGGAGGCGAGCGTGATGCCGTGATTGTCCAGGACGGTAATCCCGCAGGCAAACGGGCTGCCGCCCTCCTTGGCCAGGGCGCATCTCTGTTCAAGGATTCTCTTGGCCGAACGGGGTTCCCGGCTGGCCACGGCGTCCATCAGGGCCGGCGCTAGGGAATCCCTTGCAGCCAGCACCTCTTTCCTGAAGGTATCCCCGGCGCCGGACGGTCCGGGTGATGAAGGGGTGCAGCCTGCAGGGAGCGTCAGGCAAAACAGCAAAACTGCGCCCAGCGCACGTCTCGCGAGCCGCCCACTGGTTGCATCGTGCATCATGCCGATCACCCCCGAGGTTTTCGACCGGCCGCCCTGTGCGGCTGCCAATGGTGAGAGTATAGCAAAAAAAGCCCCGACATTCACGGATTCTTGATTGAGGGGGTCGCCCATTCGGGCGGGCAAGGAAAGAAAAAGGGAAGGCGGGAGCCGGTGAAAGGCTCCCGCCTGCAGTTTCCAGGTGTGGTTTCGTTCGGCAGCCCCCCTCGTTCAACGAACTTTGATCTGGAGCGAGCCCCTCTGGCCGGTACGTCCGTCCACGACGGAAGCCAGGATCTGCTGGCCCGGCTTCGTCAGGGCCAGGGCCCCCGAGAGATCCTGTGCGTTAGACAGGGAGATCTCGTTGACCTCCAGGATCACGTCTCCGGGCTCCAGGCCGGCCTTGGCTCCCGGGCTTCCGGCCTCGACGCGGGTGATGACAACCCCCTGACCCGGTCTGAGTTTCAGACGAGAGGACTCCTTTGCCGTTGCCGGTCGCACCGTGACGCCCAGGCGCTCCCGGATCGGGACGGCGGTGGCCTGGACACGGGTTTCCATGGACTCGATCCGAACGGGGACTTCGGACTTTTTCCCCTCGCGGAGGATCGTTACCTTCACCTCTTTGCCGATGGGCGACGTGGCCGCCTCGTTACGGAGCTGCGAGGCGTCGCGGATCTCCTTGCCGTTGTAGGCGATGACAATGTCACCCTGTTTGAGGCCTGCCTTCTCCGCCGGGCTTGCCTTGAGGACCTCGGAGACAAGCGCGCCGCGGGTCCCCTCGACGCCCATGGTTTTGGAGAGATCATAGCTCAAGTCCTGCACGGACACCCCGAGCCAGCCCCGTTCCACCTTTCCCCTGGCGATGAGCTCACGGGAAATGTGCAGGGCCATGTTGCTGGGGATCGCAAAACCGATACCCTCGAAGCCGCCCGAGGAGGATGCGATGGCAGCGTTGACTCCCACGACCTCCCCGCGCAGGTTCAGCAGCGGCCCCCCGCTGTTACCGGGGTTGATGGCCGCGTCGGTCTGGAGAAAGTCTTGGTAGCCCGACGGGTCGGTAATCCCCCGGCGGTGCTTGGCGCTGATTATGCCCGTCGTCACCGTCTGGTCGAGGCCGCGGGGGTGGCCGATGGCGACGACCCACTCGCCCACCTCGACGGCATCGGAGTTGCCGAACTTCACGTGGGGGAGGGCCTTCTTCGCGTCGATCCTGACGACGGCAAGGTCCGTCTTGGGGTCAGTCCCCACGACACGGGCCTCAAATCGGGACCCGTCGGCAAGCAGAACCTGGACCGTTGAGGCGCCGCCCACGACGTGGTTGTTGGTCAGGATGTGACCCTTGGCGTCGGTGATCATTCCCGTGCCGACTCCCCGCATCTCCCGCTTGAACTTTCCGGGCGCGCGCTTCGGGTCCTGGAAGAAGCGGAAGAAGGGGTCACCCTCGAATGGCATCGTCGGGCGCCTGACCTCCTGGCTCCGGGTCACTTCAATGTGGACGACGGCGGGGATGTTGTCCTTGGCCACCCGGATGATGGCGTTACTGAGGTCCGGCGAGCCACCCTTCTGTGCAGCGGCGTTTCCCGGCATGACCCATGCGAGCGCGATGACCCCCAAAATAAACGTGAACCATCGAATCTGCGTCTTATTGAAAAACGGGTTCTTCATGCTTATCTCCCTCATGAACGTGTATGTCATTTCCGGAGGCTGCGGGGGCACCTCCGTCCTGGGGCTTAACGTTAACCGAAATGCAGGGGGATGGCAAGGATGCGTTGATCTCCTCGGGAGCTGCCTTCACAGAAAAATCAAGGATTTTCTGCACGGGGAGGCTGAAAAAGCCCTGTTTTTTACTTATATAATTGATATCATTGATAAATAAAAGAAAATCGTCACTTTTCCCTTGCAATCATCCCCAATGATTTGTAACATTTGCAAAAATAACGTTGCAGCGGGTGCATGAAGTAACCTTCTTCAAACCAACCTGACCTTCCGGTCTCCTAACCCCGCTGACATTTCCCCAACGACAATTCCTGAGAAACAGCCTCTCGACAGGACCAGCCGGGTGGGGACAGGACAGGAGAAAGAAGGATAAAAGACATGAAAGCCTTGAAATTCCTGGCTCTCCTCGGAATGCTCGTCGGCGTGGTTTCGCTGACGAGCCTCAATTTTTCCGACGAGATCGATTACAGCGGCCTCGGTATTCAATTGAACTGGGAAGACGTGCGCGCCGTGGAGCTGATCGCGGCTCACCTGGCGGAGAAGAACGCCCTCATCCCGGACGAAGAGCTCCGTGAGGTGGCGAAAACCATGTATGACGCCTCGCGGCGTTATGACGTCGATTACCGCCTCGTGCTTGCCGTCATGGATGCCGAGAGCAACTTCCGCCATGACGTCGTCTCCGATGCCGGGGCGATCGGGATCATGCAGGTCAAGCCCATCGTGGCCCGCGAGTTCTCCGATAAGGTGGGGATCCCCTACGAGCGTGATGTCCTACACTGTCCCCATGCCAATGTCCGCTTCGGCGTCTATTACCTCTCGTGGCTCAGCCGGCATTATGACAACGAGTACGCCGTCCTCTATGCCTACAATGTGGGCTACACCCGGGCACGTCAGAACATGCAGAGAAACAGCGAGCCAAAAACCTGGTTTACCCGGAAGGTGATGGAAGAATACGAGCGGAACCGCTCCCGGCTTCCCGGGGTCTGAACCGGAATAGACGACAAGCCTCAAGCCACAATACAAAAACCCCCGCTCCCTTTTCGGGAAGCGGGGTTTTTTCGTTTGTCTTATCCCCGAATGTCGGTCTTTGTCTTCACTCAGGCACTTAGACACTCAAGCACTCAGGCACTTCTGGCAAGTACGTTCACGGCCAGATGGATTTCATCCAGCTCGAGAAGTGGAAGCCGTCCCAGCGCTCCCGTATGCCGTCCCGCAGCGGCAGCATGATATTGATGTAGTCGTCCGTCCAGGGCGTCACGTCCTTGAGGCCGTCGCCGGGCCCCAGGGGGAGCCAGCCCTTTTTTATGAGGCCGTCCAACCGGCCGGGGTCTCTGGCAAGGACAACGCACCACGTGGCGCTCTGGTTTGCTTTCAGCTCGGTCTTCGGCGTGGGGACGTTGATGGCGCCGGTAAGCCCGAGTTCGGAGGCAAGGGCTTTGATGATGGGGCGCAGCTCGTAGTAGCGGTTCGACACGTGAAAGAGGATCACACCGTCGTCTTTGAGTCGTTCCAGGTAGATCTGTACAGCCTCCCTTGTCAGCAGGTGGGTCGGGATGCCGTCGCCTGTAAATGCGTCCATGTGGATGATGTCGTAGGGGGGCTCCTGCCGGTCGATTTTCTGCATTGCCAGCCGCCCGTCCCCCACTACAACCCGCACATCCCCCTTGCATTCGTTCAGGAATGTGAACCAGTGGCGGGCGATCCCCTCGTTGTCGGGGTCGATCTCGTAGTAGACCATGGTTTCGCCCGGTTTGACATAGGCCGCCGCGGCGCCCGCCCCCAGCCCGAGCACCGCCATCCTTCGTGCAGGTGGTGTCGTCTCGTAGACGTCCGCGATCCCGCCCCCGATGAAATAATACATGATGGGAGTCAAGCTGTCTTCGGGGTCCAGAAGCTGTGCGCCGTGAATGGTCCGCCCGTGGAGGAGCTGTCTCACATTCTGGGGGTAGCTGGCCACATCCCAGATGGTATAGGTGCCGTAGAAGTTGCGATGGCGGAAGCGCACCGGCTCCTGCAGGGTTTGCCAGCCCTCCTTCACGATGAGAAAGACGAGGAAAGCCACCACGACGGCGCGGCCGACAACGGCGACATAGGAGATGCTCGACAGGAGTCTCGTGTAGGGCTTCTCCCGGCACCACCAGAGGGTGGGGGCAAGGAGCAGCATGACGATCGGGTATTCGTAGAGGGCCGGGAAGACGAAGGGCGCCCCGAGGCTGATTAGGGCCCCGCCGACCCAGCCGCCCAGGGCCGCTGCCAGATAGAAGTTCGTCAGGTGCGATGCCGGCGGCCTGAGCTCGTAGAGCGTTCCGTGGCAGACCAGGCAGACGAGGAAGAAAACCGTCAGGTGCCCGATGATGGCAAGCCAGTGTACCGGCCCCAGGAGGAACATGAGAATACCCGCAAGCAGGATCTCGGGCCAGAAATTGCGGAGGACGCGGGGCACGCCGCCGCCGGTCCGGAAGGTCACAATGAAGCTCCCCAGGTACAGGGCGAGCGGCAGGATCCAGGTGAGCGGGAAGGAGCCCACCTCGAGGGCGATGTAGTTGGTCACGGCCAGCAGGAACGCCGAGGGCAGGCAGCTCAGCAGGAGCCACTTCCCGTAGGTAGCGGCGCCGATCGTTGCGGGAGCGGCGGTCGTATCCCCCTGTTCTCCGGATTGAGCGGCAGGACCCGTGCCGGGGCGCAGAAGATACCAGGACGCCACCACCAGAGCGGCGTAGAGGACATAGGTCAGACTCCAGGCCACGCTCTGCAGCTTCACGCCCATGAGGGGCTCGGCTACGAACGTGTAGCCGAGAAGCGCGATCAGTGAGCCCGCGTTGGATGCTGCGTAGAGCGGATAGGGCTCCTGGTGCCTGCCGAGCCGGGACTGGCTCAGCCATGCCTGTGCCACGACGGCCGTCGTGGAGAGCACGGCAAAGGGAAGCGCCACGTAAAGCGACAGGACGTAGAGAAGGTGCAGAAGCGGCGCATGCGGGTCCGGTTGGGCATAGACCTGGAGCGGCAGATTCACGAGTGGCAGGGCAAGGATGGCCAGGTGCCACACGCCGAGTTTTCTCGCGAAGAGGTGGGCGTAAAGATAGCCGACGAACAGGACGGCCTGGAAGAACATCAGGCAGGTGAGCCACACATGGGCCGCCCCGCCGAAGTAGGGCGTCAACAACCGCCCTGCCAGCGGCTCGAGCCCGAAGAGCAGGATTGCCCCGCAAAAGACCATGCCCGTCAGGACGACCATGGCCAAACGGTCATTTCCCCTGTGTCCCGCCGTGTCCAACCCCATCGCAACTGCCCTCCAAAAGCGGTAATCCATACCGCTTTTCTCCACCATTCGTCCAGCAGTTTTTTCCGAAAAAAGCAGCAAGCCACAAGCAACAAGCCACAAGGCAGGAACGGGCGCTTTTGGGCCTTTTTATTCCCA
>Ga0209079_10000046_pt1 | contig 59096 bp, 68 predicted proteins | sample PPLLaktember2015_2_FD_187259 | JGI IMG/M metagenome (GOLD analysis project Ga0209079, IMG submission 187259) | Freshwater sediment microbial communities from Prairie Pothole Lake near Jamestown, North Dakota, USA - PPLs Lake P7 Core (6) Depth... | ecosystem: Environmental > Aquatic > Freshwater... | reverse complement strand
ATATCTTCCGACGCGGCCGAAACCATTCACTGCGCACTTGACACCCATGTGTCTACCTCCTGTTCGATATTGGAGCTTCCCGGGGCCGGAGGGCTGCAGGAAGACTGGATTTTCGGCTTATCTGCCTGGCTGGGTCCCCCACGGTGCGGGGCCGGCCTCGATCGGAGCATTTTGGAAACCGTATACTCTTAAACAGCCACGGTTTCTTAGTCAATCTTTTTTTGCCCCGATCCCATCCGGCCGGCATTTGACCCCCTTTTCCCCCTTGACAGGATGTCGGTTGTTTCTATAAAGATTATCTATAAATGCAGGTTCACACGAGCGCATACTGTCCCGCCGGGCGCGCGTCCCGCAAACCCGTCTTGTAGGCGGGGTCAGGGTGCGTGATCATGTTTGGTTCTTCCCTTACCGGGAAGCCTGCCCTGTGGGCGGGGAGCTTCGCTATTTATCTATCCGGCAAACCAACCCCGTAAATCCGCAAGACCGTCAACCGGACTGGCTGCAAAGGAATGCATCATGGACAAGGATATCCGGAAATCCGTCATTGCGGGCACCTGGTACCCCGGGGATCCGGCAATCCTCTCGGGCGATATCCGCAAGTATTTCGCGAAGGTTCCCGTGCATGCTGTCGGGGGGCCTGTCGTGGGCCTCGTCAGCCCCCATGCCGGTTACGTGTACTCGGGGCAGATCGCTGCTCACGGGTACCGGCTCATCGAGGGGCAGCATTATGACGCCGTGATCGTCATCGGGCCGAGCCACCGGGTCCTGTTCCGCGGCGCATCGGTCTGGCCCTCGGGGGGATATGAAACACCGCTTGGCGTTGTCCCCGTGCATGGCGAACTGGCGAGAGCGATCCTCGGGGCGGACCCCGTCCTGAATTCCGAGCGCAACCCCCACGCGGAGGAGCACTCCGTCGAGATCCAGCTGCCCTTCCTGCAGGTGGCACTCGGGGCCTTTGCCTTTGTCCCCATTGTGATGGGGACCCAGGACTTGCCGACCTGCGAGGCCGTTGCCGGCGCCATCTTCCGGGCCGCAAGGGGCAAAAGCGTCCTCGTCGTGGGAAGTTCCGATCTGTCCCATTTCCACACCTACGAAAAGGCCAGGCGCCTCGACCAGGGGGTCATCGACCTCGTGCAGAAACGGGATTACCGGGGGCTTTCGCGCGAGCTCGAGGACGGCTCCTGCGAGGCCTGCGGAGGGGGCCCCGTGGTGACGGCCATGCTCTATGCCGAAAAGACCGGCGCCCGCGGCGTGAAGGTGCTCAAGTACGCAAACTCCGGCGACGTGACAGGGGACTGGCGGCAGGTGGTGGGGTACCTCTCGGCGGCCTTTTTCAGGGAAAACCCCGGGGAAAAAGCGGCGGCAAAAATGAAGGCTGGCATCGACATGGGGCTTTCCGACGACGAGAAGCAGGCTCTTCTGCAGATTGCCCGCGCATCCATCCAGGCCGAGCTGGCAGGGAAGAAGCCGCCGGCAGCGAAAGGGCAGGGAGCTTTGGAGGAAAAGAGGGGGGCCTTTGTCTCCCTGAAAAAGCGGGGCCGTTTGCGGGGCTGCATCGGCTTCATCGAAGCGAAGAAGCCCCTGGCAAAGACCGTTGAGGAGATGGCCATTGCCGCGGCCTTTCAGGACCCCCGGTTTGAGCCGCTGAAAAAAGAGGAGCTGAAGGACCTGCGGCTGGAAATCTCCGTGCTCACCCCGTTGCGCAGGATCGCGGACGTGGGCGAGATCGAGGTCGGCGTCCACGGTCTCTACATCCGCAAGGGGGGCTGCGCAGGCCTTCTCCTTCCCCAGGTGGCCACGGAATACGGCTGGGACCGGGACACCTTCCTGAGGGAGACCTGCTGCAAGGCAGGGCTTGCCCCCGATGCCTGGCGAGACCGGGAAACGGAAATCTATCACTTTTCAGCGGATGTGTTCGGTGAAGAATAGGCAACAGGACAGAGGCAAAAGGAAAAAGGTTGCAAAGGGATGAAAAGTTCCTTATGTTCCGCCCGTTGTTTTGTGTCCTTTTCTCTTTTCTTTCTTCAAAAAAATGCTTGACAAAATCCCCTTTTAACACTAACCTTCATTGCTTCTACGCCCGGCGTGTGCCGTGGTGCGGCACAAGCGTGCGATTTCTTTGAAACATTGTATGAAATGGCTGGCGTAGCTCAACAGGTAGAGCAGCTGATTTGTAATCAGCCGGTTGCGGGTTCGAGTCCCATCGCCAGCTCCAGGTTGCCCGTATTGATCATTAAGATCAGGAGGGGTTCCCGAGTGGCCAAAGGGAGCAGACTGTAAATCTGCCGGCGCAGCCTACGGAGGTTCGAACCCTCCCCCCTCCACCATATCTATCACTCATCGGGCGCCTGCGGGAGGCCGATGAGTGATGCCCGAGAACAACGAGCGGGAGTAGCTCAGTGGCTAGAGCGTCAGCCTTCCAAGCTGAGGGTCGCGGGTTCGAATCCCGTTTCCCGCTCCATCATTTACGAGAGAATGCCCCGGGACGGCCGCAGGGTCGGACCCACGGGTGGCGGTAAACCGGTTTTCAGCCCACGTAGCTCAGTCGGTAGAGCACATCCTTGGTAAGGATGAGGTCACCAGTTCAATCCTGGTCGTGGGCTCCATTTCAGCCAGGGTGGAACAGGAAATGAGAAACAACATTACGCTGGCCTGCACGGAATGCAAGCGCCGCAACTACACGACGACGAAGAACAAGCGAACCATGCAGGACCGCCTCGAGATGAAGAAGTTCTGCAAGTTCTGCAAGACCCACACGCCTCACAAGGAAACAAAATAACGGCAGCAAGGAAAAGGAGCACAGGCCAGTAGCTCTAATGGCTAGAGCGCCGGACTCCAAATCCGGATGTTGGGGGTTCGAGTCCCTCGGCCTGCCATTTCCTGCCATAGACAGGGCATACGCGTTGGACAAGGTAAAGCAAATCTGGTTTGTCATCCAGCAGTTCCTGAAGGAATCCAGGACGGAGCTGAAGAAGGTGACGTGGCCCACGCCCAAGCAGGCGATTGCATCGACTTCGGTCGTCGTCGTCCTCACGGTGATCGTGTCGCTCGTCCTGGGTCTCATTGATTTCGGTCTCGCCAAGATCATCCGGCTGGTTCTGGGGTAGGAAAGACATGGCATTCCGCTGGTACGTTGTCCATACCTATTCAGGCTTTGAGAACAAGGTCAAGGTGTCCCTCCAGGAGCGGATCGAGGCGGCGGGGATGCAGGCCTTCTTTACCGATGTCCTCGTGCCCGAGGAAGACATCGTCGAGTTGGTGAGCGGCGAGAAGAAAACCTCGAAGCGCAAGTTTTTTCCCGGTTACGTGCTCGTGAAGATGGAACTCAACGACGACACCTGGCACATCGTCAAGAACACCCCCAAGGTGACGGGGTTCATCGGGACGAAGGACAAACCCACCCCCATTCCCGACGAGGACGTGACCGCCCTGCGGACCCGCATCGAGGAGGGGACGCTGAAGCCCAAGCCGAAGTTCTCCTTCGACGTGGGGGATCACGTGAAGATCATCGACGGCCCGTTCACCAACTTTGACGGGATCGTCGACGAGGTAAAGCCCGAAAAGGGAAAGCTACGGGTCATTGTCAGCATCTTCGGCCGCTCCACGCCGGTGGAACTCGACTTCATCCAGGTCGTGGCGGTCTGACACGCTGCTTCATTTAATAAACGAAACCATCACAGGGTGATCCTATGGCAAAGAAAGTCATCGCTAATATCAAGCTGCAGATCCAGGCGGGCAAGGCCACTCCTTCCCCCCCGATCGGCCCGGCCCTCGGCCAGCACGGCGTAAACATCATGGAGTTCTGCAAGGCCTACAACGCCATGACGGGCAAGCAGGAAGGCATGATCATCCCCGTGGTGATCACCGTGTACGCCGACCGCTCCTTTACCTTCGTGACGAAGACGCCCCCCGTCTCGGTGCTGCTGAAGACGGCGGCCAAGATCGCCAAGGGGGCCGCCGACCCGAAGCGGGAGTCCGTGGGCAAGGTATCGGCCAAGCAGGTCAAGGAAATTGCGGAACTGAAGTTCAAGGATCTCAACTGCGTGGACATCGATGCGGCCATCCGCACTGTGGAGGGTACGGCCAGGTCGATGGGCATCGAAGTCACTCAATAACAGGGGTTGCAGGTATGGCCAGAGGGAAGAAATACACAGAAGCAAGGAAGACCATCGAGCCGGGGAAACGTTATCCCCTGCGCGAAGCTGTAGAGTTGATGGTGGGAACGGGAAAGGCCAAGTTTGACGAGACCGTCGATGCGGCGATCCGCCTCGGCGTCGATCCCAAGCACGCCGATCAGATGGTCCGGGGCAGCGTGGCGCTTCCCCACGGTCTGGGAAAGACCGTGCGGGTCCTCGTTTTCGCCAAGGGCGAAAAGGAAAAGGAAGCCACGGATGCCGGGGCCGACTTTGCAGGTTCCGACGATCTCGTCGAGAAGATCAAGGGCGGCTGGCTCGATTTCGACCGCGTGGTGGCGACACCGGACATGATGGGAACCGTCGGCAAGCTCGGCAAGGTCCTGGGTCCCCGCGGGCTCATGCCCAACCCCAAGGTCGGGACGGTGACCTTTGACGTGGGCAAGGTGGTCAAGGAGCTCAAGGCGGGCAAGGTGGAATTCCGCGTGGAGAAGGCGGGCATCGTCCACACCCCCGTCGGCAAAGTCTCCTTCGGACTCGATAAACTTCTGGACAACGTGACGGCACTGCTGGAGATGATCGTCAAACTGAAACCGGCATCGAGCAAAGGCACCTATCTCAAGAGCATATCCCTATCCACCACCATGGGTCCGGGGGTCAAGGTCGATCCCCTGGATATCCGGAACATGATGAAGTAGCACCGGCCGTCATGTCATAACGTGCAAACGATAAGTCGAAGACCGCAGGTACAGGGAGTTTAATCGGCCCCCGAGCCGGCCTGCCGAGACGACATCCCCCGAACCGAGCCGCCCCCGCGGCAAAGCGGCGGGATGGAACAGGAAGCGGCGGATTCTCCGCCGGGTGGACCCTCGTTCAGGCAGTCATGTTTCTCCCTGTAGCGCGCTCCGACTTTCGAAGGCCTTCCGGCCCCTCAAACCGGGAAAGGCAATTGACCGTGGGAAAGGAGGTTCAAGGTTGGACAGAAAGGAAAAGGAGCAGGCAGTAGCGGAGCTTCACGAGAGGCTCAAAAGCGTAAAGCTCGCCGTTCTCTCCGGGTACAGCGGCATGAACGTCGAGAAGATTACTGCCTTGAGGAATGAACTGCGCAAAACGGGAACCGAGTTCCGGGTCGTGAAGAACACCCTTCTGGGCATTGCCGCCCAGGGGACGGACTTCGCCGGCCTGAAGGACCATCTGAAGGGCCCTCTCTCGCTGTCCATGATCGGCGGCGAGGTGGCATCCCCCACGAAGGTCCTCATCGACTACGCCAGGAAAAACCCCGAGCTGGACATCAAGTTCGCCTGGATGGACGGCAAGATGATATCCAGACAGCAGCTGGACATGATCTCCGAGCTGCCCAGCAGGGAAGTTCTCCTGGCGAAGCTCCTGGGAACCCTCATCGCGGTCCCGACGCAATTCGTCACGGTGCTGAGCGCCGTGCCGCGCGGCCTTGTGCAGGTCCTCGAGGCCTACAGGCAGAAAAAAGAGAAAGAAAACCAATAAGGAAGGGTGGAGAAACATGGCTATCACGAAGGAAGACGTTATAAAGTTTATCGAAGGGATGACGGTGCTCGAACTCTCGGAGCTCGTCAAGGAACTGGAAGCCAAGTTCGGTGTCTCGGCGGCGGCCCCCATGGCCGTGGCGGCCGTGGCGGCCGGCGGCGCAGCGCCTGCAGCGGCCGCGGCAGAGGAGAAGACGGAATTTGACGTCGTCCTCACGAGCTTCGGCGCCGAGAAGATCCAGGTCATCAAGGAAATCCGCGCCATCACAGGCCTCGGGCTGAAGGAAGCCAAGGACCTCGTCGAAGGCGTGCCCAAGCCCGTCAAGGAAGGCATCGCCAAGGCGGAAGCCGACGAGATCAAGAAGAAGCTGGAGGCCGTTGGCGCCACTGTCGAGATCAAGTAAGGCAATTTGATCGTAAGGCATTCATCACTACACCCCGTGACGGCGTTACGGGTTTCCAAGGATCAGGGAATGGGGGCTCTTCCGGGACAACCGGAAGGCCCACAGTTCCCGGTGCGGCCTGCCCGGCAGGCCTAAGGAAGCCCGGAGACGCAGACGGGGTAGTACATTTTTTTGAGGAATAAAAGAACATGATTCGTGAATTCAGGAAGAATTTCGGTCGGATCCAGAAGATTATCGACGTCCCGAACCTGATCGACATCCAGATGAAGTCCTATGAGAAGTTCCTGCAGAAGGACACGCCGCTCGAGAAGCGCCGAAACCTCGGGCTCCAGGGGGCCTTCAAGAGCATCTTCCCCATCAGCGACTTCAGCGGGAAGTGCTCCCTCGAATTCGTGAGCTACAAGATCGGCGAGAGCCGCTACGACGTCAAGGAATGCATCGCCAAGGGCCTCACCTACGCGGCGCCCCTGAAGATCGTGGTGCGGCTCGTCGTCTTCGACGCCGACCGGACAAGCGAGCAGAAGGTCATCCGGGACATCAAGGAGCAGGAGATCTACTTCGGCGAGATCCCGCTCATGACCGAAAACGGGACCTTCATCGTCAACGGCACCGAGCGGGTCATCGTGAGCCAGCTTCACCGCTCGCCGGGCATCTTCTTCGACCACGACAAGGGGAAGACCCACGCCAGCGGAAAGCTCATCTACTCGGCCCGCATCATCCCCATCCGGGGCTCCTGGCTCGACTTCGAGTTCGACGTGAAGGACCTCCTTTACGTACGCATCGACCGCCGCCGCAAGATGCCCGTTACGATCCTGTTAAAGGCCATGGGCAACACGACGGAAGACATCCTCAACTACTTCTACTCCATCGAGCGGGTCACCTTCGAGGACGGCAAGGTGTACCTCGACGTGGGTCCCTTCCTGGCCAACGAGAAGGCCCCCGAGGACATCGAGACGAAGGCCAAAGGCGGCGAGGTGATCGTGAAGAAGGGCCGCAAGATCACGAAGCTTGCCATCAAGCGGATGGACGAGCTCAAGATCAAGCGGATCCCCGTCAGCGAGGACTACCTCGTGGGCAAGGTGCTCTCCCGCAACGTCGCCGACGCCGGCACGGGCGAGATTCTCGCGCGCTGCAACCAGGAGCTCACGAAGGATCGCCTCGATCTCGTGAAGGCGAAGGGCATCCAGGAGCTGCAGTTCATCCACCTCGACGAGGACCGCACCAACGCCTCCGTCATGGAGACGCTGCTCACCGACAAGATCGAATCGGGCGACGAGGCCATCATAGAGATCTACCGCCGGCTCCGTCCGTCGAACCCGCCGACCCCCGAGACGGCCAAGCGGTTCTTCAAGAGCCTCTTCTTCGACCCCGAGACCTACGACATCTCCGACGTGGGCCGCGTGAAGATGAACTACAAGCTGCGGCTCGACGTGGCCGTCGACGTGACGACCCTGCTGAAGTCCGACATCCTCGAGGCCGTCAAGTACCTCATTAACCTCAAGCTCGGCGAGGGCGACTGCAGCGTCGACGACATCGACCACCTGGGCAACCGCCGCATCCGCTCCGTGGGCGAGCTGATCGAGAACCAGTACCGCATCGGCCTGATCCGCATGGAGCGGGCCATCAAGGAGAAGATGAGCCTTCAGGACGTGGAGACCATGATGCCCCACGACCTGGTGAACGCCAAACCGGTCTCGGCCGTAGTGAACGAGTTCTTCGGCTCGAGCCAGCTCTCCCAGTTCATGGACCAGACCAATCCGCTCTCCGAGATCACCCACAAGCGCAGGCTCTCCGCCCTGGGCCCCGGGGGACTCACCCGCGAGCGGGCGGGCTTCGAGGTCCGCGACGTCCACAACAGCCACTACGGGCGGATCTGCCCCGTGGAGACGCCGGAAGGCCCGAACATCGGCCTCATCGTGTCTCTGTCGACCTACGCGCGCGTCAACGAGTTCGGCTTCATCGAGACGCCCTACCGGGTGGTGGAAAACGCCCGCGCGCTCAGCGACATCAAGTTCCTTACGGCCATCGAGGAGGAGAAGTTCATCATCGCCCAGGCCGACGCCGATCTGGACTCCAAGAGCCGTTTCACGGAGCCCCTCATTTACGCACGCCGGGGCGGCGAGTTCGTCACCGTCATCCCCGAGGAAGTGGAGCTCATGGACGTCTCCCCGAACCAGCTCGTATCCGTGGCCGCCGCCCTCATCCCCTTCCTGGAGCACGACGACGCGAACCGCGCGCTCATGGGCTCCAACATGCAGCGCCAGGCCGTCCCGCTGCTGCGCCCCGAGGGGCCGCTGATCGGCACGGGGATGGAGTCGGTCGTGGCCAAGGACTCCGGTGCCGTCGTCACGGCGAAGCGCCCAGGGGCCGTGGAGAGCGTCGATGCCTCGCGCATCGTCGTCAAGTGCGACGAGGCCGAGCGCGGCAGCTTCGACACCGGTGTCGACATCTACAACCTGACGAAATACCAGCGCACCAACCAGGACACCTGCTTCAACCAGCGGCCCATCGTCGTGGCGGGCGACCGGGTGGAGGCCGGCGACATCATCGCCGACGGCCCGGCGACCCAGGACGGCGAGCTCGCACTGGGCCGCAACGTCATGGTCGCCTTCATGTCCTGGGGCGGTTACAACTACGAGGACTCCATCCTGGTGAGCGAGCGGATCGTGAAGGAGGACGTCTACACCTCGGTGCACATCGAGGAGTTCGAGACGATGGCCCGCGACACGAAGCTCGGCAAGGAGGAGATCACCCGCGATATCCCCAACGTGGGCGAGGAGGCCCTGCGCAACCTCGATGACAGCGGCATCGTCCGGATGGGCGTCTACGTCAAGCCCGGCGACATCCTCGTCGGGAAGATCACGCCCAAGGGCGAGACGACCCTGTCGCCCGAGGAGAAGCTCCTGCGGGCCATCTTCGGCGAGAAGGCGGGAGACGTGCGCGACACCTCGCTGCGGGTTCCCCCCGGCGTGGAGGGCATCGTCATCGACGCCAAGGTCTTCACCCGCAAGGGCGCCGAGAAGGACCGCCGCTCCCAGCAGATCGAGGAGGACGAGGTCCGCAGGATCTACCAGGACCGCGACGACGAGATCCGGATCATCTCCGAGACGGTGAAGAGCAAGATCTACGACCTGCTCGTCGGGAAGCTCTCCGCCGGGAAGCTCATCGACCCGAAGAAGAAGAAAACGGTCCTCAAGAAGGGCGAGGAGATCACCGCCGAGATCCTGGAAAAGATCCCCTTCAGCCTCTGGAAGAGCATTTCGCTCGAGGATGAGACCCTCGAGGAAAACCTCCGGGGCATGCTCGAGAACCTCGGCCGGAAGGTGGACCTCATCGAGGCCTACTTCGAGGAGAAAGTGGACAAGCAGAAGGCGGGCGACGAACTGCCCCCGGGCGTCATCAAGCTCGTCAAGGTCTACGTCGCCATCAAGCGCAAGCTCTCCGTGGGCGACAAGATGGCGGGCCGCCACGGCAACAAGGGCGTGCTGTCCAGGATCCTCCCCGAGGAGGACATGCCTTTCTTCGAGGACGGGACCCCCCTGGACATCATCCTGAACCCCCTGGGCGTTCCCTCCCGCATGAACGTGGGGCAGATCCTGGAGACCCACCTCGGCTGGGCCGCCAAGGAGATCGGCGACAAGATCAACGGCCTCTTCGAGAAGAACGCCGGCGTCGAGGCCCTCAAGAAGGAGATGAAGCGGATCTACAGCTCCGACGAGTTCACCCGGTTCATCGACGGGGCTTCGGAAGAGGAGACCCGCAACTTCGTGCGGCGCCTCAAGAAGGGCATCTCGGTCGCCACCCCGGTCTTCGATGGGGCCACTGAGGAGGAGATCCGCGACATGCTCGGCAAGGCGAACCTGCCGACCAAGGGGCAGGCCATCCTCTTCGACGGCCGCTCCGGCGAGCCCTTCGAGCAGCAGGTGACCGTCGGCATGATCTACATGCTCAAGCTGCATCACCTCGTGGACAACAAGATCCACGCCCGCTCCATCGGCCCTTACTCGCTCGTGACCCAGCAGCCCCTGGGCGGCAAGGCCCAGTTCGGCGGGCAGAGACTGGGCGAGATGGAGGTCTGGGCCATGGAGGCTTATGGCGCAGCCCACACCCTGCAGGAGTTCCTCACCGTGAAGTCCGACGACGTGGCGGGCCGCACAAGGATCTACGAGGCCATTGTCAAGGGCGAGCACTCGCTCGAGCCCGGGCTCCCCGAGTCCTTCAGCGTGCTCGTCAAGGAGCTCCAGAGCCTCTGCCTGGACGTGGAGCTGGTGGAGAAAGAATAAACAGGTGACAGGTAACAGGTGACAGGTGACAGGAACGGAGAGAATTCCTCTCTTCCCCTAGACCCTAGACCCGAAACCCTCGACCCTCAATATAAGGAGTACCAACGTGGAAGATATTTTCAGCTTTTTCGAAAAGCCGAAGGATCCCATCCGATTCAACGCCATCAAGATGTCCATCGCCTCCCCGGAGAAGATCGCTTCCTGGTCGCACGGCGAGGTGAAGAAGCCCGAAACGATCAACTACCGGACCTTCAAGCCGGAGCGCGACGGCCTGTTCTGCGCCAAGATCTTCGGGCCCGTGAAGGACTACGAGTGCCTCTGCGGCCGCTACAAGCGGATGAAGCACCGCGGAGTGGTCTGCGAAAAGTGCGGCGTCGAGGTCATCCAGTCGAAGGTCCGCCGCGAGCGGATGGGCCACATCACGCTGGCGGCTCCCGTGGCCCACATCTGGTTCCTGAAGAGCCTTCCCAGCCGGATCGGCAACTGCATCGACCTCTCCCTCAAGGAGCTGGAAAAGGTCCTCTACTTCGAGTCCTGGATCGTTCTCGACCCGAAGGACACGCCGCTCAAGAAGAAGGAACTCCTCTCGGAGGAGCGCTTCGTGGAGTGCCGCGAGAAGTACGGGGCCGACGGCTTCGTGGCCGGCATCGGCGCCGAGGCGGCCCGCACGCTCCTGCAGGAGATGGACCTGGAAAGCCTGGACGCGGAACTCAGGGCCGATCTCAAGGAGGCCACCTCCGACACGAAGAAGAAGAAGCTTGCCAAGAGGCTGCGCGTCGTCGAGGCGCTGCGCAAATCGGGCAACCGCCCCGAGTGGATGGTCCTCACGACGATCCCCGTGATCCCGCCGGACCTGAGGCCCCTGGTGCCCCTGGAGGGCGGGCGCTTCGCCACGTCGGATCTCAACGACCTGTACCGCCGCGTCATCAACCGCAACAACCGGCTCAAGCGGCTCATGGAGCTCAACGCCCCCGAGATCATCATCCGCAACGAAAAGCGGATGCTCCAGGAGGCCGTCGATGTGCTCTTCGACAACGGCCGGCGCGGCCGGGCCATCACAGGCTCCAACAAGCGCCCCCTTAGATCGCTGTCGGACATGCTGAAGGGAAAGCAGGGCCGCTTCCGCCAGAACCTGCTGGGCAAGCGCGTCGATTACTCGGGCCGCTCCGTCATCACCGTGGGGCCCGACCTGCGGCTCCATCAGTGCGGCCTTCCCAAGAAGATGGCCCTGGAGCTCTTCAAGCCCTTCATCTACAACCGCCTCATGGATAAGGGCTACGTGACGACGGTGAAGAGCGCCAAGAAGATGGTCGAGCGCGAAACGCCCGAGGTCTGGGACGCCCTGGACGAGGTGGTGCGCGAGTACCCCGTCATCCTCAACCGCGCTCCCACCCTGCACCGGCTGGGCATGCAGGCCTTCGAGCCCACACTCATAGAGGGCAAGGCCATCCAGCTCCACCCGCTCGTTTGCACGGCCTTCAACGCCGACTTCGACGGCGACCAGATGGCGGTCCACGTGCCGCTGTCCATCGAGGCGCAGGTGGAGAGCCGCGTGCTCATGATGTCGACGAACAACATCCTTTCGCCGGCCCACGGCAAGCCCATCATCGTGCCCAGCCAGGACATCGTCCTGGGGCTCTACTACATGACACGGGCCCGCTCGGGAAGCCGCGGCACCGACATGACCTTCGCGAACCCCGAGGAATTGCGCCAGGCCTTCGACTCGGGTGAGGTGGACCTCCAGGCCAAGGTGAAGGTCCGCATGAACGGGCACATCACCGAGACCACGGTGGGCCGCGTGCTCCTCTACGAGATCGTGCCGAAGGAGATTCCCTTCGAGGTCATCAACAAGGTCATGAACAAGAAGGAGGTCGCCAACCTGATCGACTTCTGCTACCGCTCCTGCGGCGACAAGGCCACGGTCATCCTGGCCGACCGCCTCAAAGACACGGGATTCAAGTATGCCACCGTCTCCGGGGCCTCCATCGCCATCTCCAACATGGTGATCCCTGCGGGCAAGAAGGACATCGTGGGCAAGGCCGACAAAGACGTCCTCGAGGTGCAGAAGCAGTACATGGACGGCCTCATCACCGACGGCGAGCGCTACAACAAGGTCATCGACATCTGGGCCCAGGCCACCGAGAAGGTCGCAGCCGAGATGCTCTCCTCCATCGGCAGCGAGGAGATCGAACTCGTGGACGGCAAGAAGCGAAGCCTCGAGAGCTTCAACCCCATTTACATGATGGCCGATTCGGGCGCCCGCGGCAGCGCGGCCCAGATCCGCCAGCTGGCCGGCATGCGCGGCCTCATGGCCAAGCCTTCCGGCGAAATCATCGAGACGCCCATCACGGCCAACTTCCGTGAGGGCCTCACGGTGCTGCAGTACTTCATCTCGACGCACGGCGCCCGCAAGGGTCTTGCCGACACGGCCCTCAAGACGGCCAATTCCGGCTACCTCACCCGCCGGCTTGTCGACGTGGCCCAGGACTGCACCATCCGCGAGGACGATTGCCGGACCCTCGACGGGATCTTCGTCCAGGCCCTCGTGGAGGGCGGCGAAATCATCGAGACGGCGGGCGAGCGTGTCCTGGGGCGCGTGGCCCTCGAGGACATCGTGGACCCCTTCACGGGAGAGGTGCTCGTCAAGGCCAACGAGGCGATCGACGAGGCGCTCGCGAAGCGACTCGATGACGCCGGGATCGAACGCGTCCAGATCCGCTCGGGGCTCACCTGCAAGTCCCGATTCGGCGTGTGCGCCAAGTGCTACGGCCGAGACCTCGCCCACGGGCACCTCGTCAACATCGGCGAGGCCGTGGGGATCATCGCGGCCCAGTCCATCGGCGAGCCGGGTACCCAGCTCACGATGCGGACCTTCCACATCGGCGGTACGGCCAAGTTTGAGGAGCACTCGACCCTGGAGGCCCGCCATGACGGGACGCTCAAATTCGTCAACATCAATTCCGTCAAGCGCGGCAAGGACCTCGTGGTCATGAACCGAAACGGCGAGATCCACGTCCTCGACGAGGAGGGCCGCAACCGCGGCAAGTACCCCATCCCCTACGGGGCCCATATCAAAGTCGGGGAAACCGCCAAGGTCAAACGCGGCGATCTGATCGCCGAGTGGGACCCCTTCTCCATTCCGATCCTCGCCGAGGTCCCCGGGACGGTGAAGTACGGTGACATCGTCGAAGGAAAGACCGTACAGGAGCAGGTCGACGAGGTGACGGGCCTTTCGAGAAAGGTCATCGTCGAGTTTACCGACGCCGACCTGCGGCCCCGCATCTCCATCAAGGACAAAGAGGGCAAGACGGCCAAGGTGGGTAGCACGGGGAGCACGGCCCGCTATCTGCTGTCCGTGGGCGTCAACATCGGCGTCAACGAAGGCGACCGGGTCGAGGCCGGCGACATTATCGCCAAGATCCCCCGCGAGACCACGAAGACGAAGGACATCACGGGCGGCCTGCCCCGCGTGGCAGAGCTCTTCGAGGCGAGAAAACCGAAGGAATTCGCAGTCATTTCCGAAATCGACGGGGTGGTCGCATTCGGCAAGGACGTCAAAGGCCGTCGCCGTGTCATCGTCACCCCCGACGTGGGAGACAAGAAGGAGTACCTCATCAACAAGGGCAAGCACATCACGGTGCAGGAAGGCGACCGGATCGCCGCCGGCGAGGCCCTCATGGACGGGGCCTCGAATCCCCACGATCTGCTCATGATCAAGGGGGAGAAGGAGCTGGCCCGCTACCTCGTGGACGAGGTCCAGGAGGTCTACCGCCTGCAGGGCGTGAAGATCAACGACAAGCACATCGAGATCATCGTCCGGCAGATGCTCCGCCGGGTGAGGGTTGCCGACCCCGGCGACACGACGTTCCTCGCCGACGAGCAGGTCGAGAAGGGCCGCTTCCAGGAGGAAAACGACCGGGTCATGGAAAAGGGCGGCAAGCCCGCCATCGGCGAGCCCATCCTGCTGGGGATCACGAAGGCGTCGCTTTCGACGCAGAGCTTCATCTCGGCGGCCTCCTTCCAGGAGACGACACGCGTGCTCACCGAGGCGGCGCTGGCCGGAAAGATCGACTACCTGCGCGGAATCAAAGAGAATGTAATCATGGGCCGTCTCATCCCGGCCGGCTCCGGGCTTCCGCTGTACAAGAAGCTCGGCATGGTGGTCGAGGGGGTTGGCGAAGAAAGTGAGCAGGAGCAGCAGAAAACACTTGACATCCAGGCGGCTAATTGATAGAAAATCAAGCTTTCGCAAGACCCTTCAATTTGGACAGAAAGGGATAGAAGGAGTTTCATGCCGACGATCAACCAGTTAGTGCGAAAAGGCAGGCAGCAGGTCCGGAAGAAGACGACAGCCCCTGCGCTGGTATCTTGCCCGCAGCGGCGCGGTGTCTGTGTCCGCGTCTACACGACCACACCCAAGAAGCCCAATTCGGCGCTGCGCAAGGTGGCACGTGTTCGTCTCACCAGCGGCTACGAAGTGACCGCCTACATCCCGGGCATCGGCCACAACCTCCAGGAGCACTCGGTCGTGCTCGTGCGGGGTGGCCGCGTGAAGGACCTTCCCGGCGTTCGTTACCACATCGTCCGGGGCACCCTGGATGCCGTCGGCGTTCAGGACCGCAAGCAGAGCCGCTCGAAATACGGCGCCAAAAAGCCGAGCTGATAGGGTTAGCAGAATGCCAAGACGACGAGAGATACAGAAACGAAAGATCACGCCCGATGCGAAGCACGGCAGCGTGCTCGCGGCGAAGTTCGTCAACAGCCTGATGAAGCAGGGCAAGAAGAGCACCGCCGAGAGCATTCTCTACGGGGCTTTCGACATCATTGAGAAGCGGATGAAGGATGCTCCGCTGGGTGTCTTCGAGAAGGCCCTCGACAACGTGAAGCCGGTTATCGAGGTGCGCTCCCGCCGTGTCGGCGGCGCCACCTACCAGGTTCCCACGGAAGTGGCCCCGGGCCGAAGACAGGCCCTGGCTTTCCGCTGGATCATCTCCAACTCCATGTCCCGGGCGGAGAAGACGATGCGGGAAAAGCTCGCCGGCGAACTCATGGACGCAGCACAGAACCGGGGCGCCTCCGTGAAGAAGCGCGAGGACGTCCACAAGATGGCCGAGGCCAACAAGGCCTTCGCCCATTATAGATTCTAGACAACAGCTCTTTCACAACATCAGGGTGTTTCAGCGTGGCACGGGAGACGGCACTACAGAATGTCCGTAATATCGGCATCATGGCTCACATTGATGCGGGTAAAACGACCGTGACCGAGCGCATCCTCTACTACACGGGCATCTCCTACAAGATGGGGGAAGTCCACGACGGCACCGCCGTGATGGACTTCATGGAGCAGGAACAGGAACGGGGAATCACGATCACCTCCGCCGCCACGACATGCTCCTGGCGCAACTGCCGCGTCAACATCATCGACACGCCGGGCCACGTGGACTTCACGATCGAGGTGGAGCGTTCGCTCCGCATTCTCGACGGTGCCGTGGCGCTGTTCACGGCCGTCGAGGGCGTCGAGCCCCAGTCCGAGACCGTGTGGAGGCAGGCCGACCGATACCGGGTGCCCCGCATCGCCTTCATCAACAAGATGGACCGTGTGGGGGCCGACTTCGCCAAGGCCGTCGAGATGATCCGGGAGAGGCTGGGCGCCAATGCCGTGCCGATCCAGATTCCCATCGGAGCAGAGGACAGCTTTCGCGGGATCGTCGATCTTGTCGGCATGCAGGCGATGATGTACGACGTCGACGGCCTCGGGGCAGAGTTCTCCATCCAGGCCATTCCGGCCCAGATCGGGGAAGAGGCCCGGCAAGCCCGGGAGCGCCTCATCGAGTCCCTGGCCGACTTCGATGACGGGATCGCGAAGAAATACCTGGAAGGCGAAGCGGTCTCCCGTGAGGAGATCCTGCCCGCCCTCCGGAGACAGACCCTCTCCATGAAGGTCGTCCCGGTGTGCTGCGGCGCCGCTTTCAAGAACAAAGGGATCCAGCCGCTCCTGGACGCGGTCGTCGATTTCCTCCCCTCGCCTGCGGATCTGCCGCCGGTGGTGGGAAAGGGGAAAAAAGACGCCGAGGTCCTGCGGGTGGCAAGCGACGACGAGCCTTTCGCTGCGCTCGCTTTCAAAATTGTCACGGACCCCTACGTTGGGCAGCTGACCTACTTCCGGGTCTACTCGGGAGTGCTCAACGCGGGTTCCTACATTTTCAACGCAACGAAGAAAAAACGAGAGCGCATCGGCCGCATCCTCAAGATGCACGCCAACAAGCGCGAGGACATCAAGGAAGCCCGCACGGGCGACATCGTGGCCGCCGTGGGCCTCTCGTCGACGACGACGGGCGACACGCTCTGCAGTCCCGGTGAGCTGATCGTGCTCGAGACCCTGAGCTTTCCCGAACCGGTCATCGCCATCGCCATCGAGCCGAAGACGAGGGCCGACGAGGAGAAGATGGGGGTCGCCCTGGACAAGATCCAGAAGGAGGACCCCTCCTTCAGAGTCCGGGTGGACCGGGAAACGGGGCAGACGCTGATCTCGGGGATGGGCGAGCTCCACCTGGAAATCATCGTGGACCGCCTATCACGGGAGTTCGGCCTGGGCGCCAACATCGGCACGCCGCAGGTGGCCTACAAGGAGACGATCCGCAAGGCTGTCCGAACGGAAGGGAAGTTCGTCCGGCAGTCCGGGGGCCGGGGCCAGTTCGGCCATGTGTGGCTCGAGGTCGCGCCCAACGAGAGCGGCAAGGGGCTCCTTTTTGAAAACAAGATCGTCGGCGGCGCGGTCCCCCGAGAGTTTATCCCGGCCGTCGAAAAGGGAATCATCGAGGCGATGGAGGAGGGGGTGCTGGCCGGCTACCCCATCGTGGATGTAAAAGTGGCCGTCGTGGACGGTTCCTACCACGAGGTGGATTCGTCGGAGCTGGCATTCAAGATCGCCGCCTCCATGGGATTCAAGAGCGGGGTGAAGCGGGCCCACCCGGTCCTGCTGGAGCCCATTATGTCCGTCGAGGTCATCGTCCCCAAGGAATACCTGGGGGACGTGATCGGGAATCTGACCTCGCGGCGCGGAAAAATCGTTTCGATCGAGTCCAGGCCGGGCTCCGAGGCGATCCAGTCCGAGGTGCCGCTCGCCGAGATGTTCGGCTACGCCACGGACCTGCGGTCCAAGACCCAGGGACGGGCCACCTACACGATGCAGTTTTTGAACTACGCGACCGTGTCGGAGGAGAAGGCCAAGGACATCATAGAAAAGAAAGAATTGAGGCACAGGGCCAATTAACTCAACATCGATTGATACGGAATGAATGAAGGAGGTAACTGGAGATGGCTAAGAAAAAATTCGAAAGGACGAAGCCGCATGTCAATATCGGGACGATTGGACACGTCGACCACGGTAAGACCACATTGACCGCTGCGATCACGAAGCACCTCGCTTCCAAGGGATTGGCCCAGTTTATGTCCTTTGATATGATCGACAACGCGCCCGAGGAAAAGGAGCGCGGCGTGACCATCAATATCGCCCACGTGGAGTACGAGACGGCCAAGCGCCACTATGCGCACGTCGACTGCCCGGGGCACTCCGACTACATCAAGAACATGATCTCGGGCGCGGCCCACATGGACGGCGCCATCCTCGTCGTGGCGGCCTCCGAAGGCCCCATGCCCCAGACGCGCGAGCACATCCTGCTGGCCCGCCAGGTGCAGGTTCCCTACATGCTCGTCTTCATGAACAAGGTGGACCTCGTCGACGACCCCGAGCTTCTCGACCTCGTCGAGCTCGAGCTCAGGGAGCTGCTCACGAAGTACGCCTTCCCCGGCGACAAGACGCCCATCATCCGCGGCTCCGCCCTCAAGGCCCTGGAGAGCGATGATGCCAACTCGCCCGAAGCCAAGTGCGTCTTCGAGCTCATGGATGCCGTCGACAGCTACATCCCCGAGCCGAAGCGCGACCTCGACAAGCCCTTCCTGATGCCCGTCGGCGACGTCTTCAGCATCGCTGGCCGCGGCACCGTCGTGACGGGCCGCGTGGACCGCGGGATCGTCCGGACGGGCGACGAAGTGGAAATCGTCGGCATCCGGCCGACCTTCAAGACGGTGTGCACGGGCGTCGAGATGTTCCGCAAGACCCTCGACGAGGGGCGCGCCGGCGACGACATCGGCGTGCTGCTGCGCGGGACGAAGCGCGAAGAAGTGGAGCGCGGACAGGTCGTGGCCAAGCCCGGCTCGATCACGCCCCACACGAAGTTCAAGGCCCAGGTCTACGTCCTGACGAAGGAAGAGGGCGGGCGCCACACGCCGTTCTTCACCGGCTACCGGCCCCAGTTCTACTTCCGCACCACCGACGTGACGGGTGTCACCTCCCTTCCGGCGGGCGTCGAGATGATCATGCCCGGCGACAACGTGGAGATGGAAGTGGTCCTCATCACCCCCATCGCCATGGAGCTGCAGCTCCGGTTCGCCATCCGCGAGGGCGGCAAGACCGTGGGCGCCGGCGTCATCAGCGAGATCATCGAGTAAGCGAGGTTAGATAACAGCTCATGGCTGATCAGAAGATTCGAATCCGTCTGAAGGCGTACGACTACAAGCTGCTGGACCGGTCCGCCGAGGACATCGTGGATACGGCGAAACGCACGGGCGCCCGCGTTGCGGGCCCCATCCCGCTTCCCACGATGATCAACAAGTTCTGCGTGAACCGCTCGCCCCACGTGGACAAGAAGTCCCGGGAGCAGTTCGAGGTCCGGACTCACAAGCGGCTCATCGACATCATTGATCCCACACAGGCCACGGTGGACGCCCTGATGAAACTGGATTTGTCCGCCGGTGTTGACGTGGAAATCAAGTTGTAACGCGTGACGACACGGAGATGGACGGGTTGTCCTCAGGTCCATCTCCTTTTTCGTCCTCTCACGCACAGCGACGCGGAAGTGGATGCTATGGAAAAGGGATTGATCGGAAGAAAGTTGGGGATGACGCAGATCTTCGCCGCCGACGGGGCCTCGGTTCCCGTCACGGTGATCGAGGCGGGCCCCTGTGTCGTGATACAGAAAAAGACCGAAGAGACGGACGGCTACAACGCCATCCAGCTCGGGTTTGACCGCAAACGGCAGAAAAACGTGACGAAGCCCCTGCAGGGCCACTTCGCAAAAGCCGACCGGGGGTTCTTCCGGGTGCTGCGCGAGTTCAAGACCCAGGCGGCCGTCGAGCTCGAGCCGGGGCAGGAACTGACGGCGTCCATCTTCGCGGTGGGCGATTTCGTCGATGTCACCGGGACGAGCAAGGGCCGGGGATTTGCCGGCGGTGTGAAACGGCACGGCTTCCGCGGCGGCAAGGCAAGCCACGGCTCCATGTTCCACCGGGCGCCCGGCTCCATCGGGGCCAGCGCCGCTCCCTCCCGCGTGTTCAAGGGGCAGCGGCTTCCGGGTCACATGGGCGACGTGCGCAAGACGGTGCAGAACCTCCTCATCATGGGGGTGCGCCCCGAGTTGAACGTCATTCTCGTGAAGGGGGCCGTCCCGGGAAGCAAGAACGGGATCGTCGTGATCAAGAACGCCGTCAAAAAGAGCTGAGAAACAACTGGAGTGAATGAAGCCATGCCGGTGGTGAGTGTATACGATATCAAGAAAAACAAGGTGGCCGAGGTGGCGCTGAACGACGCCGTCTTCGGGGCCGAGGTCAACCGGGACGTCATCTACGAGGTCGTCCGGATGCAGATGGCCGCGAAGCGGCAGGGCACCCATGACACCAAGGAGCGCAGCGAAATCCGCGGCGGCGGCAAAAAGCCCTGGCGCCAGAAAGGAACCGGACGGGCCCGCGCGGGTACGACCCGTTCCCCCCTCTGGAGAGGCGGCGGCACGGTCTTCGGGCCCACCCCCCGCGATCACTCTTTCACGGTGCCCAAAAAGGTTCGCAGGCTCGCCCTCATCTCGGCGCTCAGCATGAAGGTGAAGGAGGAGAAGCTCCTGGTGCTGAAGGATTTCCCGCTGGCCGAGGTGAAGACGAAGAAATTCAAGGAGGTCCTCGACCTCTTCGGGCTCAAGAAGACCCTCGTCGTGATCGACCGCGCAAGCGAGGTCCTCGAGAAGTCCTCCCGGAACCTCCCCGATGTGAAAATGATGCGATGCGAGGGCATCAACGTCTACGACCTCCTGAAGTACGACAGCCTCGTGCTTCTGGAGCCCTCGATCCAAAAAATAGAGGGGGCGCTGGCATAATGGAACTCCATCAGATCATCCGACGGCCGCTCGTGACCGAAAAGACGACCGTCATGCGCGAAGGCAACCAGTACATCTTCGAAGTGGACCCGCGCGCCAACAAGATCGAGATCGAGAAGGCCGTGGAGAAGCTCTTCAAGGTGAAGGTGATCGACGTGCGGACCCTGAACGTTTTGGGGAAGGGGAAGCGCTATGGGCGCCTCATGGGAAAGAAGAGCGACTGGAAGAAGGCCATAGTCACCGTGGCGCCCGGCAGTACGATCGAGATATTCGACAAAGTCTAGGATAAGGACAACGACCGATGGCGATCAAGACCATGAAGCCGACAACACCGGCCCGAAGGTACCAGACCTACTCGACCTTCGAGGAGATCACCTCTGCGGGGCCCGAGAAGGGCCTCACGAAGCCGGTCAAGAAAACGGGCGGCCGAAACAACGCCGGCCGCGTGACGAGCCGCCACCGCGGCGGCGGGCACAAGCGCAAGTACCGCGTGGTGGACTTCCGCCGCGAGAAGACGGATATTCCGGCGAAGGTGAAGACCATCGAGTACGACCCGAACCGCTCGGCGCGGATTGCACTCGTGAGCTACGCCGACGGGGAGAAGCGCTACATCGTGGCCCCCGTGGACCTCAAGGTGGGTGACCCGGTCATCACCAGCGCCTCCGCCGACATCAAGCCCGGCAACACCATGCCGATGCGAAATGTCCCCCTGGGCTCGCTCATCCACAATATCGAGCTTCGCCCCGGAAAGGGCGCCCAGATGGTACGCTCCGCCGGCACCTATGCGCAGCTCATGGCCAAGGAAGGCGCCTATGCGCAGGTGAGGCTCCCCTCCGGCGAGGTCCGGAAGGTCCACATCGAGTGCAAGGCCACCATCGGCCAGGTGGGCAACGTGACGCACGAAGGCATCAGCGTCGGCAAGGCGGGACGGACCCGCTGGGCGGGCAAGCGCCCGAAGGTGCGCGGTGTGGCCATGAACCCCATCGATCACCCGATGGGCGGCGGCGAGGGCAAGACCTCGGGCGGCCGACACCCCTGCACCCCCTGGGGCGTGCCGACCAAGGGCTACAAGACGCGCAAGAACAAGACCACGGACAAATACATCATCAAGAAGAGGGATAAGAAATAGTGGCACGCTCAGTCAAGAAAGGTCCGTACATCGAGGCGAAGCTTGCGGAGAAGGTCCGGAGAGCCGATGCGGGCGGGGACCGGGGGGTCATCAAGACCTGGTCACGCCGCTCCACCGTCACCCCGGAGTTCATCGGGCACACCTTTGCCGTGCACAACGGCAAGAAGTTCATCCCCGTGTTCGTCACGGAGAACATGGTGGGCCACAAGCTCGGGGAGTTCGCGCCGACGAGGACGTTCTACAGCCACGCCGGCGACCGCAAGACCAAGGTGCGCAAGTAATCGCCGCTGGCGGTGAAACCGGAAAACCGGAGATAGGTACGTCATGGAAGCAAAAGCTGTAGCAAAGTTCGTGAGGATATCGCCGCAGAAAGCGAGGCTCGTCGTCGACCTCGTCCGGGGGATGAAGGTCGAGGAGGCCGGCCGGGTCCTGGCGTTTTCGCGCAAGCGCGCCGCCGGGCTCGTCGGGAAGGTGCTCAAGAGCGCCCTGGCCAACGCGACGCAGAACCCGAACATCGACGAGAAGATCCTCTACGTGAAAGAGATCTTCGTGGACCAGGGACCGGCCCTGAAGCGACACAAGGCCAAGACCATGGGACGCGTGGCGCCCATCAAGCGCCGGATGAGCCATATCACCGTCGTACTCGACGAGCAGTAGCGCGAAGGAGGATTTCATCTTGGGTCAGAAGGTAAACCCGATCGGATTGAGGCTGGGGATCAACAAGGGCTGGAGCTCGAAGTGGTTCGCCGAGAAAAAGTACGGCGACCTCGTCCACCAGGACATCAAGCTCCGAAAGTTCCTGAAGAAAAAATTCTACCACGCGGGCATCTCGAAGATCGAGATCGAGCGGGCCGCCGACAAGGCGAAGGTGAACATCCATGCCGCCCGCCCCGGCATCATCATCGGCAAGAAGGGATCCGAGATCGAGAAGCTCAAGAAGGACCTCGACGGCATGACGGGCGGCGAGACGATCATCAACATCATGGAAGTCCGCAAGCCCGAGATCGACGCCCAGCTCGTGGCCGAGAACGTGGCCCTGCAGCTCGAACGGCGGATCGCATTCCGGCGGGCCATGAAGAAGAGCGTCACCTCCGCCCTGAAGTTCGGCGCCAAGGGCATCCGCATCACCTGCGCGGGCAGGCTGGGCGGCGCGGAGATGTCCCGGACGGAATGGTACCGCGAGGGCAAGGTACCCCTGCACACCCTGCGGGCCGACATCGACTACGGCTTTGCCGAGGCGCGGACGACCTACGGGGCCATCGGGGTCAAGGTGCTCATCTACCACGGGGACGTGCTGCCCGACAAGAAGCAGACCAGCGCCTAGTGCAGCAGGGACAGGTTACGAGGAGACATAGACGATGTTAAGCCCGAAACGAATCAAGTACAGAAAGCTCCAGAAGGGGAACCTGGGCGGCAAGGCCACCCGGGGAAGCCAGGTCTCTTTCGGCGAGTACGGTCTCCAGGCCCTGGCGCCGGGCCGGATCACGGCCCAGCAGATCGAGGCCGCCCGTGTCGCCATGACGCGCCACATCAAGCGCGGAGGCAAAATCTGGATCCGGATATTCCCCCACAAGTCCTTCACGAAAAAGCCCGCCGAGACCCGCATGGGAAAGGGCAAGGGCGCCCCGGAAGGGTGGATCGCGATCGTGAAGCCCGGCACCGTGATGTACGAAATGGAAGGCGTGACCCTGGACGTGGCCAAGGAGGCCTTTCGGCTGGCGGCCAACAAGCTGTCCATTCCGACGAAATTTCTAACGAGGGATATCTTCGATGAAGATTAAGGAAATCAGGGATCTCAGCATCGATGAGCTCCAGGTGAAACATCGGGACCTCACGGACGAGCTCTTCAAGTTGAAAATCCGGCACACGACGGGGCAGCTGGACTCCCCCGCGGCGCTGAAGAATGTCCGCAGGGACATCGCCCGCATCAAAACCGTCATGAAGCGGAAGGAGTTGCAGAAATAGGTATGGACCAGAGGGGCAACAAGCGGACCATCAAGGGAGTCGTCGTCAGCAACAAGATGGACAAGACCGTCGTCGTGAAGACGGAGCGGCTCGTCAAGCATGCGGGCTTCCGGAAGTACATGCGGCAGCACCAGAAGTACAAGGCCCATGACGAGCGCAACGAGTGCGGCATCGGCGACACGGTCATGATCGTGGAGTCCCGTCCTCTGAGCCGGGATAAGCGCTGGAGAGTGCGCGAGATCCTGGAGAAGGCGAAGTAGCCCGGGGTCGCAAACAGGCAGGGTAGAAACGGGGTGTCGATATGATTCAGATGCGAACCATTTTGAATGCCGCAGATAACTCGGGCGCAAAGAAGGTGTCCTGCATCGGCGTGCTGGGAGGATCGCGGAAGCGTTTTGCCACCGTGGGGGATGTGATCACGGTTTCCGTCAAGGAGGCCATCCCCAACGCGAAGGTGAAGAAGGGCGACGTCATGAAGGCCGTTGTCGTCCGGACGAAGAAAGAGGTCCGGCGGCCCGACGGGACGTTCCTGAAATTCGATGACAACTCGGCGGTGCTCATCAACAACCAGATGGAGCCCGTGGGAACGCGCATCTTCGGGCCCGTGGCCCGCGAGCTTCGCGCCAAGCAGTTCATGAAGATCATCTCGCTGGCTCCGGAAGTGCTGTGAGCCGCAGGGAACAGGAAACGACCATGCAGACGAACCGATTGAAAAAAGGCGACACGGTCAAAATCATCGCCGGCAGGGAAAAGGGCAAGACCGGCAAGGTCACGAAGATCCTCGCCGACGGGAAACGAGTCGTGATCGAGAAGCTCAACATGATCAAGCGGCACCAGCGGCCCGATCAGAAGAGCAAGGGAGGGATCATGGAGAAGGAGGCCCCACTGGACGCCTCCAACGTCACTCCCGTTTGCGCGAAGTGCGCGACCGGTGTCCGCGTCGGGTTCAAGACCCTCGAGGACGGCAAGAAGGTGCGGGTGTGCCGCAAGTGCAACGAGCAACTCGACCAATAACAGACTGTTGAAAAACGACCGTCTGCGGCGTTTCCCTCGTCCCTCGGCGTTCAACGTACACAACAGTGCGCCTCACGCCTCGGGATGTCGGGGGCCTGGCATCCGGCCCTTTTTGAACAGTCTGCAGATGAACGGAATGAATTATTTTTAAAGCTCGGTTAACCGGGGATAGAGACCAATGGCAAGACTGAAAGAGTACTACAAGAGCGAAGTCGTCCCGGCCATGATGAAGCAGTTCGGGTACACGAGCACCATGCAGGTGCCCCGGCTGGAGAAGATCATTGTGAACATGGGCCTGGGCGAGGCAATTCAGAACGTCAAGATCCTCGAGAGCGCGTCGGCGGAGATCGGAGCCCTCACGGGCCAGAAAGCGGTGATCACGAAGGCCCGCAAGTCCATCGCCACCTTCAAACTGCGCAAGGGCATGTCCATCGGAAGCATGGTCACCCTTCGCCAGGAGCGCATGTACGAGTTCTTCGACCGGTTGGTGAACGTGGCCCTCCCCCGAATCCGTGACTTCCGGGGCATTTCGCCCAGTTCCTTCGACGGCCGCGGCAACTTCGCCATGGGGATCAAGGAGCAGTTCATCTTCCCCGAGATCGACTACGACAAGATCGACAAGGTCAAGGGCATGAACGTGGTCATCGTCACGACGGCAAGGACCGATGAGGAAGCCCGGCAACTCCTGAAGCTCATGGGGATGCCCTTCAAGAATTAGGATTCAAAACGGAGGAACACCTTGGCAAAGAAATCCTTGATTGCAAAAGCGAAGCGGACGAAGAAATTCTCCGTCCGAGAGTACAATCGCTGCCCGATCTGCGGTAGGCCCCGTGCGTACTACCGCAAGTTCAACATGTGCCGCATCTGCCTGCGCAAGTATGCATCGTGGGGAGAAATCCCGGGCGTGATCAAGTCGAGCTGGTAGACAGCGAGGAGACGCTTTTATGGGTATGACCGATCCTATTGCGGATATGATGACGAGAGTCCGTAACGCCAACCGGATGAAATTCCGGAGCGTGAACGCCCAGCTCTCGAGGGTGAACCTGGAGATCGTGAAGGTCCTGAAGCGGACCGGCTACATCAGCGGGTTCGACGTGAAGAAGGACCAAAACAAGAAGGACATCCTCAAGATCTACCTCAAGTACACGGACACGAAGGAGCGCGTCATCCAGGACCTTCAGCGTGTGAGCAAACCGGGCCGGCGGATCTACGTTTCGAGCAAGAAAATCCCCAAGGTGTTCAACGGGTTCGGGGTGGCCATCGTGTCGACGCCCCGGGGGATCATGACGGACAAGGAAGCCAGGCTGCAGAACGTGGGCGGCGAGATCATCTGCAACATCTGGTAAGCCCAAGTCAGGAGAGACATCCATGTCACGAATCGGGAAAAAAATCATCGCCCTGCCGGACAAGGTGACGGTCGCGGTGGCCGGCGGCGAGATCAAGGTCTCGGGACCCAAGGGGAATCTCTCGAGGGCGCTGCCCCGGGACATCGAGATCGTTCAGGAGGGAAAGACCCTCGCCGTGAAGACCACCCACGAGGGCCGGCGGGGCGGGGCCCTGCATGGCCTGAATCGGACCCTCATCGCCAACATGGTCACGGGGGTGAGCGCGGGCTTTACGAAGGGCCTCGAGATCTCCGGCGTGGGCTTCCGCGCGGAGCTGGCGGGCACGACGCTCAAGCTGTTCGTGGGCTACTCGGTGCCCATCACCTACGAGGTTCCGGAGGGGATCACCGTGAAGGTCGAGAAACTGATAAACCTCACCGTTTCCGGTATCGACAAGGAACTGGTGGGCCGCGTTGCCGCAGAGATCCGGGGCAAACGCAAACCCGAGCCTTACAAGGGCAAGGGGATTCGTTACGCGGGCGAAGTCGTGCGGCGCAAGGTCGGCAAGTCCGCAGGCGCGTAAGGCGTTGCGGTTCATAACCCACTCATCGCAAAGAGGGCAGAACATTGTTATCGTCAGCCAAGAAGATCCAGAAGGTCAGGGATAAGCGCAAGAAGCGCATCCGGGGCAAGGTTGCCGGCACGGCCGAACGTCCTCGCCTTGCCGTGTTCCGCAGTGCCCGGCACATCTACGTTCAGGCCGTCGACGACGGGGCGGGACGCACGGTGGCCGAGGCTTCCACGCGCAGCAAGGAGATCGTCGAGACGATCGCGAAGATGAAGAAGACGGCCGCCGCCGCTGAGGTGGGCAAGCTCATGGCGAAGAAGCTTCTGGCCATGAAGATCGACGCGGCCGTGTACGACCGCGGCTCCTTCCTCTATCACGGCCGGGTGAAAGCCCTGGCCGATGGCGCAAGGGAAGCCGGATTGAAATTCTAGACACCGAAACGCTTGAAGAGGGAGTTACCGTTGGACAGGGACAGAAAAGAATTCATGGTGGAAGAAACGGAGATCCTGGACCGTGTCGTGGCCATCAACCGGACGGCCAAGGTCGTCAAGGGCGGCCGTCGGTTCAGATTCAGCGCCATCGTCGTCGTCGGCGACGGCAAAGGTTCCGTCGGCGCAGGTCTGGGCAAGGCCAACGAGGTTCCCGAGGCGATCCGCAAGGGGATGGAGAAGGCCCGCAAGAGCATGGCGAAGGTCTCCATCAGCAATCGCACGATCCCCCACGAGATTGTCGGGGAATTCGGTGCGGGCCGGGTCATGCTGAAGCCCGCCTCGGAAGGAACGGGCCTTATCGCAGGCGGTGCCGTTCGTGCCGTGCTGGAAGTGGCCGGTGTGCAGAACGTGCTCACGAAGTGCCTGGGCTCCCACAACCCCCACAACCTCGTCAAGGCGACCCTCAACGGGCTCCGCAGGCTTCGAACCGCCGGCCAGATTGCGGCGTTGAGGGGCAAAGACGTGGCGGACATCTAGACGATTCCCGGAAGGAACGGACCGTGGAAAAGAAACTGAAGATTACACTGGTGAAGAGCTACATCGGGCGGCCCGAGAAGCAGCGCAAGGTGCTGCGCGGGATGGGGCTTGTCCGGATGAACCGGAGCGTGACGCTCAAGGACACCCCCGAGATCAGGGGAATGGTCGGCAAGGTGAGCCATCTTGTTGCCGTAGAAGAAATCAGCGGGTGAACGCAATGAATCTGAGCGAACTGAGGCCCCCCGAGGGCTCGAGGAAGAAGAGAAAGAGGATCGGCCGCGGCGACGGTTCCGGCCACGGCGGGACCTCCACGAAGGGGCACAAGGGCCTCAAGGCCCGCTCGGGCCACAACTCCAGGCCGGGCTACGAGGGAGGCCAGATGCCGCTTTCGCGCCGGCTCCCCAAGAAGGGCTTCAAGAACCTCTTCCGCAAGGAGATCGTCATCGTCAACCTCGGTGAGCTCAACCGCTTCTCCGGCGAGGTTCCCGTCGATGCGGCGGCCCTGCTGGCAGGCGGCGTGATCCGGAAGACGGGCGACGGGATCAAGATCCTCGCCAAGGGGACGATCGAGAAGGCCCTCACCGTGAGGGTGAATGCCATCAGCCAGGCCGCGAAGGAGAAGATCGAGGCGGCCGGCGGCAAGGTCGAAGTCATCGGGTAAAAGGATATCGGATTTGATCGGTGGACTGAAAAACATACAGAAGATCCCGGAGCTCCAGAAGCGTATCGCATTCACGTTCCTGCTGTTGGGCGTTTACCGGGTCGGGGCCCATGTGCCCACGCCCGGCATCGATACGACGGCTCTGGCCGCATTTTTCGACCAGGCCAAGGGGTCCCTCCTGGGGCTCTTTGACCTGTTTGCGGGAGGGGCTCTCAGCAATCTCTCGGTGTTTGCGCTGGGGATCATGCCCTACATCAGCGCCTCCATCATCCTGCAGCTGCTCACGATCGCCATTCCGCACCTGGAGAGGCTGTCGAAGGAAGGCGAGGCCGGGCGCCGCAAGATCACCCAGTACACCCGTTACGGGACGGTGGTCCTTTCCCTCATCCAGGGATTCGGGATCGCCGTGGGCCTCGAGAACATGGCGGGACCGACGGGCGCCTCCATCGTGATCGCCCCCGGCTGGGGATTCCGCATGATGACGGTCATCACGCTCACGGCGGGCACGGCCTTCATCATGTGGCTGGGCGAACAGATCACCGAGCGCGGGATCGGCAACGGGATCTCGCTCATCATCTTTGCCGGCATCGTCTGCCGGGGCCCGGAGGGCGTGATCAACACCTTCCGGCTCGTGTCCACGGGGGAAATGGGAATCCTGGCCGTGATCTTCCTGGCCGTATTCATGGTGGCCGTCGTCGGCTTCATCGTGTTCATGGAGACGGGGCAGCGGCGCATTCCCGTGCAGTATGCGAAGCGGATCGTGGGGAGAAAAATGTACGGCGGACAGACGACGCATCTGCCGCTCAAGATCAACACGTCGGGCGTCATCCCGCCCATTTTCGCGTCGTCGATCATCATGTTCCCGGCAACCCTGGCCCAGTTCATCCCGCACCCGTGGATGAAGTGGGTGTCCGACTCGCTGGTCCCGGGGGGCTTTTTCTACGAGACGCTCTACGTCGCATTCATCGTCTTTTTCTGCTTCTTCTACACGGCCGTCGTGTTCAACCCGACGGATGTGGCGGAGAACATGAAGAAGCACGGGGGGTTCGTGCCGGGCATCCGGCCGGGGAAGAAAACGGCCGAGTACATCGACCACGTGCTGAGCCGCCTGACCTTCAGCGGGGCCATCTATGTCTCCGCGGTCTGTGTGCTGCCGAGCATCCTCATGGTCTACTTCAACGTGCCCTTCTACTTCGGCGGGACGGCACTGCTGATCATTGTGGGCGTGGCCCTCGACACGGCGGGGCAGATCGAGACTCATCTGTTGGCGCGGCAGTACGAGGGGTTCCTCAAGAAAGGGCGCCTGGCGAAGCGGCGATAAGGAGAACGGATCATGATCATCTTGAAATCTCGCTCCGAGATTGAAAAGATGAGGAAGAGCAACACCATCGTCGCCGTGATCCTGGAGGAACTCAGGAAGAAGATCAGGCCGGGGGTCAAAACGATCGAACTGGACAGGCTGAGCGAGGAGCTGGCCCTGAAAAAGGGCGCCCGGCCGGCCTTCAAGGGATACCGGGGTTACCCCTACTCCCTGTGCGCGTCCGTCAACAGCGAGGTGGTGCACGGGATGCCCTCGGACAAGGAGTTGAAGGAGGGCGACATCGTCAGCCTGGATTTCGGCATCCTCAACGACGGCTACTACGGGGATGCAGCGGTAACGGTGCCTGTGGGGGAGATCACCCCCGCGGCCAAGCGGCTGCTCAGGGTGACGGAAGAGGCTCTTTACAGGGGCATCGCGGAGGTCAAGGCGGGAAATCGCATCGGTGACATCTCCGCTGCCATTCAGGGTCACGTCGAAGCCTCGGGCTACTCCGTGGTCCGCGATCTCGTCGGGCACGGCATCGGCAAAAGCCTCCACGAGGACCCGCAGGTCCCCAACTACGGGTCGAGCGGCCGGGGGGTCGAGTTGAAGCCGGGCATGGTCTTCGCCATCGAGCCCATGGTCAACGAGGGGACCTATCGGGTGGAGATCCTCCGCGACGGCTGGACGGTGGTGACGGCTGACGGGAAGCTGTCGGCCCATTTCGAGCACTCAGTGGCCATTACGGAAAACGGGCCGGTCATCCTGAGCAGGATCGGCTGAGCGCAGGGAGCATATGGCAAAAGAAGAACCTATCGAGGTGGAAGGCACGGTCATCGAGACTCTGCCGAACGCCATGTTCCGGGTGGAACTGGAAAACGGGCACCGCGTGCTCGCCCACATCTCGGGAAAGATGCGGATGCATTTCATCAAGATCCTCCCGGGCGACAAAGTGACCATCGAACTCTCTCCCTACGACCTGACACGGGGGCGGATCACCTACCGGTCGAAGTAGGGTGCGAAACGGCCGCCGGCCGATTGACAAAAGGGGTATGCGTCGTGAAAGTAAGACCATCAGTGAAAAAGATGTGCGACAAGTGCAAGATCATCAAACGCCACGGCGTCGTCCGGGTGATTTGCGAAAACCCGAAGCACAAGCAGCGCCAGGGATAACACAAGACCATTCGAGGAGGCCCGAGCAGTGGCAAGAATAGCAGGCGTTGACCTACCCAAAAACAAGCGCATGGAGATCGCCCTGACGTACATCTACGGGATCGGCCGCTCCAAATCGCGGGAGATTCTCCGCGAAGCGGGCATTGCCTACGAGACGAAGACGGACCAGATCACCGATGCGGAAGTGACGGCTATCCGCAACGTCATCGACAAGGAGCACAAGGTGGAGGGGGATCTCCGCCGGGACATCACCATGTCGATCAAGCGGCTCATGGACGTCGGGACCTACCGGGGACTGCGGCACCGAAAGGGCCTGCCCAGCCGCGGCCAGCGCACGCACACGAATGCCCGGACGCGCAAGGGGCCCCGCAGGGCGATTGCCGGGAAGAAAAAGTAACCACGTAATTTGATGACCTGGAGGATTCATGGCCAGTCCGAGGAGAAAGACCGGAAAGAAGCGCGAGAAAAAGAATGTCCCCGAGGGGATTGCCCACATCCAGTCGACATTCAATAACACCATCGTCACCATCACCGACCTGACCGGGAATGTCATCTCCTGGGCGTCGTCCGGAATGTCGGGGTTCAAGGGCTCCCGGAAGGGGACCCCGTTTGCGGCCCAGATGGCCGCCGAGAGTGCCGTGCGCAAGGCAAAGGAGCAGGGGCTCCGCTCCGTCCGGGTCTACGTGAAGGGCCCCGGGTCGGGCCGCGAGTCCGCCCTGAGGGCGCTGCAGGCGGCAGGGCTGACGATCAGCCTGATCCGCGACGTAACCCCGATCCCGCACAACGGATGCCGTCCGCCCAAGAGACGGCGCGTGTAAGGCGCAAGGATAAACCCAAGAGAATTTACAGGGAGGCACAACTTGGCACGTTACAGAGGATCAGAATGCAGGCTTTGCCGTCGTGAAGGCCTGAAGCTGTTTTTTAAGGGTGACCGCTGCTACACCGAAAAATGCGCGTTCGAGCGGAGGGGCTACGCACCCGGCGAGCACGGGCAGGCGAGAAAGAAGCACTCTGATTACGGCGTCCAGCTTCGCGAGAAGCAGCGCCTGAAGAGGATGTACGGGCTGCTCGAGAAGCAGTTCAAGGGCTACTTCGAACGGGCCGATCGCATGAGAGGCATCACGGGCTCCAACCTCCTGATGCTTCTGGAGCGGAGACTCGACAACGTGGTGTTCCGGCTGGGTTTCGCCCCGTCCCGGAATGAGGCCCGCCAGCTCGTGCGCCACAGCCATTTCCTCGTCAACGGGAAAAAGGTCAACATTCCCTCATACAATGTCCGAAAGGATGATGTCGTCGAGCTGAGAGAAAAGAGCAGGAAGGTCCTCCCCATCCTCGACTCCCTGGAAACGGTTGCCCGCAGAGGCATTCCGGGGTGGCTGGAGCTGGACAAGGACAACTTCAAGGGTGCCGTGAAGACAATCCCGACACGCGAAGACATCACCATGCCCGTCCAGGAGCATCTGGTGGTCGAGCTTTACTCCAAATAACCGGTCAAGGTTCCGGACGAAACCCTTTTCCAGGCTCCCCGGGAGCCTGACAGCTTGAGGGAAAATTGATTATGCAGAGAAACTGGCGCAGCCTGATCCGGCCGAAACGGATCGAGATCGACGAGAAGACCCAGAGCAAATCGTACGCGGAATTCACCGTGCAGCCCCTCGAGAGGGGCTACGGCATTACCCTGGGAAACTCGCTGCGACGCGTGCTGCTGTCTTCCATCCAGGGGGCGGCCATCGTGTCCGTGCGTTTTGACAATGTCCTGCACGAGTTCTCCACCGTCCCCGGCGTGAAGGAGGACGTGACGGACATCATCCTGAACCTCAAAGGCGTTCGCCTGAAGCTCCACGGCGATGTCCCCCGTACGATCAAGATCGACGCCTCCAAGGCGGGCCCCGTCAAGGCCGGGGACATCATCACGGATGCCCATGTGGAGATCCTCAACCCCGATCACTACATCGCCACGCTGACGAGCGGCGGAAAGCTCAAGGCCGAAATGGTCGTGAAGATGGGCAAGGGCTACGTCATGGCCAAGCGCGAGCGCGATCCTGACCAGCCCGAGGGGACGATCAACATCGACGCCATCTTCTCGCCCATCAAAAAGGTGAGTTACGTCGTGAGCCATGCCCGCGTGGGCCAGATCACGGACTTCGACAAGCTCACCCTGGAAGTCTGGACCGACGGCAGCGTGCAGCCGGCGGACTCCGTTGCCTTTGCGGCGAAGATCCTGAAGGACCAGCTCGACATCTTCATCAACTTCGAAGAGATCGAGGAGGAGAAGGTGCAGGAGGAGGCCGGGCAGAGCGAGAAACTCAGCGAGAATCTCCTGAAGAGCGTCGACGAGCTGGAGCTTTCCGTGCGGTCGGCCAATTGCCTGAAGAACGCCGGCATCCACATCATCGGCGAGCTCGTGCAGAAGACGGAAGCGGAGATGCTCAAAACCCGCAACTTCGGCCGCAAGTCCCTCAACGAGATCAAGGAGATCCTCTCCGAGATGGGGCTTGCCCTCGGCATGAAGATCGAATGGCCTCCCAAGAACCGGGAAGAGTCTGCGAGCGCCGAATAATTCTCCCAGGCTGCCCAGGCTGTTCAAAAATGCCTGGATGCAAGGCCCCCGAAGCAGACGGGTATTTTTGAAGCACCTGAGGTGCTTCCCGGCAAGGAAAAAACCGGACAGGATTGCGCCCCCTGACGGGACGCGCCCCCGGTCAACAGCCTCAACAGTATTTCTTCTGAAAGGAATTGTTCGACATGCGACACGGGGTAGGCGGACGAAAGCTTGGCAGGACGACCAGTCACAAAGATGCCATGCTTCGAAATATGGTTACGTCGTTTCTGAAATACGAGAAGATCGAGACCACCGATGTCAAGGCGAAGGAGCTGAGGCGGGTGGCCGAGAAGATGATCACCCTGGCCAAGCGAGGGGGGCTTCATGCCCGCCGGCAGGCTGCGGCCGTGATCCGGGAAAAGGACGTCGTGAAGAAGCTTTTTGACGAGCTCGGCGCCCGCTTTGCCGATCGGCTGGGAGGCTATACGAGGATTGTCAAGACGGGCTTCCGCGCCGGGGACAGCGCTCCCATGGCCGTCATCGAGTTGATGGACAAGCCCGAGGAGAAGAAGGGCAAGAAGGAGCCCAAGGCCAAGAAAGAGGCCAAGGCCAAGGCGGCACCGAAAGCCAAGAAGGAGCCCAAAGCCAAGAAGGAGCCCAAAGCCAAGAAGGAACCCAAGGCGAAGAAGGAGCCCAAGGCCAAGAAGGAAGCCAAGCCCAAGGCCGCCAAAGCCGAGAAAGAGGCGAAACCGAAAAAGGCGGCGCCGAAGAAGGCGGCGGCCAAGAAGGAAGCCGACAAGGCCGAGTAGCGGTCTTTTCAAACCGTGCAACCCGGGCAGGGACCCTCGTCCCTGCCTTTTTTTGTGCCTGCCTCGGGCCGCCCGGCAAATCACTTGATTTTCAACGCGAAAAATTATAAGAAACAGCGATCGAAGGTAACTGGAAAGAAAGGAGGATTTTACTCATGGCGGAGGAAAAAGTAGGCGAAATCGTAAAATTCTTCGCGAAGCCCAGCGTCGCAGCGATCAAGATCACAGCCGGCGAACTCAAGGTGGGCGACACGATCAAGATCGTGGGCCACACGACGAGCTTCGAGAGCGTCATTGACTCCATGGAAGTCAACAACGCAAAGGTCGAAAAGGCCGCAGCGGGCGACTACATCGGCGTCAAGGTGGCCGACCGGACAAGGCCGGGCGATGAGGTCTTCAAGGTCATTCCCGATTAGCAGGGCCGGCAACCGGTAACGCATCCCGCCGATTGCCTCGCGTTGGTTTCTTGGCATCAAGACGGTGAAGATCGGAAGTGCAGAAGTCCTTACTTCGCATCCCGCTGCGGGGAGGTATAACCTGATCAGTCAGACAGGGCCACAGGAGATTCAGATCCTGTGGCCTTTTTGTTTTCCAGGGCTTTCCGTCACAAAGGGGTTGCCCACGGCGGCGGGGCTATGATAACTTGCGCCGACGACGCACAAAGAGGGTCCAGGGTACAGGGTCCAGGGTACAGGGTAACATCATAAGGCTCATACCTTGTAGCGCGGACAAATTCATGGCCCGTGAACCCGGGAACCCATGAACCTTGATCCCATCGCGTACCTCGACAGTCTCAAGGATGCCGGCATCCGGCCGGGCCTCGGGCCAGTCAGGAGGCTGCTCGGCAGGCTGGAAAACCCCCAACAACGTTATCGAAGCCTCCTCGTGGGAGGGACGAACGGCAAGGGCTCCATCGCGGCAACCCTGGCATCCGTTCTCCAGGCGGAAGGCTACCGGGTCGGGCTCTACACGTCGCCCCACCTGGTCGATTTCCGGGAGCGTATCCGGGTAGACGGGGCCATGATCCCCGAGGAGGCCCTCCGCCGGCGCATCCGGCAGGTGCGCCGGGCGAACCGTGAAGGGGTGACCTACTTCGAGTTCGCGACAGCCATGGCCTTTCTTCATTTTGCCCGCTGCAGGGTGGACGTGGCCATCCTCGAGGTCGGCATGGGCGGCAGGCTCGATGCCACGAATGTCGTCCGGCCCGAACTCTCCGTCATCTCGAACATCGCCATGGACCACGCCGAATTCCTGGGGCCGCGCCTCGAAGACATCGCCCTGGAGAAGGCGGGGATCATCGGGCGGGGCGGCGTGTGCATCACGGCGGCCACACAGCCTCCCGTTTTAAACGTTCTGGAGGCCGCCTGCCGGGAAAAGAAGGCCCGCCTTCTGCGAGTGGGCCGGGAGATCCGGATCCGGGCTAAGAGAGGCGGTCTGTTCGACTTCCAGTCCCCGGGGATGGAAGGGAAAAACCTGGCCACGGCCCTGAAGGGGCCCCACCAGAGGGAAAACGTCGCCTGCACCCTGGGCGCGCTGGGGGTCTTGCGCGGCAGAGGGTTTGCGATCGGCGACGAGGCGGTTCGAAAAGGCCTTGCGGACGTGCGCTGGGAAGGCCGGCTCGAGATCGTCGCACAGAGCCCCACGGTCCTGCTGGATGGAGCCCACAACGCGGCCGGCGCCGCGGCGCTCAAGAGGGCCCTGGGGGAATTCGGGTACCGGAGACTGATCCTCGTGCTGGGGATCCTGGCGGACAAGGATTGGCGGGGGATGATCCGCCGGCTTGCCCCGCTGGCCCATCAGGTGATTCTGACCCGGCCCCTGGAGGAGCGTGCGCTGGCTCCGGAGACCATGGCAACGGAAGCGTTGCGCTGGTGTGCAAACGTTGCTGCCGTCAAGAATCCCCGCGAGGCCGTTCGGAAGGCTTTGGAAATGGCCGGCAGGGAGGATCTCGTCTGTGTGGCCGGATCGCTTTATCTCGTGGGGGCGGTGCGTCCCCTGTTCATCTCCTCGAAAGGTTCCGGGTCTGGCGGAAAATGACCGGTGATCGTAAAACAGGGGGCTTTGCGAGTCTGTTTCGGGCATCGGGGCTTGCCCTCGTGCTCCTGCTGTTCCTGGCTGCACCGGCCGGCGGGCAGCCGAGTCTCGACCTGCAAAAGGCCCAGAAGGGACCTGTCCGGATCGAAGCGGACCGCCTCAGCTATGATCAGGATTCCGACACGTACCGCGCCGAGGGAAACGTGGTGATCACCTTCACGGGCGGTTTCCTGAAGGCTGACTCCGTCACCATGAACCGGACGACCGGCGACGCCTGGGCCCATGGCCACGCCTATCTCCAGAGTGAAGGGGACATCCTGGAGGGCGACATCATCGAGATGAATCTCGCGACGAAGGAGGGCACGACACACGACGGGCGCATGTTCTTCGTCAAAAATCACCTCTATGTGACCGGCAGCGAAATTGAGAAATCCGGCGAGGCCACCTACCGCATCAAGGATGCCACGGCAACGACCTGCGATGGGCCCCTGGCGGACTGGCGCTTTACGGGAAAACAGGCCGATGTCACCATCGACGGATATGGAACCCTGAAGAACGGTACCTTCCAGATTCTTGACACTCCCGTCGTCTGGCTTCCCTGGGCGATGTTTCCCGCAAAGACGACGCGCCAGTCGGGGTTTTTGTTTCCCTACGTCGGTTACTCGGCGGACAGGCTGGGCTTCGATGTAGAAATTCCCTACTACTGGGCCATCTCGAAGAGTACCGACGCCACGCTATACACCCGCTACATGGACAAGCGGGGATTGAAAGAAGGTGTCGAGTTCCGCTACCAGCCCAGCTCGAGCACCTATGGCCTCTTCTACGGGGATTTCCTGAAGGACCAGTGGACGGGGTCGGACACCTCCGGGGGCATCCCCCGCACCTGGACGGAGAAAGAGGATCGCTGGTCCTGGTACTGGAACCACGAGACGACCTTCAGTCCCGGGTTCTATTTCCGCTCGGACCTGAAGAAAATCTCCGACATCTACTACTTCCGGGATTTCGACTCGCACAACTACTATCTGGATCACTATGCCGGCAGCCTCAACCGCAAGTTCCAGAAGGTCTCCTTCATGGGGAATGAACAGCTCACGAGTTACGACTCCACGGCCCGCCTCGTCAAACAATGGCGAAACTACAACCTGACGGCCCTGGGGCAGTACACGGACAACCTGACGAGCCCATCCAACGACGAGACCCTGCAGCGCTACCCCGAGATCACCCTGACCGGCTTCAAGCAGCCCCTCTTCGGGACCCGCCTCAACTGGGAGTTCACCAGCCTCTACGGCAATTATTACAGGACGTTCGGGGAGAAGGGCTACGCGGTCGATGTGTATCCGAAGCTCTCGCTGCCCTGGGCCTTCGGCGATTACCTGCAGGTCACCCCGACGGCGGGCTTCCGCGAGACCCTGTGGGACACGGAGAGCAACAGTCCCGCAACAACGGGAGATTCGGCGAGTCGCACTGTTTACACACTGGCGCTGAACGCATCCTCCGAGGTCTACCGCGTCTTCGATGTCGGTTGGGGGCAAGTGCAGAAGGTCCGTCATGCCGTCAAGCCCGAGATCACGTACAACTACATCCCTTCCGCCGGTCCGAGCCTGCGACCCGAATTCGTCCTGCCCGTCGGAAACACGACCGTAGGAGGGGTTGCCGCCAACGTCGACGCAGAGAACAGTATCACGTACGCGCTGACGAATGCACTGATAACCCGTCTCCGTGACGACAAGGGGAACGTAAGCTATCGGGAGATCTTCCGGCTGAAGCTGAGCCAGACGTACAACATCACGACCCCGACGATCTACGTCACGCCGCCTACGCTGCTTGTGCCCACCACAACGCCCAACTTGCTGCCGGCGGATCCTACAAAGCCCTTCAGGCCGATCGATATGGAGGTTGACATCAATCCGCTCAAGTACCTGTCATTCATGACGCGGACCGCCTACGACGTCAACACGACGTCCTGGGCGCAGATCAATCAGGACATCGCCCTGAGCGACAACCGGGGCGACAGCCTGTCTTTCGTCTACCGCTACACGAAGAATTCCGTCGAGTCGGTCGGCGTCTTCGGGAGAGCCCGGGTCACCAATTCGCTCGATCTCTTCGCGGGGTTCCGCGGAGACGAGTTCAACAACTCGACCCTGGAGAGGACCATCGGCTTTGAGTACCGCCGCCAATGCTGGGGCGTGGAGATGAGTTATTCCGACCTGGTCGATGACCGCACCTTCAAGATTCTTTTCTCCCTGACCGGGTTTGGCCGCGTCGGGGGGTTCTCGGCCTCCAGGGACACGATGGGCTTCTGAAAAGTGCCTGAGTGTCTGAGTGCGGAAGTGTCTGAGTGAAGGAAAGAAAAAGACAGGGTACGGGGTGAAGAAAAGGCAGTGAAAAGGTCGGGAATCATTGAAAAAAGAGATTAATCCATCATTCCATTGCTCCAGTATTCCAACCTTCCACTCTTTCTGTTTTTTCTCTTGACAAAAATCGCTGATTCACCTATTCTCACTCTTTCGAATTTTACGAGAGTGGTGTGTCCATGAGTACATATATGGCCAAAAAGGATGCCGTCGACCGCGACTGGTTCCTTGTCGACGCGCAGGGAAAGGTTCTGGGCCGGCTTGCCCGGGAGATCGCTCACCGCCTTCGCGGGAAGCATAAAACCATCTTCACGCCCCATACCGACACGGGAGACTTCGTGGTGGTCATCAATGCCGGGAAAATCGGACTGACCGGCAGGAAAATCACCGACAAGATCTACTACCATCATTCGGGCTACCCGGGCGGAATCAAGGCGTGGCCGGCAAACAAACTCCTGGTCAAGAAGCCCGAAGAGCTTATCCGGCGTGCCGTGCAGGGCATGCTCCCCAAGAATTCCCTGGGCCGGCAGATGCTGCGCAAGCTCAAGATCTACGCCGGAGACAAGCATCCCCACGAAGCCCAGAAACCCCATTTGCTTGAACTGTAAGATCGACCGGAGATGGAGTGGTTATGACCGACAAGCGTATTTATGCGACGGGAAAGAGAAAAACGGCGATCGCCCGCGTCTGGATGAAAGAGGGATCGGGCGCATTCACCGTCAACAACCGGAATTTTGATGATTACTTCACCCGGGACGTCCTCAAGAAGATTATCCAGCAGCCCCTGGAAATCACCAACCAGGTGGGCAAGTTCGACTTCTACGTCAACGTAGGCGGCGGTGGTATCGCCGGCCAGGCAGATGCCGTCAAGCACGGTATCTCGAGGGCCCTTTGCGAGTTCGACGCAGAGCTTCGGCCCGCTCTGAAGAAGGCGGGCTTCCTCACGAGGGACTCCCGCATGAAGGAGCGCAAGAAATACGGCCAGCCCGGAGCCCGGAAGCGGTTCCAGTTCTCGAAGCGCTAAGCGAAACGACAAGGGGGGTTCTCGGAACCCCCTTTTTTATGTGGAGGATTGAGCGATGATTCGGGTCGGAATCTACGGCGGCAGCGGTTACACGGGACTCGAGCTGATGCGGATCCTGCTGAGGCACCCCGAGGTGCAGGTCGCGGGGCTCACTTCGCGCAAGTTCAAGGGCCGGCCCCTGTCGGAAACGTACCCTCTTTTCGAGGGCCTTACGGACATCGCATTCATCGACGCCTCCCCGGCGGAACTGGCTGCCATGTCCGACATCATCTTCATGGCAACTCCTCACGGCGAGGCCATGGCTGTCGCACCGGCCTTCCTCGAGGCCGGCAAGAAGGTGATTGACCTCTCCGCCGACTTCCGGCTGCGCGATCTCGATGTCTTTGCGAAATGGTACCACAAGCACTCCGCCCCCGACCTCGTGAAGAGGGCAGTCTACGGGCTGCCGGAGCTTTACCGGGAAGAGGTGAAGAAGGCCGACCTCGTGGCCAACCCCGGCTGCTACGTGACAAGCGCCATCCTGGCACTGGCGCCCGCGCTGAGGGAAAAGCTCATCGACCCGGCCACCATCATCATTGACTCCAAGTCGGGGGTGAGCGGCGCCGGGCGCGACCCCGTGATCGGCTCGCTTTTCTGCGAGGTCGACGAGGGCTTCAAGGCCTACAAGGTCAACGAACACCGGCACAGTCCCGAGATCGAGCAGGAGCTGAGCGTGCTGGCGGGCTCGGAGGTGAAGATCTCCTTCACGCCCCACCTGCTGCCGCTGACCCGGGGCATCCTCAGCACAAGCTACGCAAGCCTCAAAAAAATGCTTTCCACGGCCGAGCTGATTGATCTATATAAGAACTTCTACAAAGGCGATAAATTCGTCCGGGTCCTGCGCAAGGGGAGCTACCCGAACGTGTCCTCCGTGAAGGGCTCCAACTTCTGCGATATCGGAATCTCCGTGGATGTGCGGACCAACCGGGTCATCATCCTTTCCGCCATCGACAACCTCGTGAAAGGTGCGTCCGGCCAGGCTGTCCAGAACATGAACCTCATGTGCGGCCTGCGGGAGGAGATGGCCCTGGAGATGGTGGCCCTCTTTCCGTAATGCCCCGCCCGGAATTTTTGTTTCCGGGAGCCTCAAGATCAGCGTTTCGGAGGGTTTAAGGCATTCAAGTCCATGCATTTTCCGCCTTAAGCCTTTAGCCCCTATCTCTTTGCCATGGATTGGAGAGGTATGCTATGGCGCTTCGTCTCTACAACACCCTGACGCGTCAGAAGGAAGACTTCGTCCCCGTGAAAGAGGGCGAGGCGGGGATCTACGCCTGCGGAGTCACCGTCTACGACACCTGCCACGTGGGACACGCCCGCTCGGCCATCAACTTTGATGTCATTACACGCTACCTGCGCTACAGGGGCTACAAGGTCACCTACGTCAAGAACTTCACCGACGTCGACGACAAGATCATCGCCAAGGCCAACAAGGAGGGCGTCGAGTTCCGCCAGATCTCCGAGCGTTACATCGTCGAGCACAACGACGACATGGACCGGCTCGGCATCGAGCGCCCTACCGTCGCTCCCCGGGCCACGGAGCACATCGGGGGCATGATCGAACTGATCGGCAAGCTCATCAAGAGCCATCTTGCCTATGTCGTAGGCGGGGACGTCTACTACGCCGTGAAGAAGTTCAAGGGCTACGGGAAACTCTCGGGCCGCGACATCGATGAGATGATGTCGGGGGCCCGCGTCGCCGTGGGAGAAAAGAAAAAAGATCCCCTGGATTTCGCCCTGTGGAAGGCGAGCAAGGAGGGTGAGCCCTGGTGGGAGAGCCCCTGGGGCAAGGGACGGCCGGGCTGGCACATCGAGTGCTCCGTCATGAGCGCCCGCTTTCTCGGCGAAACCTTCGACATCCACGGGGGTGGCGAAGACCTTGTCTTTCCCCACCATGAAAATGAGATCGCCCAGTCCGAGGGGGCCTCGGGGAAACCCTTCGCAAGGTACTGGCTGCACAACGGGTTCATCAAGGTGGACCACGAGAAGATGTCGAAGTCGCTGGGAAATTTCATCACGATCCGGGATATTCTGAAAGTTTACCATCCAGAGATCCTGCGATTCTTCGTTCTGCAGAGTCACTACCGGAGCCCCCTGGATTTCTCCAATGAGGCTCTGAACGAGGCCCGGTTTGCGCTGAACCGCCTCTACGAAACCCTCAAGAGGATTCGCGACATCTTTGCCGCCGACCAGGCCCTGACGCCGGTCTCGGTGAAGGTCGAGGAACTGCCGGAGAAGGAAAAGGCCCTGGTGGAGAGGGTCCGGTCCCTTCCGGACCGCTTCAAAGAGGGCATGGATGACGACTTCAACACGGCCAGAGCCATGGGATACATCTTTGACATCGTCCGGCAGGTGAACGCCTATCTGACCGACGGGTTCAAGGCCAGCCCTCCGGCGCTCTTTGTCCTCAACGAGGCCGAACGAACGCTTCGTGAGGTGGGCGGCGTGCTGGGGATCCTGATGGAGGACCCCGATGTCTACTTCGAGAAGGACCGGCTGCGGGAAGCGCAGAAGCGGGGACTCGATGTCGGCGAGATCGAGTCCTCGATCGAAGAGCGACTCCAGGCCCGTCAGGAGAAGAACTGGAAACGGGCCGACGAAATCCGCGACGGGCTTGCAGCGAAGGGGGTTGTGCTGAAGGACGGCAAGGCGGGAACGACGTGGACGATTGAGGGGAAAACGAACTAGGGACCAGGGACAAGGGTGCAGGGACGAGGTAAAAGAGTCTCGAGCCGCAAAGCAAGAAAATCCCCCTTTTGTCCCCCAAGAAGCTGCTACGCAGCAGTAATTGGTAAATAGTTGATTCGTTGATAAGGAAGAAAGAATACAAAGCGGCAGGCTTCTGCTCTTCCCCAATCAACCAATTACCCAGTCAACTAATTACTGCAGCGAAGCTGCTTTAGGGAAAGAGGGGAATTATCAAATAAAAGAGGCCGCCCGGCTTACCGGACGGCCTCTTTATTTTTCCCCTTCCGAATTCGATTGGTTTGCAGGTTCAGGGTGAAGGGAGTCGTCCACTGAACCCGTTTCTATTTCTAACCGATCAGGTTCTTGAGACCCTCGGCCACGGGGGCCGTGAAAAGGGTCACGAGGATGGCGTACATGGCGAAGCTGCCGACGGCCTCTCCGAGATAAATCTTCTGGTATTTCTGTTTCAGGGAAACGATGATCATTCCGCCGACGATGAGGCAGCCCAGGTGGAAGTAGGGGAAATTCTCCACGCCCGCTGCGGCATACTCGGCAAAGCAGAAGGTTCCCGTGATCAGAACTACGATACCCGCCAGAATCAGTGTCGAAAGCGCCCTTTTCATGATGTCTCCTCCTAATGTTTTTTTATTATTTCAATTTATTGATTGCTGATCGTTGTCTTTGTGTATTGAAAAGAGCGTGCCACGAGAGGCGAGTTCCCCGAAAAAAATTATAATACATTGATATCATGGAATATATTCCGATACGGATTTTTTCGCTTCGCTCTTCGACCCGGCGTGGCCGGCCGAATTTTTTAACGAAACGTTAAACCTGGTTCCATGAAATGTGGAAAAGGACAGGCAACAGGCTAAAGGCTGCAGGCAACAGGTTCAGAACAGAGAGAATTTCAACAAAATCGAAATATCTTTAGTCAATCCAAATAGTTAAGATCTTATCGCTTATTTCACGATCAAAGAGAAGGGACCGGTATATGGCCCCCGGTCCCTCGAGGAGGAAGTCAGGCAGACGACATGCCTGACTTTGACCGACCAGATATGATATCCGGCCGGATGCAGGTCCTGAAACTCTTCACAGGGTGAAATCTTCCAATTCGTAATAACCGATGAGCCGCTCCTTGATTTGCGCCGTACCTTCGCAGCGGTATGCCTCCTTATTCTTTTCCTTCCGGGTTTTTTCCCGGACCTTGCCCCGGAGAGCGTCATAGCGCGTATCCATCGTGAACCCCTCCCAGGTAAGAGCGTGTGTCAGTTCCATGGTCGGCCCTCCTTAGTCTGCATTTGAGCCAAATCTAGATCAGGGAGTGTTCGGGGACAACAGGGGCCGGATGTGGGGAAAATGGGGAGGGAAAGCCCACAGCGGGGCAGACCCCGCTGTGGGAGGCATCAGAAAAAAGAAGCCTGTGGACTGTTTTTCTGTCTCAGAGCAGCTTGAAACTCATGATGACGGCTTCGAGTGTGCCACGGTTTTTGTCAAAGTCCGGCTCCGCGCCGCATGCGGAAACGAGGAAGAGCCGCTTTTTTCTCTGGGCGACCGCTCCCAACGCATGTACGGGGGCTTCGCCCGGCCCGTATAGGAATTCGTAGACAACACCGTTGTCGGCGTTCTTCACCTGGCTGGCGATATGATTCACCATCCGGTAACCGGCCAGTTCAGCCGCCCGGACTCGAAGGGTTTCCTTGATCATGTTCTGGTGGGGATCCGGGATTTCCACAACCGCTACAGTAACACCCGGGCTGGCGATTTCCTGGCCTGTGCCGGGGTCCTTGACCCGGCTGCATTGCTGTGGATGTGCTTCGAACCCGGATGCGCTTTCGGCTGCCGACCAGTCCTGAGGCACTGCGATGCTGAACCCCTTCTGCTGAATCTCATGGACCCGGAAGCCTTCGTTCTCTGCTCGGGAGGGCCCTCCTGCGGTCTTGGCGCCGAACACCTTGTCGAAGAATCCCATGGCAGACCTCCTTTCTCCCTCTTTCTCCCTTCGTTCATTTCAGCATAAAAAAACCGCCAACTGATCGTTCGATCAGATGGCGGCCCGACCATCCAGGTTCACCTCCGGAAGCCGATTCGCTTCCGAACCCAAGAAACCCCAATTCGATTTATTTATTGTATAAATGAATCCACAAAAAAAATCAAGACGGGCGAACCGGGAGGACATGGAAAGGTATGCTGCGGATGGGGTGTCGGAGTTTCAGAGCTCTTCCGGCGTGAAGGAGACGACGTCATCGATGGAGGCGGAATCGGCAAAGAGCATCACCATCCGGTCGACCCCCAGGGCAATCCCGGCCGACTCGGGCATGCGGGAGATCGCCTCCAGGAATTTCTCCGGCATGGGCCAGGGCATTCGGCCTCTCTTCTGGCGGACCTCGTTTTCCGATTCGAAGCGCCGGCGCTGCTCCTCCGCGTCGGTGAGCTCCGAGAACCCGTTTGCCAGCTCCAGCCCCCCGATGTAGATTTCAAAGCGCTCCGCGAAGGCAGGATTGTCTTTGCTCACCCGGGCAAGCGATGCGAAGGCAAGCGGGTAGTCGAACAGGAGGGTGGGCTTGCGGCCCCCGAGGCGGGGCTCGATCTCCAGGGCCAGGACCTCTTCGAAGCGGTCCTGTTCGAGGGCCCTTTCCAGGGAGGCGGACCCGTATCGATCGAAGGCCTCCTTCACCGAAAGCCTCTCCCAGGGCTTCGAGAGATCAATCAGTCGGCTGCGGTACGTGACCCGTGTTCCGATCCCCATCGCCCCCGACAGGTAGAGGAAAAGGTCCTCGCAATCCTCCATGAGCTGCCTGTAATCGCAGTCGGCGCGGTACCATTCCAGCAGGGTGAATTCCGGCAGGTGCCGCGGGCCGCGCTCGGCGCTGCGGTAACACTTGGAGATCTGGAATATCCGCCCGTATCCTGCCGCGAGCATCCTCTTCATGCAGAGCTCCGGCGAAGGATGGAGCCACCACGGGTGCGCCGGAAGGGCGTCGATGTGGGATTCGGGCAAAGGGGCGGGGATGCGGTTGGGGGTTTCGACCTCGAGGTAGTCGCGGGACAGAAAAAAGGCGCGCGCCGCATGGAGGACACAGGCTCTCGTTTCGAGGGCCTCACGTTTGGCCTCGAGCTTCCACTGAGCGCTCATGGGGTTGGCTTTCCGGCTATCCCTTGACTCGGGTCAGGTATTCGCCCGTTCGGGTGTCGATGCGGATTTTCTCGCCCTGCTCGATGAAGGGGGGCACGCTGACCTTGTAGCCCGTCTCGACGATCACCGGCTTGTAATTGCCGGACACGGTATCGCCCTTGATCCAGGGCGGGGCCTCCGTGACGACCACATCGACGAAGTTGGGCAGGGTAATGTCGATCGGCCGGTCGCGGAACAGGAGGACTTTGCACTCCATGTTTTCGATGAGGAAGTTCTTTGCATCCCCGACCTGTGCCTCCGTCAGGGCGATCTGCTCGTAGTTCTCATTGTCCATGAAGTGGTAGGAGTCCCCCTCCTTGTAGAGGAACTGCATGTTCTTTTCCTCCGTGTCGGCGGGCTTGAAGGTGTCCACCTCGCGGAAGGTACGGTCGATCTGGCTGCCGGTGAGCATGTTGCGAAGCTTGCAGCGGTAGAGGGATTGGCCCTTTCCCGGTTTGACGAACTGGAAATCGACGACGATGTACGGGTCGTCATCGAGCATGAGTCTCAGATTTTTCCTCAGGTCGCTCGCGCTGTACATTTCGGTTCTCCCCTCAGGGGCGTTGGGTTGCTTGAAAGGGTATCTCTTTAATATATTTCTCTTTTGTTGTCAAAGCATAAAACGGTCTATCCGGTCTGTTCCGTCTTTTCCGTCAAAGAAGCTCTATGCCCTGCTTGATGTCTGTGCTTTTTTGCCTTTGTCCCTTCACCCTGGTCCCTCGTCCCTATGAAAAACTCACGGGTTGGAGAGGGACTTTCCCTTTCGTGCCGGGCATGTCGGCCACATAGCGGGGAAGGCACAGCCCCGAGGTGGTCTTCCAGAGCTCTTCCATCATCCGCATCCCCTCCCAGATCTCCACCCGGAAGTGATCAGTCCCCCGCACGGGGTCGCACTGGAAGAGGTAGTAGGGCTTCACGCAGATGCGCTCGAGGCCGTGCAGGAGGTGCTGCATGGTCCGGAAGTCATCGTTCACGCCCCTGAGGAGCACCGATTGGTTCAAAACGGGGATCCCGGCCGTGAGGAGCCTTTCGCAGGCCTGTGCCGCCTCGCGGGTGATCTCCCGGGGGTGGTTGAACTGGGTGAGGAACCAGACCGGCCTGTAGCGGCGCAGCATGCTGCAGAGCCGCTGAGTGATCCGCATGGGAAGCACGACGGGCATGCGGCTTCCGATCCGCAGTATTTCCACGTGCGGGATGGCCCGCAGCCTCACCAGGATCCTCTCCAGGCGCACATCGGAGAGCGTCAGCGGGTCGCCCCCCGAGAAAATGACTTCGCGGATGGAAGGCGTTTTTGCGATATGGCGTGCGATTGCTTCGATTTCGATGTCCGAAAGGGCGTACTCCTCTCGGTGCCACAGCCGCTTGCGGTTGCAGTGCCGGCAGTAGACTGCGCAACGGTTCGTCACGGTGACGAGACAGCGGTCCCGGTAGCGCCGGATCAGGCCCGGCACGGGGCTGTGGATATCTTCTTCCAGCGGGTCCTCGACACCACCGGCGGAAAAGGTGATCTCCCTCACATCAGGAATGCATTGCAGGCGCAGGGGGTCCGCCTCATCGTGCGGGTCGAAAAGCGAAAGGTAGTAGGGTGTGACCGCCCAGCGGTAAACCCCGAGAACCCTCTGAAGAGAATTCGCCTGCGCGGTTTCGCCACCCAGCAGCCCGCCGAGGCTGTCCAGGGTTCGGTGGCGGTTACGGAACTGCCAGCGCCAGTTGTCCCACTGCCCGGGGGCAATCCGTGCGCTCTGCATCGGGGTTGTTTTTTTCGTGAGCAAGGGATTATTTCCTGCCGGGTTTTATCAACTGCGTTTCTAGCACAACCGGGTTACGCTGCCAAGCCGTGAAGGCGGATTTTCGAGAAAAAGGATTGACGTTGATCCCCAAGCGGGTTATCGAGAGCCAGCACTGGCTGCTCGAATGATATTCGGGACACAATTTGTTGGAAAATGACCGGCTTGGCCCTCGCCCTGATCCTTGTTGCCGCATTCATTCACGCTTCGTGGAATTTTCTCGCGAAGCGCGTGGGCGGAGGCGCTGCATTCGTGTGGCTCTTTGCCGCCCTCTCCGCTGCCATCTATCTGCCCATTGCCCTGGGGGTTTACCTCTGGCAGAGGCCCCATATCGGCGGCATCGAGGCCCTGTTCCTGCTGGGGAGCGCCGTCCTTCACCTCTTCTATTTTCTGCTCCTTCAGCGCGGATATGCTCACGGCGATCTCTCCATGGTTTATCCCGTGGCTCGCGGCTCCGGCCCCATGCTCTCCACCGTGGCGGCCATCGGGTTGCTGGGGGAGCAGCCGACTCTGCCGGCCCTGACCGGGGCCGTACTCATCGTTGCAGGCGTCTTCATCATCACGGGCGGGCTCCAGGCGTTGAAAAAGGGACACGCAGGCCGCTCCGTGGCCTACGGTCTGGCCACGGGGGTGCTGATCGCCTGCTACACCATCTGGGACAAGGTGTCCGTCAGCACGCTGCTGCTTCCGCCCATCATCGTGGACTACTGCTCGAATCTGGGGCGCACGGTGTTACTGACACCTCATGCCTTGAAGCGCCGTGAAGAAGTGCTCGCGCTGTGGTCCCGGTCGAAGAGAGAGATCCTCTGGGTCGCCCTGCTGACCCCTCTTTCCTACATCCTCGTGCTGACAGCCATGGCGTTCACGCCTGTCAGCTACGTGGCTCCTGCTCGCGAGGTGAGTGTTCTCATTGCCGTGGCCATGGGTGCGGGCATCCTCAACGAGGGGCAGGCTGGCCGACGAATGGTTGCGGCCGGGCTGATCGTGATCGGCGTTGTCCTCCTGGCGCAAAATTGATAGGATTATCTGCAGCTGTCGTCTATGTCGGACCGATGCGGAGGGTCATGCAAACCGATTACTCGTCCAAGCCTCATGGGGCGGGGAAGAGCAGCTTCGAGTTGATTGAATCGGGGAAGCTCTTCCAGGTCCTGGCCCTGAGGCCCTGGTTCACGGTGCTGGACATGGGATGCGGCACGGGGACGTACTCGCTTGCCATGGCGAAGATCATCGGCGACGGGGGGCGTATCCATGCAGTTGACCTCTGGGCGGAGGGTATCGAGCGGCTCAAGGAAAGGGTCGAGCGCCGGGGGCTGAAGAATGTGCGGCCCTTGGTTGCCGACGTGAGCAGGGCCCTGCCCCTGTCCGGCGAAAGCATGGACCTGATCCTCATGGCCACGGCGCTCCACGACCTCAAGGAAGCAGGTGTCCAAGACGGTGCACTGGCCGAGGCCAGGAGACTCCTGAAGCGCCACGGGACCTTCGCTGTCATGGAGTTCAAAAAAGTGCCGGGACCGCCCGGCCCCCCGATCTCCATCCGGCTCTCGCCGGACGACGTGACCGCCCTGGTGGAGCCCTTCGGGTTTGCGAGGACGGGCCTGCATGATGTCGGCCCGTATAATTACCTGATGACCTTCGCGCCGAAGGTGGTCTGTAACGCATAGAAACGAGTGAAAAAGAAGTGGAAGAAAAAGTGACCAGCAAAGCAGGTAAGGGGAACGGATGATCAAAGCCATTCCGGTTGCACAGCTGGTGCCGGGGGACGTCCTGCTCTACAGGGGCAAAGGACTGATCAGCGATGCCATACGGTTCATCGACCGCTCGGAAGTGAGCCACGCTGGCCTTTTCCTCGGCAGGCACGGGGAAAAAGGCCGCACCGTCGGCGAGGCGATCCGGGAAGGCGTCATCCGCCGGCAGCTGCCGAAGAGTATCGAGCACGCCGAATGGGTCGAATCCCGGCGCCTGAAGGAAGCGCCGGCAAGCCTTGACCTCGTGCTGGACCGCGCGGCGCACTACCTGAAGCGAGGCGAGCGGTACGCCTTCGAGCAGATCCTGCTTCTTGCCTTTTTGTGTATCACCCGGAACCTTGCTGGCTCGTCCGTTCTCGGAAGGCTCATCCGCGAGACGCTCGATGCCGCATCAGCCTTTCTCCTGCAGCTCTTCAGCACGGGGCGGGAGCCCATGATCTGCTCCGAATTCGTATTCCGGTGCTACCGGGAGGCCCTTCCGGGCACTCTCGATGTCCTGGAGCGTTCCACCGGGGTGCTTGCCTTCGGGGAGCGCGCAGTGCCGACGGGGAAAACCCGCGGGATTCACCGCGGCAGCGCTCTTGCTCGGCTTCTCGAAAAAAGCGGCGGAGAGCTTTTAGAGGGGACAATCGATCTGACGGTGCCGCTGAGGGCCGCAGGACCGCTCGACGTCTCCGCCGTGGAAGAGGGGATCGAGGCCTATTTTCATGATCTGCAGAACCATGCGCCGAGGGCAGCCCGGATCGACCTCATGTCTCCGGAGCTGCTGCCGTCCTTCGAGCGGTTTGCGGCAAGCCTTTACCGGGTGCGGCGACGGTCGGAAAAAACCCTGCAGACCCGGACAGCGGTGCTGGGCGAGCTATTCGATGCGGCGGCTGATTTCGTGACGCCGGGGGACCTTCAGAAAAGCAGGTGCCTTGCGTTCTGCGGCAAACTGAAAACCAAGGAGTGAAGCGATGAAAGTGCGCACCCACAGTCTCTGCAGGCTCGTGAAGAGCGAGGACCTCAATCACCACGGCACCCTCTTTGCGGGCAAGACGGCCATGTGGTTCGTCGAAGCGGGATTCATTGCCGTGGCGAGCCTCACGCATCCGGAAAACATCGTCTGCCTCAACATTCACGGTATGCTGTTCAAAAAGCCCATCGGGAACGGCCACGTCGTGCGGTTCGAAAGCAGGGTCGTTTTTGCCGGAAAGACCCGCCTCGTCTCCTACGTAAAAGTGCTCGAGAACAGCAACGATGATTTTCTCCTCGACGGCTTCATCAGTTTCATTCACGTGGACCTGAAGGGGAAGCCTGTCCCTCACGGCATCGTCATCGAGGCGACGGACCCGGAAGACAAGGCGCTGCAGGAAAAGGCCAGGGATTTGAGGGGGTGAGGGATGGATCTGAAGCTTCTCGACCGGATGGGTCCCGCGGAGCTGCGCTCGTATGCGGAGTTTCTTCTCTGGCACTACCGCGTGATCGACGGGTTCTGGTTTCTCTTCGTGCAGGAGAAGTTCGACCAGCCCACGGCGGAGGGAATCAACGAGCGAGTCTGGCACAAGGCTGCAGAGCTTGCCGCCAGGGATTTCGTGAAACGCTTCGGGGTGGGAAAGGGCCTTGCAGGCTTCGTGCAGGCCCTGCGCTACTTCCCTTGGACGATCATCATCGGTTACGAGATCGAGGAAAAACAAAACGAGGTCGTCATTACGGTCCCCCGCTGCGCGCCGCAGGTTGCGAGGCTTTCGAAGGGCCTTCCGGAATTTTCCTGCAAGGAGATGCACCGGGGGGAGTTTGCCAATTTCGCCCGCGTCATCGACGATCGAATCCGGGTGGAGTGCCTTTATGCACCGCCGGACCCGCACCCGGCGGAAAACTTCTGCAAGTGGCGCTTCACGATGGAGAAGGGGTGAGTGCTCCGGGGATCCGGGGCGGAAGGATTCGTTGCACGGTCTTCGTGCGAAAAGGATCGGGGGTGAAGGATGCCCGAGAAGGAAGCACATGCGATCTCCCATCACGTTCTGGCGGCGTCGACAACTCTGCTGGGAATCAGCTTTGCCATTGTGAGTCTCATCGGGGCCATGGGCCATGCCGAAAAAACCCTTGCCGATGAGTTCGCCCTGCTGTCGCTGACCCTGTTTCTCGGTTCCTGCATCTTTGCCTATGCCTCGATGCGGTCCCAGAAAAAGTCGGCCGCCTTCGGGAAGATGTCGGAGGCGCTGTTCATCTCGGGCCTGGTCTCGCTGTGCCTGCTGTCCGTTCTGATCTCGTTCAACGTGGTCCGGTAAAGGAAGAATCATCTGCGGGGAAGGAGTGTTTGGAACTCATGTTTGCTTTCTCAACCACCTGGTTGCGGCTGATTGTCATCGTCTTGCTGGGATTTTTCCTCCATGCCTGTGCTGCGCCTCCGAAGATGAGACTTGCTCGGACCGAGCCGGCTCGACCGGAGCGAGCGATCGAACCGCACGCTTTCTCCGCCGCGAAAGGCGATCAGGTCATGGGCCGGCTGGTCGCGGTCCGCGTCAAAGAAGGCGATACCCTGCCGGATCTTGCAAGACACTTCGGCCTCGGCCATGAAGCCATCAACGCGGCCAACCCCGATGTGGACGTCTGGGCGCCCGGGAACGGCAGCCGCGTGCTGCTGCCCCTGATGTTCGTCCTGCCCGACGCCCCCCGGCAGGGCATCGTAATCAACCTCGCCTCCATGCGGCTGTTTCACTACGGCGGGAAGAACCGGGCGGTGCTGACCTATCCCGTTGGCATAGGCGATGAGGGGCGCTCCACCCCCATGGGCGCCATGTTCGTGGAGCGAAAGACCGTCCGGCCTACGTGGTACGTTCCCGCCTCGATCCGCAGGGACCATGCGCAGAGGGGTGACCCGCTGCCCGCCGAGGTCCCGCCGGGCCCCGACAACCCGCTCGGGGAGTATGCGCTGTACCTGAGCCGCACAAGCTATGTGATCCATGGGACCAACAAGCCCTACAGCATCGGGCTGCGGGCGACAAACGGGTGCATCCGGCTCTACCCGGAGGACGTGGAGAAGCTCTACCGGGCAGTGCCCGTGAAGACGTCGGTTTACGTGGTGAACCAGCCCTACCTCGTCGGCCGTGCGGGCGGCATGCTCTACCTCGAGGCGCACGCCCCCCAGGAGGAACTGAACGCCGCCGATGTGAAGAAGAAGCTCTACGCGCGTCTCAAGGACATCGAAAAGAAGGAAGCGCTCCGCCTGGACTGGAAATGCGTGGAGGAGACCGTGACGCAGGCCAGGGGCATTCCCGTCCCGATCCTCGAAGGGGGAAGCGGGCGCGAGGGCATGATCGCCGCCGCCGTGGATATTCAGAGGCCTGCCCAGCTGACCGGTCAGCCCCGGGTCCCGCCGTTCAAGGCCGGGGCGTGGTATGTCCGCGCCGATGAGACCATCGGGGAGATCAACGCACGGAGGCTTGCCGCCGTGCTCAATCACCAGGGCCCGCAGATCCCGGCCCGGGTGGTGCAGAAGGGAAATCGCTACCAGGTCCTGGCCGGCCCTTACTCGAAAAAAAGAGCGGCCGAGGAAGCTGCCCGGCGCATCACGAGCGACCTGGAAATCGAAGTGGTGATCCTCGGGCCCGCTCAGTCGAGGGATTTGGCACAGCAGGTAACAGGTAACAGGTAACAGGTAACAGGTAACAGAAATCCCCTGTCGACGGTCTTTGACCTGTCACCTGTAACCTGCTACCTTTGTTTACCTAGAGAAGAGCTTCAGGAAGACCTCCTGAAGAATACGGAAGACGATTCAGACACCCGTGGCGAGAAAACCTGCCGCGATCCCTCCGATAATCAGCGTTGCCGTGTTGGTGAACGTCAACCCGCCAGGCAGGGCCTCGAGGACTGCAATCAGAGTTCCGGGGAACAGGGCAAACCCGATGATAAAGCTCATCAGGATGCCGAAGGCCACCCACTTCCACCGGCCGGCGTAGATCTTCTCCACAACCAGCGCCGCTGCAAAGAGCGATGCAGTGAAGAGGAGTATGTTGAAGAGAATCCGCAAGGCATCCATAAAGCCAACTTAAGGTTGAACCCCCTGGATGTCAACCGATGCAAAGGTGAATAATCTGCTTGCAAAACACGTGACCTGAAAGCAAGTGTCAAGATGGGTATCGATGCCTTGAAGAGTGATTTCTATTTTTCTCTCCCTTATGCTAGATTGCAGCAGATGGTATTCCTGAAAAGATCCGCGATTATTTCGTTTTTCAATTGCGTCAGTTGTGTCTGATTCCGAAAGGAGAGCTATGGGCAAGCTGCTCAAATATGTGACAGTTTTGATCCTGGCTGTCTTGGCAGGTTTTATGTACATGATCAATGAAGAGAATTTCTTTACTGACCAAAATAAAATCGTTCTTTTTAACTCATATCTTAAGCGGGCGTCCGACCCGCATGAAAAAAAATTGAGATTGGCTGAAACTAAAACAGTGGATCAGAATGGGATACGGGGCAAGCTGACCGTGACGACTTTGAAGTTCGTCGATGAGAAGTATTATCTGAAAGTGTTTTCGAAAACTTATAAACTTCTGCTTGTGCGGGAAGCAAATATTAATAATCATGATCTTGATTGGATCGATGCTGGCCTCTATCTCGACATAGATTATGGAGTGCGAAAAGAGCATGAGGTCATTTTCATCATGAGCAAAGTAAGGAAAAATGATACCTACTGGAATGTGCTGAATTCGCTTTACGATAACCCGGTCAATCGTGTGAGAAAAAAAATATAGGAAAAATGCCCCCCAATGCTGCTGCTTTCTATCCGTGATCTTCTACAACCATGATCGGAACGTGGTGAAGAGTCATGGTAAAAGCGGTAATTCGGGGATTACTTTGACTCTGCCTGTACAGGACAGATAATCATTGGGGTTCGATGCGATCCCTATTCTCTAGACCCTTGACCCTATTCCCTGTACCCTTCTTCAACTTCCCGCACGGATGGACATGATGTCCCCGTCCTGAACGATGTATCCTTTGCCCTCCAGCCGCCAGACGCCCGCCTTCTTGCACCCGGCAAAGCCGTCCAGCCGCATGAAGTCTTCGTAGGAGACCGTCTCGGCGCGGATAAAGGTCCGGGAAAGATCCGTGTGGATGGTCCCCGCCGCTTCCTGGGCGCTCATGCCCCTGCGGATGGGCCAGGCGCGGCATTCATCCTCTCCCACGGTCAGGAAGGAGATCAGCCCCAGCGTGTCGTAGGCGAGCCGGATGATCCGCCCGCGCAGCGACTCCCGGATGCCGTATTCGTTCATGAACTCCGATTGCTCTTCCGGCGGCATGGCGGCCAGTTCCGCCTCCAGCTGCCCGCAGGCGGCCACCACGGGGATGTGCTCCGGCAGCTGCTCGCGCAGCTGCGAGGCGATGGACTCCGCTTCGGCGAGTCTCGCCTCGACGCAGTTGACGACGATCATCATGGGCTTGCGCGATAGATACAAAAAACCGCGGATCTTCTTGTCGTCCTCGCAGGAAAGAGTCAGCGTGCTCAGGGGGCAGCCCGTCTCGAGGTGTGCGAGGCACTGCTCGAGCAGGGCCTGCTCCTGCTGCAGGGCCGGCTGGGGCTTGAGGGCATTCTGCTTTCGCAGACGCTCGAGGCGGCCTTCGGTCTGGACCATGTCGGCCAGGATGAACTCTTCCTGGACGCGCTGAAAATCGCCGAAGGGGTCGGCTGCGTGCCCGTTGTCGAAGTGTCGCAGCACCAGCAGGACGGCGTCGCTTTGCCGGATCTGCTGGAGGGACTTGGCGTCCAGCGTTTCGTTTTTGACCTCGCCCTCGCGGATGGCTACCGTGTCCGTCACGTCGAGGCGCGAGTAGGTCGTCTTGCGGGGGTTGAAGATCTTCGTCAGCGCATCGATCCGTTCGTCGGGCACTTCGATTCGGACGGAGGGATGCCCGTTGCCGCCCCCGTTGCCGTTCGCACCCGAGAGGGCCTTGAAAAATGTCGTTTTACCCGATGCCGCGGTTCCGATGATGGAAACAAACATATTTCTGAATCAACCTTTCGAACTGATCCGGTTCCTGTCCGGATGTTCATTGCGTGAACAAGAAAGGGTAAGAAGGTGAGAGGGTAAGAACGTTGGATACGTCTGCAGCCATTGTCCGTCTCCAATTCTCCAACCTTCTCATCTTCAAACCCTCTTACCTTCTGATTAAGAATCCGAATCCGCCATCCGCCCTTCCTTTCGCTTCGTGGCCAGGCGCTTGGCGGGGTCGAACTCCATTTTCCTGAGGCGGACGTGCTCCGGGGTCACCTCGACCAGTTCGTCCTCGGCAAGAAACTCGATGGACTGATCGAGCGACAGCAGGCGTGGCGGCCGCAGGGTTACCGTCGTGTCGGAAGTGGCGCTGCGCATGTTGGTGAGCTTTTTCTCCTTGACGATGTTCACGTCGAGATCACCCGTGCGGTTGCGTTCCCCGACGATCATTCCGCAGTAAACCTCCGTGCCCACCTCCAGGAAGAGCTCCCCCCGGTCGGCCATGGCGAAACTCGCGTAAGGGGTTACCTTCCCGACGCGGTCGGCCACGAGGGTGCCGTTGGCCCGCTGGGGGATGGGACCTGCCCAGGGCTCATAGCCCTCGAAGAGGGTGTTCATGACGCCGGCGCCTTTCGTGTCGGTGAGGAAGTGGCTGCGAAAGCCGATGAGCCCGCGTGAGGGGATCACGAATTCGAGATAGACGCGGCCGCTCCCCTTGTTGATGAGGTTCATCATCCGCCCTTTTCGCGTCGAGATCTTCTCCGTCACCACGCCTGTGAATTCCTCGGGGACGTCCAGGAAAAGGCGCTCCGTCGGCTCGAGGAGCTTTCCATCCTCCCTGCGGGTGATGGCGGTGGGCCGGGAAACCATGAACTCGTAGCCCTCCCTGCGCATCGTTTCGATGAGGATGGCCATCTGCAGCTCTCCTCGCCCACACACCTCGAAGGCATCGGCCCGATTCGCTATGGGGTTCACCCGGATGGCGATGTTGCGCAGCGACTCCCGCTCGAGGCGCTCCCGCAGGTGGCGCGAGGTGAGGTACTTCCCTTCGCGGCCCGCGAAAGGGCTGTTGTTGACGTAGAAAATCATGGAGACGGTCGGTTCGTCGATGCGGATGCGTGGCAGCGGCTTCGGGTTCTCCAGGGCGGTAATCGTATCCCCGACGCTGATGCCGGACACGCCGGCAACGGCGACGATATCGCCTGCCTCGACCCGATCGACCGTCTTCTTCTTGAGCCCGTGGAAGGTGTAGAGGGCCGAGAATTTGACGCCGGTGACATTCTGGTCCAGCCCGCAGAGGGTGTATCCGCGGTTCATTTCCAAAATCCCGTTCATCATTCTCCCGAGGCCGATCTGGCCCACGTAGGAATCGTAATCCAGGTTCGTGACGAGAAACTGCGGGACTTCGTCGTCGCTTCCCTCGGGACCGGGAATGCGGGTGACAATCGTCTCGAAAAGGGGCAGCAGGGTGGAGGAATCATCCCCCGGCTTCTGATGGGCAACCCCCAGCTTGGCGTTCGTGTACAGGATCGGGAACTCGATCTGCTTCTCGCTCGCGTCCAGGTCGATGAAGAGATCGTAGACCTCGCTGACGACGGCCTCGATGCGGGCGTCTCCCCGGTCGATCTTGTTGATGACGAGAATGATGGGCAGCGACTTTGCCAGGGCTTTTTTCAACACAAAACGAGTCTGGGGCAGGGGCCCCTCGCTGGCGTCGACCAGCAGGATCGCCCCGTCGACGAGGTTGAGGCTCCGCTCCACCTCGCCGCCGAAATCGGCGTGGCCCGGCGTGTCCACGATGTTGATCTTGGTTGTGCCGTACCAGACGGCGGTGTTCTTCGCCATGATCGTGATGCCGCGCTCGCGTTCGAGATCCATGGAGTCCATGACGCGCTCCACGAGCTCCTGGTTGGCCCGGAAGATGCCGCTCTGCCTGAGCATGGCATCCACGAGCGTTGTCTTGCCGTGGTCGACGTGAGCGATGATGGCGATATTTCGGATATTTGGTTTGCGCATTCCCGTTCTTTCTTTGCCCTTTATAAACTGCTGCGGGGGGATTCGACGATCCCCCCGAAAAAAAAGGCACCTCGATTTGCACCGAGGTGCCCATCATTCATGATCCGTTATTTAGGCCAAGACCTGCACGTTTGCGGCTGCGGGGCCTTTCTGCCCATCGGTGACTTCAAACGCTACGCGCTGACCTTCCCGCAGGGTCCGGAAACCCCGGGTCTGGATGGCGCTGTAGTGAACGAAAATGTCGCCACCGTCGTCCATCTGGATGAATCCGAAGCCCTTCTGCTCGTTGAACCACTTCACGGTACCTTCTGACATCGCTTCCATCCTCCTTTCTCAGATTTCCCGTAAAAGTCGGATGTCAGCTTTGGCAGAAAGTAAAAAACCACCAGACCCGTGCGAGTGTGGTGGTAAAAAAACCTCAAACCTCAAACTGCGTGTCCCCTAACTTTTACTGCACCCTGCCGGTTCGCTATCTGTCGCCGTCAGGTCGAGTGGTAGACTAATATAACCGGCAGAAGATGTCAAGCAAATAGTTCGACATGGCTGCAGAAACCGGGAAGGGCAATTTGCCTCTTTATCCCGGCACGCCAGATGAGGTAGAATGTTTCGTAGGAATAGAAAAAACGCTTCATAATCAGGAGGTTTGAATGGTTACGGAGTTGATGAAGGATGTCTACTGGATCGGCATCGTCGACTGGAGCCTGCGGAAGTTTCACGGCCACGAGCTCTCGACCCACCGGGGTTCCACCTATAATTCCTATCTCATCCGGGACGAAAAGACCGTGCTGGTCGACACCGCCTGGGCCCCCTTCAGGCAGGAGTGGCTCGAAAACATCAAGGCCGTCATCGACCCGGAGAAGATCGACATCGTCGTTGCCAACCACGCCGAGCCCGATCACTCGGGCGGGCTGCCCCTCATCATGCAGCATGTGCCCAACGCCGAGCTGATCGTGTCCAAGCGGGGCATGGAGAGCATCGAGGGGCACTACCACCAGCCTTGGAAGTTCCGGGCCGTCAAGACGGGCGACCGCATTCCCATCGGCGCCAGCGAGCTCGTCTTCATCGAGGCGACCATGCTCCACTGGCCCGACAGCATGTTCACCTATCTGGCGGGCCGCAACCTGCTCATGCCCAATGACGCCTTCGGCCAGCATTACGCCACGGCCTTTCGGTTCAACGACCAGGTGGACCAGGAGGAGCTTTATGAGGAGGCCATCAAGTACTACGCCAATATCCTCACCCCCTTCAGCCCGCTCGTGTCGAAGAAGATCGACGAGGTGCTGGCGCTCGGCCTGCCCGTGGACATGATCGCGCCGAGCCACGGGGTCATCTGGCGCAAGGACCCCCTGCAGATCGTAAAAAAGTACAAGGAGTGGGCGGCCCAGGCGCCGGAGAAGACCGCCGTGATCCTCTACGACACCATGTGGGAGGCGACGCGCAGAATGGCCGAGGCCGTGGGCGACGGGCTTGCCGCCGAGGGCGTGCCCTTCAAGATCTTCCACATGGCCGTCACGGACCGCAACGACGTCATCACGGAGATCTTCAAGACAAAAGCCGTGATCATAGGCTCCTGCACGGTGAACCAGGGCGTCCTTCCGACGATCTCACCGATCCTGGAAGACTTGAGGGGGCTGCGCTTCCAGAACAAGATCGGCGCCGCTTTCGGATCCTACGGATGGAGCGGCGAGTCGGTGAAGGTCATCGAGGAGCACCTGCAGCGATGCAAGATCCCAGTGGCCTGCCCCGGCGTGAGGGCCAAGTGGCAGCCGAGACCGGCCGATCTCGATGCCTGTGCCAATCTCGGCAAAGAGGTGGCGAAGGCCGTGAAGGCGGCCTGAAGAAGGGACAAGGGTATAGGGTTCAGGGCTTAGGGGAACGGATCTTTGCGCTGCGCGCAGAAAATCGAATCCCGTAAGGATCGCCATGCCCAGGCTGCGATAACGAAAAGAACGAAACAAACGACGAGAAAGCACTCCCGGGGCGAATCCGGACAGCATTGCTGCGGAGGGTACGGAAGATGACCGGGAAAATCCTCTTGATTGGCTGCGACGTCGATCGCCGCTGGCGTCTGGTGCGGACCTCCAGGCCGGGGAAAGAGGTCCTCGGCGGGGTGGCCGATATCCTGTTCGGCGATTTCGACCGTGCGAGAGCCGATGAAACGGCATGTGCCCTGAGGCTCAACCTGCCTTCCAACGGGCTCTACGTCGTGAGAAGCGGCTGCGAGGCCCTGGAATTTCTTCGGCATCGGGTATCGCAATGCAAACCGGAGATTCCTTTACCCCCCCGT